>Ga0207864_1002352_pt1 | contig 18019 bp, 13 predicted proteins | sample HigsolmetaAR202D_FD_184834 | JGI IMG/M metagenome (GOLD analysis project Ga0207864, IMG submission 184834) | Ionic liquid and high solid enriched microbial communities from the Joint BioEnergy Institute, USA - AR20-2-D (SPAdes) (version 2) ... | reverse complement strand
GGCGCGCCAGGCCTCCAGCACCGCGAGCGCCTCCTCCACCGCCGGGCGGCGCTCGAAGCCGATCGACAGGAGCGCGGTGTGGCCGTCGATCACCGGCACGCGCGTCACCTGGGCGCTGATCGCGATGTCGGCCTCGTCCACCCGGCCATCGCGCAGCGCGCCGAGCAGCTTGCGCGGCTCGCTCTCCACCTTGGCCTCCTCGCCGCCGTCGGCGATGTTGGGGATCACGTTGTCGATGATGTCGAGCGAGGCCACGCCCGGATAGCCGGCGCCCGAGATCGACTGGAGCGTCGCGGCGTGGACCTTGCGCACGCCGAACGCGTCGTGCAGCGGCTTGAGCGCCATCACGATGGCGATCGCAGCGCAGTTGGGGTTGGTCACCAGGCAGCCCTTCCAGCCGCGCTCGCTGCGCTGGCGCTCGATCATGCCGATGTGGTCCGGGTTGACCTCCGGGATGATCAGCGGGACATCCGGGGCCATGCGGTAGGTCGAGGCGTTCGAGCAGACGGCGACGCGCTCGGCCCAGCGCGGCTCGATCTCGCGCGCGACGTCGGTGGGCAGCGCCGAGAGCGCGATGGCGACGTCGAGCGGCCTGTCGCTCGGCTGGACGACCATGCGGGCGATCTCCGGCGGGGGCGCCCCGTCCAGCGCCCAGCGCACCAGGTCGCCGTACGGCCGCCCGACCGTGCGGTCCGAGCCGGTCAGCGCGGCGATCTCGAACCAGGGGTGGCCGGCGAGCAGCTGGATCATGCGCTGGCCCACCGCGCCTGTGGCGCCGAGGATGGCGACGGGGATTTTTTTGGAAGGCATGGCATTCTCCAAGTTCTAGCGGAGCTTGAAGGGCCGCGGCGCCGGGCCGCCGCGGCCGGCATTTCACACGAGCCAGCGCGCCATCAGCAGCTCGTCGTAGAAGACCCCCTCGTGGAAGAGGGCCTCGCGCTCGAGGCCGTAGACCGCGAAGCCGTGGCGCGCGTAGCAGCGGATCGCGGCCGTGTTAGTCGTGACGACGGTCAGCCGCAGGACGCGCAGCCCCTCGGCGCGCGCCCATTCCGCGCAGGCCTCGATCAGCTGGCCAGCGAGGCCGGCGCCACGCCAGGCCGGGCGCACGTAGACAGCCTGGATGGAGGCGGCGTGGCGGAACTTCTGGGCCTCGGGGCGCACCAGCGACGCCATCGCCACCAGCTGCCCCCCAGCGTCGGCCACGTAGGTGACCCCCGTCGGGCCGCCGGCGCCACGCCTGGCCCAGTCCTCCCAGGACTCGGCCGGGCGGGCCGCGGCGACCTCGTAGGTCTGCCCGTAGGCCTCGGGGTTGGTGCGCAGCGCGTCGAGGCGCAGGTCGCGCAGCGCCGCGGCATCGCCGGCGCGCGTGGGCCGCAGCGTGACCGGGCCGTGTATCGTCTCTAGAAGCATTGACGTCCGGGCGCACAAAAAGGCCACAGGGACCCGGCGCTCCGCCACCTCCCCGTGGCCTGTTGATACCCCGCTCGTTGTACCACAGAACCTGGGCCGGCGCAAGACCGCCCTACGGCTCGCGCTGGTGGCTGCGCTGGTAGTCGAGCGGCGCCATGCCGGCGATCCTGCGGAAGACCTGGCTGAAGTACTTCGGGTCCTCGTAGCCGACGAGGATGCTGACGTCGCTGGGGCGCAGATCGCCGCGCGCCAGCAGCTCCTTGGCCTTCTCCACCCGCAGATGGGTCAGGTAGTCGGAGAAGGTCATCCCGACCTCATCCTTGAACAGCCGCGAGAAGTAGGCCAGGCTCACGCCATTCTCGGCGGCGAAGTCCTGCAGGGAGAGCTCGTCCGCGTAGTTCGTGCGCATGCGCGCCACCAGGGCGCGGACGAGCTGGCGGGGCGTGACGGCGCTGCGCTGGCGCTCCAGGAGCGGCTGGAGCTGCAGGTCGACCCACGTCGCCAGCTCGGCGTAGGTGCGGATGCGGCGCAGCACCGCGACCGTGGCGCTCCGGCTCGGCAGCGCGTCGGCCGGCTCGGGGCTCGCGTGCCGCTGGAAGAGCTGGAAGACGCGGTCCAGGAACTCGGTGAGCTCGGCCTGCGTCGCGCGCTCCTGGCGCATCTGGCCCAGGGCCGCGTGGACCTGGGCGATGGCGACGGGCAGCTTCCCATCGGCGAGGGCGCGCTCCACCAGCCGCAGCTGATCCAGCGAGCCGCTCGCGGGCGCCAGGATCTGCGGGGCGTCCGGGGGCACGAACGACGGCGCGCCGAAGCACATCCCCTCAGCCAGGCGTCGCAGCGCGTCGGGCACGAGCGCGGCCGGGCTCGCGCCGGCGGGCTTGATCGCGTAGGTGGTGTGCGCGACGACGCCGGCGTCCAGGATCGTCCGGTGCAGGCGGCGGGCCGCGGCCTCGATCGCGTGCGCCGGGCGCCCATCGAGCGGGGCCAGCACAACCCGGATGTGCCCGTCGATGCCGACGATATCGCATGTCTCGAAGCCCTCGTTCGCGAGGCACTGCGCGAAGTCCTCGCGGTCGACCGGCGTGTCGCGCCAGACCACCGCGCTCTCCCAGTTCTCGCAGAGCACGACGATCGCCCCACACGCGCCCGCCAGCAGTTCCGGGTCGGCCTCGGCAGCGCGGGGGCCGCCGAGCAGCAGCCGCACCAGGCGCGCCTCGCGCAGATGGGCCGCCTGCTCGCGCTCCTCAGCGACGGCCGCGAGCGCGCGCTCGACCGTCTGGAGCAGCGTGTCGGTCCGCACGGGCTTGAGCAGGTAGTCGGAGACGCCGAGGCGCATCCCCTCGCGGGCGTACTCGAACTCGCTGTGGCCGCTCAGCACGATCGCGGCGAGCAGCGGGCTGGCGGCCTTCAGCCGGCGCACCAGCTCGAGCCCGCTCATCCCGGGCATGCGAATGTCCGTGATCACCAGGTCGGGCGGCTGCTGCCGGGCGTGGGCGAGCGCCTCGGCGCCGCTGGAGCAGCCGATCACGCGGTGGTCAGCGGCGATCGGCTCGAGCATACCGAGCAGGTCATCAAGCGCCAGACGCTCGTCCTCAACGATGAGGATGTTCATAGGCGTGCACCTCTTCGGCACGGTCTCGATCCCGGGTGTGAAGCGGGATGTGCAGCGTGACGGTCGTGCTCACGTCGGGGATGACTTTGAACCGCAGGCCGTACTGCTCGCCGAAGAGCAGCTTGATCCTCCGGTCGATGTTGGTGATGCCGATCCCGACATCGGCGGTCGGCAGCTTCCCGTCGGTGTCGAGCTGGCCGAGCGCGGCTTTGATCCGCGCGAGGGTGACGGGGCTGAAGGCGCCGGCGTTGTCGGTCACGTCGATGGCGAGCTCATCGCCCTCGCGGCGGGCGTGGACCCTGATCTCCAGCACGTCGCTGCAGTGCTCGCGGCCGTGGGTGATCGCGTTCTCGACGAGCGGCTGCAGCGAGAGCTTGACCAGCGGGACGTGCTGGAGCTCCTCGGGCACGGCGCACACGTAGCGGATGCGCTCGCCGAAGCGGGCGCGCTGGATCATCACGTAGTTCTCGATGTGCAGCAGCTCCTCGCGCAGCGGCACCAGCTCGTTCCAGTTGCTCATGCTGTAGCGGAACAGGTCGGCGAGCGACTCGGCCATCGTCGCGACGGTGTCGGCCTGGCCCTTGCGGCTCAGGGCGCGCATGCTGTTGAGCGTGTTGAACAGGAAGTGCGGGTTAATCTGCGACTGGAGCGCGAGCAGCTGGGCGTCCTTCTCGCGCAGCCGGGCCTCGTAGACCTGGGTGATCAGCCGCTCGATGCTGTTCAGCATGGTGTTGAACACGCGGCTGAGGCGGCCGAGCTCGTGGGTGGCGGTGGTGTGCGGCACGCGCACCGAGAGGTCGCCGTTCTCGACGCGCGCCATGGTCTGGGCCATGAGGCGCAGCGGCTGGGTGATGCGCTTCGTGACGACGTAGACGATGGCGCTGAGCACCAGCATGGCGCCGGCGCACAGCAGCAGCACGACCACCCCGGCCCTGCGGGTCTCGGCGCTGATCAGGTCGACGGGCGTGAGCATCCAGGTGGTCCAGCCGGTCCGCTCGGAGCGCTGGGCGGCGTAGTAGTAGTCGCCGCCGCGCCACTGGAGCTTTCCCTGGGCGTAGCTCGCGCCCGCGAGCCTCAGGTCGTCCAGCAGGCGGCCGGTGAGGGCCGCGGTGCTGTCGTAGATCACGTGGCCCTCGTCGTCGAGCAGCAGCACCTGCCGGCCCTGCCCGGCGGTCTCGGAGAGCGCCAGCAGCTCGCTCATCACGGCCACGTCGAGGTCGATCTTCAGGAAGCCGATGCGCCGCCCGGTGGCGGTGTTCTTGAGCAGCCGGACGTACGAGAAGACCGGCCGGCCCTCGCCGGCCACCGTGCTCTCGGGCGCGGTGGGCCACAGCAGCGCCGGGGGCGCGGCCTGCTGCCGCATGCGCGCCGACCAGGGCTCGTCGTCGGCGGTGACGCCGCGCCGCGGGAGCTCGCCGCGGGTGAAGTAGAACAGCGTGCCGTCGTTGGCGTAGAGGTACAGGCCACGCACCGACGGCCAGGAGGCGGCGAAGACCAGCAGGCGGTAGGAGACATCGGCCTCATCGTCGGGCTGGCGCCGGTCGCCCGAGGCCGGGTCGGAGAGCCGCAGCACGCGCTGCACGATCGTGTCGCCGCTGATGCTGCGCGAGAGCCGGCCGACGTTCTCCACGTACAGGTCGACGCTGCGGGACATCTGGCTGACGGTGTTGCCGGTGAGCGCCAGCGTCTGGCGCTCGATCGTCGCAGCCGAGCTGAGGTAGAAGAGCAGGCCGCTGGCGGTGATAGTAGCGGCGAGCACGAGCAGGATGCTGAGCAGCAGCCTCGCCTGGAGGCTCCAGTGCTGCCAGGGGCCTCGGAGCACGGCGCACCTCCCATCGCACTGCGGCGGGCGTGGGGCCACGGAAACATGGCAAAATCGCCGACCTCGGAAGTCAAAACAGCATACCACATTCTCCATGCCGCGCGGGTATACTGGCCTCACACGCCACTCAGTAACACAGCGAAACAGCCCAGGGGCCGCCTCGGATGGGCTGCGTCTCCGCAGCCGCCCGTGGCCGGGGGCCCAACCGCGTGCGGGATGACACGGACGACTCCGCGACGTCCACGTGTCCAGCGTCGCGATCGGCCGTGTACAGATACCAATGGAGGTATGCGTCATGGACGAGACCAACCGCCGCGCCCGGCTGAGCCGCCGGGCCTTCCTGCGCGCCGCCGCCACAGCCGTTGGAGCCACCGCCTTCAGCTCGGTCGTCGCCGCGTGTGGCGGAGCCCCGCCTGCGGGCAGCGCGCCGACCGCCGCGCCCGCCGAGCAGCCGGCAGCCGAGGACGCGACCGCCGCCCCCGCGGCTGGCGAGCAGGCCCCCGAGCCAACCCAGGCCCCCGCCGCGCCCGCGCCAGACAGCGCCCCCGCCGCCGAGTCCGGCCTCCCCGTGAACGTGCCGCGCGAGAGCGTGCTGGTGGTGGACCAGATCTTCCGCTACAGCGTCGTCAACAACTTCAACTTCTTCGTCCCCGGCCCGCCCACGCCCACGCGCCAGGGCCTCGTCTGCGACTGCCTCTGGTACCTGGACCAGGAGACCGGCGAGTGGATCAACGCGCTCGCCGAGGACCGGCCGCAGTACAACGACGACTGGACCGAGATGACGGTCAAGCTGCGCAAGGGCATCAAGTGGAGCGACGGCGTCGAGTTCAGCGCCGACGACCTGGTCTTCACCGTCACGACGCTCAAGGCCAACCCCGGCCTCGGCTGGTCGGCCGAGATGGACCTGTACGTGGAGGATGTGCAGAAGGTCGACGACTCGACGGTGGTCTTCAAGCTCAAGGAGTCCAACCCGCGCTTCCACACCTTCTTCACCGCGCGCTACAACGCCATCTACATGATGGCCAAGCACGTGTGGGAGAAGGCCGAGGACGTCAAGACCTTCACCAACTTCCCGCCGGTCTCGCTGGGGGCCTACGTCTACCAGGAGGGCGACCCGAACGGCTTCTGGGAGCTGTGGAAGCGGCGCGACGACTGGCAGAACACCACGGTGGGCGTGGTGACCGGCAAGCCGGGGCCGGAGTACATCCTGAGCATCTTCTACGGCGACAGCGCCAAGAAGGCGATCGCCATCTCGCGCCACAACCTGGACATCCTGTTCGACGCCGACATCGAGGCCTTCGACGCGATCATCAACAGCACCCCCTCGGTGCGCTCCTGGTTCGCGGACTTCCCGTGGGCCTACCCGAACGAGCTGGACTACCGCTACTTCGGCGTGAACCACGCCATCGCGCCCTACGACAACAAGGACGTGCGCTGGGCCCTGGCGCTGGCCACCGACGTGGTGGACCTGCAGACCAACTACATCGGCGGCGTGACGCGCGTCACCCCGCTGCCGATGCCGGCCACCGGCCTGCTGATGCGGCTGTACCACCAGCCGCTCGAGCCCTGGCTGATGGACCTGACGCTCGACATCGGCAACGGCGAGACCTTCAAGCCCTACGACCCGGACGTGCCGAAGCGCATCGCGGCCTGGGCCAGGGAGCAGGGCTACAACGTACCCGACGACAGCGACGCCGACGGCCTGCGCGACCGCTTCGGCATGGGCTGGTGGAAGTACGCGCCGGACGTGGCCGAGAAGCTGCTGCTGAAGGCCGGCTTCACCAGGGGCAGCGACGGCAAGTGGCTCAAGCCGGACGGCCAGCCGTGGAAGTTCTCGATCAACGCCGCGCCGGACGAGAACGACGTCTACCGGCTGGCGCTCGGCGTGCAGGACCAGTGGAAGAACTTCGGCATCGACGTCGAGGTGGACGCGCTGGAGCGCAACCCGTACGAGACCCGCAACCGCACCGGCGACTTCGAGGTCACGTCGGCCTGGGGCCTGGCGGCGCCGAACGCCAACCCGGACCTGTGGCAGGGGCTGAACACCGTCCACTCGCGCTTCTTCGCCGAGGTCGGCACGGACACCGCCGGCACCGGGAGCAACAACATCGTGCGCTTCAAGTCCCCGGAGATCGACGCGATCGTGGACGAGCTGAGCCGGCTCTCGCCCGACGACCCGCGGGTGGCCGAGCTGGGCCAGGAAGCGATGAAGGTCTGGGTGGAGAACATGCTCACCATCCCGACCATCAGCTTCAAGAAGTTCACCTCGATCGACGAGACCTACTGGACCAACTGGCCCACCGCCGAGAACCCCAGGCGCCAGCCGCTCTACTGGTTCATCGGCGGGCGCTTCACCTTCGCCGAGGTCGAGCCCAAGGCGTAGCGCAGGCGCTCACGAGGCGCCCGGTCGTGCCGCCCACCGCCTCCCGAAAGGATGGGCTGGCGGCACGACCGGCCACCGGCCTCTTCCCACCGGGAGGCGCGGAGGGCCGCTCGCCCTCCGAAGCTGCTTCCGCCGGGAGGCACACAGGGCCGCTCGCCCTCCGAGACCCTCTCCGCCGGAAGATGCGGAGGGTCACTCGTTCACCGAAACTGCTTCCCGCCGGGAGCTGCGGAGGGTCACTCGTTCACCGAAACTGCTTCTCGCCGGGAGGCGCGCAGGGCCGCTCGCCCTCCGAAGCTGCTTCCCGCCGGGAGGCACACAGGGCCGCAGGCCCTCCGAGAACCTCTCCGCCGGGAGGCACACAGGGCCGCTCGCCCTCCGAAGCTGCTTCCCGCCGGAAGATGTGGAGGGGCGCTCGCCCTCCGAAGCTGCTTCCCGCCGGAAGATGTGGAGGGGCGCTCGCCTTCCGAGATCCTTTCCGCCGGGAGGTGCGGAGGGCCGCTCGCCCTCCGAGACCCTCATATTTTTCGCTGCTCTGCGGCTGCGTAGCAGCCGCAGAGCAGCGAAATGAGATGTATCATATGCGCAGCGCTGGCCGCCGGCGCGAGAGCATGGTGATCGCATGGGACTGCTGAAAAGCTACATTCTGCCGCGCCTGCTCCAGTGGCTCGTGGTGATCGTCATCGGCATCACGATCACCTTCATCATCCCGCGCCTGCTCCCCGGCGACCCGGTGGAGCAGACGGTGCGGCGCGTCTCGTCCACCTCGGTCACCGACCCGCGCGCGCTCGAGGCGTTCCAGAACGCCATCCGCGACATGTACGGCCTGCAGGGCTCCCCGGTCGAGCAGTACTTCCGCTTCTGGGCGCGGATGCTGCAGGGCGACCTGGGGCCGTCGCTGAGCGCCTTCCCCACCCCGGTGACGACGATCATCGCCAACGGCCTGCCCTGGACCGTCGGGCTGCTGGGGACATCGATCGTGATCTCGTGGCTGCTCGGCATCCTGCTGGGCACGCTCGCCGGCTACTACCCGAACCGGCTCTGGTCGCAGGTGCTCGACAAGGTGCTGATCGCGATCTACCCCATCCCGTACTACATCCTGGCGCTGGCGCTGGTGATCGTGTTCGCCTACTACATCCCGATCTTCCCGCTGGTGGGCGGCGCCTCGGGCCGGCCGGGGCTCACCTGGAGCTACATCAGCAGCGTGGTCTGGCACAGCTTCCTGCCGGCGCTGTCGCTGGTGCTGATCGGCACGGCGTTCCGCTTCATCATCGCCCGCGCGCTGACGACGACGATCGTCTCGAGCAACTACGTGCAGTACGCCGAGCTGGCGGGCCTGCCCAAGCGCAAGATCATCTTCGGCTACGTGATGCGCAACAGCCTGCTGCCGCAGGTGACGGACCTGGCGCTGTCGCTCGGCGCGCTGTTCGAGGGCGCGCTGATCACCGAGGTGGTGTTCTCCTACCCGGGGATCGGGTTCCAGCTCTACACCGCCATCCTGCAGTCGGACTTCAACCTGATCATGGGGGTGACGATCTTCTCGATCGTCGGCATCGCCACCGCCGTGCTGATCGTGGACCTGCTGTACCCGCTGCTCGACCCGCGCGTGCGCTACCGGTGAGGCCGTGCAGCGAGAGAGCCTCCGCTCCGCAACCCCAGCCTGCGCTGCGCAGGTTGCGCTCTGCTAAAGAGGCATAGCACACGATGACTGTACTCAGAGACCTGCTCCGGTTCAGCCCGTCGTTCCGCTGGGGCGCGATGTTCCTGCTGGTGGTGCTGGTGCTGGCGGCGCTCTCGTTCGTGGCGCCCTACGGGCCGACCGAGCGGCGCGTGGTGCCGAACAACCGCCCGCCGTCGGCCACGTACCTGCTGGGCACCACCACGCTCGGGCAGGACGTCTTCTGGCTGATGACCTACGCGGTGCGCAACACGCTGATCATCGCCGGGCTGGCGGTGCTGATCGGGCGCTCGATCGCCATCCTGCTGGGCTCCTTCGCGGGGTACGTGGGCGGCCTCACCGACCGGGTGCTCTCGGCGCTGACGGACACCTTCATCGTGATCCCGCGCCTGCCGCTGCTGATCCTGATCTCGTTCATCCTGCGCGGCAACCTGAGCTTCGTCTCGATCGCGGTGCTGATCGGGCTGCTGGACTGGGCCTGGCCGTCCAAGCGCTACCGCTCGCAGATCCTCAGCCTGCGCGAGGAGGAGTTCACCCAGACGGCGGTCTTCTCGGGCATGGGGCGGCTCAAAATCATCCTGCGCGAGCACCTGCCGTTCCTGATCCCGTTCGCGCTGGCCGACATGGTCAGCGGCTTCCTGTTCGCGATCGGGTTCGAGATCACCCTGGCGGTGCTCGGCCTGAGCGACCTGTCGACGCCGACGATCGGGACGATGATCTACTGGGCCACCTACTACCAGTCGCTGCTGGCGCGGCGCTGGTGGTGGTTCGGCGCGCCGATCGCGATCTCGATCCTGATCGTGGTGGCCTTCTACCTGATCTCCACCACGCTCAGCACCTTCCTGGACCCGCGGACACGGCTGAAGAATATCGCTGTAAAGGCAGGCGCGTGATGGCGACGATCGCTGACATCCGAGACCTGCGGGCCTACTACATCACCGACGCCTACGGGGTGCGGCGCACCGTCCGCGCGGTCGACGGCATCTCGCTGGCCATCCGGCGCAACGAGATCTACGGCATCGCCGGCGAGTCCGGCTGCGGCAAGTCGACGCTGCTCAAGATTCTGCTGGGCACCATCACCCCGCCGCTCACGGTGGTGGGCGGGTCGGTCACCTACACCTTCGACGGCATGCCGGTCGACATGCTCAGCCTGAGCGAGGACGAGCTGCGGGCCATGCGCTGGAAGGAGATCTCGTACGTGCCGCAGGGCTCGATGCACGTCCTCAACCCGGTGCGCCGCATCCGCGACACGTTCCGCGACTTCATCGGCGCGCACGTCAGGACCTCGCCGCGCGAGACGGACGAGATGGTGCGCGCCTACCTGCGCGACCTCGGGCTGCCGGACAAGGTGCTCGGGTCGTTCCCACACCAGCTCTCGGGCGGGATGCGCCAGCGGGTGACGATCGCGCTGGCGACGATCCTCTCGCCCAAGCTCATCCTGGCCGACGAGCCGACCACGGCGCTGGACGTGGTGGTGCAGCGCGGCGTGATCCAGCTGCTGCAGGAGATCCGCGAGCGCGAGCGCAACACGATGGTGGTGGTGACGCACGACATGGGCGTGCACGCCAACCTGACGGACCGGGTGGCGGTGCTGTACGCCGGGCAGCTGGTGGAGGAGGCCGACACGCGCACGCTCTTCGCGCAGCCGCGCCACCCGTACACGCAGCACCTGATCCGCTCGCTGCCGAAGATCGACGACAAGTCCGAGCGGGTGAGCATCCCCGGCCGCCCTCCGGCGCTCGATAACCCGCCGAGCGGCTGCCGCTTCCACACCCGCTGCCCGTTCGCGATGGAGGTCTGCAAGAACGAGGTGCCGGCGCTGGAGCAGATCGCGCCGAGCCACCGGGTCGCCTGCTTCCTGGTGTCGGAGCGGCGCGCGGAGGCGTCGCCGCCGGCGATCGAGCTTCAGGCGTAGCCCCTGCGGCCGAGACCGCTCACGGAAAGAGAAACCTGCGCTTCGGAGTCCGCTATGCACCAACCGAACGGCGAGCCCCTGCTCCAGATCGAACGCCTCAGCCGCGTCTTCAGCATCCGCCAGGGCCTGACCACGAGGCGCTTCCTGGCGGTCGACCAGGTCTCGCTGGCGCTGGAGCAGGGGCGGCCGGAGATCCTCGCGGTGGTGGGGGAGAGCGGCAGCGGCAAGACCACCCTGGCGCGCATGATCCTGGGGCTGGAGACGCCCACATCGGGGCGACTGATCTTCAAGGGGCGCGATGTGGCGCGCCTCGGGCCGCGCGAGCGCCGGGCGTGGTTCATGAAAGAGGTCCAGCCGATCTTCCAGGACCCGTTCGCCGCCTTCAGCCCGCTCAAGAAGGTCGAGTCCTACCTCTACGAGACGGCGTACAACCTCGGCGGCGCCACGCGCGCCAGCGTCGACGACCAGGTCGACCACGCCCTGACGGCGGTGGGGCTCTCGCTGCGCGAGGTGAAGGGCCGCTACCCGAACGAGCTCTCGGGCGGGCAGCTCCAGCGCACGGCGATCGCCCGCGCGCTGATCACCAGCCCCTCGCTGCTGGTGGCCGACGAGCCGGTCTCGATGCTGGACGCCTCGCTGCGCATGTCGATCGTCAACTCCTTCCGCGACCTGAAGGAGCAGCAGGGGGTGAGCGTGATCTACATCACGCACGACCTGGCGACGGCCTACTACGCCGCGGACCGCATCGCGGTGATGCTGCGCGGCTGGGTGGTGGAGCACGGGACCGTCGAGCAGGTGCTCGGCAGCCCGAAGCACCCCTACACCCAGATCCTGAAGGCGTCCGTGCCCGAGCCGGACCCGTCGCAGAAGTGGCAGGACAAGGTGGCGCTGGCGCGCCCGGAGGCGGAGGAGTACATGCAGGCCGGCTGCAAGTTCGCCGGCCGCTGCCCGTTCGCGATGGACATCTGCACGCGGGCGGTGCCGAAGGACCTCCCGGTTGAGGGCCAGACCGTCAAGTGCCACCTGTACGACCCGGAGCTGCCCGCGGACCAGCGGCGGCCCGACCGGCCGCAGATCCCCCTGCAGATGACGAGTTAGGCGCACCCGCGCGGCCCGCCCCACGGCGCCCCGGGGAGGCCGCGCCACACCGAACCACACTAACGCACGCACTGAAACGAGAAGAGGTTCACCCCCGATGAGCGACCAACTTCACCCCAGCCGGCTGCGCTGCGAGCACCTCGTGAACCCGCTCGGCCTCGATATCGCCCGCCCGCGCCTGAGCTGGATCGTCGAGTCCGACCGCCGCGGCCAGCGCCAGACCGCCTACCAGATCCTCGTGGCGAGCAGCGCTGAGCTGCTCGCGGCGGACCAGGGCGACCTGTGGGACAGCGGCAAGGTGAGCTCCGACCAGACGATCGGCGTCCGGTACGCCGGGCGGGAGCTTCGGTCCGGCGAGCGCGCCTGGTGGAAGGTGCGCGTGTGGGACGTGGACGGGCAGCCCTCGGCCTACAGCGAGCCGGCCTGGTGGGAGATGGGCCTGCTCGACCGCGCCGAGTGGAAGGGGCAGTGGGTGGGCGGCACGCTCGCCGGCGGCCCGTACACCACCAGCCCGGCGCCCTTCCTGCGCACCAGCTTCAGCGTGACGAAGCCCGTCGCGCGGGCGCGGCTCTACGCCACCGCCCTGGGCGTGTACGAGCCGCACCTCAACGGCCAGGTGGTCGGCGACGACGTCTTCGCCCCCGGCTGGACCGACTACGACATCCGCGTCCAGTACCAGGTCTACGACGTCACCGGCATGCTGCGGCAGGGCGAGAACGTGCTCGGCGCGATCCTCGGCGACGGCTGGTACGCCGGGCACGTCGGCTGGCTGGAGCGCCAGCGCTACGGCGACCGGCCGCGCCTGCTCGCGCAGCTCGTCATCACCTACGAGGACGGCAGCAGCGAGACGATCGCGACCGGCGAGGGCTGGCGCTTCGCCTACGGCCCGATCCTCGAGGCCGACCTGATCATGGGCGAGAGCTACGACGCGCGGCGCGAGCTGACCGGCTGGGACGCCCCGGGGTACGACGACGCCCGCTGGCTGCCGGTCGAGGTCTTCGCCGACCCCGGCATGGCCCTCAGCGGCATGCGCGGCCCGACCGTCAAGCGGATCATGGAGCTGCGGCCGGTGGCCGACCCGGTGCGCATCGGCGAGGGGCGCAGCGTGAGCTGGATCTTCGACCTCGGGCAGAACATGGTCGGGCGCGTGCGGCTGCGGGTGAGCGGCCCGGCCGGCACGACCGTCACCCTGCGCCACGCCGAGGTGCTCAACCCCGACGGCACCCTCTACACCGCCAACCTGCGCACCGCCCGCCAGACCGACCACTACACGCTCAGGGGCGAGGGCGAGGAGGTGTGGGAGCCGCGCTTCACCTTCCACGGCTTCCGCTACGTCGAGCTGAGCGGGCTGCCCGGTGAGCCGACGCGCGACACCGTGACGGGCGTGGTGATCCACTCGGCGATGGAGCAGACCGGCAGCTTCAGCTGCTCGGACCCGCTGATCACCCAGCTGCAGCACAACATCGAGTGGGGCCAGCGCGGCAACTTCGTGGACGTGCCGACCGACTGCCCGCAGCGCAACGAGCGCCTGGGCTGGACGGGGGACGCGCAGGTCTTCATCCGCACCGCCGCGTACAACTTCGATGTGGCGGGCTTCTTCACCGCCTGGACGCGCGACGTCGAGGACGCCCAGTCGCCCAACGGCGCCTACCCCATGGTCGTGCCGAACCCGACCGTCCGGCCGGGCGCGGGGTCGAACTGGCCGGCGGCGGCGATCGACGGCGGGCCGGCGTGGGCCGACGCGGGCGTGATCTGCCCCTGGACGATCTACCTGTGCTACGGCGACACCGGCATCCTCAGCGAGCGCTACGAGTCGATGCGGCGCTTCGTCGAGTTCCAGCGCGCGACCAGCCGCGACGGGATCCGCTGCTACGCGGACTACGACGGCTGGCACGGCTACGGCGACTGGCTGGCGCTCGACGGGTCGAGCGACCGCTTCGGCAACACGCCGAAGGAGCTGATCGGCACGGCCTTCTTCGCCTACAGCAGCCGGCTCCTGAGCCGGATCGCCCGCGTGCTCGGCAAGACCGAGGACGCCGAGCGCTACGAGGCGCTGTTCCAGGAGGTGCGGCGGGCGTTCCAGCAGCGCTTTGTGACGCCGCGCGGGCTGATCACCGGCGGGACGCAGACCTCGTACGTGCTGGCGCTGCACTTCGACCTGCTGCCGCCGGAGCTGCGGCCGGTGGCGCTCGAGGAGCTGGTGCGCGACATCGAGCGGCGCGGCAACCACCTGAGCACCGGCTTCGTCGGCACCCCCTACCTGGCCTGGGTGCTGAGCGAGAACGGCCGCCCCGACGTGGCCTTCGCGCTGCTGAAGCAGACCACCTGGCCCTCGTGGCTGTACTCGGTGACGCAGGGCGCGACGACGATCTGGGAGCGCTGGGACGGCTGGACGCATGACAAGGGCTTCCAGGACCCGGGCATGAACTCGTTCAACCACTACGCCTACGGCGCGATCGGGGACTGGATGTACGCGGCGATCGGCGGGATCGACGTGGACCCCGAGCGGCCGGGCTACAAGCACATCGTGATGCGCCCGCAGATCGGCGGCGGCCTGACGAGCGCGACGGCGGAGCTGCGCTCGGCGCACGGGCTGATCCGCAGCGCGTGGAAGCTGGAGAACGGCGTGTTCGAGTGGCAGATCACCATCCCCGCGAACACGAGCGCGACGGTCTACGTGCCGGCGGGCGAGGGGGCGGAGGTGCGTGAGGGGGACGCGCCGACCGCCGAGACGGAAGGCGTCCGCTTCGTGCGCCGCGAGGCCGACGCCGTCGTGTATGAGGTGGCGTCCGGGAGCTACCGCTTCAGCGTGCGCTGACGCCGGGCGCGCCTCCCTGGAGGTGAATATGAGCATCTGGAGGACGCTGCGCGCCGTCCTCGCCCTCCCGGGCGTCGTGACGCTGGCGATCCCCGCGCTGATCGTCGCGCGCAGCGGCAGCGTGCGCGTCGGGTGGGGGCTGCCGCACCCCTGGCGGCTCATCCCGATCGCCGCCGGGGCGACGGCGATCGGCGGCGGGCTGCTGCTGGTGGGCGCCACCGTGCGCCAGTTCCACCGACAGGGGAAGGGGACGCTCGCGCCCTGGGACCCGCCGCGCCACCTGGTGGTGGAGGGGGTGTACCGGCGCGTGCGCAACCCGATGATCAGCGGCGTCATCTGCGTGCTGCTGGGCGAGGGGCTGCTGCTCGGCTCGCGGCCGCTGCTCGCCTGGTGCCTGGCGGTCGGGCTGCTCAACGCCGTCTACATCCCGCTGGTGGAGGAGCCGGGCCTGCTGCGCCGCTTCGGCGACGAGTACCGCATCTACCGGCAGAACGTGCCGCGCTGGATACCGCGCCGCCGGCCCTGGCAGCCGCCCTGGGAGTAGCGCGCGCCGCCAGATACGGGGCGCGCGGGCTACGCCTGAAGCGCGCACACCGCGATGAGGGTGTCGCTGCCCGCCGCGAGCGTCCCGCGGTCGTAGTCGCCGTTCTGCGCGACCGGACGGAAGCCGCTGTCACGCAGTACGGCGTACCCGCCCAGGTTCGAGCTGTCAGCCATCCGAGCGACGCGGCCGTGCCGACCGCCCTCCTTACGGGGAGGTGTGGAGGGCCAGGTACTGGTGGACCGAGCCGACCGCCACCGACCCCTCGCCGACGGCCCCGGCGACGCGCTTCACCGAGCCGTAGCGCGCGTCGCCCACGGCGAACACGCCGGGCGTGCTGGTCTCGAACGGCAGCGGCGGGCGCTCCAGCGGCCAGGCCTCAGGCGGCACGTCGCGGCCGGTCAGGATGTACCCGCGGTCATCGCACGCGACGGCGTCGCGCAGCCACTCGGTGCGCAGCTCAGCGCCGATCAGGACGAACACCGCCGCCGCCGGCACCTCCTCGCGCCGCCCGGCATCGCTCTCCTCCAGCACCAGCGTCTCGAGGCGCTCCTCCCCGCGGCCGTCGACCACGCGGGTGCGCAGGCGCACGTGGACGTTCGGCGTGTCCTGCAGCTGCGTGATCAAGTACTCCGACATCCCGGCCGACAGAGAGTCGCCGCGCACAAGCATGGTGACGCGGGAGGCGTAGCGCGCCAGGTGCAGGGCCGCCTGCCCGGCGGAGTTCGCCCCGCCGACGACGTAGACCTCCTCGCCGGCCAGCGCGGGGGCCTCGACGCTCGCCGCGCCGTAGAAGACCCCCACGCCGACGAGGCGCTCGAGGGCCGGGATCCCGAGGCGGCGGTACTCTACGCCCACGGCGATCATCACCGCGCGGGCGCTGATCCCCGCCCCGCCCTCGAGCGCAACCACGCGCTCGTCGCCGCGCGCCGCCACGCGGGTGGCCGGCTGGAGGAACACGAACTGGGCGCCGAAGAGCAGCGCCTGCTCCCAGGCGCGGAAGGCGAGCTCGCCGCCGCTGACGCCCCACGGGAAGCCCAGGTAGTTGCGGATCATCGAGCTCGTCCCGGCCTGGCCGCCGATCGCCTCCTGCTCGACGACGACAGTGGCGAGCCCCTCGGAGGCCCCGTACACCGCGGCCGCCAGCCCGGCCGGGCCGGCGCCGAGGATCGCCAGGTCGTACACCTCGGGCGAGGGCCGCGTGCTGACGCCGAGTGCGTCCGCGATGTCGACGAGGCTCGGTTCGTGCAGCACCGTCCCATCCCGACAGATGACCGCGGGCAGCCGCGCGGGATCCACCGCGTAGTCGCGCAGCAGCCGCCGGCCCGCGTCCGAGTCCACATCGTAGAACCCGAACGGGATGGTGTTGCGGCCGAGCGCATCGCGCAGCTCGTGGCTGCGCGCCGACCACTGCTCACCGACGACGCGCAGGACCTCGTGGCGCGGCCGGTTGGCGCGCGTCCACACGCTGAGCGCCTCCTGGACCCGCGGGTACAGGAGCTCCTCGGGCGCGGCCCAGCCCTTCACGGCCCAGAAGTCGATCCGCCCGAGCGCGGTCGCGCGCTGCAGGGACGCCAGCTCGTGAAGCGGGATGCGGGTCCCACTGGTGCTCATGGCGACGAGCAGAGCGCGCATGGCGCTGCGGTGCAGGGCGCGCGCCCGCTCGAGGAACGCGACGCCGTCCTGCGGGGGGAGGTGCAGGTCGGCCGCGACGAGCGCCACCTCTTCGCCCCGGCCGGCGAGATCCTCGAGCAGCTCAATGCCTGCCTGCGCTGAGCTGGCCGTGAGCACCCGGTAGTCGGGCGCGAAGCGCCCCGCGAGCGCCGACTCGGCCGCCGCCAGAGCCTCCTGGTCGGCGTCCACGATCAGCAGCACGGGGGCGCCGGCCGCCTGGTTCCGATTGGTCATGGTGTCCCGCCCTTCACGTTCTGTTCCGCCGCCGAGCGGCGGGAGAGCGGCTCGGGGAAGGCTGCGCCTCTCCCGACCTCCCCATGAGGTTGGGCTATTGTCACCCGGCGCGACGACTCGCGCAAGTGTTCAAGGTGGGCAGGCCTCCCCGCAGAGATGGAGCAGCGCGCGCCCCGAGCTTCGGCCAGACGGTACACATCGTGCTGATCCGGTCGTCACGCGGCGCCGGAGGCCGTGGCTGGACCATGTGAGCAAGCGAAAGGAGCGCCGGACCATGACCGAGACGCAGCAGCACCAGATGAGCAGCAGCGAGATGCTTCAGTGCATCAATAACTGTATGGACTGTCACGCGGTGTGCGTGCAGACGATCGCCCACTGCCTCCAGCTGGGGGGCAGGCACGCCGAGGCCAGCCACATCCGCATCCTGCAGGACTGCGCGCAGATCTGCGCCACCAGCGCGGACTTCATGCTGCGCGGCTCGTCGTTCCACACCCGCACCTGCGGCGTGTGCGCCGAGATCTGCGAGACATGCGCGCAGTCCTGCGAGCGCATGGCGCAGGGCGACGCCCAGATGCAGGCCTGCGTCGACGCCTGCCGCCGCTGCGCTGACTCCTGCCGCCGCATGGCTGCGATGGCGGCGTCGTAGCTCAGGCGCCCGTGGGGGGCCAGCGGCCCGCCACACCTCCCTGCAGAAAGCCGTCTTTCCCACCCCTGACTCTCACTGATAGGACTTACACGGTGCGGTCAGAGCGTGCTTGAGGGCGAGAGGGGTTACGACCCCTCTCGCGCTCTCCCCCGCCGGAAGGGACTGTGCAGCCCCTTCCGAACCTTCCC
>Ga0207864_1002345_pt1 | contig 18083 bp, 22 predicted proteins | sample HigsolmetaAR202D_FD_184834 | JGI IMG/M metagenome (GOLD analysis project Ga0207864, IMG submission 184834) | Ionic liquid and high solid enriched microbial communities from the Joint BioEnergy Institute, USA - AR20-2-D (SPAdes) (version 2) ... | reverse complement strand
CCGCTCTAAAAAGTTGGGCAGGTTCAGTGGGCCCCGGCCACGGCTCGGCGGCTGCTGCGGGCAGTTACTTCCTCAGGAAGGGTGATGGCTGATGCCCAAGGGTGGAGCTCGGATCAACTCGGGACCGCCGCCGGACCCGAATGCGCTGCGCCGAGACCGGAAGGCGGATGCTGCCGGGTGGGTGACGCTGCCGGCTGACGGCCGAGCGGGTGATCCGCCGGCGTGGCCGTTGCCGGAGGGCGATCAGCACGACGCCGAACTCGCGCTGTGGGCGGACATCTGGCGGACCCCGCAGGCGGTGATGTGGGAGCGGCTGCGGTGGACGCGCGAGGTGGCGTTGTATGTCCGGCTGCAGGTGCTCGCCGAGTCGGGCAGCCTCGACGCGGCGAAGGAGTCCCGGCAGTGGTCGGACCGTCTCGGGTTGAACCCGGCGGCGATGCTGCGGAACCGGTGGCGGGTCGAGTCGGCGCCGTCTGCTCCGGCGGACGAGCAGGAGCGTCCGTCGCGTCGGGCGTCTGGCAGGCGGTCGGCTCGGGCGAGGCTGCAGGCGATCGACGGTGGCAAGGCGTCGGAGTAGCGTGCCGCGCACGGCGCGCACGATGACGGTCGTCCCCGAGTGGATCGAGGCGCACTGTGTCGTGCCGGACGGGTTCAACGCCGGCGCACCGTTCGAGCTCTACGACTACCAGCTGCGCTACTTCGGGGCGTTCTACTTGGTGCGCCCGTCCGCGGCGTGGGATCCGCAGCGGCCGTTGCTGGCGTCGGCGTTCGTCTTCAGCCGCGGGATGCTTGTCGGGCCGCAGAAGCTCGGGAAGGGGCCGCACACGGCGGCGCATGTCTGCCTCGAGGCGGTTGGCCCGGCGCTGTTCGCCGGGTGGGCCGGTGACGACGACGGGTATGTATGCGCCGAGCACGGGTGCGGCTGCGGGTGGGAGTACCCGTACGAGCCGGGCGAGCCGATGGGGATGCCGTGGCCGACGCCGCTGATCCAGATCACGGCGACGTCGGAGGAACAGACCGACAACATCTACGACGCGTTGCGTCCGATGATCGAGCTCGGGCCGCTGGCGGACCTGATCCCCAAGACGGGGGAGGACTTCATCCGCCTGCCGGGTGGTGGCCGGATCGACACGGTGACGTCCTCGGCGACGTCACGGCTCGGTCAGCGCGTCACGTTCGTGCCGCAGGACGAGGTCGGGCTGTGGACGGTCGCCAACAAGATGGTGAAGGTCGCCGACACTCAGTACCGCGGCCTGGCCGGCATGGGCGGCAGGGCGTCGCTGACCACGAACGCGTGGGACCCGTCCGAGGGGTCGGTTGCACAGATGATGTACGAGGCGAACGAGCCCGACATCTACGTGCAGTTCGATCGTCCGCCGAGCGACCTGCGGTTCGAGGTGGCGGAGGAACGGCGCCGCATTTTCCAGATCGTGTACCCGCCGGACACGTGGCGCGAGAACGGCGGGCACATCGACCTCGAGGCGATCGACAGCGAAGCGCGGAAGCTGCTCAAGCGCGACGCCCCGCAGGCGAAACGGTTCTTCGGTAACATCCTCGTGACCGGCCACGGACGCGCGATCGACCCGGACCTGTGGCGTCTGCGCGAGGTCGACCCTGGTGTGCTGCCGCCGCCAGGTACTGAGATCGGGATCGGGTTCGACGGGTCGATCTCGGATGACGCCACCGGGCTACGTGGCTGCACGCGCGACGGCCGGTCGTTCCTGATCGGCAAATGGGTCCGCCCCCAAGGCGTCCGAGACTGGCGTGTCCCTCGCCTCGAGGTACACGAGGCTGTTGCTCGGGCGTTTGCGACGTGGCGGGTGCGGCGCATGTTGTGCGACCCGCCGAAGTGGTGGACCGAGATTGAGCAGTGGGCGCAACGGTACGGCGAGGACGTCGTGCTCGAGTTCCCGACGAACAGCGATACCCGGATGGCGCCGGCGGTTGACCGGTGGGTGACCGGGCTCGTCGAGGGCACCCACACGCACGACGGTGATCCGACCACGACTGAGCACGTGTTGAACGCGTACCGGAAGAAGGCACGTGCGAACGCCCCGGATGGGGATAACCGGACCCTTTACACGCTGGTCAAGGGGGATGACGGCGGGAAGATCGACCTTGCAGTCGCGGACGTGCTCGCGTTCGAAGCGGCGATGACGATGGACCCGGCCGAACCGGAGCCGGCGTTCTTTGTCTACTGACGGGAGGCGGGAGGCGATGCTGAGGCAGGTACTCACCACGGTCGGCGAGCTCGTCGGCATCGCTTGTGCGACGGTCGGCTCGGCGATGATCGCGCCCGCGGCTGGCTGGATCGTCGCGGGGTGCGGCATCTTCGCTGTGTCGTACGTGCTCGCCGACAGCGAGGACGGTGAGACGCCGTGAGCATCTTCCGTCGCACCCGGCGGGTGACGCGCGACGAGACGCGGTCCAAGTTCGACCCGCTCACGGTCCAGGCGTACGCGGCAATGCTCGGGATTGGCAGCCGGCTCGGTGTCTCGTCGATCGACGAGGCGCTACGCGAGGCGGCGACGTGGGCGTGCGTGCTGATCAAGGCGAAGGGGATGGCGTCGACCCCTGTGGACGTCGTCCGGTACGACGGCGAGCGACGCATCCCGATGCCGCTGCCCGAGGTGATCGCGCATCCGTCGACGACGATGCGGCGCCGCCCGTGGACGTTCGCCGCAGCGGCGTCGATGTTCACCGACGGGAACGTGTGGGGGCTGGTCACCGCGACGGACTCGGCGCAGCGTCCCCGCATGATCGAGCTCGTCGCCCCCGAGCAGGTCATCGACCGTCGCGTCGTCGACAACGTGCCGCAGGCACGGATCGACGGCGAAGTGCATCAGCTGTACCCGTGGGGCGACCTGTGGCACGTCGCCGGCGAGTTCGTGCTGCCCGGCAGCCCGTTCGGGTTGTCACCGGTCGGGTACGGGTCGCGCGTCACCGCAACGGCGCTGGCAGCCGAGGAATTCGGCGGGCAGTGGTTCATCGACGGCGCACACCCGACGTCGTTGATCATCCCGGAGGCGGACCCGGGCCCCGACGGTGCGGCGAAGCTGAAGGCCGAGATCATGGCGTCGACGCGCGGCAACCGCGAGCCGATCGTGCTGTCCAAGGCCGAGCTGAAGCAGCTTCAGTCAACCCCGTCCGATTCGCGGCTGATCGAGCTGATGGAGTTCGAGGTGTTGCAGACGTGCCGTCGGCACGGTGTTCCGCCGTCGATGGTGTACGCGACTGTCACCGGCCAGAACGTCACATACAGCAACGTGACGCAGGCCGACCTGAACTTCCTTAAGCACACCCTGTCCTACCCGTTCGACCTTCTCGAGGAAGCGTTGACCGAGCTGCTGCCCGGGGGCCGGGTCGTCCGGTATCGGCGTGACGCGGTGTTGCGCGGAGACCCGGAGACGCGTTGGCGGGTGTACGAGACGCGGCTGCGGACCAGGACGATCAGCGTCAACGAGGTACGCGCGCTCGAGGACGAGCCGCCGTACACCGGCCCCGAGTTCGACGAGCCAGGCGTGCCCTTGCCAGGCGAAGCGCAGGGCGCGTCAGGAAGCGATGAAGGAGGCGCAGCATGAGCGCACCTGCACCAGTCGACGATCTCTACCGCGGCCGGGTCGACAGCGTCGAGCTACGCGACGACACCGGCGGGACGTCCGGCACGATGTATGGGCACTTCACCGTGTTCAACACGTGGTACGAGATCGATTCGTGGTACGAGGGCCGGTTCCTCGAGCGGGTCGCGCCTGGCGCGCTGACGAAGACGATCCGCGAGAACCGTGACAGCGTCGTCGTCCAGTACGACCACGGCTACGACATGCACATCGGCGACGCCCCGCTCGGCGTGATCGAGGACCTGCGCGCGGACGACGTCGGCGGCTACTACGAGGTGGCGCTGCTCGACACCGACTACGTGCGCGACCGGATACTGCCGATGCTGCAGGGCCGCACGATCGACGGTCGCACGCTCGGGTCGGTGCTCGGGTCGTCGTTCCGGTTCCGGGTCACCAAAGACGAGTGGGTGAACCCGACCAAGGCGACCGACCATAACCCGGACAAGCTTCCTGAGCGCACGATCCGCGAGCTCCGCCTGTACGAGTTCGGGCCGGTCGTGTTCCCGGCGAACCCGGCGGCGACTGCCGCCGCCCGGTCACTGACCGATCACTACATCGCCCGCAGGATCGCGAGGACCGGCGCAGCCGAGCGCGCCGCCCGCGACCTGCTCGCCCACACCGAGGCAGCCGCCCCGAGCACTGCCGACCACACCGCCGAGCCGGCGCGCAGCCACTCGGACAGCAGGACGCTCGACGTCGCCGACGTCCGAGCACTCATCACCCGCTACGCCGCCTGACAGCGACAAGGAGGACCCCCCCGATGAAGTACCTGGAGCTGCTGCGCGCCCAGATCGCGGAGCTCATGGCCGAGCGCGACGCTCACATCGCTGCGATGGACGCCGCCGCCGAGGCGCTCGAGGCGCGCCGCGCCGCTGAGCCCGACGAGACGGCACGCCGCTCGCTCGCGTTCACCGACGACGAGCTTGCAGCGATCGACGAGGCCAGGGCGAAGCTCGACGAGATCAAGCCGCAGCTGGACGAGCTGCAGGCCCGCGAAGCCGAGCTGGCTGCCGAGCAGGAGCGTCGCGCGGCGGCGAAGCCCGCCCCGACGTTCCTGCGCCGCCACGATGAGGCGCTCGCGCGGCCGGCCATCGACGAGGTGCCGTACCTGCGGCCGAACGAGGCGCGCGACAAGGCGCTCGCGATGCTCGAGGGGCGCGACGACTTCGCTCACCTCGACGGCGGTGTCGCGCGTTCCGCCGACCTGCCGTTCGGTGGTCGCATCGAGGCGAAGCTGGACGCCGACGACGTCCGCTCCCGCGTCGAGAAGCTGATCCGCACCCGGTCGCGCAACCTGAACGGCGATCACATCGCCCGGATGCTGCTCATCACCGAGTCCGCCGAGTACCGATCGGCGTTCCAGAAGCTCGTGACGCAGCCCGTGCCGCTGCTCACCCCCGACGAGGCGCGCGCCGTGCAGGCATACAGCGAGTTCCGCGCGATGAACGAGGGCACCCCGTCCGCCGGCGGCTACGGCGTGCCGGTGCTGATCGACCCGTCGATCATCCTCACCGCGCAGGGGTCGTTGAACCCGTTCCGGCGGATCGCCCGCGTCGAGACGATCACCACGAACGCGTGGAAGGGCGTGAGCTCGGCCGGCGTGACGTGGTCGTACGACGCCGAGGCAGCCGAGGTCAGCGACGACTCACCGACGCTCGCCCAGCCGGCCGTGAACATCCACACGGCCCGCGGCTTCATCCCGTACAGCCTCGAGATCGGCGACGACTACCCGTCGTTCGCGTCCGAGATGGCGACCTGTCTGCTCGAGGGCTACGACGAGCTGCAGGCCGAGGCGTTCGCGGTCGGGGCCGGCGACGCCTCCAACCAGCCGTACGGCATCATCACGGCGCTCGACGCCAACACGAACGTCGAGGTGACGGTCACCACGAACGGGGCGCTGTCCGGCGGCGACATCAACAAGGTGTGGAAGGCGCTGCCCGACAGGTACAAGAGCAACGCGACGTGGGTGATGTCGCACGGCGTCGGCGCCGAGATCGCCACGTTCGGCAACAACAACGCCCTGTCGTTCGTGACGGTCGACCTGACCGGTGTGGTCGAGACGATCCGCACCCGCCCGGTCGAGTACGCGTCCTACTTCCCCGACTTCACCGGCACCACCAACGCCGCGAACATCCTCGTGCTCGGCGACTTCCGCAACTACCTGATCGCGGACCGCGCCGGGATGAGCGTCGAGCTCGTGCCGCACCTCGTCGGCACGAACCGCCGGCCGACCGGTCAGCGCGGCTGGTTCGCGTGGGCCCGGCACGGCGCCGACTCGATCAACGACCTCGGGTTCCGGCTGCTGCAGAACAGCGCCTGACCCTGAGCCCCGCATCGTCCCCGCGCGTCGTTCGCTGTGGCGGTCGACGGCGCGCGGGGCAACCGCCACACGACCGCCACAAGGAGGCCCCGAGATGGGCAAGACCCCCCGCATCCGCGGCGGCATCGTCGTCGCCAAAGACACCGTCAACGTCACACACGACGGGCAGCGCGTCCACATCGAACGTGGCACCGCATGGGTCGCTGACGACCCGCTCGTGCAGCAGTACCCCGACCTGTTCACCGACGACGAGCGGTACGTGCATCGCACGACCCGCGCGCCAGGGCTCGACGGCATCGAGGCCGCGACACGTCGCCCGGGTGAGCGTCGCGGGGTCCGCCGTGGCTGACGCCGACGCTGTCTCCATCGCGTACGTGCACCCGCACGACGTGTCGTACGCGTGGCACAAGTCCATGATCGACCTGCTCGGCTACGACCTCGCCAACCATCAGCGGGTGATGCGCGCCGCGTACATCGCTGTCCGGTGCAGCACCGGAGGGCTCGTCGAGGCACGCAACGAGGCGGTCCGCATGTTCCTCGAGGATGGGCGTGCCGACTGGCTCTGGTGGGTGGATACCGACATGGGGTTCCGGCCGGACGTGATCGACCGGCTCGTCGACGCCGCCGACCCCGTCGAACGGCCTGTCGTCGGTGCGCTGTGCTTCGCCTGGAAGGAGATGTCGGAGGACGGCTACGGCGGCTATGCGTGCGCGCCGTGCCCGACGCTGTACCGGTGGGCTAAGACCCCGGACGGCCGGCAGGGGTTCCTCGCATGGATGGACTACCCCGACGATCAGGTCGTGCAGGTCGCCGGCACGGGCTCGGCGTGCATCCTGATCCACCGGTCGGTGTTCGAGACGATCGCCGACAAGTACGGCGCCGGCCGCTGGTACGACCGGATGACGAACCCGTCGACCGGGCAGCTGTTCTCCGAAGATCTATCGTTCTGCGCCAAGGCAGGCGCCTGCGGCGTCCCGATCCACGTTGACACGAGGGTGAAGACCACCCACCACAAGCAGCTGTGGGTCGGTGAGGACATCTACCGTGCGGCTCGGTCCTGACGCGCGCCGCTACCTGCTCGCCGCGACCGGTGTCCGGGTGTCGCGTCCGTTCAACGCGCGGTGGCTGCTGCCAGTGCTGTGCCGCACCGACGCGCGCAGGTGGTGGACGGTGTACCTGGCGTCGTGGCCGGTCGCCGCTGCCGGCATGATCGCATGGCGACTCGCAGCCGGTGACAGCCTGGCAGTCGCTGCTGCAGCGATGGCGCTGCTGGTCGGGCTGCCCGGGGTGCTAGGCCCGTCAGTGGTGATCCCGGTCGGGGTTGACCTGCCGGCAACCGCGGTCACGTTGTGCGCCGTCGCCGGGTTCGCGGCGGATGTCCCAGTCGTGCCGTGGCTGCTGCTGCTCGCCGCTGCGTGCATCCGGGAAACGGCGCCGGTGTGGGCTGCGCTGTGGCTGTGGTCTCCGTGGCCGCTGCTCGTGCTCGTCGCCCCCGGTGTCGCTCATCTCGTGCGCCGGCCCGGGCCGGACCCGCTCGGCCCGCAGTTCCAGCAGATCGCCGACCACCCGATCCGTTCGGCGCTCGAGTTCCACCGCGGCCGGTGGCGCGACGCGTGGCTGATGGTCGCGCCGTGGGGCGTCACCCTCGCCGCGCTGTACGACCCGTCGCCGTGGGTGATCGTCACGCTCGCCGCCGCGCACCTGCAGCTGCTCGTCGCGACGGACACGGTCCGGCTCGTGCAGCACGCCGCCGGTCCGGTGATGGCAGCGGCAGCGGCGCAAGTGATCCCTGGCCCGTGGCTGATCCTCGCGATCGTGGCGCACGTCTGGTGGTGGCGCACCCCGGAACGCATCTAGTGGAGGCCCCGATGACCCTCGCGACGGTGAACGACTATCAGGCGCGCTACGACACGACGGTCGACCCTGCGCGGCTGCAGACACTGCTCGAAGATGCGTCGTCGTTCATCCGTCGCGAGGCCGGGCTGCACATCAGCCGCGTCGAGAACGACACGGTGACGCTCGACGACACAGCGATCCTCGGCGGCTACCTGCTTGTGCTGCCCGAACTCCCAGTCGTGTCGGTGACGTCGATCGTGCTCGACGGTGTCACCGTCGACCCGGACACGTACCGGGTGCGCCGCTGGGGGCACGTCGAGCGGGCCGGCTGGTGGGGTTGCCCGCGCGAGGTCGTCGTCACCTACACGCACGGGTGGGACCCGGTTCCCGAGTGGATCGTCGCGCTCGTGTGCTCGACGGTGCAGCGCGCGACGCGGCCGACATCGGTACAGGGTGTGCAGGGCGTCACCACAGGTTCCCAGTACGTGCAGTATGCGACGTCGGTCGCCGGCGTGAACCTGTGGCTGACTCGCGACGAGACGGCGCGGCTGCACGCGTTGCGAGGGGCGACGGTTGCCTGATGGCACTGCACGACGAGTTCCGCACCCACCGGATCGAGGTGACCCGGATCGAGCGAGTACCGGACGGGCAGGGCGGGTTCCCCGAGACGCCGGTCGTCGTCGGCACGATCGACGGGTCGCTGCAGCCGCTGTTCACCGCCAAGACCAAGGCCGGTGAGGCTGAGCGCGCCGAGTTCCGTTGGCAGTTCTATTGCGACCCTGGTACGGACCTGCGCCGCGACGACATGGTCGTCGTGGTCGCCGTTCGCCGGCTCGGCGAGGGATGGGTGCCGGTGCCGCCCCGTCCCGGCTCGAGGATGGTGGTGCTGTCGGTGGGGGAGTGGATCGACCCGATCGCCGGGCTCGACCACGTCGTCGCGCAGGTCGAGGACGTGCAGACCGGTGGCTAGGAGTACCACGGTCCGGTTCGTCTGGCGAGACGAGACCGTCAAGGATGACGTCGAGAAGGCGCTAGCGGCCGGGCTGAGCAAGGCGGGGATTCACGCCCGGCGGGTGATGAAGCAGCGACTTGGCGGCTCGTCCCCGTCGCCCGAGGGGTCGCCGCCAGGCAAGCGGACCGGCACGCTGCAGCGGTCGGTGTCATCACGGAAGTTTCAGCGGCGACGCCGATACGTCGGTGTCGACGTCGGTGTCCCGAAGAAGTCTCCGCACGACTCGGCCGGCAAGGGCAAGACGTTCCCCGGCCGGATGCGAGCGCAGGCTGTGCGGCTCGCGTCCGGGTTCCGGGCCACCGACCGGATGGGCCGCAGATACAACCAGGGGCGCCGCCCGTTCGCCGAACCGGTGCTCGCGTCCGAACGGCAGCGGATGGCGGAAATCCTGCGCGACACAGCCAAGCGGTACACGCCGCGCGCGAAGAAGGGGTGAACGATGCCTGTCGCTCACTACTGCCCGCACTGCGGGAAGTTCTCACAGCACAACGGCGTGTTCGAGTGGGCAGTCACCTGCCCACAGTGCGGTGAGACCGGACCGGCGCACCGGCACACACCCGGACGTGCCGCGCTCGAGGCTGCCCGCCAGCGGTGGGCTGAACAGCAGGAAGCCGACGCCGGCGGCGACGCGCCGGTCGTCGCGCGTGGCACGTTGGACGTCGACAGCACGTCGTGACGGTCGCGACCGAAGCAGCTGAGCGGATGATCGGCGACGCCACGCTCGTCGCGTTGCTCTCGACCTACCGGGGGCAGCCGGCGGTGTTCGTCGCCGACGAGGGCACCCTGCCCGAGGATGCTGACCCGCCCTACGTGATCGTGCTCGGCGCAGACAGCGTCGAGCCGGACGACACCAAGACGACCCGCGGCCGCGACGAACACATCGTCATTGGCTGTTTCGACCGTGCGACCGGGTCGACCTCGGCGATCAACGCCATCGCCGAACGAATCCGGGAGCTGTTCCACAGGCACCCGCTCGGCGAGCACTCATGGCTCGCCGAGGTGTCCGGCCCGTACGTGTACGACCCCGACGACGACGAGTTCTACGCACGCGCGATGCGGGTGCGGAACGTGTCATCCGTCGACGCCTGATCCCCCCAACCCCAACCCCCGTAGGAGGCCGTCATGCCGATGAACGGTTCCGAAGTGCTGGTCGCGGTGAACACCGGCACCGAGCAGTCGCCCAGCTGGGAAGTGATCCCATGCCAGGCGTCCGGCGAGTACACGCTTGAGGCCGAAACGTTCGACACGTCGTGCAAGGACACGGGCGATGCGACGAACCTGCCCGGCCGCCGGTCCCGGACGATGTCGGTCGAAGCGAACCCGGCGGCGTGGCCGGAGCTCGAGGAGTCCCCGTCGAGCGTGACGGAGATCATCCGTCACGCGGCGGAGACGGGCGAGCAGGTGCAGGTCGCGATCGTCGTGTCCGGCACGGAACTGGAATGGGGCACGGCGACGATCACCACCTACTCGATCTCGTTCCCCGACCAGGACAAGGTCACCCTGTCGCTCGAGCTCGCGATCTCCGGCGGCATGACCCCGATTAGCGTGGGGGCGTAGTGGGTCGACCGGTCAACCCGAAGGAGGGGCAGGTCGCGATCCCGACCCCGCGCGACCCCGGTTACATCGTCGGCCGCCTCGGCGCGCGGGCGATGGTGTGGGTCGAGGAGGCCACCGGGCGCGCCCTCGACGACATCTACGTCGACGTCACCAACCGGATCGCCGCGGCGATGCGGGGCGACCGTTCCACCGCGCCGGTACTCCCCGTGCGGGTCGCCGCCACGATCCTGTGGGCGGCGATCGAGCACGAGCGGCGCCTGCAGGGCGCGCCGGGCCCCGAGTACACGATCGACGACGCGTACGAGATCATCGAGCACGTCGGCCTCGACGAGACCTACCAGTACGCGCTCACCCTCATGCAGCTCTCCCTGCCGTTCCGGCGGCGGACGGCCGAACTCGAGGCTGCGGCGGCGGCTGCGGGAGAGCCGTCCCCCGTGGACCCTCTGCGGGCCGCGGCGATGGCCGCGGCGAACGGTGGGACTGGGGCAGCTACATCGACGCCGCCCTCACCGCCGGCCTGACGGTCGAGCAGGCGTGGACGTACACGCCGCGCCAGGTGATGCAGGTCGTCGAGGCGTGGAAGCGTCGCCGGCTCGACGACCAGACCGACGACCTGTCCCTGGCGTGGCACGTCGCCGCGTTCAGCCGGGAGAAGCGGCTCAAGCCGCTACGGCACTACCTCGAGCGTGCGAAGCGGGTCATCACCGGGACACGCCGCACCCGACCCATTACCCCCGATGATCGGCGCACCGTCCTCGAGGCACGGGACCGGTGGAAGCGGATGCTGAATGCGGCGACGCAACCGACGGCACGGCGCGGGAGGAGGTGAGCGATGGCGAACAACGAGATCGGGTCGGCCTCGTTCGGGCTCGTCGTCGGCCTGCAGAAGTTCGGCGAGGACCTCGGGCGGGCAGAGCAGGAGGCGCGGGCGTCCGCGAACCGGATCGGTGAGTCGGTCGGGAAGGGTGTTGACCAGGCACTCGGCACGACCCTGATGCGGACCGGTGACCGCATCAGCAAGTTCGGGTCGCAGATCTCGTCGACCGGCACCGCCCTCACCGTCGGCATCACCGCACCCCTGCTCGCCGTCGGCGGCCTCTCCGCAAAGGCGGCGATCGACTTCGAGTCCGCTTTTGCGGGTGTTCGCAAGACGGTCGACGCCACCGACGAGGAGTTCGCTCGACTGGAGCAGGGCATCCGTGACATGGCGAAGCGGCTGCCGCAGTCGGCGGTCGAGATCGCCGGGGTCGCCGAGGCGGCGGGGCAGCTGGGTATCCAGGTGCCGAACATCCTCCGATTCTCCGAGGTGATGGTCGGCCTCGGCACCGCCACGAACCTGTCGGCCGAGGAGGCGGCGACCGCCCTCGCGCGCCTGGCGAACATCACGCAGATGCCGCAGACCCAGTTCGACCGTCTGGGGTCGACGGTCGTCGCGCTCGGCAATAACCTGGCCACCACCGAGGCGGACATCGTCGCGATGAGCCTGCGGATCGCCGGTGCAGGCCACACGATCGGCCTCACCGAGGCGCAGATCCTCGGGCTCGCCGGCGCCCTGTCGTCGGTCGGTATCGAGGCGGAGGCGGGCGGCTCGGCGATCTCCCGGGTCATGATCACGATGGCGAACGCCGTGCACAGTGGCGGCGAGGACCTCGCGGCGTTCGCCGAGGTAGCCGGGATGACCGCGACCGACTTCGCGGACGCGTTCCGCACCGACCCGGTGTCGGCGATCATCGCGTTCGTCACCGGCCTGCAGCGGATTCAGCAGGCGGGCGGCAACGTGTTCGAGACCCTCGATCGGCTCGAGCTCGGTGAGATCAGGGTGCGTGACGCCCTCCTGCGCCTCGCCGGCGCCGGTGACATCCTCGCCGGCTCGGTCGACCTGGCGAATCAGGCATGGGAGGAGAACACCGCACTGCAGAAGGAGGTCGCGGCACGTAACGAGACCTTCGCCGCGCAATGGGCGGTGTTCAGGAACCGGATCACCGACGTCGCGATCGAGTTCGGGCAGGCGTTGATGCCCGCGATGCTGCAGCTGATCGACGCCGCCGAGCCCCTGCTCGACCTCGTCGTCGGGCTCGTCGACTGGTTCACCCGGCTACCGCAGCCGGTGCAGACGACGATCCTCGGTGCATTTGCACTCGCGGCCGCGCTCGGTCCGATCCTGTTCGTCGGCGGGAAGATGGTGACGACGTTCGGGACTCTCATCAAGACGTTCGGGTTGGTCGTTACAGCGATGCGCAGTGTCGGCCTCGCCGCGAACCTGGCAAACCCGTACGTCGCCGGGCTCATCATCGCCCTCGCTGGCACGGCGATCATCATCAAGAATTGGGACAAGGTCAAACGCTGGTTTGAGGACTTCAGGCGGTTCATCGCGTCGATTGCACATGCACTATGGGACCCGATCTGGGAAGCGCTCAAGGCGGTGCTGAATCAGATCATCCGGGCGTGGAACTCCCTGCGGTTCCAGGTGCCGACGGTGTCCGTGTTCGGCCGGCGGCTAGGTGGCCAGGTCATCGGTGTGCCGAAGATTCCGGAGCTCGACGTCGGCGGCCGCGTCGACCGTTCCGGTCTCGCCGTGATCCACGCCGGCGAGGTCGTGATGCCCGCGGCGGAGGTGTCGCGGTACGAGCGGGTGATCGAGGATCGTCCGATGGACCTGCGCGACGCCGCGACCCTGGTGCACGTCACCCTCGACGGCCGGGTCATCGCACGTGCTCTCGTGCCGCACTTCCAGGACCGGGAACGGCGCACCGGGCGCGCCGCATTTGCTACGTGAGGTGATGGATGAGCGCGAGTGATTCCGCTGCGAACGACGCCCTCGACGCCGCGTTCCGGTCGTGTGACACGGCGCGGCTGCACACCGGTGACCCCGGCGCGTCCGGCACGGCGAACGTGCTCGGCACCGGGGATGATGCGTCGATCGCGTTCGACGCGGCGACGAACCGGTCGATCACGACGACGGGCGGCATCATCACGTGGACCGACCTGTCCGCCTCCGGCACGGTGACACACGTGTCACTGTGGGATGGCTCGGCGTACCGCGGGTACGCAACCCTGTCTAGCGCCCGATCGGTCGAGGAGGAGGGGTCGTTCGCGGTCGCGTCAATCACGATGAGCGTGCCGTAGGTCATGGCACATATCGCGTTCCCCGACAACAGCAATCACCTCCGCGTCCCGTACTCGCCTGAGCTCAACCTGCCCGGCGACTTCTCCGTCGTGTTCCGGGCCCGGACGTACCCCGACATCGACATCCGTCTGGTAGTCGCCCGCGGCGATGACCAGGTGATCAACGACTTCATCGTCCGGTTCTACCAGACGGGGGGCGGGGCCGACGGGATCGAGTTCTTCGGCCGCACGACGACCGGCTCCGCCGCGCAGGTCGCCACGACCTACGACGTCGACATCAATGGCGTGTGGCGGTGGTACGCGGTGGGCCGCGACCAGGCAGGCGGCCGCATCTACTTCTGGCACGCCGCCGATCAGGCGACGCAACCCGGCGACCTCGACTGGATCGCCGTCAACGACGTCGCGTACACCACGTCCGACCTGCGGTCAAGCGAACTGGACCTGTACATCGGCCTCTCTCACCGGTTCGATCTGTCGCACCTAGTCATCTACGAGGGTGTCGGCGAGGACGGACTCCCCGGCGGCGACGTCGTCCTGCAGTTGGACCCGGAGAACATCCCGGAGGACAACGAGGCGGAGTCGTTCGGGCTCACGTCCGGGCAGACGGTGAGTGTCCGGCAGATCACCACGCCACCGATCGAGTTCGTGGCGGACCCTCCGGACGCCACCGGCGACCTCGCGATTACCGGTGAAGCCGAGGATGTTGGAGACGCCACCGGCACACTCCCCATCGCCGGGCGCGCCGCCGCCGTGTGGGTACCGCCAGGCACCGACCGCGGGGTACCAGCGGTCAAGGTCGAGGCGGCAATCGGGCAGTCGTACTACACGCCACTCGACGAGCTCGTGTGGACCCGGATCGATGATGTGTGCTGCGTCCGATCGATCGAGACGGTCGAGGGTCGGGACGCTCAGGTCGATTCGGCGGAACCGGGCGAATGCAAACTCGTGCTCGACAACCGGTCCGGCGCGGTCGACCCGTCGAACATCAACTCGCCATGGTGGACGGACGGCGCGCCCGGCATCGACTACGGCACCCGCATCCGGATCACGGTGTACGAGTCGGAGGATGACCTCGACACCGACACCGACGGGCACGTCCTATTCGCCGGGTACGTCGACCGGATCGTCCCACGATGGGAGCTCGGTGACGCCACTGTCGAGCTACAGGTCGTCGACGCGCTCGCCGCGCTAGCGTCGCGGCAGGTTGACGAGGGCATCCTGCTCGCCGACCTCATGGCGTCCCCGGTCGTCGTCGGTGTCTGGCCGCTCAACGCACCGGGCACGGTGATCGCGCCGGCGAAGGGGACTGTGGTGGGTGAATGGACGGCGCCGGTCGCCGTCGGCGATCCGGTCGTGCCGCACGACTCGTCACCCGCCGTGACAATCGGGCCCGGGAATCAGCGCGGGGACATCCCCGTCGGCGCGGAGGCATTCGACGACCCCGGCTGGGCGGTCGGCGTGTGGGTCGAGTTGGACGCCGGCAGCGTCGTGACCGGGGACCTCATCATCGCCCTCACCGGGCCAGGCGGGTCCCTCACGGTCACGGTGGACATGCCCGGCGGCACCGCCAGACTGAACGCCCCCGGCGACTCGTCCGGCGGTCTGGTGGTCGTCGCCGACGGCGACCCGCACCTGGTGCGGATCGTGCGCGGCCTCGGCAGCTTCTACACCCTCTACGTGGACGAGGACGTCGCGGGTGTTGTTGCGCCGTCCGGGTTCCCGCTCGACCTCGACACGATCTCGATCGGGTCGACGTCGACGGCCGCACCCGGCCGATACTCGTACCTGGCCCTCACCGACGCCGACGCGAGCCCGGACGACACCACAAACTGGGACCTGTTCAACTTCTACGGGTGGGGTGTGACCCCGTGGTCCGGTGACACGACGGCGACCCGGTTCGTGCGGGTGTGCGAATCGGTCGGCACCGGGCACATGGTCGTCGGCACCGGATTCCCGGACGTCGTACCGGCGACGAACGTGGCCGGGCAGAACGCCCTCGAGCACATCATCCGCCTCGCGAACGGTGACGGTGCAACGATCACCGTCGCCCACGACAACGATGGTGTCCCCCTCTACCGGATCGCCGACCTCGGCGCACCGGTCGTCTGGTTCGACACGCGTGGCGCGGTCGGCGCGCCGGTGATGGACGTGCAGCCGGTGTACGGGATCGACCGGCTCGTCCGCCGCGTCGAGGTGTCGATCCCGGTCGGATCGGACACGGTCACGGCCAAGGCTCAGTCGTCCCGGCCGTACCCGACGGCACGCGTGCTACGGGTCGACACCGAGCTCGCACACCAGTCGGACGCCTACACCCGTGCCCTCGCACTCCTAGCGGAGCGTGAGGTGCCGCGGATGATGATTCCGTCGTTCACCCTCGCCGGCCGCGACGCGCGTGTGCCGTGGCCAGCACTGTGGCTCCGGCCCGGGGACCTCGCCGGGATCATCGCCCATCCGCCGGGCCGCGCCGAGTTCGTGCAGGCGTCGGTCGTGCAGCGGGTCGAGCACACCATCGACTACCAGTCGCTGGAGTGGACGGTCCGGTACGGCCTCGACCGGGTCGCCCAGTGGATCGATTGGGAGGACGTCGTCGACCAGTACGACGACTGGGACGATGTCGTCTCGACGTTCGCCACATGGGGCGACCTCCTCGCATCCGGCACGCCCGACCCCCCATCCTCTTCCTAAGGAGTCGACATGCCAGAGACGTCGAACGGTGTCCCGTACCAGGTGGCGTCGGACCCGCCCGACGGTGCAACCCTCGGCTACGGCATCGCGTCGTGGCTCGAGGCGGCGTTCACCGGCGGTCAGACCGGCCAGGTCCTCGAGCAGTTGACGTCCGCGGACAACAAACTCGCGTGGAAGTGGCCACATGCCCGTGTCGCGGCGCCGACACCGACCGGCGCAAAGGGTGACCTGTGGGTGCCGTCGTCGGGCACCAACGACGGTGTCCTCCATTGGCATGACGGGTCGGGATGGGTCGCGGCGCAGCCGGCGATCGACACCACGCAGTGGGCGCGCGGACGGATCGCCACGGTGGTGAAGTCGGACGCCCAGTCGATCGGGTCGGTGAACACGTGGACGAACCTCACATCCCTCTCGATCACTCAGACCCTGTCACCGACCCGGTACTACGAGGTGACGGTCGGCGTGTACGTGACGTGGCAACGCAACGACTCCGCGCCGACCGCGCGGGCGGCGGGCCTCGGCCGCGTCCTCTACGGCGCCTCGACCGAGGTGTGTCGGTTCCTCGCCTACGAGGCGGACGAGATCGGAACGGGTGAGGCGCGGCAGATGCTGGGGACGGCGACGTCGCCGCCGTTCTGGGGGACCGGCACCTCGGCGACGATCACGGCGCAGGTGATGCGGACATCGCAGGCGTTGATGTCCGCCGGCGGCGCTGTCGGCAGTGGCACCGTCCTCGCGTGGCTCGCCCTCAAGGACGTCGGCCCCGTGTCCTCCTGACCACCCGACGACAAACACCCCCACAATGGAGGCGAACGCATGACGACGGTCCGCTACCTGACCGCGGCCGACTGGGGCATGACCTGGGTGCGCCCGCCGGTCGCCGAAAAGACACCGGACCCCGAGGTGTACGTGCATCACGTCGGCGGGACGGCCTGGATGGGCGATGACGCCGTGCAGGTGTTCCGGGCGCTCAACGCGTACGCGCAGACCGGCAAGGGGTACAGCGCGCTCGACTACGACGTGCTCGTCCACTACAGCCGCCGTGACGACGTGCTGACGATCGCCGAGGGCCGAGGCCCGTGGATGTCGGCGGCAACCAAGGACCGCAACGAGCAGGGCGAGGCAGTCTGCCTCTGCGGAAATTACTCGCTGCGCGAGCCACTGCCGATCGAGCTCGAGGGCGTCGCGCTCGGGATCGTGTACGGCATCGAACAGGGCTGGATCGCGAGGAACGCGACGATCCTCGGGCACCGGGACAACCCGGCGCACCCCGGAGCGACCGGCTGCCCCGGCGACTTCCTGTATCCGAAGCTGCCCACGATCCGCAAGCGGGTGGCGGAACTGCTCGCCCCCGCTCCGGCTCCGGCGCCGACCCCGGCGCCACCGGCGCCTTCCCCGGCGCCGGTCATCCCACCCCCGATCACCACGGAGGACGACGACGACATGCCCTACTGGGTCTGGAAGAACGAGCACGGCGGCTACTGCTTCGGGCTGCTCGGTGAGTGGTGGCGGCACATCGGCACCCGCCAGGTCATCGACGGTGTGATGGCGACCAAGCCGATCGACCTCGCTACCGGCCGGCGCGTCACGTCGTGGGCGCAGGTCGGCAAGGCGGACAAGGCGCTCGTAGCGAAGATGGGCCAGCACCGAGGCGACTACTTCTAGGCCCGGGCGATGCTGGTGATCCTGTGCTTGGCGGCGTCTCAGATCGACGCTCCGCTCCGGGTGGTGCTCGGGGCCGGCGCGGTCGCCGCGGCACTCATCCCGCTCGGCACGGTCACGTCGGTGGTGTGGCGGGGCGTGAAGAGATGGGACCAACGCCTCGCCTACATCGACGAGCAGATGCGCCACAACGGCGGCGGCACCCTCCGCGACGAGGTCGCACGTTGCAGTCGCAACATCGACCGGGTCGCCGAGGCGCTCGACGATC
>Ga0207864_1002343_pt1 | contig 18100 bp, 15 predicted proteins | sample HigsolmetaAR202D_FD_184834 | JGI IMG/M metagenome (GOLD analysis project Ga0207864, IMG submission 184834) | Ionic liquid and high solid enriched microbial communities from the Joint BioEnergy Institute, USA - AR20-2-D (SPAdes) (version 2) ... | reverse complement strand
GGGCTCGCCGCCGTAGGGGGCGAACGCGGTCAGGGGAGGAGGCGGCGGGGGCGGGGCGAACGACGGCGGCCCGTTGTCCGGGGGCAGGGGCGGCGCATACCCCATCGGCCCGGGCTGGGCCGGAAGTGGCGGCGGGGACGCCGGCCAGGGGTTGGCGGGGAACTCGGAGGCCTGCTCGGCCGGCGCGGCGGACGGGGCCCCCTGCTCGGAGGAAGGGGAACCGCCCTGTTCTCTGCTCATGGCATCCAGGGAGGCCAGCTGTTCTTCGAGGGAACGACGGTCAGGATCGTTCTTCGCCACCGCTTCTCCCCTCCGGACATGTCCCCGCGCGATCGGTCAAGAACAGGTCGTCAGCAGCCTAAGGCACGTGATACTCCTCCAATGCCGTGAACGCACCCCGAAAGCGCTGATCCGTGGGGATGCATCCGGCCTGTCCGCTTCTCATGCGCCTCTGGTTCTTCTGCCGTCACCGAAATCCCGAAACGGCACCCGGCGGACGCCCTTTCCGGTGTGGTCGGCGACACCGATCGAGCCGGGCGTCCGGCACGTAGGGTGGAGATGTTGGAGGACGAGCGGCTCATGACGGCCGGCCCGCAAAGCGGCAGGCGGGCCGGATCGCACCTGCCCGGATCGGCGCCGCGGGGCCCCACGGTCCCGTCCCGCCGCACGGGACGGGCGGCGGTGCGCACGCCGCCTTGCCGCCGGCCGGACCCCACCGACGGACGAACACTCCGAAACCACCAAATTCTGGCGGACGGCGGCCGTACCGGCAAGACCACCCCTACCGTAGGGGGTCGGGCCGGTGACCCGGCATGTGAAACTGGAGACACTATGAACGAGCCCCGAAGCAACGCATCAGAGCAGAATCCCCAGGTTCTCGTGGTCGGGCCGAACGGCATCGCGGTGGAGGGGGGTTCCAACGACTCCGGGGAGGAAGAGCGCCCCGTCACCGAGATGGTCGAGCAGCCCGCCAAGGTGATGCGGATCGGCGGGATGATCCGGCAGCTCCTGGAGGAGGTCAAGTCGGCGCCGCTGGATGAGGCCAGCCGGGCCAGGCTCAAGGAGATCCACGCCTCCTCGATCAAGGAGATCAAGGAAGGGCTCGCCCCCGAGCTGGTGGAGGAGCTGGAGCGGCTGTCGCTGCCGTTCGCCGAGGAGGAGGTCCCCAGCGAGGCCGAGCTGCGCATCGCCCAGGCCCAGCTGGTGGGCTGGCTGGAGGGCCTGTTCCACGGGATCCAGACCACCTTGTTCGCCCAGCAGATGGCCGCCCGCGCCCAGCTGGAGCAGATGCGGCGCGCGCTGCCGGCCGGCGCCCTGTCTTCCGGCGCGGCCCAGTCCCGCGGCGACGAGGAGCACAAGCACCGCTCCGGTCACGCCTCCGGCCCCTACCTGTGAGCGCTCCCGCCCGGCGGCGTCCCCGCTGAAACCCTCTGCAGCCGGCCGCTCCCGCGCCGCCGAGCACGCGGGAGCGCCGCAGCCGGGAGCAGCGGTGCGGCTCGGGGCGGCAGGGGCTCCCCGTCGTCGGGGCTCCCGCCTGAGGCTCCCGGGAGTGCGGGCCGAGAGGGTTTCATCGAACGTCGGCGCCGGTGGCGGGGAAGAGCTGCTCCAGGACCTTGGCGACGCCGTCGTCGTCGTTGCGCCCGATGGTGTGGGTGACCGCCGACAGCACGTCGGGGTGGCCGTTGGCGACGCCGTAGGAAGTGCCGGCCCAGGTGAGCATCGGCAGGTCGTTGGGCATGTCACCGAAGGCGACCACGTCGGCGGCGGCCACCCCCCGCTCGGCGCACAGCTCCGCCAGGGCGCTGGCCTTGGTGACGCCGTGGGCGCTCATCTCCATCAGCCCCCGGCCGGAGGAGTGGGTCACGGTGACCAGGTCCCCCACGGCCTTGCGGGTCTCCTCGGCCAGCCGGTCGGGGTCGGCGCCGGGGTGGAAGGCCAGCAGTTTGATGCCGCCCCGGCTGACCAGTTCCCGTTCGCCCACCGGACGGCCGCCCAGCGCCTCGAGGTCCCAGCGGCCGAGGTCGTAGCTGGCCTCATAGACGAACCCGTCGGTGTACTCGACGGCGAAGCGGAACTCCGGGGCGGCCTCGCGCAGCCGCCGCACCACCTCGTCGACCACCTCGGCCTCGATCAGGCGGGTGCGCAGCACGGTCTCGGTGTGCAGGTCGTACAGCACCGCCCCGTTGGCGCAGATGGCGATGCCGCGGTGGTCGACGGCGGCGGCGGCGTCCCGCATCCACCGCGGCGGCCGTCCGGTGACCATGACCAGCGTGGAGCCGGCGCGTTCCACCCGGGCCAGCGCCTGGACGGTGCGCGCGGAGATGGTGCCGTCGGAGCGCACGAGGGTGCCGTCCAGATCGGTGGCGACCAGCCGGGGCGGTGCCTTCCGCTCAGCCAAGCCGTCCTCCCCCGCTCCTGCGTACACGTCCCGCTCCCCTCACGCCCGGCCTTCCGGGCAGCGGACCCACCATGATGCCGCGATCAGTCACTTTCTGCCATATCTGCCGCCACTTCGCCGCATACCGGTACAAACCGCACCGATATACCGCGCATAAACCGTAAGCCGATCCATCACTGAAACGAACAACGTCACCGTCTCACACAGGTCCGACACCGCGAATACCGGCCGGCGGGCCCCGGAGAGCCGCAGGCCGATTCACCGCCGAGGGGAAGAACCGCCAAGGCGGGCGCGGACGCGGCAGGTCACCGGCCCGCGCGGGCGGGCCATCGCCGCATTTCTCCGGGACGCCCCCTTCCTTAGGGACCGTCCCACGCATCGGGGAGGCCGCCGGAGACGAGCACCGGCATGGGCCTCGGCCGCGATCCCACGGAGGCGCGCGCGGCGGGACGGCCCTCCCTCCGCGCGCGGCCTCAGGCGTCCAGCTCGCCGCTGACGATGGCCTGGAGGGCCGCGACATGGGCCTTGTAGGCGGCGCGGCCCTCCTTCGTCAGGGACAGCCACACCCGCTGGCGGGTGTCGCGGACGGCCCTGGTCTGCTTGACGTACCCGGCGTCCATCAGCACGCTGACGTGCTTGCTGAGCACGGAGGCGCTGACGCCCAGCTTGTCTTGGACGAAGGCGAACTCGGCCTGGTCGGCGGCGCTGAGCAGGGCGCAGATGCGCAGCCGGTTGGGGGCGTGGATCACCGGGTTGAAGCCCTCGATGGACTTTTCCGCAGTGGTCATGCCGACCGAGCGCTCCGGTGCCGCACCCACAGGGCGTACAGGACGATCATGGCTCCCTCCAGCGCGCTGAAGGACGGCAGCGCCCAGTCCGTCCCGGCCTTCCAGCCGATCAGCGCGGCGATGACGGCGACCGGCACCAGGATCGCGGCGATGTGCACCACCTGCTCGCGGGAGAAGGAGGGCACCACACCGGTCTTCCTGGCGCCGAGCGCGACGATGGCGCTGAACAGCCCCATCCACGCCATCAGCGCCACCAGCGCCACCAGCACCCGGGGGAAGTCGGTCGGCATCCGCGACAGCAGCCCGAGCGGGGCCACCCACACCCCGAGGGCGACGAAGTACCACATCGGCCACTGGGTGGTCTTCACCGACTCCCGAGCCTGCTCCACCGCCTCCAGCGCGGCCCGGGCCTCCTGCGGAGAGGGCAGCGCCCCCTGCGTGAACTCTTGCCTTTCCATGGTGGAAAGTAAAGCAGTGACTTTCCAAGTCGTCAAGTCACGACTTGCCATCACGGAAAGAGCCAGGGTGGCCCGCGAACGGCCGGGAACGCCGAACGCCGGGTCCCGCGGTTGCGGGACCCGGCGTTCGGGTGGCTGAGGGACGAGCGCGGTCAGCGCACCGGCTCGAGGACCTCCAGGCCCAGGTGGCGCTGCAGGGCCTTGGGGACGCGGACCGAGCCGTCGGCCTGCTGGTGGTTCTCCAAAATGGCGACGATCCAGCGGGTGGTGGCCAGCGTGCCGTTCAAAGTGGCCACCGGGCGGGGCTTGCCGTCCTCCCCGCGGTGCCGCACCGCCAGGCGGCGGGCCTGGAAGTCGGTGCAGTTGGAGGTCGAGGTGACCTCCCGGTAGGTGTTCTGGGAGGGCAGCCACGCCTCGCAGTCGTACTTGCGGGCCGCGCTGGCGCCCAGGTCGCCGGCCGCCACATCGATCACCCGGTACGGCAGCTCGACCTTGGCCAGCATCTGCTTCTCCCACTCCAGCAGCCGCAGGTGCTCGGCGTGAGAGTCCTCCAGCGTGCAGTAGGAGAACATCTCGACCTTGTCGAACTGGTGGACGCGGATGATGCCGCGGGTGTCCTTGCCGTAGGAGCCGGCCTCCCGGCGGAAGCAGGACGACCAGGCCACATAACGCCGGGGCAGATCGTCGATGATCTCGTTCATGTGGTAGGCGGCCAGCGGCACCTCCGAGGTGCCCACCAGGTACAGGTCGTCGGCCTCCAGCCGGTAGACCTCCGAGGCGTGGGCGCCCAGGAACCCGGTGCCCTCCATCGCCTCCGGCTTGACCAGCACCGGCGGGTACATCGGGAAGAACCCGGCCTCGATCGCCTGCTCCATGGCCAGATTCAGCAGGGCCAGCTGCAGCCGCGCCCCCACCCCGGTCAGGTAGTAGAAGCGGGCCCCGGAGACCTTGGCGCCGCGCTCGGTGTCGATGGCGCCCAGCAGCTCGCCCAGCTCCAGGTGGTCGCGGGGCTCAAAGTCGAAGGTCGGCGGCTCGCCGACGTGCTCGAGCACCACGAAGTCCTGCTCGCCGCCGGGCGGGGCGCCCTCTTCGATGATGTTGGGGACGCCGCGCAGAACCTCGTTCAGCTCCTCTTGCAGCCGGTCGGCTTCGGCCTCGGCTTCCTTGACCTGGCGGGCCAGTTCCTTGGCCCGCTCCAGCAGGGCCTGCCGCTCCTCCCCCTTGGCCTTGGAGACCGACTTGCCGAAACTCTTCTGCTCGGCCCGCAGCTTCTCGAACTGCGACAACGCGGCCCGGCGCCGCTCGTCCAGATCGATCAGCCGGTCGACGACGGCCTCGTCCTCACCGCGGGCGCGCTGCGAGGCGCGCAGCCGCTCGGGGTCCTCTCGAAGAGCTCGCAGGTCAATCACAAACCCGAGGCTACCGGTCCGCCGCCGCCCCCCGCCCCCGATATCGGCCCTGCGGGCGGCCGGAGGCCACGGACCGGCAAAGCCCGTGCCCGCGCCGTCTCCCCGCCCGGCCGGGTGCCACGGCCCTGACCTCGGCGATCAGGACACGGACGCCGGCCCGTGCCTGCCGGACCGGCGTCCGCCGCTCGCCTCTTCGCGTATCCGGCGCACGGTCGTCTTGTGGTTCACGCTCGCGAGCGCCGGGGCGCGCCCGTCACGCCTCCGCCGCAGGAGCCTTACCGGACGTCGACGTAGTCCGCGGCGCTCCTGCTGCCGAAGAAGAGCGGCGCCTCCGCGAACGACAGCCGCCAGTAGCCGTCCCGGACGGCCTTGAACCTGGTCAGCACGCGGCCCTTGGCGTTCGTCTTCACCGTGCGCAGCCGGCGCCAGGTGCCAGAGCCCTTGGGCCGGAACTCGATCGTCACCGCGCGTTTGCCGAACGCCTTCCAGACGCCCGCCGGAGTCCGGCGCTGAAGCGTGCCCTTGACGGTGATGGCCGCGCCCTTGCGGACCGGCTCGGGAGAGGCGTTGAACCCGGTGAACCGGGTGCGGTCCTTGACCGGTATGAGGGCGCTCCGGAGGACTCCCGGAGAGGTGCAGTAGGAGGGCACCTGGAGGGTGCGAATCCGCCAGTAGCCCTTGCCGGGGGCGAGGGCGGACAGCTCGAAATGCGACTCCTCGCTGACCGGCGAATCACCGGCGTGCTTCCACCGCCGCCCGTCGGGAGAGAACTCCAGCCTCACCCGCGCGCCGCGGACGGGGCTGAATCCGGCATCCTCGTTCCCGTAGAGGTAACCGGTGACCAGGATTCTCTTGCCGCGCTCCACCGCACGGGGCCATTCGACGTCCGCAAAGCGGGTGCGGACATGTACCTCCGGCGTGGGCCGTGCAGAAGCCGTCGACGACAGCAGCGTCTGCGGCTCGTGGGACGGGTAGTGGACGTAGAAGTTGCACCGCCGGCGGACCGTGAAGGGGATCGCGTAAGTCCCATCGAGCGCGGTGCGCACGCTCTGTCCGTCGGTCCCGCACATCACCCGGACGGTGTGCCCCTTCAGCGGGAGCCACTGGCCGGTCACGCGCCGCCATTCCGCCTTCCCGCTGACCTGGGCGGTGTCCTGGGCGAAGATCTTGTCGCCGGGAGTCACCCGAATGGAGAGCCGGGTTTCGGCACTGCCCGTCACGGTGACCGGCACCGAAGGGCTCACCGCGTTGCGATAGGGGCTGTCGGCCGTCCGCTGATACCGGACGTGGAGGGAGACGCTGGAGTGATGCACATAGACGCTTCCCGCGAAGCGGCCGTCGGAGTCGGTGACCAGCTCCTCTTCGGGAACCCCGTAGCTGAGCAGCAGCGGAACCCCCGCCACGGGGCGTTCCGCGCCGTCGGCGTCCAGATGGACCAGCCTGCCCGAGAACCTCACCAGCCCGTCCGCGGCGTCGACCTCCGTGGGGGTGACCTGGAACTCGGTGAACTTCGTGAGGGCCGGCTTCACCTCGTCGGCTGCGGCCATCGCGATCCCGGGAAGGGGCCCCGGCACCGACGGCGATCCGGCGACCAGGGCGGCCGCGGCCACCGGCGCGATCAGCAGTCTGCGCATGCGAACTCCGTACCGACCGGACCGGGATGCGCCGACGACTCAAAGGGACGGGAAACCGCGGCGATCACGGTGCGGACACGCCCGCAAAGACGGCATCCGGCGAATCCACAAAGATGATCAAGGACCGCCAGTATGACCCAATGATCATTCGGCGTGCACCCGGCGGCGCCCCGGCCGGGGCCGCGCGGCTCAGAGGCGACCGGAGCGGATGCCGGCCAACCAGGCCGCCGCCTCGATGAAGTCGGCGTCGTGGGTGCCGCGGCGAATCTCTGGCCGGATCCGGTCAGCCCGCATGTAGGAGCCCAGGAAACGCACATCGGCGCAGATCCGGCGCAACCCCATCAGCGCCTCACCGACCCGCTTTTCGGCCACGTGGCCTTCGAAGTCCATCCAGAACCGGTACGAGCCCAGCCCGGTGCCGGTGGGACGGGACTGGATCAAGGTCAGGTTGATGCCCCGCACCGCGAACTCGGTCAGGATCTCCAGCAGGGCGCCCGGGTGGTCCTCGCCGATGAAGGCGACCACGCTGGTGCGGTCCATGCCGGTGGGCTCCGGCGGCGGGCAGGGGCGGCGCAGCACCACGAAACGGGTCACCGCATCCGGCACGTCGTGGATGTCCTCGGCCAGCACCGACAACCCGTAGCGGGCGGCGGCGAACGCCCCGGCCAGTGCGGCGTCGTAGTGCCCGTCGGCCACCATCTGGGCGGCCTCGGCGTTGGAGGTGGCCGCCCGCCACTCGGCGTCCGGGATGTGCGCGGCCAGCCAGCGGCGGCACTGCGGCTGGGCGTGCGGGTGCGAGGCGACGGTCTTGATGTCGGCGAAGTCGGTGCCCGGCCGCACCAGCAGCGCGAACGAGACCGGCAGCTGCACCTCGCCGACGATCTGCAGCGGCTGGCCGGTGGCCAGCTCGTCCAAGGTGGTGGGGACCGAGCCCTCCACCGAGTTCTCCAGCGCGACCACCGCGGCGTCCACCTCGCCGCGCCGCAGCGCGTCCAGCGCGGCCGGGACGGTGCTGTAGGGGACGTGCTCGGCGTCCTTGGCCTCCGGGACGGCGTGCAGCGCGGCCTCGGTGAACGTGCCCTGGGGACCGAGATAGGCGTAACGCATCCGTGAACCTTTCAGCGAGCCCGGCGGCCTTCGCCGGGAGCGTCCGAACCCGTCCCGGTCTCGCCGCCCGGGACCGCCCCGTCGCGGCGGCGACGACCTTCACCGATAACCCTTCTCAGGCCCGTCCCTCCCGAAGACGGCGCGCAAGGGCCCCGCGGCCGGCGGCGCGAGGCGACGCCGAGCCGCCTCCCCGGGCGGCCGCCTGAGGTTCTCGGGAGTGCGGGCCGCAAAAAAGGCCCACTGGTCCGGCGGGCTCCTTCCGCCGAGGCGGAGAGTGCACGCGACGACCGTGAGACGACAGTGGATTCAGCAGACCCGAGTTTACGTCGTCGCCCGCACGTCCCGGCGCGGGCTCGGCGACATCGCCGGCGGGCGAAAGATCAGGTACGGGCCGAGGTGGTGTTGCCGCCGAAGTCCGGCAGCGGGTCGTCCATGCTCACCACCGGGCCCTTGCCGAGCCGGGCGCCGCGCAGCGCCTGGTCCTCCTCCGGCGACAGCACCTCCAGGCTGCGCCCGCCGCGGACCACCTTGGCGTAGGTGCGGGTCTCGGTGCGGCCGTTGATGGAGCTGAGGACCACCCCGTCGCCGAGCGAGTTGATCAGCGCCAGCGAGAACGAGCGGCGGCCGGACATCTCCTTGAGCGCGTCGTAGTGCACGACCGCCAGGTCGCGCAGCGCCTGGCCGTCCACTGGCCCATTGACGGACTGCAGGTGTCTGCGGAGCATGTCCGCGCACTCCTGAACGACCTGGTTGGCCCGGTTGTGGGCGACCACCGCGATCGTCAGGCCGGCCACCCCCGACACCATGCCCGCTATGGCCAGTGCGACAAGAATCACGGTGTGAGGGTACCGACCTCCGGCTGGTCAGGAGAAGGAACCCTCCGGTCAGATTGTCCTTGAACGCGGTTGACCAACCAGTGACCCAAGAGCACCACCAACGCGATGGCGGCCAGGCCGAAGGCGTCCTGCACGACGCGTCCGGTGAAGCGCTCCAGGGCGCTGTGGCCCTCGCCGATGAGCCGCGTCCCCCACCAGGGGATGCGGAAGGCGAAGAAGACGGCCACACCCGCGGCCACCAGGCACCGCCGCAGGTCCCGCCCGTCGCCCACCAGGGCGCCGAGGACCGGGACGATCCACACCAGGTGGTGCACCCACCCCACCGGCGACAGCAGCACCGAAAGCAGCCCGGTGATGGCGATCCCGGCCAGCTCCAGGCCGTATGCGGACGCCCCGTCCAGCCGCGCGGCGGCCTGGGAGGCGCGGCGGGCCAGCCGGAAACCGATCCAGGCCATCAGCGCCAGGCAGACTAGCCACAGCGCCTTGGTCACCGCGTCCGGCCAGTACAGCCGCAGCAGCATGCCGTTGATCGACTGGTTGGTGGTGGCGTTGTTGGCGCCGACCCGGTCGTTGTTGAGCACCGCGTCGAACCAAAAGTCGATGGAGTCGGCCGGCAGCAGCGCGAAAGCGGCCAGCGTGGCGGCGGCGGCGGTGAGCACCGCGTTCCAGGCGGCCTCCCGCCGCCCGGTCAGCAGCAGGTAGATCAGGAAGACCCCGGGCACCAGCTTGATCGCGGTGGCCAGGCCGACCAGCATCCCGCGCGGCCAGCGGGGGGCCGGCGACAGGCAGTCGGCCACGCACATGACCAGCAGGAACAACCCCACCTGGCCGAAGCGGGTCTGGTCGTGCACCGGCTGCAGATGGGCCAGCGCCCCCACCAGCGCCCCGGCCGCCAGCGGAGCGTACCGTCCGGCCCGCACCAGCAGCGGGCGGAAGGAGTACCAGACCGCCACACCCAGCGCCAGGTAGATGGCGGTCACCCACACCACCTGCGCCACCGGCCAGGGCAGCAGCGCCAGCGGCGCCGCCAGCAGCGCCGCGAACGGCGGGTAGGTGAACGGCAGCAGCTGCGGCGGCGGAGTGAGCATGTCGTACACCGACGCCCCCCGCAGCACGGCCTCCCCGCCGGCCCGGTAGACCTCCAGGTCCACCAGCCGCTGGTCGGGGGGGTTGGTCAGCCAGTGCACCGCGATCGGGGCGATCGCCGCCGCGGCGAGCGCCACCCCGGCCAGCAGGATCGCCAGATCGGCCGCTGATCCGCCCGTCCTGCCGCTTCGTCCGCCCATGCCCACGCGCCCGTCTCGTCGCCGCCGTGATGAACCTTGCCGGAAAAGGCTCATTGTCCTCCCGACGGCACAGCAGGGTACGGCGACCGGCATGGGCGGGCCGCACGCTGACTAGCCTGGGACGGATTCCGACGATGGAGGTGCCCGGGTTGGCGCAGCGCGGGAGGAGACTTTCCGGCGGCAGGGGCGGCGCGGTGTCCCTGTGCGCCCTGCTGACGCTCGTCATGGCGGTCGCCTTGGCGTTCCCGGCCGCCGCGCACGCCCAGGTGAACGGGCGCGTGGCGGTGATCGGGATCCCCGGGCTGCGCTGGAGCGACGTCAGCGAGCACGGCACCCCCACGCTGTGGCGGCTGACCCGGGAGGGGGCCGCCGGGGCGCTGAGCGTCCGCACCACCCGGGGGAACACCTGCCCCGCCGACGGGTGGCTGACCGTGTCGGCGGGACAGCGCGCCCGCTTCCCCCACAGCGAGTGCGCGCTGGCGCCCACCCCGCTGGTCTCCGGCTCCTCGGCGAGCGTCCGCGACTGGTCCCGGCTCGTCGCCGACAACGCGGCCACCTCCTACAAGGCTCAGCTCGGCCTGCTGGGGGACGCCGTGCACCGGGCCGGCGGATGCACGATGGCGGTCGGCCCGGGCGCGGTGCTCGGGGCGGCCGACGCAAGCGGCCGGGTGGACCGGTACGCGCCGTCCCCCGCGCGGGTGCCCGCCGCGGACTGGTCGGGCTGCGCGCTGACGATGGTGGAGATCGACGCCGTGCACCGCGCCCACATCAGGGCCGGGGTGGACGCCGACGGCGTGCCGATCCCGGTGAGCCGGCGCAGCCGGGCGGCGGCGGCCACGGCGGCCGACCGGCAGCTGGCGGCGGTGCTGAAGGCGCTGCCCGACGATGCGACCGTGCTGGTGGCGGGCCTGTCGGACAGCGGCACCACGCCCCACCTGCACGTCGCGCTGGCCACCGGTCCCGGTTTCGGCCCCGCCCTGCTGACCTCCGCCGCCACCCGGCAGGACGGCCTGGTCACGCTGACCGACCTGACGGCGACCGCGCTGGGGGCGCTGGGCCTGCCGCAGCCCAAGCAGGCGATCGGGTCGCGCTGGCGGGCCGAGCCGACCGACGCCCCGGCCGCCGCCAAGGTCCACGACCTCGACGATGAGGACGTCGCCGCCCAGGCGATCCGCCGGGTGCAGCCGGCGTTCTTCATCGTGCTGTTCGGCGGGCAGCTGCTGCTGTACGGGCTGGCGACGGTGGCGCTGCGCCGCCGCTGGGCGGGAGCGCCCGCATCGGCCCCGGCGCTGACGCGACGGCGGATCCTGGCGGGGACCCGGGTGGTCGCGCTGGCGGGGGCGGCGGCGCCGGTGGCCTCGTTCCTGGCCAACCTGCTGCCGTGGTGGCGCTCGGAGCATCCGCTGCCGCTGCTGATCTGCAGCGTGACGGCGTGGATGGCGGCGCTCACCGCGCTGGCGCTGGCCGGGCCGTGGCGGCGCTCGCCGGTGGGCGGCGGGCTGGTCATCGCCGCCGTCACCGCGCTGGTGCTGGGCGTGGACGTGCTGACCGGCTCGCACCTGCAGCTCAACGCGCTGATGGGTTACACGGCGCTGGTGGCGGGCCGCTTCTACGGGTTCGGCAACCAGGCGTTCGCATTGTTCGCGGTGGCGGCGCTGCTGTCGGCGGCCTGGCTGGCCGAGCGTCCGCTGCGCAAGGGGCGGCGCACGGCCGCGCTCGCCGTGGTGGCGGCACTGGCCGTGGTGGCGGTGGCGATCGACGGCTGGCCGGGGTGGGGCAGCGACTTCGGCGGCGTGATCGCGATGGTCCCGGCGTTCGCGGTGCTGGGGCTGCTGGTGGCCGGCCGGCGGGTCTCGCCGCTGTGGCTGGCGGTGTGCTGCCTGGCCGGGGCCGCGCTGGTGCTGGCGATCTCGTTCCTCGACGCCCGCCGCGCCGACCCCTCCCACCTGGGACGGTTCTGGGACGACCTGGTGAGCGGGCAGGCCGGGGAGGTCATCGCGCGCAAGGCGGAGGCGATGCTGCGCAGCCTGGGCTACTGGCCGTTCACGGTGGCGGCGCTGGGGGCGCTGTGCTTTCTGTACTTCGTGCTGGCCAGGCCGCTGCGGTGGCGGGCGGCGCTGCTGCAGCGGGCCTACCGGCGCGGCCCGGCGCTGCGCCCGGCGCTGATGGCGGCGCTGACGCTGGCCATCGTCGGGATGCTGGTCAACGACTCGGGGGTGGTGGTCCCGGCGGTGGCCTTCAGCCTGGCGGTCCCGCTGACGCTGGCGGCGAGTGTGCGGGCGCTGGAGCTGGATGAGCCGGACGGCGGAGCGCCGTCACCGCCACCCACAGCAGCAGCCCCGTCAGCAGCCAGGGAACCACGTCCGAACGCAGCACCGTGACCAGCCAGCCCAGCTCGTCCGGCAGGCCGATCAGGGCGGGGTCGCGGGCCGGCAGGTAGGCCAGGCTGAGCGCGGTGGTGTGCGCCAGCAGCGCCCAGTCGAACCGCGACCAGGGCAGCAGCGCCAGCACCGCCCAGCCGAGCCCGTCGTACCAGGGCAGCACGTAGGTGGCGGTCAGCAGCCAGGCCAGCGCCAGCGCCGCCGCCACCACCAGGCCCTCGGCCGCGTCCGGGTCGCGCTCTGCGTCGCGGGGCAGGGCGCGCACCAGCAGCCAGATCAAGGCGGCCAGCAGCGCCAGCGAGCCGATCCGGATGAGCATCCGGTGCCGGCCCACTCCCAGCGCCACGTCCACCAGATGCCAGGGGCTGGCCAGCGACACCGCGTTGGCGGCCCGCCTGACCTGGTCGAAGGCCTGGTCTCCGGCCGCCGCATAAGCCAGCAGGGCGACCGCGGCGGCGCCCGCGCCCAGCAGGAGGAGCCGGCCGGCGGCGCGGCGGCGCAGCATCGCCCAGGCCGGTCCGCCGCCCACCACCGCCGCGGGGAACTTGATCGCGGCGGCCAGGCCCGCCAGCGCCCCGGCCGCCACCGCCCGCCGCGCCGGATGCGACGTCCCGGCGAAGACCGCCAGCGCCCCGGCCGCCGCCGCGATCGCCAGCGCGTCGTTGTGGGCGCCGCCGACCAGGTGGTACAGCAGCAGCGGGTTGCACGTCCACAGCAGGGCGGCGCGCAGCCGCCCCAGCGGGGTGCGGCAGGCCCGGTGCAGGATCCAGCCGGTGAGCGCGAACGCCAGCGCGTTGGTGACCGACAGCGCGAACACCGTCAGCCGGACCGACTCGCCGCCGATCCAGGACGCCAGCGCCTCCTGCGCGGTGGCGACCGGCCCGTACACCGAGGGGACGTGGCGCCATTCCTGCACGGCGTCGGCGATCGGGTCGCCGGGCAGATCGGCCGCGCGGGTGCCGTAGGGGTCGTGGCCGGTGACGGCCATCCGTCCGTAGGCGGCGTAGTTGAGGTGGTCGGCCGAGCCGATCGGCGGCATCAGCGCCAGCGCCGCCGCCGCCAGCAGCCCGGCGGCCAGCAGCGGGCGCGGCGAGCACCGCCAGCCCCGGCGCACGGCGTGCAGGCACAGTCCCAGCCCGGCCGCGCCGGCCAGCACTCCGGCGGCGACCAGCCCGATCACCAGGTGCGGGGGGGCTGCCGCATCCAGCGAGTACGGCGGCTGCCCACGCTCGCCGGGCAGCGCCGGCTGCATGGCGGACGGGCCGAGCAGCGCCGTCAGCAGAAAGCAGGCCAGGGAGATCCCGATCCCGGCCAGCCCGGCCGTTCCCATCTTGTGCGTCCCATCCGCCGGGCGGGTGCCCGTGGCGTGTCCGTCCCGCCTGGTGTCACCGGTGTTCATGGCCGCACTGGCGTCCCGGCCGTCCCGCGCGGTCCCGCCGGGACGTGCGGGCGGGGCTCCGGGGGAGCCCGATGGCTGAGGAGGGGGCGGGGTCACCTGCGGCGGTGGGCCAGACGGGTGAGCACGGGCTGGCGGGCGACCAGGGCGCGGGCCACGTCGCGGAACTGGCGGGCGCGGTGCAGCTGGGAGCGCCAGTCGGTGCCGGTGGCGCGGTGCGCGAGCGGCACCTTGACCTCCTGGACGCGAAAGCCGGCGCGCAGCAGGTCGATGGTCAGCGCGGTCTCCACGCCGAAGCCGGGGGCCAGCGGCAACGCGGCCGCGAAGGCGGCCCGGGTCAGGCAGCGCTGGCCGTTGAGCGGCTGGGTGGCCTGCCAGCCGGTGGCCCGGCGGATGCCCTCCCGCGACAGCCGCACCACGAAGCCGTGCCCGCCGAGCTTGACCGTGGTGGTGAAGGTGGCGATGGTCATGTCGGCCTCGCCGCGCCGCACCGGCTCGATCAGCGGGGCCGCCTCGCGGGCGGTCTCGGCCAGGTCGGCGTCCAGAAACAGCAGGTGGCGGGGGGCGGCGCGGCCCTCGTCCAGCAGCTTGACCGCCTCGGCGCCGCTTTCCATGGCGGCGGCCTTGCCCCGGTTGCGGCTGTGCCGCACGACGCGGGCGCCGGCCTCGGCCGCCAGGCGCCCGGTGGCATCGCAGGAGCCGTCGTCCACGACGACCACCAGATCCACGCCGGGCAGGTCGAGGGCGGCCTTGACGGTCGCGGCGATCCGCTCGCTCTCGTCCTTGGCGGGGATGATGACCGCCACGTCCCCGGCCTGCGGTGGGCCGTCCGATCCCTGTTGTGGCTCCATGCAGCCGATCGTAGTGCGCGCCTGCCGGGCGTCCCCGGTCATCGGGGCCGGGAGGGCGGCGTCAGACGCCGCGGGTGGGCACTGCCTCGGCGATGGTGAAGACCGAGTCCAGCCCGGTGACCTGGAGGATGCGCCGCACCGGCGGGCGCAGCCCGGCCAGTTCGAGGGTGCCGCCCTGTTCCTGGAGCCGTTTCATCGCCGCCAGAAGGACGTTCACTCCGGTGGAGTCGCAGAACTCCACCCCGCTCAGGTCGACCACCACCCGGTCGGCGCGGTCGTGTATCAGGGAGGCCAGCGCGGTCTGCAGGCGCGGCGCGGTGTACAGGTCCAGTTCGCCGGTCGCGGTGACGACGGCGTAATCCCCCTGAGACGAAGTTGTGACGTTTAGCTCCACGAGCCGCACACTATCTGCCGCCGCCCGCCGGGGCCAGACGCTCGGCGACTCCCGTGTGGCGGGGAGTGTCCGGCCGATCTCCGGCGCTGATCGCATGGCCGACTTGTCGTGTAAGTGCATGTTTGCGCACTTCTCGGGGTGATGAACTGTGGGATTTGCCCCTCACCCGCGCCGCGAGTACGGAATGCTGTGCACGTGCATCAGCGGCTTGGTCATACCGGGGGCGACCCGCACCTGGTGCGCCTTCGGGAACGTTTGGAGGCGATCCGAACCCGCTCGGAGAAGTCCACCTCGTGGCACTCGGCGGGCCGTTACCTGTCACGCCTGGTCAACCGGGAGGGCTACGTCCCGGTCAACACCCGTATCAGCCGAGAGGACCTGGAGTTTCTGACCGGTGCGCGCGACGAGGTGATCGCCCTCACCGACCTGGCGCTGCGGCTGCTGGAGCTTCACCAGCCCCGGGACGCCGGCGGCATCTCCAGCGACCCCACCCACCTCAGCCGGCGCTGCCGGGCCTGCATGTGGCGCTGGCCCTGCCCGACCTTCCGCATCATCGACGAGTCCGCTCCCCGCTGAAATCCGGCGTTCAGCGGGGCGTGTTCACCCGGCCGGCCTCGTAGGCGCGGTGGACGGTCTGGGTTTGGCCACCAGCCGCGCGGCCGACGCCCCGTGCCGTCCCCGTCCGGCCTGATCAACCGGCCACCGGCGGTCCACGCGCCCGCATCCGGCCACCTCACCACCGACACGGGCACAGGCCCGCCCCTACCGGGCGGGCCTGTGCGGATCCGTTTCCGATGCCGTCGCCGGGCGTCCTAGAGCGCGCCGCCGCGGCCTAAGGCGGTCAGGCGCCGTCCGGACGCTCCAGAGCCAGGTGGGGCAGGCGGCGGGCCAGCGGGGACGGCAGCCACCAGGCGCGGCGGCCGAGCAGCTGCATGGCGGCCGGGACGATCAGGCAGCGGATCACCACCGCGTCCAGCAGGATCGCCACCGCCAGGCCCAGGCCGAACTGCTGGAGCATGCGGCTGGGGCTGAGGATGAAGGCGGCGAACACCACGATCATGATGGCCGCCGCCGCGGTGATCACCCGGCCGGTGGCGGTCAGGCCCTCCCGGACGGCATGGGAGTGATCCTGAGTGCGCCGCCACTCCTCGTGGATGCGCGACAGCAGGAACACCTCATAGTCCATGGACAGCCCGAACACGATCGCGAAGATCATCACCGGGATGAACGCCTCGATCGGACCCGGCTGCGCCCCCAGCCGCCCGTCCTGGAAGACGAAGGTGATCACCCCCAGCGAGGCGGCGATCGACAGCAGGTTCAGCAGCGCGGCCTTGAGGGGGATCAGCAGCGAGCGGAACACCGCCATCAGCAGCAGCGCCGACAGTCCCACCACGATCGCCACGAACAGCGGCATCCGCGCCGCGACCGACTCGGCGAAGTCCTGCGCGGCGGCGGTGGACCCGCCGACCAGGTAGCGCGCGCCGGTGCGCTCGGCCAGCGGCGGCAGCACGTCCCGGCGCAGCGTGCGGACGAGCTCGGCGGTGCCCTCGTCCTGCGGCGCGGTCTTGGGGAAGACGATGACGGTGGAGAGCGCGCCGTCGCGGGCCGGCAGCGGCGGGGTGGTGGCGGCGACACCGGGCGTGCCGGCCAGCGCGGCCCGCAGCTCCTGGGCCGCGGCCGGCTCGCCGGCGCTCACCACGATCAGCGGCCCGTTGAACCCCGGCCCGAACCCCTCGGCCAGCAGGTCGTAGGCCCGGCGGCTGGTGGACTCCGGCGAGTCGGTGCCCGCGTCGGCGAAGCCCAGCCGCATGTCCAGCGCCGGGGCCGCCAGCGCCAGCAGCGCCGCCACGGCGACCAGCAGGGCGGCCAGCGGACGCCGCTGCACGGCCGTGGCGATCGCCCGCCAGCCTCGCCCCTCGACCCGGCCCTTGGCGTGGGCCTTGGCGGCGCGCTTGAGCACCAGGCGCTGGATGCGCCCGCCGAAGACCGCCAGCAGCGCCGGCAGCAGGGTCAGCGAGGCCGCCATGGTGACCAGCACGGTCAGCGCCACGGCCAGCGCCACGCCCTGCAGCGACCCCAGGCCCAGCGCCACCAGCCCCAGCAGCGCGACGATCACGGTGCAGCCGGCGAAGAAGACCGTCCGCCCGGCCGCCTCCAGCGCGATGCGGGTGGCCTCGTCCCGGTCCGCGCCACCGATCAGCTCGTGCCGGTAGCGGTGGAAGATCAGCAGCGCGTAGTCCACGCCGACGCCCAGCCCGACCAGCATCATGATCGGCGGGGTGAAGTCGGCGACGGTGAACACGTGCGAGGCCAGCGCGATCAGCCCGACCGCCCCGCCGACCGCGAGCGCCGCGGTCAGCAGCGGCAGCGCCGCCGCCAGCAGCGAGCCGAACAGCAGCACCAGCACCACCAGCGCCGCCATCATGCCCGCGCCCTCGGCGCCTCCGCCGCCCTCCTCCTCGGCCAGCTCGCGCACCGCGTCCCCGCCGACCTCGACCTGCAGGCCGTCTCGTGCGGCGGAGCGGGCGGTGTCCACGATCTTCGCGACGTGCTCTTTGGGCACGCTTTCGGGCCTGCCGGCAAGGGTGACGGTGGCGTACCCGATGGTGCCGTCGGCGGACAGCGCGGCGCGGTCCTGGAACGGGCTGCGCACCTCGGCGACACCGGGCAGGGCGCGCACCCGCTCGAGCGTCCGCTCGATGCCGGCGCGGTCGGCGGCCAGGCCGCCTGCGCCCTTGAAGACGATCTGGAGAGCGCCGCCCGCCTGCGCGGACCCGTGCTCGTTCAGCAGGTCGGCGGCCGCCTGGGAGTCGGTGCCCGGCAGCGAGAAGTCGTTGCGGTAGCCGCCGCCGGCGGCCTGCGCCGCCACGGTGATCGCGGCCACCAGCAGCACCCACAGCAGCAGGGCGCTCCAGCGGTGCCGCTGTGACCAGGCGGCCAGCTCGCCGAAACGGCCCGGGGCGGCGCGGACGGCGGCCGGGCCGCTCGCCACGGTCGGTTGGGGGGTCGAAGACATGCTCGTTCACCTCTGGTCGCGTGGTCGGGAACCTCGGCCGGCCCGGCGGGCCCCGATGAGGGCACCGGCCAGGGCGCACAGCACCGGAACGGCGATGAAGGCGGCCGGCGGCGCGCCGCCGCCCGCACCGGGCGTGCGGCCGAGGA
>Ga0207864_1002341_pt1 | contig 18106 bp, 10 predicted proteins | sample HigsolmetaAR202D_FD_184834 | JGI IMG/M metagenome (GOLD analysis project Ga0207864, IMG submission 184834) | Ionic liquid and high solid enriched microbial communities from the Joint BioEnergy Institute, USA - AR20-2-D (SPAdes) (version 2) ... | reverse complement strand
GCTGAACATCGACGTGCCGACCGAAGTGAGGGTGCGCAACACGATCCTCGCCGACCCCGGCCCCGGCGCGGCGAACTGCGAAACCGAGCTCGCCGACCAGGCGACCTTCGTCTCGCTCGGCAACAACATCGCAAGCGACGGGTCGTGCGCGTTCCTCGACCGCCGCTCCGACCATCAGGGGATCGACCCCGGGCTGCGGCCGCTGAGCGAGGGCGTCGCCGTGCCGCGCGCCTGCGGCGCCGCCGCGGACGCGGGGCACAGCCACGGGGTCGCGGTCGACCAGCGCGGGCTGCCGCGGCCGCGCAACCACGCGCGCCGCCCGGCGCTCGGCGACGGCGCGGACGTGGGGGCGGTCGAGCGCCAGGGCCCGCCCTGCCGGTCGTTCGAGGCGCGGCTGCGTGCGCACCGGCGGGCGCTGGTCCTGCGCCTGCGGCTCCCCGGCCCCGGGCGGGTCGCGGCGCGGGGCAAGGGCGTGCGCGCCGTGCGCAGGGCGGCGCGTGCCGCCGGCGGGATGCGCCTGCGCTTGCGGCTGCGCCCGCGCGCGCTGAAGGGGCGCCGGGTCGCGGTCCGCGTCTCGTTCCGGCCGCGCGGCGGCGCCCCGAAGGCCAAGCGCCTGGCGGTCCGCCTGCCGCGGCGTTGAGCGGGCCGCCCGGGGAAGTCGGGAATACTCCGGCGCCGACGATGTTGGCCCGCCTGCACTCGCTCGCGACCGGCCGCCGCTCGCGCTGGGCGGTGATCGCCGCCTGGATCGCGCTCGCCGCGGCCCTGCTGCCGCTGCACTCAAAGCTTCAGGCCGAGGCCGAGGACGAGAGCGACACGTTCCTCGTGCGGGGCTCGCAGTCCGCCGAGGTCGACCGCCTCCTCGACGAGCGCTTCGACTTCGGCAGCGACGTGGCCACCGCGATCGTCTATGACCTGCCCGAGGGCGGCGACATCTTCGCGCACGGGGAGCGCATCAACGCGGACGCGCGGGCCCTGTGCGAGGAGGGGCTGATCCCGGACCTGCGCGCGGTGATGACGCCCTTCGAGCTCTCGTGCGGCGACATCTCGCAGTCGATCGGGCCCGAGTCGGGGCCCGCGTCGACCGGGTTGGAGGGCGACGCGGCGATCACCACGGTGCTCACGAAGAGCGAGGACACCGAGCGGGTCGTGCAGAACGTCGAGGCGATCCGCGAGGTCGTCGCCCGGGGGCTTGAGGGCGAGGGCGAGCTGCGGGCCTACGTCACGGGGCAGGGCGGCTTCGACGCCGACCGCGCCGAGGCGGTGGAGGGGATCAACGAGACGCTGATGACGATCACGGCGATCCTCATCCTCGGGCTCCTGCTCGCGATCTACCGCTCGCCCGTGGCCGCGGCGGTGCCGTTGTTCGTAGTCGGCGTCGCCTACTTCGTGGCCGCCGGGGTCACGTGGGGGCTGGTCGAGCTCGGGCTCACGACGATCAGCGGGCAGACCACGGCGATCCTGATCGTGCTCATGTTCGGGGCGGGCACCGACTACTGCCTGCTGCTCGTCTCGCGCTTTCGCGAGGAGCTCGCCGCGGGCGCGCCACCCGGCGAGGCCGTGGCGCGCGCGGCGGGGCCCGCCGGCGCGACGATCCTCACCTCGGGGTCGATCGTGGTCGCCGCGATGCTCGCGCTCGCGCTCGCCGACTTCAACGCCACCCGGGAGATGGGCCCGATCCTCGCGCTCGGCGTCGCGATCACCGTGCTGGCGAGCCTCACGCTGCTGCCCGCCGTGCTCGCCGCGCTCGGCACGCGCGCCTTCTGGCTCGCGCCGCGCGCCCGCCGGGAGCGGCCCGGGATCTGGGCGCGGGCGGCGCGGCTCGTGGAGGCCCGGCCGGTCGCGGTCGCGGCTGCGGTCACCGCGGTCCTCGTGGGCGGCTGCCTCGGCAACCTCGAGGGGCGCGAGACGCTCACCTTCGCCGACGCCTTCCGCGGGGATGAGCCCGATTCGGTGCGCGGGCAGGAGGTGATCCGCGCGAAGTTCCCGCCCGGCCGGACCGCGCCCCTCGACCTCGTGCTGAGCCAGGAGATCTCCGGGCCGGTGATCTCGGGCCTGAACGAGCTGGAGGAGTTCGAGCGGGTGGACTGGAGCGCTGGTTCCGGCGCGCTGGACGAGGACCCCGAGGTGCCGATCGGCGAGCTCGTCCTCGCCGAGGCCCACCTGCGGGTGGACCCGCTCTCCGACCGGGCGCGCGACCAGATCCCCGTGATCAGGGAGGAGCTCGGCCGCCTGGTCGAGCGGGCGAAGGCCGACGTGGGGTTCGACGGGGAGCCGGTCGCCGCCCTCGGCGGCTTCGCCGCGGAGAGCTACGACACCGCCCAGGCGATGCGGCGCGACGCCCTGATCATCGTCCCCGTCGCGCTGCTTTTGGTTATGGCGATCATGTTCTTCGTCTTCCGCGCCCTGGCCACGGCGCTCTACGTCGTCGCGACCGTGCTCCTCTCGTTCGGCTGCGCCCTGGGCCTGAGCTCGCTCGCCTTCACGCACCTCTTCGGGCAGCCGGCCAGCGACCCGAGCCTCGCGATCTTCGCGTTCATCTTCCTCGTGGCGCTTGGTAGGGTGCGAAGCGGCAGGATGGCGGTGACGTCCAAGCGTCTGCAGGGATGGCTGGCCGCGGCCCTCGCCGCGGGTGCGGTGCTGGCGGCGCCCGCGAGCGCCCAGGCCGCGCGCCCGCTCGCGACCGGGTTCGGGGACACGGCGATGTACGTCGCGAGCCCCGACCGCGCGTTGTGGTTCGAGCGCACCCGCGAGGCCGGGGCGGAGCTCGTGCGCATCAACCTGCAGTGGCGCGCGGTCGCGCCGACGAAGCCCGCGAACCCCGAGTCCCCCGCCGACCCTGCCTACGACTTCTCGCGCATCGACGCCGCCGTCCGCGCGGCGGCCGCGCAGGGACTGCGGATCATGATCACCGCGCGCGGGGCGCCTTCCTGGGCCGAGGGGGCGAACCGCCCGGGCGGCGTCACGCCCGGCGCCTGGAAGCCCAAGCCGAAGGCGTTCGGCCGCTTCGCGACGGCGCTCGCCAGACGCTACAGCGGCACCTTCAACCCCGGTGCCGGCGGGGTCCTGCCGCGCGTCCAGTTCCTGCAGGCCTGGAACGAGCCCAACCTGTCGACGTACCTTGCGCCCCAGTACAAGGGCAAGCGGGCGGTCAGCCCCGGCCATTACCGGAAGCTCCTGAACGCGTTCTACGCGGGGGTCAGGCGCGCGGGCGCGAACCAGAAGGTCGTGACGGCCGGCACCGGGCCCTACGGCGACCCGCCCGGCGGCAAGCGGGTGCGGCCGCTCGCGTTCTGGCGGTCGGTGCTCTGCCTGAAGGGGCGCAAGGCCCTGCGCAAGCGCCGCTGCCCCAACAAGGCCAAGCTCGACGTGCTGGCGCACCACCCGATCAACACCTCGGGCGGACCGGGCCGCAGCGCCGTGCACCCCGACGACGTGACCACGCCGGACATGGGCGCGCTGCGGCGCGTCCTGCGCGCGGCGGAGCGCAAGCGCACGATCCGCCCCGCGGGGCGGCGGCCGCTCTGGGTCACCGAGTTCTGGTACGACAGCCGGCCGCCCGACACGGTGAACGGGGTGCCGGTGCGCAAGCACGCCCGCTGGATCGCGGAGAGCCTCTTCCGGTACTGGCGCGGCGGGGCGAGCGCGGCGATCAACCTCCAGATACGCGACCAGCCGTTCGACCCCGGCTCCGCCGGTTCGGCGACCGCGAGCGGCGTCTATTTCGTGGACGGCACCCGAAAGCCCGCCTTCCGCGCCTTCCGCTTCCCCGCGGTCGCGAGGCGCGCTGCGGGGCGGACGGTGAAGGTCTGGGTGAGGCCTCCGGTCGGCGGCAAGGTCCGCGTCCAGGTGAAGCGCAAGGCGGGCTGGCGCACGCTCGCGAGCCGCAGCGCCAAGGCCGGCGTCGGCATCCGGATCCCGGTGCGCCTCAAGCGCCGCAAGGGCACGTCCTGGAGGCTGAGCGCGACCGTGGCCGGCGAGCGCAGCTTCGCCGCACGCGTCAAGTAGCGACCGGGATGGAATTGCTTCCGACTTCTCGGTAGAGTGCCGCCACCATGCCGAACATCGGACCCCTCGAGCTCGCAATCGTTCTCGTCATCGCCCTCGTGATCTTCGGGCCGAAGCGCCTGCCCGAGCTGGGGCGCTCGCTCGGGACGGGCATGCGCGAGTTCAAGGACTCGATCACCGGCAAGGGCGAGAAGAAGGGCGCCGACAAGGCCGAGGCGGCCTCCGCCCAGATCGGTGAGCCCGTCGTCGAGTCGGTCGAGACCGTCGACGGCGAGCTCGTCGAGCCCTCCCAGCGCGCCTGAGCGCCCCACGAAGCTGACCGTCCAGCCCTGGCCGCCGGAATCCGGCGACGTGGGCTGACGCCCCGCGCGAGCGGGCCGCGCGTTCAGCCCTGGTTGCCGATCTCCGGCAACGTGGATTGAACGGCCCGCGGCGGAAGCATGTCGGGCGGCCAATGCTCATGCAGGTTTTCGGGGCTTGATCGACTGGGTATTGACGCAGTCCGGCGAGATGTGGTTGACTTCTGCCGCGAGCGGCGAGCACGTGTACTCGGTTCCGGCGAGCATCGCGCCCGCTCCGGCAGGCCTGCCCGCGGACGCGACCGTGCTCCTGCGCGCCACCTTCGACGGGCGCACGCTGGTCGCCGAGTACTCGGCGGACGAGGGCGACACCTGGACGCAGATCGGCGGGCCGCGCGTCTTCGAGGGCCCGGTGAAGATCGGCCTGAAGGCGTCCGACAACGACACGGCCGGCGGCAACGCGTACTTCGACTACTTCACGGTCGTCTGCGGGCCCGACCTCGAGGTGACCGCGACGCCGGACCGCGGTGACGCGCCGCTCGAGGTCGACCTCGAGGCGGCGACCTCGCACGACGTCGAGGACCTCGACCTCGAGTGGGACTTCGGCGACGGCGAGACCGCCACCGGCGACCTGCAGCAGACCCACACCTACAGCGACCCGGGCGTCTACCGCCCGACGCTGACGGCCACCAACTCGGACGGCTTCACGACGGTCGCGGGCGACACCGTGGTCGTGGACGACCCGGAGCAGGACCCGTGCACGGCGCGCGTGTCGGACGAGTTCGAGGGCAACGCGCTGCATCCGAAGTGGGACGTCCTGCGGCCGAGCCCGACCGGCCTGCGCGTCTCGGACGGGCAGCTGCGCCTGCGGGCGTTCGGCGGCGACATGCATGGCTCGACCGCCAACGCGCGCAACGTGCTCCTGCAGGACATCCCGAAGGGCGCGTGGACCGCGGAGACGCGCATCGACGTGAGCGACCTGACCGTGACCGGCGACCAGGTCGGCATCGTGCTGTGGCGCTCGGAGGGACCGAACGCCTTCGCCAAGGTGGTCTACAACAAGCGCGGCGACAACCAGTTCTGGTTCGAGCGCTCGAACACCAACGGCTCGTCGACCACGGGCGGCAACGCCGGGACGCTCAGCAACCCGCCGCAGCACGTGTACATCCGCGTGCACTCCGACGGCGGGCCGAACCCGACGTTCCAGCCCGAGTACTCGCTGGACGGCGAGAACTGGACCGCGATCCAGGGGCCGTTCCAGCTCGCCGGCAGCGGCAAGGTGCGCATCGGCCTCACCTACTTCCAGAGCGATGCCGAGCGCGTCGCGAAGTTCGACTACTTCCGCGTCCAGCTCGCCGGTGACTGCGAGCCGACCGCGCCGTGCACCGAGGCGTCCTTCGACGACTTCGACGGCGACGAGCTCGGCGAGGAGTGGACGGTCCTGCGGCCCGCGGGCCCGGGCGCGGTGGTCTCCGGCGGCGATCTGAACCTCCAGATCCGCTCGGGCGACTTCATCAACGAGCAGGCCACGGCTCAGAACGTGGTCCTGAGGGACGCGCCCGAGCGCGGCTGGACCGCGACCACCGAGTTCAACGTCTCGGCGATCGACCAGAACGGCGAGCAGGCCGGCATCGTCGTCTGGAAGTCGGAGGGTCCGCCCGCCGCGAACAACGTGTTCGCCAAGGCGACCTTCATCCAGACGAACGCGGGCGCCCGCCGCTTCGAGTTCGTGACGACCGAGAACGGCAGCGCCGCGTTCCCGCCGGCGTCGTCGGGCACGCCGGCGCCCGCGAACCTGCCGGCCGACGCGGACGTGATGCTGCGCGTGCGCAGCGACAGCCGCGTGATCGTCGCCGAGTACTCGGTCGACGGCGGTGAGGCGTGGACGAACATCGCCGAGTACGGCACGGTCGGCGAGCCGGTCAAGGTCGGCATGTTCGCCGTCCGCGGCGGCACGAACCAGACGGGCGGCACGGTGCCGTTCCACTGGTTCGAGGTGTCCTGCGGCCCGGAGGTCGAGCTCGACGCGACGCCGCAGGACGGCGACGCGCCGCTCGAGGTCGACTTCGAGGCGACCGCGGGTGACGACGCCGACCGCGACGCCGAGCTCGAGATCGAGTGGGACTTCGGCGACGGTGACACCGCCTCGGGCGAGCACGCCCGCAGCCACACCTACGACGCGCCCGGCACGTACGAGGCGAGCGTCGCGGTGACGGACTCCGCGGGCAACGTGACCCGCGAACGGGTGCTGATCGAGGTCTCCGACCCGAGCCCCGACACCTGCCTGTACGGGCAGACGGACGAGTTCGTGGGCAACGCGCTCTCGCCCAAGTGGGACGTGCTGCGCCCGGTGCCGTCCGGCGTCACCGTGGAGAACGGGAAGCTGCGCCTCAAGGCGTACAGCGGCGACATGCACTCCGGCAACGCCAACGCGCGCAACGTCCTGCTCCAGGACGCGCCGGCCGAGGCGTTCACCATGGAGACCGTAGTCGACGTGAGCGGCCTGACCGCCACCGGCGACCAGGCGGGCCTGCTCGTGTGGCGCAGCGAGGGCCCGAACAACTTCGCCAAGGTCGTGTTCAACCGCCGCCAGTCCGGCGCGGAGGGCAACTTCTGGGTCGAGCGCGCCAACACGGTCAGCGGCTCCGCCCAGGGGGCCGACACCGGCCAGATGTCCGGCGCGGGCGTCCAGCAGGTGCACCTGCGCGTCACCTCGAACGGCGCCTCGAACCCGACCTTCACGGCGGAGTACTCGACGAACGGCGGCAACACGTGGAACGCGGTCGGCGCCCCGTTCCAGCTCGGCGGGTCCGGTGACATCCGCATCGGCCTGACCTACTTCCAGAGCAACGCTCTGCGCTGGGCGGGGTTCGACTACTTCCGCGTGGCCCGGGTCGACTGCGGCCCGCCGTCGGTGACGCTCAACGCGAACCCGACGAGCGGTGACGCCCCGCTCGAGGTCAACTTCACGGCGACGGTCAGCGACGACAAGGACGACGTCGCCGACCTCGACATCCAGTGGGACTTCGGCGACGGCGACACCGCGTCCGGCGGCCTGCAGCAGACCCACACGTACGAGTCCGCGGGCACCTACCAGGCGTCGGTGACCGTCACGGACACCGACGACCACTCGACGACGCGCAGCGTCCAGATCGAGGTGAAGGAGCCGTGCGTCGAGCCGGATGATCCGGAGGAGGGCTTCACCCTTCTGTGGGACGGCATGAGCGAGCCCACGGAATCCGGCTGGACGCAGTCCGGGCCCGGCAGCTTCAAGGTCGTCAACGACGGCGACGACGGCTGCCGCCTGCTGAGCCAGGGCGGCCTCGGGCTCCTCTGGTACTCGCAAGAGCAGTTCACGGACTACGTGCTGCGGCTCCAGTGGCGCGTGGAGAAGGACGTCGACAACTCGGGCGTCTTCGTCCGGTTCCCGGCTGATGGCGCGAACACGCACAACACCGCCATCAACCAGGGCTACGAGGTCCAGATCCGCGAGGGCGTCCAGGGCGACGGCGAGAACCAGAAGACCGGGTCGATCTACAACTTCAAGCGCGAGATCGCCCGGAACGCCAAGCCCAACGGGCAGTGGAACGACTACGAGATCCGCGTGACCGGCACGCCGCCGCGGATCGTCGTGACGCTGAACGGCGTGGTCGTCAACGACTTCCAAGCGACCGACGCCAACCGCGGCCTGGCGCCCGGCTACATCGGCATCCAGAACCACGGCGCGAACGACACGGTCTCGTTCCGCAACATCCGCATCCAGGAGCTCGAGCCCGTGGACGAGGAGGCGCCCGAGACCACGGCCGCGCTCTCGCCGGCGACGCCGGACGGCAAGGCGGGCTGGTACAAGCAGCCGGTCACCGTGACCCTGAGCGCGACCGACGCGGGCGGCTCCGGGATCGAGGCGACCGAGTACCGCATCGACGGTGGCGACTGGGTCGAGTACGCCGCGCCGTTCACGATCGCTGACGACGGCGAGCACCTCGTCGAGTACCGCTCGACGGACGGCGCGGGCAACGTCGAGGACACGAAGTCGGCGTCGGTCAAGGTCGACCGCAACGTGCCGACCACCACGCCCGTCATCGACAGCGCCGGCGCGCCCGACCAGGACGGCTACCGCGACCCGGTGACCGTGACGCTCGAGGCGGACGACGGCGACGGCTCGGGCGTGGCGCTCACGGAGTACCGCGTGCTGCCGAGCGGCAAGTGGCTCACCTACGAGGAGCCGCTCGTGTTCAGCGACCCGGGCGAGTACGAGATCGAGTACCGCTCGACTGACGTCGCTGGCCACCGCGAGGCGTTCGGCGCGGTCAAGTTCCGGATCCGCAAGGGCGGCGGCACGCCCGGCGGCGCCGAGCTCTCGCTGAGCGCCAAGTCCAACAAGAAGAAGAAGATCCGCGTCGGCAAGCGCGCGACCGTGCGGGCGACCGTGAGCCTCGGCGCCGAGGCGTCGCAGGCGGTCCCGGCCAAGGTCTGCGTGCGCGTCCAGAAGAAGCGGTTCAAGGTGGTCGGCGCGCGCTGCGTGAAGATCGACGCGCTCGCGCCGGGCACCGAAGTGACGCAGGCGTTCGTGCTCAAGGCGAAGAAGGCCGCCGCCGGCAAGGCCACCAAGGTCAAGGTGGTGGCGACCTCGCCTGAGCTCGGCAAGGTCCGCGCAGTGGTCCCGGTGAAGGTGCGAAAGCGCCCTTGACGGGCCGCTGACCAGCTCGGAACCTGGCGGCCCCCTCCTTCGCGGCGGGGGCCGCTAGAGTTCTGTCCCCCAAGCCCGGATAGCTCAGTCGGTAGAGCACTTCCATGGTAAGGAAGGGGTCGCCGGTTCAAGTCCGGCTCCGGGCTCTTCCCCCCTCTCCCTCGGCGGGACCGCGACGTCGATCAGATGATTTCCTCGCTTGCAAAGGTTCGGTTTCTTGCTGCCGCTGGGCTCGCTGCCGTAGCGCTCGCCGCGTGCGGCGGGGACGATGAGGAGGGCGGCAACGGGGCGCCGTCGCAGACGGCCGTCCAGCAGGTCGAGGAGGCCGCGCACCCGGAGAACTTCGACTTCCCGAAGCCGAACGGCAAGACGCTCCAGCAGATCGCCGACATGGCGCGCACCGGCTTCACCTACGCGCCGGCGACCAGCCACTACGTCGTCGGCAACAACCGGATGGCGTTCGGCCTGCTGGACGAGAACAACAAGCTGATCTACGCGCCGACGGCCGTCTACATCGCGCGGAGCCCGCAGGACAAGGCGCAGGGCCCGTTCTACGCGCCCACCGACTCGCTGGTGACCAAGCCGGCCTACCGCTCGAAGACGGCGGCGTTGGAGGGCGACCCGGTCGCGGGCATCTACTCGACCGAGATCCCCCTGCCGGAGCCCGGCCGCTACGCGGTGCTGGTGCTCACCAACATCGGCGGCCAGTGGCGCGGCGCCGCGACCCAGGTGACCGCCCAGGCGGACGACCCGATCCCCGCCGTGGGCGAGCGGCCGCCGGCGGTGAAGACCGAGACGCTCGAGGACGTGGGCGCGAAGGTCGAGCTCATCGACACGCGCGAGCCCCCGAGCGACATGCACAACGTGAGCTTCGACGAGGTGCTCGGCAAGAAGCCGGTGGCGCTGCTGTTCGCGACGCCCGCGCTCTGCCAGAGCCGCGTCTGCGGGCCGGTGGTGGACATCGCCGAGCAGCTCCGCAACGAGGGCTACGGCGACGACATCGAGTTCATCCACCAGGAGGTCTGGGTCGACAACGACCTGAACAAGGGCCTGCGCAAGCCGCTGCTCGAGTTCAACCTCCAGACGGAGCCCTGGCTGTTCACGGTCGACGCGGACGGCAAGGTGGCCGCGCGCCTCGAGGGTTCATTCGGCCTGCGCGAGTTCGAGGAAGCCCTGAAGGCCGCGGGCGGCGACCCGGACAACTAGTCCCGACCTGGGCCGCCGGGCCCCGCGGGCCCGTTCTCCGCGGAATCCGGGAGCAGGCCGGAGTCGCGCGCTCGCTCCACGGCCGCGCTTCGCGACGAGACGCCGAGCTTGCGGTAGACGGCGCGGGACTGCGTCTTGAGGGTGTTGGGGGAGAGGCAGAGGACGTCGCCGATCTCGCGGAAGGAGAGGTGGCTGGGGAGGTAGCGGAGGGTGCGAAGCTCCGCCTTGGTGAGGGCGTCGTCGCACTCGAGCCTGCGGCCGCGGGCCGCGTCGGCGGCCTCCAGCAGCGCCTCTCGCCAGTGGGCGAGCGCCGCGGCGTCGGGAAGCCGGGCTAGGCTCTCCTCGGCGCGGCGCAGGGAGCGCTGCGCCGCGCCGAGCTCGTCGAGGCGTAGCCGGGCGTCGGCGAGCGCGAGCCACGCCTGGGCCGCGTACCACGACGGTGGCCCCGCGGCCGCGGCGAGGGCGCGCTCGGCTCGCTGGGCGAGGGCGGACGCCTCCCGGGCCTGGCCGCTTTCGCAGCGGGCGAGGGCGGACGCCGCGTCGGCGAGCGTCGCGCTCGCCGTGCCCTCGAGCCCGCAGCGCTTGACCTGCTCCGAGGCGTGGGCGAGGGGGTCCAGGGCGCTCTCGGGCCGCACGTCCAGGAGCGCGATCAGGCCGAGCTGCGCGAGCGCGCCGATCTGCACGAGGGGGGATGCGACGCTTCCGTGGCGCGCCGCCGCGTCGAGGAGCGGGGCCGCCCGCCGCCGTTCGCCGACGAGCGCCTCGGCGACGCCCCGGTAGAGGCTGGCGGCGCACTGCCAGGGGTCGCCGGGGCGCAGGAGCTCAGCCGCCTCAGCGGCGCTGGTGCCCATCCGGATCGCCCCGCCTGCGCCGAGCGCCGCGTCGAGCAGATGCACGTGGGCGCCGTACTTCGCGCGCATCGCCTTGTTGCGGTCCGCGGACGCGGCGGCGGCGTGCGCCCAGCGCTCAGCTTCGCTGCCGTCGCCCTGAATCAGGGCGCAGTGCGCCGCCGCGAGCGCCAGCGGAGCATCGGCGGCCACGCGGCGCTCGCCGAGCGCGCCGAGCCACGCGCGCACCTTCGCGGCCCGCCCGCGGCCGCTCAGTTCCAGGAACGACGTCCAGATCAGCTCGCCGGCGGCCTGTCCGGCACCGGCGGCGATCGCGTGCGCGATGGCCCTGTCGAGGTCGCCGCGCTCCAGGTACCAGCGGATCGTCCGTACCCGCAGCCGGGTCTCGGTCTTGGGGTGCTCGTGGTGCAGCTCCGACCGCAGGGCGGCGCCGAGCAGCGGTGCGAGCCGGTAGGCGCGATCGCGGCGGTCGAGCGGGATCAAAAGCGCGCGGTCGCGGGCCAACCGCCGCAGGGCTCTCGACGACCCCGTCCGGCCGAGCACGGCGTCGCACGCCTCCCCGGAGAGCTCGTCGAGCAGAGAGCACTGCACGAGGAGCTCGACGTCCGTTCGGGTGAGGCCGGCGAGCACCTCCTCGCGCACGTACTCGACGACGGCGCGGTCGTCCCCGTCGAACGCGGCGGCCGCCGCGTCTGGGTCGTCCGCACCGGCGAGCGCGAGCCCGGCGAGCCTGATGCCGGTCGGCCAGCCGTCGATGCGCCGTGCGAGGGAGCGGTGCTGGGCACGCGTGAGGCCGGGGACGAGCGCCGCCAGGGCGGCGGCCGTCTCGCTTGCGCTCAGGGCGAGCTCCGCGGGGCCGAGCTCGGCGACGCTCCCCTCCGCGCGCATGCGAGCCAGGGGAAGGTTGGGCCGCGCTCGCGTCGCGATCGCGACCTGGCTGCCGGTGGGCAGCGAGCGGATCAGATCCGCGATGTCGCGCTGGCGCGCGCGAGCGAGCGCGTGGACGTCGTCGAGGACGAGGACGGATGGCTTCGCGCCGCTGTCGGCCTCCGCGACCGCCGCACGAAAGGCGCGCCGGTCGCGATGCTCGGGTCCGCACCGCATCCACGCGAAGGGCCGCTCGTCGATCCCTTGCCAGGCCTTGAGCAGGGTGGTCTTTCCGTAGCCGGCGGGGGCGAGAAGAAGCACCAGCGGCGCCGCTGGGAGTCCAGCCGGGTCCGGGGGTGGTCGCGGCGTCGCTGATGCAGCGGGGCGGAGCATTACTCCGCTGCCGACCATACCCCGACCGCGGGTGCCGACTGGGTTGATTTCTGCCCCGCGGCCGGGGGCGGGGACGCGGCTCTGCGGGCTCTACCCCGCCGCGAGTGCCCGCGCCTTGATCGCGTCGAACTCCGCGCTCGTGATCGCGCCTTGGTCGAGGAGATCCTTGGCGCGCGCGATCTCGGCTGCCGAGCCGCCCGCGGTCTCGCGCACGTAATGGTCGAACGCCGCCTTCTGCTCCTCCGCCTGTCTCAGGCTGCGCTCAGCCATCGCCTGGTGCTGGGCGATCAGGTAGGCGAGCACGCCGATGAACGGGAGCACGATGACCAGCACGACCCAGGCCGCCTTGTGCCAGCCGCCGATGTCGCGCCGGCGGAACAGGTCGGCGAACACCGTGATCGCTAGCCAGATCCAGGCGACCCACGCGAAGAAGACGAGCATCGTTCCCACGATCTCCAGCAACGGGTAGTCAGCCGCGACGAGCACTTCTCACCTCCGAGGTAGTAACCCGAGCGACTCTAGGCGCGCCCGGCGGGGGCGGCGTCATCCGTTCGGGGTGAAACTGGCGGCACCTCCGGCGGACCGCGCCCGGCACCCTGGCTCGCCAGTTCTTCGAAGCGGCGAGTGGGCAGGCGGCGCGTGGCGAGGCCCGCGAGCAGCACGAGGGCGGCCGCGAACAGAAAGGCGGTCTTGAGCGCCGTGAGCTGCGCGTCCTCGTACGAGCTCACGATCCGGTCGACCGACTGCGAGCTCACCCCGGCCCGCTCGGCGCTGCGGCGGACCTGGTCCGCCGCGACGAAGCTCGTGCCGGCGCTGATCCGCGTCTCGACCCGGGACCTCACGTCCCGCGGGAGGTTCTGATCTGCCTCGATATTGTTGGAGAAGGCTGCGATCAGCCCCGTGATCACGATCGCGCCCAGGAGCGCCGTGCCGAACGACGAGCCGATCTGCATCGAGGTGTTCTGCAGGCCGCCGGCCTCGCTGCGCGCCTCCTCGCCGACCGCCGACTGCACGACGTTGCCGAGCTGCGAGGTCACGAGCCCCATCCCGATGCCGAGCAGGCCCATCGCCACCAGGAACGCGCTCGTGTCGAGCTCCGGTTCGACCGTCCCGAGGAGGAGCAGGGTCGCGGCGAAGGTGATCGCGAGGCCGATGCGGACGATCGGGCGCGCGGCCATCTTCGCGGAGAGCCCCGACCCGGCGAGCGCGGCGACGAAGAGCCCGATCGAGGCGGGGAGCATCCGCACGCCGGTGTCGAGCGCGTCGAGCCCGTTCACGATCTGCAGGTAGAGCGGGACCGTGAAGAAGATCCCCATCAGGATCAGGTTCTGGGCGAACAGCATCGCGAGTCCGCTGCGCAGGGCGCCGATGCGGAACAGGCCGAGGTGCACGAGCGGATCGCGGCCCGACTCCTCGCGGTGGCGCTGCCAGCCGCGGAACCCGAACAGCACGAGCACTCCGGCAGCGATCACGAACGGTGTCAGCGCGAACCCGAACGGCTCCACCGGCGAGTTGTGCGGCCGCAGCCAGCCCCAGTTGCTCGCCTGCAGGACCCCGACGACGAGCAGGCCCAGGCCCAGCGCCACGAGCACGGAGCCGACCCAGTCCAGCCGCGGCGGCGCGTCAGTGCGCTCCGGCTCGCGCATGAGCCGCGTCCCCGCGAGGATGAAGGCGGCGATCACGACCTCGCCAGCGAACACGACCCGCCAGCTCAGGTCGGTCGTCGCCCAGCCGCCGATGATCGGCCCGACCGCGATCCCGGCGCCCGCGACGCCGCCGAGCACGCCGTAGACCACGGCGCGGTCGGCGCCGCGGTAGTTGCCCGCGGCCAGCGCGACCAGCGCGGGCAGCACCATCGCGGCGCCGATGCCCTCGAGCACCGACCAGCCCAGCATGAGCGTCGGGACGCTCCACGACGCGGCCGTGAGCGCCGAGCCGCAGGCGTAGACGACGAGGCCGATCGTGAACGCACGCCGCCGGCCCCACAGGTCACCCAGCTTGCCGCCGGTGATCATGAGGGCGGCCATCACCAGCGCGTAGAAGGCGATCACGACCTGGATCGTCGTCACCGTCGTGTCGAAGTCGGCGACGAGCTGGGAGATCGAGACGTTCATCACCGCCTGGTCGAGGACCATCAAGAACTGCGCGGCGGCGAGGACCGCGAGGACGCTCCACTTGCTTCTCACTCCAAAGCTCCCATCCCGGCTGGACCCCCGGCGAGCACGCGCGCCTTCTCGGCCGCGAACTCGCCCTCGGTAAGCACCCCGGCGTCCCGGAGCTCCCCGAGGTGCACGAGCGCCGCGATCCGGCGGTCGGCGGCGGCACGCTCCTCGGCGGCCGGGGCGCGCCGTTCCCTCGCCGCGTGGAACCGCTCGGCCATCGTGCTGGCAAGGCCGGCCGGGGAGTAGGGCGTCACCCGGTCCGGGAACTCGGCGATCGTCCGGCGGCGGAGCATCTCGGCACCGAGCAGCACCAGCGCGATCAGAAGGAGCGACGGCATGAGGCGCTCCATGCCCGGCGTGGGCGACCACCAGAACAACAGGGCGAGCACGACCGCCGCCGCGCCGAGCGCGATGGCCGGCCGGCGGATGTAGGGGGCGGCCGCTCGCCTGATCCAGGTCGCGACCGCGGTCGGCCCCGCGAGCCAGGCGGCGATGACGATGCCTGCGCCGTACATGAATGCCGCCCCCGCAATCTCACCCAGGAGCGAGGTCGCCGCGTCCCAAGTCGCCGCGACGGCCGGCTCGCTGGCCGCGGTGTCCGCAAGCGACGCCACCACCTCGTCGCCGGCCCAGTTGCGCGCCAGGCTCATGACCGCGCCGATCACGAGGAAGCTGATGCCGACCGCGCGCAGCGTCTCGCGGCGCCGATCACCGGCGATCGCGACCGCGATCGCGTACAGGCCGAAGGTGACCGCGACCAGCGCCCAGGCGAGCTTCTCGAAGAGGTCGACCCCCCGCTGGGCACCCCGGAGCTGACCGGCGTCGATCACCTCGAGCTGGGCGACGTCCGGCGGCAGCCGGTCGACCACGCCCTGCGGGATCCCGGTGCGCTCCGCGATCTGGCCGACGATCGCGGCGAGGTCGAGGGTCACGACGTCGGCCGAGTCGCCGTCCCCCTGGATGACCCGCAGAACGACCGAGTGCGTCGCCCGGTTGGCGTCTTCCCAGAGCGCCTGCACGCGCGGGTCCTCAAGCGCGCGGCGGGCGACCTCGCCCGCGCCCTGGCGCAGCGCGCCCGCGGCCGGCGCCGCGAGGGCCTGCGCTTGCGCCGGGAGCGCCTCCGCGATCTGGCCCTCGACGTTGACGTTCGCGTAGAGCTGGCCCACGGCGTAGTCGGCGACGGCGTCGCGGATCGCCTCGCGCTCGAGCAGCTTCGTGCTCGTCTCGACCCAGCTGTCGGTCTCGAGCACCTGGCGCTTGGCCCAGATCCCGAACGCCATCAGCACGCCGGTCACGGTGGCGAGCGCCACCAGGGCGAGCGCGACCGCGCGGTGGCCGCGGCTCGTCGGGCGCGCGCCCGGCTGGGCGGTGGGCGGGACGCCGTTCAAGGTGCGCACCGCCTAGCCGGGCGAGGCCGATGCGGCTAGTGCGCGGATCGGAGCGACGGAGCGGGGGCCCTGGCGCGGTCCTGGTCCCGCTCGAAATCGCGCACCGTGGCCCCCTCCTCGCCGTACACGACGATCCCGTGGACGATCCAGACGCACACGGCCTGCACCTCTCATGCGCATCTCCTTTCGCGTCAGCCGGTCGCAAGGACGGCGACGGATTCACTCGTGTGATCCGACCGTAGACCCCATCCCCTGGCGCGCCGTCACCCCGTTCGGGTGATTCCGGCGATCGACTTTCCTAGTTCCCCTGACCAGAAACCTCGATCACCGGCCGCGGCGGTCGACTTTCCTCGCCCAGGAGACCCGGAACCTCAATCGCCGCCGCCGCGGCGGGCGCGCAGGCGCTCGCCCGGCTTCCAGACCGCCACGAGCCGGGCGACGAGCGTGACCAGGAAGATCTGGCCGACGAGCATCTCCAACCCGGCCAGCAGCTCGCCGGGCTGCCCCGAGGGGACGAGGTCGCCGTAGCCCGTCGTGGTGAGCGTCGTGTAGCTGAAGAAGATGAAGTCGGAGCCGTCCGCGCCCGGGTGCCCCGCGAAGAACGGCTGCGCGCCGAGGTGGTGGACCGCGCCGTAGGCGTGCGCGAACAGGATCCCGAGCAGGGAGTAGACGCTGACCGCGCCGAGGATCGAGTCGGCGGTCACCTCCTGCGCGAGCACGATGTCGCGCACGACGACGACGATGCACGCGGCCACGACCAGGATCGCGAGCAGCGAGGCCACGCTGAGGCACGGCTCGAGGTCGGCGAGCGCCCCGACCAGGGCGAGGGCGCAGGCGACGCCCGCGAGCGCGAGCGCCCAGGCGCCGGGCGGGCGTCCCCGGGCGGCGCTCACCATCCCCTGCAGCCCGGTGACGCAGGTCACCGCGACCAGCAGGAACCCGGTCCAGCCGCCGTAGGCGAGCAGCGACCAGGCGACGTACGTCGCGATGACCAGCAGGAGGAAGGCGCTGAAGTGGGCGTAGCGCTGGACCAGCGCCCACCAACGCCGCGGCTGCTGCCCGGGCTCCATCTCCGGGCCATCTTGGCCCCTGCGGGGGATGGAACCCGGGGCAGTTGCCCGACGGGCGGCCGGCTAGGCCCGCGTGCCCTCGAGCGCGAGGGCCGCCGCGCCGATCATGCCCGCCTCGGGGCCCAGCTCGGCGAGGACCACGGGGATCTCGTCGTGCGGGGAGAGCGCGCGCTGGGCGAGCTCGGTGCGCGCGGGGTCGAGCAGCAGGTCGCCCGCCGCCGCGGCGCCGCCCCCGATCACGAAGACGTCGGGGGAGAAGACGTTCGCGAGGGTGGCGAGCGCGACGCCGAGGCGCGTGCCGACGAGCCCGAGCACGCCGAGCGCGACCTCGTCGCCCGCGAGCGCGGCCTCGGTGACCGCCTTGCCGTCGACCGGCTCGCCCGCGGCCAGCGCGCGGCCGAGCGCCGAGTCCGGGTTGGCCTCGGCGGCCGCGCGGGCCTCGCGCCCGATCGCGCTGCCCGAGGCGAGCGCCTCGATGCAGCCGCGGTTCGGGCAGGTCCCCTGGCAGGGCGGCCCGTCGACGTCGACCACGATGTGGCCGATCTCGGGGGCCGCGCCCCGCCCGCGGAAGATCTCCCCGTCGATCACGACGCCGCCGCCGACGCCGGTGCCGAGGGTGAGCATCACGGCGTTGCGCGCGCCGCGCGCCGCGCCGAAGCGGTGCTCGGCGAGCGCTGCGACGTTGGCGTCGTTGTCGAGGAAGACGGGGACGCCGAGCCGCTCGCTGAGGCGGTCCCGGATCGGGACGTCGGCGAGCGGCAGGTTGACCGCGCTGCGCGCGACGCCGCGCTCGTGGTCGATGGCACAGGGGAGGCCGAGGCCGATCGCCCCGGCCTCGGGGTGCGCCTCCAGGGCGCTGGCAAGCAGGGACTCGATCCGCGCGAGCAGCGTCTCGCGGTCGAGGCCCACGCTCGGTGCCTGCCAGCGCCCCAGCACGCGCTGATCGGCGTCGACGGCCCCGACGGCAACCTTCGTGCCGCCGAGGTCGGCGCCGATCGCAACCCGCGTCGCGATCGCTGACGCGGCCGAGGGGTTCACGGAACCCGCTTCACCGAGCTGACCAGGGTCTCCTTGATCTGCTCGATGATCTCGAGCGCCTGCGACCACTCGCGCTGCCAGATGTTGCGGCCGTAGATCACGCCCGAGCCGCCGGCCTGCATGATGAACCGGGTCTG
>Ga0207864_1002338_pt1 | contig 18117 bp, 12 predicted proteins | sample HigsolmetaAR202D_FD_184834 | JGI IMG/M metagenome (GOLD analysis project Ga0207864, IMG submission 184834) | Ionic liquid and high solid enriched microbial communities from the Joint BioEnergy Institute, USA - AR20-2-D (SPAdes) (version 2) ... | reverse complement strand
CGGAGATTTCGCGTCGGTCCGGGGGATTGCTTCGCCCCCCGGTCGTCAACGGCTCGTCGTCTCCGAGGGAGATTTGTGCTCCGGCGTTGTTGTCCAACGTTCTTGGCTCCCTTTGGTCCCACGTGGACCCCTGCAGGGCAGAGTGCCCGCCTAACCGGCTCAAGTCAATGTGCGGAACGCCAGGCGTATGCGTTAAACGTTACCGGGCCCCCGTGAATACGGATCCGGCCGCCCGCCGGGCGCGGTGCGATCGAAACCAGTGCAGACTCAAGTCTGGATAATCGCGAGTAAGAGCGGAATGGGGCCCCAATGTGGCGTGGCGCTCTGTGACCTGCGCTGACTGTGTTTTTGCTGCTTGTGGATTAATCGCAGGCTGATGAAAAAAATCGCACGGCCGTCACGAAGTATGTTGACACCCGAAAAGGACGGACCTATAAGCAGGCCATCAACGACGGCGGCGGCGCTGCCGGACGGAAGGACGGTTCGTCCTCAGATTTTTCTTGTGAGAGCTTTGATGCTTTCAGGGGTTGGGTTGATTGACTTGGCCCTTTGACGACGGGTGTCGTCTGGTCTTTGACAAGTGAAGAGAGAAGAAAGAGAAACGTGGCCGGCGGGTTTTCGCTGGTTGGGTCTCCCGGGAGACTGGGGGATTTGGCCGGAACGAGACTTTGGCGGACACGTTTGAGAGAAAGTTACGCCGACGTGCTTCGTGATGGGAGCATGTTGAGTGTGTGACGTTCTCGTCAATTCAAGCGTGACCTTAAGCCAAGACGAACTTGTTCAACATGAGAGTTTGATCCTGGCTCAGAACGAACGCTGGCGGCAGGCCTAACACATGCAAGTCGAACGGACCCTTCGGGGTCAGTGGCAGACGGGTGAGTAACGCGTGGGAATCTACCCAGTTCTTCGGAATAACCCAGGGAAACTTGGGCTAATACCGGATACGCCCTTGGGGGGAAAGATTTATCGGAATTGGATGAGCCCGCGTCGGATTAGCTAGTTGGTGGGGTAATGGCCTACCAAGGCGACGATCCGTAGCTGGTCTGAGAGGATGATCAGCCACACTGGGACTGAGACACGGCCCAGACTCCTACGGGAGGCAGCAGTGGGGAATATTGGACAATGGGCGCAAGCCTGATCCAGCCATGCCGCGTGAGTGATGAAGGCCTTAGGGTTGTAAAGCTCTTTCAGCGGGGAAGATAATGACGGTACCCGCAGAAGAAGCCCCGGCTAACTTCGTGCCAGCAGCCGCGGTAATACGAAGGGGGCTAGCGTTGTTCGGAATTACTGGGCGTAAAGGGCGCGTAGGCGGACTGTTAAGTCAGGGGTGAAATCCCGGGGCTCAACCCCGGAACTGCCTTTGATACTGGCGGTCTTGAGTTCGGGAGAGGTGAGTGGAATTCCGAGTGTAGAGGTGAAATTCGTAGATATTCGGAGGAACACCAGTGGCGAAGGCGGCTCACTGGCCCGATACTGACGCTGAGGCGCGAAAGCGTGGGGAGCAAACAGGATTAGATACCCTGGTAGTCCACGCCGTAAACGATGAGAGCTAGCCGTTGGCATGCATGCATGTCAGTGGCGCCGCTAACGCATTAAGCTCTCCGCCTGGGGAGTACGGTCGCAAGATTAAAACTCAAAGGAATTGACGGGGGCCCGCACAAGCGGTGGAGCATGTGGTTTAATTCGAAGCAACGCGCAGAACCTTACCAGCCCTTGACATCCCGGTCGCGGCCTTGAGAGATCGAGGCCTTCAGTTCGGCTGGACCGGTGACAGGTGCTGCATGGCTGTCGTCAGCTCGTGTCGTGAGATGTTGGGTTAAGTCCCGCAACGAGCGCAACCCTCGCCCTTAGTTGCCATCATTAAGTTGGGCACTCTAAGGGGACTGCCGGTGATAAGCCGAGAGGAAGGTGGGGATGACGTCAAGTCCTCATGGCCCTTACGGGCTGGGCTACACACGTGCTACAATGGTGGTGACAGTGGGCAGCGAGACCGCGAGGTCGAGCTAATCTCCAAAAGCCATCTCAGTTCGGATTGCACTCTGCAACTCGAGTGCATGAAGTTGGAATCGCTAGTAATCGCGGATCAGCATGCCGCGGTGAATACGTTCCCGGGCCTTGTACACACCGCCCGTCACACCATGGGAGTTGGGTTTGCCCGAAGACGGTGCGCTAACCGCAAGGAGGCAGCCGGCCACGGTAGGCTCAGCGACTGGGGTGAAGTCGTAACAAGGTAGCCGTAGGGGAACCTGCGGCTGGATCACCTCCTTTCTAAGGAAGCGACGGATATGGCGAGATGCCTGTTATGCAGGATGAGCCTTCCTGAGCTTGTTAGAACAACAGATGCGGGAGATGTCACTCCGGCATCGAGGATCACAGGCGGGGCCTGCCGGCCACGTTTCTCTTTCTTCGCGGATGAATGATAGTATCGCCTGGTTTGTGAGCCTCGACTGAGGTTTGCGGCGGGGACGGATGGTTGAAGCGAAGGCTTCGGCGAGCTGTCTGGCGTTACCCGGTTTAGGGCCTGTAGCTCAGGTGGTTAGAGCGCACCCCTGATAAGGGTGAGGTCGATAGTTCGAGTCTATCCAGGCCCACCATCTTCCGCTTGCCGGGGCTTTTGCCTTCGGTGTGGCGGGTGAGGGCGATACTGAAATTGCCGAGGCATACGGGGCCGTAGCTCAGCTGGGAGAGCACCTGCTTTGCAAGCAGGGGGTCGTCGGTTCGATCCCGTCCGGCTCCACCAGCATTGGTGTTCGCCGGGCGATTGCCCGATTGGGCTTTGTGGCCGTCTCGCGTTGTGGCGCTTGAGGCGGGCCTGGCAAGAGGTTCATCCGTCAGAGACAAGATTTGCGGCACTGTCCCGGGGTTGGGATGGTTGCGGCCTGTTCTGTTTGACATTGTGAAGAGAAGATTTGTCCGGACTTTCCTGAGGAAGGGAAGTGTCGGTGCGGGGCGCTCACCCTGCACCGTGATGATTGGCCTGTTAACCGCGGGCCACCGGACAGGTCTCGAGAAGCTGGTCTTTCTGCCAATGCGTCAGTCCGGTTCCTGTGCGTCGTGGTTTGCCGACCGCGGTGTTCGGGGATCGGGTTTTACTGATGGATATTGGCAATGAGAATGATCAAGTGTCTTAAGGGCAACTGGTGGATGCCTTGGCATGCACAGGCGATGAAGGACGTGATACGCTGCGATAAGCCACGGGGAGGTGCGAATACCCCTTGATCCGTGGATCTCCGAATGGGGCAACCCACCTTCGACAGCCGGAAAATGTGTTTTGTCGGAAGCGCGTTTGCGTGAGGACGAAACATGTTTCCGGTTGTTGGGAAGGTATCTTATCCTGAATTCATAGGGATAAGAGGCGAACGCAGGGAACTGAAACATCTAAGTACCTGCAGGAAAGGACATCAACCGAGACTCCGCTAGTAGTGGCGAGCGAACGCGGACCAGGCCAGTGGCCTTTGCAAGGAAAGTGGAACCGTCTGGAAAGTCGGGCCATAGAGAGTGATAGCCTCGTACACGTAAGACTTGCAAAGGTCCTCGAGTAGGGCGGGACACGTGAAATCCTGTCTGAACATGGGGGGACCACCCTCCAAGCCTAAGTACTCGTGCATGACCGATAGCGAACCAGTACCGTGAGGGAAAGGTGAAAAGCACCCCGACGAGGGGAGTGAAAGAGAACCTGAAACCGGTTGCCTACAAACAGTCGGAGCCCGCGAGGGTGACGACGTACCTTTTGTATAATGGGTCAGCGACTTAATGTAGCGAGCGAGCTTAAGCCGGTAGGTGTAGGCGCAGCGAAAGCGAGTCTGAACAGGGCGTTCAGTTCGTTGCATTAGACCCGAAACCGAGTGATCTAGCCATGAGCAGGTTGAAGGTTGGGTAACACCAACTGGAGGACCGAACCCGTTTCTGTTGCAATAGATTGGGATGACTTGTGGCTAGGGGTGAAAGGCCAATCAAACTCGGAAATAGCTGGTTCTCCGCGAAATCTATTTAGGTAGAGCGTCGACCGAATACCCCGGGGGGTAGAGCACTGGATGGGCTAGGGGTCCTCACCGGATTACCAAACCTAACCAAACTCCGAATACCCGGGAGTACTAGTCGGCAGACACACGGTGGGTGCTAACGTCCATCGTGGAGAGGGCAACAACCCTGACCGCCAGCTAAGGTCCCCAAGTCATGGCTAAGTGGGAAAGGATGTGAGAACCCCAAAACAACCAGGATGTTGGCTTAGAAGCAGCCATCATTTAAAGAAAGCGTAACAGCTCACTGGTCTAGACAAGGGTTCTTGCGCCGAAAATGTAACGGGGCTGAAGCCATGCACCGAAGCTGTGGGTGCGCCGCAAGGCGCGCGGTAGCGGAGCGTTCCGTAAGCCTGCGAAGGCAGACCCGCGAGGGCTGCTGGAGGTATCGGAAGTGCGAATGCTGACATGAGTAACGATAAAGGGAGTGAGAGACTCCCTCGCCGAAAGTCCAAGGGTTCCTGCTTAAAGTTAATCTGAGCAGGGTTAGCCGGCCCCTAAGGCGAGGCCGAAAGGCGTAGTCGATGGGAACCACGTTAATATTCGTGGGCCTGCGGGAAGTGACGGATTGCGTAAATTGTCCGGTCTTACTGGATTGACTGGGCAGTGAAGCAGTCCCGGGAAATAGCTCCCGCGTACAGACCGTACCCGAAACCGACACAGGTGGACTGGTAGAGTATACCAAGGCGCTTGAGAGAACTCTGCTGAAGGAACTCGGCAAATTGCACGCGTAACTTCGGGATAAGCGTGACCCTTCGGTGGGCAACCATCGGGGGGTGGCACAGACCAGGGGGTAGCGACTGTTTATCAAAAACACAGGGCTCTGCGAAGTCGCAAGACGACGTATAGGGTCTGACGCCTGCCCGGTGCTGGAAGGTTAAGAGGAGGTGTGCAAGCACTGAATTGAAGCCCCAGTAAACGGCGGCCGTAACTATAACGGTCCTAAGGTAGCGAAATTCCTTGTCGGGTAAGTTCCGACCTGCACGAATGGCGTAACGACTTCCCCGCTGTCTCCAGCAGAGGCTCAGTGAAATTGAATTCCCCGTGAAGATGCGGGGTACCTGCGGTTAGACGGAAAGACCCCGTGCACCTTTACTATAGCTTTACACTGGCATTCGTGACGTCATGTGTAGGATAGGTGGTAGGCTTTGAAGCCCGGGCGCCAGCTCGGGTGGAGCCGTCCTTGAAATACCACCCTTGACCTCATGGATGTCTAACCGCGGTCCGTCATCCGGATCCGGGACAGTGTATGGTGGGTAGTTTGACTGGGGCGGTCGCCTCCTAAAGAGTAACGGAGGCGCGCGATGGTGGGCTCAGAGCGGTCGGAAATCGCTCGTCGAGTGCAATGGCATAAGCCTGCCTGACTGCGAGACTGACAAGTCGAGCAGAGACGAAAGTCGGTCATAGTGATCCGGTGGTCCCGCGTGGAAGGGCCATCGCTCAACGAATAAAAGGTACGCCGGGGATAACAGGCTGATGACCCCCAAGCGTCCATAGCGACGGGGTTGTTTGGCACCTCGATGTCGACTCATCGCATCCTGGGGCTGGAGCAGGTCCCAAGGGTATGGCTGTTCGCCATTTAAAGCGGTACGTGAGTTGGGTTCAGAACGTCGTGAGACAGTTCGGTCCCTATCTGCCGTGGGTGTAGGAATATTGACAGGATCTGTCCCTAGTACGAGAGGACCGGGATGGACGCACCTCTGGTGGACCTGTTGTGGCGCCAGCCGCAGTGCAGGGTAGCTATGTGCGGACGGGATAACCGCTGAAGGCATCTAAGCGGGAAACCCACCTGAAAACGAGTATTCCCTATCAGGGCCGTGGAAGACGACCACGTTGATAGGACGGGTGTGGAAGTGCGGCAACGCATGAAGCTTACCGTTACTAATAGCCCGATCGGCTTGATCATTCTCATTGGCTGTATCCATCAGGATATGTCCTTACGGATGAGCGCGGCTTGCGCCGCTATCCTCCGGACGGGGTGGCCGACGCACGGTCGTGCTTGCGGGCTTCGCCCGAAGGCTGACGATTGTGCGGTGCCACAAGGTGCACGAAACAAAACCGGCTTCTCGAACATGCGCTCTGCCGACCTGGTGGTTATAGCGGGGTGGCTGCACCCGTTCCCATTCCGAACACGGCCGTGAAACGCCCCAGCGCCGATGGTACTTTGTCTCAAGACACGGGAGAGTAGGTCGCTGCCAGGTCTGCTGAACGCATGAACATCTTCTCTTCACTCTCCTTCACGCAAAAGGCCGCAACGCAAAGCGGCCTCTTTGCTTTTGACGCCAGCGCAAGAGAAATCGCCGGCAAGGTCCGCAAACACAATTGACGCGGGGTGGAGCAGCCCGGTAGCTCGTCAGGCTCATAACCTGAAGGTCGCAGGTTCAAATCCTGCCCCCGCAACCAGATCAAAGCGTCCGGATCAAACCGGGCGCTTTTTTTGTGTGGCTCAGCATCTCACGCCCGGATGCTACTTTGAAAAGGACGTTGCTGCTCTGCTTGCATTGGCTGCTGCCGGCGCAAGATCAAGGCGTCGGCTTCATAACCGGAAGGGTGAGGAGGAAAAGCAATCGATCCGGTGGATCGATTCCCCGACGAACGGGGCAAATCCTGCCCCCGCAACAAAACAAAAAGCCCCACAAACGGGGGCTTTTTCGTGCCTGAAAACGATCAGCCGTAACACCGGCCTCCGCCGCAGCCAGGCCTAGTAGGGTTGGCAGCGCGCCGCTTTATGCCGGAAGCCATCCGTGTGGTTTATCCCACGCCTGGCACGTTCCACCGGAAGCTGGTATCCTAACAACGGTTAATACGGGGCAGCACGTATGGGATTCGGCGTTTTCGTTCACCGGTCGGATTCGATATACGACGATAATCCGGCGGAACAGTATCAGTTTCCGCGGCAATATCTGGAGCGCGTCCAGCGATGCGTCGGCGACTGGATTGTCTTCCTCGAGCCGACCAAAGTGCCTAAGACACGCGGGTACTTTGCCTTGGCAAAGGTTGCGATGGTCATTCCTGACCCCAAGGCTGATGGAATGTACCTGGCGCTGATGGAGCCAGGAAGCTACCTTGATTTCGTCAATCCCGTACCATTTCGGGGGCCCGATGGCGTCGTCGAAAGAGGCGTGCTGAACGAGCATGGCAGGATTTCCGGGCGCGCCCAGGCTGCTGTTCGTCCGCTGTCGCCGGAGGACTTCGGCCGGATTGTCTCACTGGGACTGCGTGAAGACGCACCAGAGTTGCCGCGCGGAGGAACCGCGGCCGAGGTGTGGGGTGGTTTGGAAGACGTCCAGGCACCATTTGAATTCGACGAGCCACGAAGCAGGGTGTTGCAACTGAGTTCGCGGATTGTCCGGGATCGCTTGTTCAGGCGCCTCGTGTTGCAGGCGTATGACAAGAGATGTGCAATCACGGGGCTACGTCTCATAAACGGGGGCGGGCGGGCCGAAGTTGATGCGGCACACATCAAGCCGGTCGAAGCGAACGGTCCGGACATCATCAGCAATGGACTTGCGCTGTCAGGTACCGCCCATTGGATGTTTGATCGGGGCCTCATCACATTGACCGATGATCTGGAAATCCTGGTCTCGCGGCAGGCCAATGATCCTGACAGCATACGTGCCTTGATCAACAGGACTGGGCGGGCGATTGTGCCCTCGCGCCCGCATCAGAGACCGCACCCGCATTTTCTGAAGTGGCACCGGGAAAACTGTTTCAAGCACTGAGCGGATTCTTGCAATCGTCGGCAGCTCCTGTTTGAGTTTCCAGCCTGAACCGTCGGAGCCAGAGCATGACGACCGCAGCCCTCCTCGTGATTGACATACAGGAAGATTATTTCCCTGGCGGGGTTCTGCCGCTGCATGAAGCGCTGAAGGTGGAGGAACGCCTCGTGGCTGCCATCCGTCGCGCGCAAGCGGCCGGCGAGCGGGTTGTGCTGGTTCAGCATGTTTCGCCGGCCCAAACCGGCTTGTTTGCTGCGGGCAGCCGCGGGGCGGAGATCCGCCAGGCCATTCTGTCGGCTGCGCCCGCTGCGCCGGTGGTGCGCAAGCAGTTCGCGGACGCTTTTCAGGATACGGATCTCAGTCGGCACCTCGACGGTGTCACCCAGCTGCGGATCTGCGGAATGATGACCCAGAACTGTGTTGTGTTCACTGCAATGACGGCGCTTGCAAGCGGCTATGACGTGACGGTGATCGGGGATCTGTGCACGGCGCCGATGGAAGTGGTCCACCGGATTGCGCTCAATGCCCTTCGATCAAAGATGACGGTCCGGGATGCCGAGGAGGTCTGGCCGGCGGCCTGACGGATCGGTGCGGGGGCCGCAAGAAAATGCCTCCGATATCCCTTCGGCAACTCATCCGGCGCCTCGCGGCAGAACCGGAACGGCCCTCGCGTTGCCGACCGGCAGAAAAGCCGATCCACTATCTCCCATACCAAGGTTAGCCCTTCCCGCGGGTGATTGCCGGGATGCCCGAAACCTCGTGATTTGCGTGAGAATCGGGCCGATTCGGCCGCATTCCCCCGTTGGCACTTGAAAGTCCTGTGCAGACTTTGGCTGCGCATTGGCTTTCGTTTCTGCTGTGCACGCGTTATACCACACGCTAATTTGAAGAGATTTTTTTGACTGACAACCTCGTTTCTGATTATCGCATTTGAACGGATAAACGGTATGATTTCAGGAATAAATCACGTGCGGCCCGGGCCGGCTGCCACGGGGAGGATCTACACTCATCTTTACTTTCAGGTCATCGTTGCAATCGTCGCGGGAATCCTGCTCGGGCATTTCTTTCCGGACCTTGGTATCAATCTGAAAATTCTCGGCGACAGTTTCATCAAGCTGGTGAAGATGATCATCGCGCCGGTCATATTCCTCACTGTCGCGACGGGTATTGCCGGCATGAGGGACATGGCGAAGGTTGGGCGAGTGGCCGGCAAGGCCATGGCCTACTTCCTGTGTTTTTCGACGCTTGCCCTGATCTTCGGGATGGTGGTTGCGAACGTGGTGCACCCCGGCGCCGGCATGCACATCGACCCAGCTTCAATAGATGCGAGTGCGGTGTCGGGCTATGCCGAGAAGGCCAAGCAAGAATCGATCAGCGGCTTCCTGAGCAACATAATTCCGTCGACCCTGGTGGGCGCCTTCTCGTCCGGTGACATTCTCCAGGTTCTGTTCGTCTCCGTGCTGTTCGGAGTTGCCCTGTCCATGTCCGGGAGCGCCGGTCACAGGGTGACGGATTTCCTGGAAGTGCTGACCGCCCCCGTGTTCAAGTTGGTGGCGATCCTCATGCGTGCCGCGCCCGTTGGCGCCTTTGGTGCCATGGCATTCACCGTCGGGAAATACGGGATCGGCTCGGTCGCCAACCTCGCCTTTCTCGTGGCGACCTTCTACCTTTCGGCGGTTCTGTTCGTGGTGGTGGTCCTGGGCATCGTTGCTCGATACAACGGCTTCTCCATTCTGGCACTTGTCCACTACATCAAGGATGAGTTGCTGCTCGTCCTCGGCACCTCGTCCTCCGAGGCCGCTCTCCCGAGTCTGATGGAAAAAATGGAGAGGGCCGGTTGCGACCGCTCTGTCGTGGGACTTGTCGTCCCTACGGGCTATTCCTTCAACCTTGACGGCACCAACATCTACATGGCGCTTGCTGCTCTGTTCATTGCGCAGGCGATGGACATTCCGCTTTCCTGGGAGGATCAGCTGCTGCTTCTGCTTGTGGCCATGATCAGCTCGAAGGGCGCAGCGGGGATCACGGGTGCCGGGTTCATCACACTGGCAGCAACCCTGTCGGTCGTCCCTTCGATACCGGTGGGCGGCATGGCGCTTCTTCTCGGGATCGATCGCTTCATGTCGGAATGCCGGGCGCTGACCAATCTGGTCGGCAACGCCGTCGCGACGATCGTCGTTGCCCGCTGGGAGAACGAGCTCGATCAGGATGCGTTCGCCGCAGCCCTGCACAAGTGATATGCAGGCCTGCGCGAACTTGCGTCAAACTGCGCAAGTTTTGATCCCGCGGGGCAGCGAATTTTTATTGATCGTTCGTTAGAAGAGCGTATTTTGGTCAATATGGCTGACCCATTCGCGGGTTGAAACAGGAGATACGGAATGTACCCCTCACACGCTCCCGGTGAGCGGACCATCCATTTGGCGACGCGGTTTCCGGCCGGGATGTCCGGCGTGGTATCCGGCGTGGCGAGGTGCAGTGCGTGTTGGGTGAGGGGCGGCGCTCGTGTGGGGCGCGCCGGGTCCGGTCTGCGTATTGAGGGATAACATGACGGATAATCTGCAGAATTGCGCGCTGTCCCGGCGCGGTGCGAAGATGCGCGCTTCGGAAATTCGGGAACTGCTGAAGCTTCTGGACAAGCCCGGCATGATTTCGTTCGCCGGCGGCATTCCCGATCCGGCGCTTTTCGATGTTCAGGCGTACCGCGACGCTTATGCATCGATCCTGGCGGAAGACGCCAATGCGCTCCAGTATTCCACCACCGAGGGCTACGCGCCCCTGCGTCGCTGGATCGCGAGCTACATGAACGCCAAGGGCGTGCCCTGCAACGAGAGCCACATTCTGATCACGCATGGCTCGCAGCAGGCCCTGGACCTGATCGGCAAGCTGTTCATCGATCCCGAGAGTGAAATCGTGACGCTGGCGCCGACCTATCTGGGCGCCCTGCAGTCCTTCTCTGCCTACGAGCCGTCCTATCGGGCCGTGCGCTTTGCGAATGGCAAGGCGGAGACCAACATTACGTCCGCGCGCATTCTTTACCTCGTGCCGGATTTCGCCAATCCCACGGGCGAGACCCTTTCGGTCGAGGATCGTAAGGCCGCCATCGAGCTTGCCCACCGGACCGGTGCCGTGATCGTGGAGGATGCCGCGTATACGGAACTTCGCTTTGAAGGGGAAAGCGTGCCGCCCATTGCGGCGCTGGACGCCGAAATGTCGGGTTCGTTCGAGGACACCCGCACGCTTTTCTGCGGCACGTTCTCGAAGACGCTGGCGCCGGGTCTGCGCATCGGCTGGATCTGCGGTCCGACCGCGCTGATCCAGAAGCTGACGCTCATCAAACAGGCGTCCGATCTTCACACCGCCACCATCAATCAGCAGGTGACCTATCGCATTGCCGCAGACCAGTTCGAGCAGGCGGTTGCAAAGGCCAAGGAGGTCTACAAGGTTCGCCGGGATGCGATGCTGAATGCCCTGAGGAAATACGCGCCCAAGGGCATGGAGTGGACAGAACCGGCCGGCGGCCTTTTCGTCTGGGTCAAGCTGCCGGAGCAGCTGGACGCGGCGAAGCTGCTGGAGAAGGCGGTTGAGCGCAACTTCGCCTTCGTTCCCGGTGGGGCCTTCTTCCCTGACGGGACCGGTAGCAATTACCTGCGCCTGAGCTACTCGCTGCTGCCGGAGGAAACCATCGACCTCGGCATCAAGAAGCTCTGCGAGCTGGTTGCCGAAGAAATGGCGTAGGGCTCGGTCACCCGGAATCGGCCCCCGAGGGGCATATTTGAAAAGCCGTGGCGGTCCCGCGGCTTTTCTTTTTTGTGCGCCCCTGCAGCGGATCTGGCAGCGCAAACGAACCGGAAGGAACACTCTGCTGGCGGCCTGAGGGCCTCAGTTCCTCTGCTCCCCGTTGCTTGAAGCGTCCGCAATGATGTTCCGCTCCAGGGCGAAGACTTGCGCGGCGATCGCTTCGGCCGCGCGTTTCTCCGCCTGTCGGTACTCGCGCACGATGGTTTCACCCAGTGGCGAAAGGCGTGCTCCGCCGCCGGACTTGCCGCCCTGTTGCCGCTCGACCGTGGGCTGTCCGAAGATCCTGTCGGTTTCGTCGATGAGCAGCCACGCGCGCTTGTAGGACATCCCCATCGACCGGCCGGCCGCGGCGATCGAGCCGTATCTTGCGATTCGTTCCAGCAGCTCGACCTTTCCCGGACCGAGCCGCTTGTCCCCGAAATCGATTCGTAGGCTGATCGTCGCCATGCCCACTGCCCCCACTTCTACCTTCGCCCGGGTTACCGGGTTCTGTTGCTGGAGAGGATATGAACAACTGGCCGCCTGCGCCAGACCAACACGCAACACGAAAACCCGGAACTGTTTCAGGAAATGCGCACCAGCCGATGTAACGGTATTTTCGCGGGGCTCTAGCGGTTTGCCACGATGGACACGCTCTTGATCTGCGCGATCACGTCCTCGCCTTCGCGCAGTGCGAGTCGCATCGCGGAACGCCGGCTGATTCGCGCACGGAAAAGGCCGGTACCATTTCCCGGATCGAGCAGCAGACTGGTCTCATGCGCTCCAATGTCGTCGATACGGATGATTCGCACCGGAAGCGCGTTCAGGATGCTCGAATCAGCAGCGCGGCTGCGGGCGATGGACACGTCGCTTGCGGCGATGCGCACGCGCACGGGTTCTCCCGGCTGGAGGCGATCCCCCAGAACCAGCAGCCGCATGTTGTCCGATTGCACCGTGGCAATTCCGTCCGGGTCGATCCGCTCCACCCGCCCGCCGAGCACGGCGGCGAAGTCGCTGCGTGCGAAGAGCGGCGAATCGGGCGCCGACAGCACCTCGTTAAGCGGCCCCGAGGCAACGGCCTTGCCTTCCCGGAGCAGCACGAGATGGTCGGCCAGCCGCTCTACCTCGGCGATGTCGTGAGTGACAAACAGGATGGGGATTTTCAGCCCGGTGTGCAGTGCCTCGAAATAGGGAAGGATCTCATCCTTCGCCTGCCGGTCGAGCGCGGACAGCGGCTCATCCATCAGCAGCAGGCTGGGCTGCGAGAGCAGCGCGCGCCCTATGGCCACCCGCTGGCGTTCGCCGCCGGAGAGATTCGCCGGCGAGCGGTCGATGAGGCGGCCAAGGCCGAGCAGTTCGGCAACGTCATCGAAACGAATCACACCGGGTGATCTGGTCCGCTTCGCGCCATAGAGCAGGTTTTGCCGCACCGAGAGGTGGGGGAAGAGACTCGCCTCCTGGAAAACATAACCGATCGGCCGCCGGTGGGTGGGCAGGAAGACCGTGTGGTTCTGCCAGGTCTCGCCGCCCACCTGAATGGTTCCGGGGATGCGGTTGAGCCCTGCTACCGACCGCAGAATGGAGGTCTTGCCGCAGCCCGAAGGTCCGAAAAGGGCACTGATCCCCCGCATCGGCAGGGCAAGGTCCACGTTCAGGTTGAAGTTACCGAGCCGCCCGTCGAGCGCGATCTTGATCCGGTCGCTCATGACGCGTCCCCGCGAGGACTGCGCCGGCCCAGGATCGAGACGAGTAGGATCACGGCAAAGGAAAAGACCAGCATCAGGGCGGACAGTATGTGGGCCTCCCGCCAGCGCAGCGTCTCGACGAAGTCGTAGATGGCGGTCGAGAGAACCTTGGTCTCCCCGGGAATGTTTCCGCCGATCATCAAGACCACGCCGAACTCGCCCACCGTGTGGGCAAATCCCAGAACGGCGCCGGTGAGAAAGCCTGGCAGCGCCAGCGGAAGCGCCACGGAAAAGAACCGATCCCACGGCGAGGCGCGCAGCGTGGCGGCCACTTCGAGGGGCCTTCGCCCCATTGCTTCAAAGGCATTGCGAATTGGCTGGACCACGAAGGGCAGGGAATAAATCACCGAGCCGAATACCAGCCCCTCGAAGGTGAAGGCGAAGGTGCGCGCGCCGGTGAGCCAGCCGAACCATCCGCCGAGGCCGTTCGGCCCGAGGGCGATCAGGAGATAGAAGCCCAGTACGGTCGGTGGAAGCACCAGCGGCAGCGCGACGATGGTGGCCACGATCTCTTTCCATCGCTGTTCCGACCAGGCGAGCCACCACGCGATGGGCGTGCCGACGAGCAGCAGGACTGCCGTCGTGATCGACGCCAGCTCGAGGGTGAGCAGGATCGGTGACCAGAGTTCTCCCAACGTCGTTCCGCCCCTCCCGGTGTTGGATCAGCCGCAAGAATGCCTGTCTGTTCTTAACGGTTTGCTTCCGCGCGGCGCAGGCAGTCAAAGCGGTTTGACGTTACCATCAAGGTTTGAACTGCTCTGTTGTTCGCGTGCATAGCCGTAGTGCTTGATGATTGCACCGGCTTCGTCCCCTTGCAGGAACCGGATGAATTCCGTGGCAGCGGGGTTGTCCTTGCCCGTCTCGAGCAGCACCGCGTCCTGCCGGATCGGCCGGTAAAATTCCTGCGGCACCATCCAGCGCGATCCTCCCTGCATCTTGATGACTTGCCCGAGCGCGACGAAGCCGAGCTCTGCATTGCCGGATTTGATGAACTGCAACGTTTGGGCGATGCTTTGTCCCTGCACGATCTTCGCCTTGAGCGAATCATAGACGCCGAGCGCCGTCATGGCCTCGACGGCCGCTTCCCCATAGGGAGCCGCCTCGGGATTGGCGATGGCGATCTTCTCGAAATCGCCGTCGATCAGCGTTTCCTTGCCGCGAATCAGGTCCTCGTCCGCCGAATAGAGCATCAGCTGGCCGATGGCATAGGTGAACACGCTGCCTTCTACCCCATAGCCCTCGTCTACCGCCCGCTTCGGGCGCTTGTCGTCTGCTGCAAGAAAGACCTCGAACGGAGCCCCTTGCGTGATCTGTGTGTAGAGCTGCCCCGTTGCGCCGAACGAGAGAATGACCTGATGTCCGCTGCGGGCGGCGAAGGCCTTGGCCACTTCGTGGGCGGTATCGGCAAAGTTCGCCGCCACGGCTACCATGACCGTATCTGCGCGCACCGGAGCCGCTAGCAGAGTGAGGCAAAAAAGGGCGGGAAGAAATCGCCGCATTGATTGGGACCTTCCGTTATAGCCGATTGGCTATATTGCGCGAGATGATGAAGCGGCGCAAGCGGCACCGTGATCAACTGACGCCGCATCCGCCGTCGCGCAATCAGGGCAGGGAAGGCGGCAGTCGCTATGCTGCCGCCATAATCTGGCCCGCCTACTGCAGGTCGGCGAAGGCGGCCTTGAGGCGCTTCACCGCCTCTTCGATCTGGGAGCGCGGCATGGCCAGATTGAAGCGCAGGAAGGTTTCGCCGCCCTTGCCGAACGTTGGCCCGTAATTGGTGGCGATTCGCGCTTCCTTTTCGACGCGCCGCAAGACTTCCTTCTGGTCCATGCCGGTGCCCGAATAGTCCACCCAGGCAAGGTAGGTACCCTCGAGCGGCATGGAGCGTAGCCCCGGAACAGTGTTGATTCCCTCGTCGAAGATGCGCCGGTTGCCCTCGAGATAGTCCATGAGCGCGTCCACCCATTCAGCGCCCTCCGGCGAATAGGCGGCCGTCACCATCTGCATGCCGAACGAATTGGGCGAGATGCCGAGCGCCATCATGCGCTGAGCGAACGCCTTCCGGAGCTTTTCATCCGCGATGATGACGTTGCCCACATGGGCGCCGGCGATGTTGAAGGTCTTGGTTGCCGCGCTCATCATCACCAGCCGGTCGGCGATTCCGGGCGCTGCGACTGCCATCGGCGTATGCCGGTTGCCGGGGTAGACGAGATCGTGGTGGATCTCGTCGGAAACCACGATCAGGTTGTGCCGCTCGGCGAAGGCTGCCACGCCTTCCAGTTCCTCGCGGCTCCAAACGCGCCCGCCCGGGTTGTGCGGCGAGCAGAGGATGAGCATCTTCTCGCGCCCGGTCATCAGCCTGTCCCAGGCCTCGAAGTCCATCTCGTAGCGGTTGTTCGCGTTTTTCAGCGGCAGCTCCCGCACTTCGCGGCCGTTGGCCCGAATCACCCGGAAGAAGGCGTGATAGACCGGCGTCATCAGGGCCACGGCGTCACCCGGCTCGGTCCAGGTATCGACGCAGAGCGCCGTGCCGTTCACCAGGCCGTTGGCCGTGAAGATCCACTCCGGCTCGACCGCCCAGCCGTGCCGGTTCTGCATCCACCAGCAAATCGCGGCCTTGTAGTCGCGCTCGTCGCCGAAGTAGCCATAGACGCCATGCCGGATCATCCGCTCGAGCGCCTGCTGCACCGCCGCCGGCGGACGGAAGTCCATGTCAGCGACCCACATCGCTAGTGCGTCGTCCGGCGAGAGGCCATAGAGGGCTTCCAACGTGTCCCACTTGGAGCAGTGGGTTCCGCGGCGGTCGATGATTTCGTCGAAATTCATGGATATCTCCGGCTGGGATGGCTCAGGCGAACAGGTCCTTGAACTGCTGGCGCAGCACGTTCTTCTGGACCTTGCCCATGGTGTTGCGGGGCAGTTCGTCGACAATAGCGATATGTTTGGGCTGCTTGAAGCGGGCAAGCTGGCGCGCCATGGCTTCGCGAATCGTCTCGAGATCGATCTTCTCGCCGGGTTTCGGTACCAGCACCGCGACGACGCCCTCGCCGAAGTCCGGATGCGGCACGCCGATCACGGCGCTTTCGAGAACCCCGGGCTGCTCGTCGAGAATGAGCTCGATCTCCTTCGGGTAGACATTGTAACCGCCGGTGATGATGAGGTCCTTCGCCCTGCCGACGATCGTGACATAGCCATCCTCGTCGATCACGCCGATGTCTCCGGTGATGAAGAATCCGTCCTCCCGAAGTTCCTCCTTCGTCTTTTCCGGCATCTGCCAGTAGCCCTTGAAGACGTTGGGGCCGCGCACCTCGATCATGCCCGGCTGGCGGGCGGGCAGGGTGGCGCCCGTCTCCGGATTCGTGATCTTGAGTTCCACACCCGGCAGCGGGAAACCGACCGTGCCGGCGCGTCGCTCCCCGTCATAAGGGTTGGACGTGTTCATGTTCGTCTCGGTCATGCCGTAGCGTTCGAGGATCCGGTGGCCCGTGCGCTCCTCGAATTGCCGGTGCGTCTCGGCAAGCAGCGGCGCAGAGCCCGAGGTGAACAGCCGCATGTGGGCGACAAGCTCGCGCGTAAAGGCGGGCGAATCGAGAAGCCGCGTGTAGAAGGTGGGCACGCCCATCATGGTCGTGGCCTTCGGCAGCCACCGAATCACCTCGTCCGTCTTGAAGCCGGGCAGGAAGATCATCGTACCGCCGGACAGCATCACCGTGTTGCAGGCGACGAACAGCCCGTGCGTGTGGAAGATCGGCAGCGCATGCAGCAGCACGTCGCGCGAGTCGAATCGCCACTCCTTCACCAGCACTTCGGCGTTGGAGAGCAGGTTGTTCTGCGTAAGCATCGCCCCCTTCGACCGTCCGGTCGTGCCGGAGGTGTAGAGAATCGCCGCGAGATCGTCCGGTCCCCGGTCGACCGGCCGGAAGTCGGTGGCGGTCGAATCGGCCTTGTCCCGCAGGCTTCCCTTGCCTTTCCTGTCGAGCGTCTCGAACCGCGCGCCATGCGATTCGGCGAGCGGTGCGAGCGATTCGGTCTTGGCCGGGTCGCCCACCAGAAGTGCCGCGCCCGCATCCGACACGAAATAGGAGACCTCTTCCGTGGTGTAGGTTGTGTTGAGTGGCAGGAAGATGATTCCCGCCGCCAGGGCGGCACAATAGAGAGCGAGAGCTTCCGGTGTCTTCTCCACCTGCACCGCCATGCGGTCGCCGGGCTTGAGCCCGAGTCGGGTGAGGGTGGATGCGAAGGACAGGGCCATTGCGTGGAAGTCCCTGCCGCTCGTCTCCCGCCCGGCCGAATCGATGATGAAGGTTCCGTCGCGAAGGGCGAGCGGAGCAACCAGGCTGTCAAAAAGCGGATTGGTCACGGCGTCTTCTCTCCTCTTCCGGCTGGGGGAAGGCGTTCCATCCGTGCTCCGACCTGCCCCCCTTGCTGGCTTGCGCGGCGCTGAAAGCCGAACGGATCGTATGTCGCCCGCCGCCCACTTGTCGAGCGCGCCGGCCATTGGCCCCGTAAGGACCGGAACGGCCTTGTTCATGGGGGGCATGGCGCCTTGTTCATGCGCGGATTGCTTCTTTTCCCGCCCGGGTGAATACCAAGGGCGCCCTCTGAACCGACGGAAAATCAATCACTTATCGGGATGCCTCCGCCGTCCTGACGCGCGTTTTTCACCGGTTGTTATCCATAAGCGGGCGGCGGAACGAATAAATTTGGACCGGTTTGAACAAACCCTGTTGACTTGGGAAAACGGCCAGCCTATATCACGGCCATCAACGACGGCGGCGGCGCTGCCGGACGGGAGGATGGTTCGTCCTCAGATTTTTCTTGTGAGAGCTTTGATGCTTTCGGGGGGTTGGGTTGATT
>Ga0207864_1002337_pt1 | contig 18121 bp, 13 predicted proteins | sample HigsolmetaAR202D_FD_184834 | JGI IMG/M metagenome (GOLD analysis project Ga0207864, IMG submission 184834) | Ionic liquid and high solid enriched microbial communities from the Joint BioEnergy Institute, USA - AR20-2-D (SPAdes) (version 2) ... | reverse complement strand
CCTCAATCGCGTGACTCCGCTCGTTTCACCTCGTCCCACAACCGGTCGAGTTCCTCGAGGGAGGCCGCGCCGAGCTCGACCCCGCGTTCGGCGGCGAGTCGTTCCAGCGCCTCGAACCGGGCGGTGAACTTCCGGTTCGCCCTTGCAGCGCGCCGAGCGCGTGCGCGCCGGCCAGACGGGCGAGGTTCACGACGGCGAAGAGGAGGTCGCCGAGCTCTTCCTCCAGCGCGGGAGACGGTTCCGCTGCCAGCGCCTGCCGCACCTCCTCCAACTCCTCGGCCACCTTCTCGAACGCGCCGCGCGCGTCGGCCCAGTCGAAGCCGACCGCGCTGACCCGTTCCTGGATGCGGTGCGCGCGGGAAAGCGGGTCCAGCCCTCGCGGGAGGTCCGCGAGGATCGAGCGCCGTGCGCCGCGCTCCTTCGCCTTCAGCGCCTCCCACGGCTCGGCTTCGCCCTCCCCGTAGATATGAGGGTGGCGACGTCGCATCTTTTCCTCGAGGCGGCTGACGACCGCCTCCGCGTCGAAGGCGCCGCGCTCTTCGGCGAGCACGATCTGGAACGCGACGTTCAGGAGCAGGTCGCCGAGCTCGCCGCGGAGCGCTTCATCGTCGCCGTCGCCGACCGCCTCGGCGACCTCGTGCGCCTCCTCGAGCAGGTAGGGGAGGAGTGACGTCGGCGTCTGTGCCGCGTCCCAGGGGCAGTGGATTCGAAGGAAACGGACGAGCTCGAGCGCCCGGTCCAGACTCGGCCGGGCGGGGCCGGCCGAAGGGTTGCCTTCGCTGGAAATATTCGCTTCTCCGGAGCGGGTGAACTTGCGCTAAACTCAAGAATGGTCTATACTACGCCCTCTTCGTCGCCTATGTCAATCGGCCCCGAACTTCGCGCTTGGGTCGAGGTCGACCTCGATGCCCTGCGCGACAACTTTCGAGCGCTCCGGGACGCCGTCGGGCCCGGCGTCGGCATGATCGCGATGGTCAAGGCGGACGGCTACGGGCTCGGCGCCGCGCACGTGGTGCGGGCGTTCGAGCCGCTCGAGCCGTGGGCGTACGGGGTCGCGACGGCGGAGGAGGGGATCGCGCTGCGTCGCCTGGGCGTCACACGGCCGGTCCTGGTGCTGAGCCCGCTCCCCGTGGACGCCTACGAGGCGGCCGCGGAGGCGCGGCTGACCCCCGCGATCTCGGACCTGGACGCGCTGGACCGCTGGGCCGCGGCGACCGCGACGGTCGAGGGCGGCGGCGATTTCCACGTCGAGATCGACACCGGGATGGGGCGCTGCGGCTTCGACTGGCGCGACACGCCCCGTTGGGGCGCGGACGTCCGCTCCCGGCTCTCGCCCTCGCTGCGCTGGACCGGCGTCTTTACGCACTTCCACGGCGCCGACGCGCCGGATCGGGTGTTCACGGTCACGCAGTGGGAGCGTTTCCGTGATGCGCTCGACCAGCTCCCGGTCTCGCGGGAGGACCTGATCGTCCACGCGGCGAACAGCGCGGCCGCGCTTCGGTTCCGGGAATTCGCGGCCGATGCGGTCCGCCCGGGGATCTTCCTCTACGGCGGCGACCCCGCGCCCGGGCTCGGGCTCCCGCGGCCGCGGCCGGTCGTCGCCGTACGGGCGCGCATCGTGCTTATCCGCGACGTCGCGCCCGGCACGACCGTCGGCTACGGCGCGACACACGTTGCGCGGCGCTGGGAGCGCTGGGGTACGCTCGGCATCGGCTACGGCGACGGCGTGCGCCGCGCGCTCGGCAACCGGGGCGACGTGATCGTCCGCGGTCGCCGCGTCCCGGTGGTCGGACGGATCTCCATGGACCTGACGGTGGTAAACCTGACCGACGTGCCGGAGGCGCGGGTCGGCGACGTGGCCACCCTGATCGGCCGGGACGGCGACGCGGAGATCACGCTGGAAGAGGTGGCCGCGCACGCGGACACGATCAGCTATGAGATCCTGACGGGGCTCACGCCCAGACTCCCGCGTGTAGAACGTGGAAACGACATCGCTGGATGAACTCGTCCGGGCCGCGGACACGGCCCGCTCCCGTGCTTACGCGCCCTACTCGAACTTCCGGGTGGGGTGCGCCCTCGAGGCCGAGGATGGCTCCATCTTCCTCGGCTGCAACGTCGAGAACGCGTCGTACCCGGCGACGATCTGCGCCGAGCGCGTCGCGCTCGGCGCCGCCGTGGCCTCGGGCCGACGCTCGTTCCGGCGCCTGGTCCTGCTGACGGACGCGCCGGCGCCGGCCAGCCCGTGCGGGGTCTGCCGGCAGACGCTGGCCGAGTTCGCGCCGGCGTTGGAAATCGTCTCACTGGGCGCCGAAAGAGGCGAGGCGCGCTGGTCGCTCGCGGAGCTGCTCCCGGCCCGCTTCGACCTGGAATCGGGAACGACCACCGCCCCCGCGGTGGGTGACTGAAGGGTTGCGGATGCTGAAACGGTTGCCACTGGCGCTCCTGCCGGCGCTCGTCCTGGCCGGCTGCGCCGATGAAGGGCCGGTCGGGCTCGAACCGCTCGTCCCGCCGGGGATGGTGCGCAGCTTCGAGATCGTCCTCGACGCCGACCGCTTCCTCGTGATGGACACGACGATCACCGGCTTCTCGCGCGCGGGCGGCGCCGGTTACGGCGTCGTCGCCCACGCTCACGGGGGCGTGCTCGAAGCGCACACGCTCCTGCGGCCGGCGCTCCCGATCAGGAGCATCACCTACCAGGACGCGACCGGCTCCTCGCAGACGGACGATTCGCCGATCCTTCTCGGCGGCGAGCTGATCCTCGACATCGACACGCTCCAGGCACGGCCGTCCGAGCCGGTCTCGTTCGCGCTGTATCGAATCGGCGAGGAGTGGGACCCGGCGTCGGCGAGCTGGTCGCTTCGGGTCGACAGCAGCGGCGTCTCGCTCCCCTGGGCGCAGCCGGGCGGCACCCGCGATGCGTTGGTGTCTCGGGCGCAGCTCGTCCCGGAGTCGAATTCGCTCAGCTTCAACGTCGACGCGGCCACGTTGAATCTCTGGTCCGACACGCTCAATGCCGCGCGCGGCGCGCTGATCGTCGGCGAGACGCCGGGCACGCGCCTGCGGTTCAACGCATTCCGGCTCGTCGTCCAGGCCTCGCCGGAAGCCCGCCCGGACACCATCGTCTTCGACACCGTCGGTTTGCGCGGCCTGACGTTCGTCTACGATCCGCCGCCCGCGAGCGACGGCTCGATGTTTGTCGGCGGGACGCCGGCTTGGCGGTCTTACGTGCAGTTCCGCGATCGCCTCGACACGGTCACGGTGCAGGCCCCGTGCGCCGACACCCCGGCGGACACGTGCGCGTACCGGCTCGGTGATGCGAACATCAACTACGCCGGCCTGGTGTTCACGCCCGTCGCGCCGCCAGCCGGATTCGCGCCAGACGACACCGTTCGAATAATTCTCTTCCGCGTCCTGGGCGCGGGGCAGATCCCGCTCGCGCGCGCGCCGCTCGCCCAGTCGCTGGGCCAGCTCGTCGTGCCGCCGGCCTCGTTCGCGACCGGCGAGCCGGCCGAAGTCACGTTCACGCAGCCGTTCCGGACCATTGTCCAGCTCATGGCCACCGATGAGGATGCGCCGCCCGTGACGCTGGCCATGCTCGACCAGCTCTCGGGGCTGCAGTTCGGCATCGCCTCCTTCGCGCCCATCGGTGCCGGGGCGGCCGCGCCCAAGCTCAGACTCATCATCTCCGTCGTCGATCAGGATCGGATCCGATGAAGCGCAGCCTTCCGCTCGCAATCGCTCTCGCACTCGCCGCGGCGCAGCCCGCCTCGGCGCAGTCGATCTTCGCCAGCCAGGGGCTCGGCGTGCCGGTGCCGGCGGGGGACGCGCGCACGCGCGCCATGGGAGGGATCGGCATCGGCCTCCACGGGCACAGCCCATCGCTCATCAGCCCCGCGGAGGCGCGGGATTACGGGTTCCGGGGTATCGCCGTGTCGCTCCAGTCGGCGAACAACGCCATCGATCTGGATGGCGCCCGCGCGGATTTCGGCGCGAACCGGTTCCCGATGATGCAGGTCATCTATCCCGCCGGCGAGCGCTCCGTCTTCACGGTCGGCTACGGCGGCTTCCTGGACCAGAACTGGGCCGCGTTCGCCGATCGGACAGAGATGATCGGCGGCGAAGAAGTCACGGTGCGCGACCTCGTCGAGTCGAAGGGCGCGATCTCGCAGCTCCAGCTCGGCATCGCATACGCGGTCACGCGGGACCTGGCGCTCGGCGTGGCCGGCGGCGTCTACTCAGGCGGGCTCGACCGCGTCGTCACCCGTACGTTCATCGACGAAGACGGACCCGCCGTCGACCCGTTCACCACCGCCATGTCGTGGACCCAGCGCGCTCCGTACGCGACGGTCGGCATCCGATGGGACGTCGCCTCGCTCCTGCGCGTGGCCGGCAGCGTGACGTGGGCGGGGATGCTCGACGGGCGCGGTAAGGATGAGCGCTCCGGGAACTTCGAGGTCGACATGCCGATCCAGGTCGCGGCCGGCGTCAGCGGCTACCTGTCGCCGCGACTGCTGGCCGCCGCTTCGGCTCGGTGGGCCGGCTGGAGCGCGGCGAACGCCGACGACTCGCCGTACGGCAACGTCGCCGACACCTGGGAGATGGGCGCCGGCCTCGAGTGGGAGCTGCTCCGCGTCGGTGCGAGGACGGTCCCCGTCCGCGTCGGCTACCGCTACGGCCAGTTCCCGTTCCGGTTCGGCGATGCGACGCCGAGCGAGCGGGTGTTCTCGTTCGGCAGCGGGCTGCGTCTCGCCCCCGGCACGGCTGGACCGCGCGCCGCCCTCGATGCCGCCATCGAACGCGGATCTCGCAGCGGCGGGCTCAGCGAGGATTTCTGGCGATTCACCGTGTCGCTCTCGGTCTTCGGCCAGTGATCCACGGCGCGAGTTCGGGGTAGCACCCTTGCCGATTCGTCACGATCACCCATGGAACCGCCCCGGCGAATGATGCACGGTACCCGCGAGCGCAAGAAGGCCTACATTGAGACATACGGCTGCCAAATGAACGTGGCCGACGGCGAGCTGATGCAGGGGATCCTCGCCGCCCAGGGCTACGACCTGGCCGCCACGCCCGACGAGGCCGACGTCATCCTGGTCAACACCTGCGCGATCCGGGAGCACGCCGAGCAGCGCGTGCTCGGCCGCGTCGCGCAGCTCAACAAGGTGAAGCTCGAGCGCCCGGGCGTAGTGCTCGGCGTGACCGGGTGCATGGCGCAGCGCATGGGGCACTCGCTCCTCGAGAAGGCGCCCTACGTGGACCTGGTCATGGGGCCCGACGGGTACCGCCGCCTCCCCGAGGCGCTGGCGAAGCTGGGGGCGGCCCAACCGGCGGGGCAGGGCGAGACCGCCGCGGCAGCCATGCGGTCGCACATCGAGCGGGCGGCCGCCGGCGGCGAGACCGCCGGTTCCACGACGTCGGCGAGCTCCGCGACCACTCCGACGTCCGCCGCGCCCGCTCCGGGCCGCCGCGCCCTCCGGGCCCTCCCGGTGCTCGGCGCCGCGTCCGCCTCGGACGCGCCGCGCGCCGGCGACGGTCGCCTCGCCATCCTCGACTTCGAGGCGAGCGAGAACTACGAGGGGATCGAGGTCCGGCGCGGCTCGAAGGTCTCCGCCTGGGTCCCGATCCAGCGCGGGTGCGACCACCGCTGCACGTACTGCATCGTGCCGTACGTGCGCGGGCCGGAGAAGAACCGCGATCCGCACCAGGTCCTGGCGGAGGTCCGCGACATCGTCGCGCAGGGGATCCCGGAGGTCGTGCTCCTCGGCCAGACCGTCAACTCGTACCGGCATGGCGAGTGGGACTTCCCGAAACTGCTCCGCGAAGTCGCGCGCGTCGACGGGATCCGCCGCGTCCGCTTCACCTCGCCGCACCCGAACGACGTCACGCCCGAGCTGGTCGAGGTCATGGCCGAGGAGCCGACGGTCTGCAAGCACCTCCACCTCCCGGTCCAGTCCGGCCACAACCGCACCCTCAAGCGGATGCTGCGGCGCTACACCGTCGAGTCGTTCCTCGACAAGGTGCGGATGGTCCGCGAGGCGGTCCCCGACATCGCGCTCTCGACCGACGTCATCGTCGCGTTCCCGGGCGAGACCGACGAGGAGTACGAGGCGACGCTCGACCTCATGCGCACCGTGCGCTTCGACGACGCGTACCTCTACAAGTACTCGCCACGCGACGGCACGCCGGCCACGCGGCTCCCGGCCGAGCAGTTCGTCCCCGAGGACGTGGCACAGGCGCGGCTCGAGCGGATCATCGAGATCCAGCGCGCGATCCAGGCGGAGATCAACGCCTCCGAGGTCGGCCGCGTCGAGGAGGTCCTCGTCGAGCGCCTGGCCCGCAGCGAGGGCGACGTCCTCGGCCGGACCGACCGCAACAAGATGGTCGTCTTCCCCGGCGACCCATCGCTCGTCGGCGGGTTCGTCCACGTCGAGCTCACGGACACGACGGGCGCGACCTTCATCGGCCAGCGGGTGGGCGAAGAGGCGCTGCTGCAGACGGTCTGATCCGAGGGGGGCGGCGTGATCCGCCCCCTCACCCGCATCGCCCTCGCCTTCTGCGCAACCCTCGTCGCCGGCCTCCGCGCCGGCGGCATCGTCCCCGACCCTCCGCTCCTGCTCCTCGCCGCCGGCGCGGTCTCCGTATTCGTCAGCGGGATCCGACCACGTATCCTGGGTGCCCTCGTCGGCTTTGCAGGCGCGGGGCTCGGCGCGATCACGGCCGGCTCGGTCCGTGGCGACTGCCTGTACCGGATCCCCGACGGCGCCCGCGTCGAGGTCCACGGCACGCTCGCCGCGCACCCCGATCCCCGCGGCGCCGTCGACGTCGACGCGGCCACGCTCCGTGTGGCCGGCGCGTCGTGGCGCTGCGCCCCGACGCTCTCCGTCCGCGCGGACGAGGACGACTGGCGCGACGCCGCGGGCGGTGCGCGGGTCCGCATCGCCGGGCGCTGGCTCGCGTTCCCATCGGACCGCGGCTCGATCCGGCGTCCCGTGTGGGCCGGCACGCTCGTCGCCGACTCCGTCGCGGTGCTGGGCCGGCCGTCCGTTCTCCGCGACCCGGCGCCATCGATGCGCGGGCGGGCCCAGGAGCGGATACGCACCCTTTTCCCGAATCACGCGGGGCTCGTCGAGGCGCTCATCCTCGCACAGAAGGGCGGGGTCGACTCGGTGATCCGCGACCGATTCGCGCGCGCCGGACTCGCCCACCTCCTCGCCATCTCCGGGCTGCACGTCGGGATCATCGCCGGCGTGCTCATCCTGATCGGGCGCATTCTACGACTCGGTGCGCGGTGGACCGCGATCGCGGCGTTCGCGTGCACCGTCGCCTACGTCATCTTCATCGGGGCGCCGCACCCGGCCATGCGCGCGGCGCTGCAGCTCGGGCTCGTCACGGCGTCCCGACGGCTGCAGCGCCCGTCCGACCCGTTCACGCCGCTCGCCGCGATCGCGATCTTCCTCCTCGCACTCGACCCGCTCGCGATCCTCGAGCCGGGGTTCCAACTATCGTTCGCGGGCGTGGCTGGCATCGTCGCGTTGCGGCGCCGGCTCCTGGGGATTCTCCCCTTCGGCCGCGTCCGCTACCTCCAGGACTCCCTCGCCACAAGCATCGCCGCGACGGTGGCGACCGCGCCGATCACGGCGCTGCACTTCGGGAGCATCGCGCCGATCGGGATCGTGTCCAACCTCGTGGCGATCCCTGTCGTCGGCGCGGCGGTCCCGGCGGTCGCGGCGGCGCTCGCGGTCGGCGCGGTCCATGAAGGAGCGGGTCGCTTCCTGGCCGAAGGCGCCGCGCTCCTCCTCGACGTACTGGGTTGGACCGCCGCGTGGGCCGCGGACCTCCCGTACGCCAGCGTCTGGGTCCCGCGCGACGTCGTGGCCGCCTGGACGCTCGCGGCCGGCGTCGCGTACCTCGCGGCGAACGCGCTGCGGCGCGCGACGGCGGGGAAGGGGGCCGCCCGCATCCGGCCCGCCGTCCGGCACGGCGTCGTCGCAGCTGCCGCGCTCGCCCTCCTCCTTGCCTGGCCGGCGCTGGTCCGAAGCGGCGGCGCGCTCGAGATCCACGCGATCGACGTCGGCCAGGGCGACGCGTATGCGATCCGTACGCCCGGCGACCGCTGGTTCCTCGTCGACGCCGGCCCTCGCACCGAGCGCTTCGACGCCGGCCGCGCCCGCGTGGTGCCTTTCTTGCTCGCGCACGGCGTCCGCCGCCTCGAGGCGATGGTCCTCACGCACCCGGACCTGGACCACATCGGCGGGGCGTCCGCGGTTCTGGAGGCGTTCGACGTGGGCGCGGTAGTCGACCCGGGGCTCGCGGCGGGGAAGGACGTCTACGTGGGGCTGATCGACCTCGCACGGCGCCGGAACGTGCAGTGGATCGCCGCGAGGCGCGGCCAGGTCGTCCAGATCGGAGAGGTCGCGTTGCACTTCCTCTACCCCGATTCCGCTTCGCTTGACGGAACCGCGGAGGCGAACCAAGTTTCCGTCGCGTTCAGGCTGGAGTACCGCACGTTCCGCGGTCTCTTCCTCGGCGACCTCCCCGCGGAGGTGGAACGGGAGCTCGCCCGGGCCGGCGCCGAGGACCTGCGCGCCGAGTTCCTGAAAGTCGCCCACCACGGCAGCAGGACCTCGACGAGCGACGCGTTGTTGACGGCCGCGGCGCCCAGCGTCGCGGTCATTTCCGTCGGCCGCCACAACCGCTACGGCCACCCGGACCCCGTCGTCCTCGATCGGCTGCGACGCCGGGATATCCGGATCTTCCGCACCGACCGCGACGGCAACGTCCGCGTCCGGGTCCTCGCGGGTGGCAGGTTGGAGGTGTCGACGGCCCGATGATCGACTGGCTTGTCCGAGCGCTGGTACGGCAGCCCGCCGTGCCTCCCGAGCCGCTCCCGCCCGGCGTCGTCGTCCGGCGCGGGGCTTGGATCCCGTGGATCGGCGGCTTTCTCGCCCGCATGGGCCGGCCCGCCGCCGCGGTCACGCTCGGACGCACGATCGTCGTGCACCCGGACGCGGTGTTGACGCCGCGACTGCTGCGTCACGAACTGATGCACGTGCGGCAATGGCAGCGTGATCGACTCGTGTTCCCCTTCCGATACGCCTGGTACCACCTGCGTTACGGATACCGGAACAACCCCTACGAGGTCGAGGCACGCCGCGCGGAACCGAAAGACTCACACGGGGGATGACATGGCCAGCTCCGTGATCACGATCGAGCGCCACATCATCGAGCAGGAGAGAAAGTATCCGCAGGCGACCGGCGCATTCAGCAGCATCCTCTACGACATCGCCCTCGCCGCCAAGATCATCAGCAACGAGGTCAACAAAGCCGGCCTCCTCGACATCCTCGGCGCGACCGACGAGACCAACGTCCACGGCGAACGCGTCCGCAAGCTCGACGTCTTCGCCAACGAGGTCATCTTCAAGGCCCTCGACCACGGTGGCCACCTCTGCTGCATGGCGTCCGAGGAGAACGAGGACATTCTGCCGATCCCGGACAGGTTCCCGACCGGTAACTACGTCCTCCTCTACGACCCGCTCGACGGCTCGTCCAACATCGACGCGAACGTCTCCATCGGCACGGTCTTCTCCATCCACCGGAAGATCTCGGACGCGCCGCGCGGGACGCTTGAGGACTGCCTCCAGGTCGGGCGGAAGCAGGTCGCGGCCGGGTACGTCGTCTACGGTTCGTCGACGATGCTCGTTTACACGACGGGAACCGGCGTGCACGGCTTCACTCTCGACCCGGCCATCGGCGAGTTCGTCCTCAGCCACCCCGACATCAAGATCCCGAGCCCGGGCCAGCGGATCTACAGCTGCAACGAGGGGAACTACGTGCGGTGGAGCCCCGCGCAGCGTCGCCTGATCGACCACTTCAAGGGGCTCGACGGGCAGAACGACAAGCCGTTCAGCTCCCGCTACATCGGCTCGCTCGTCGCCGACTTCCACCGAACGCTCCTCTACGGCGGGATCTTCATGTACCCGGCCGACGCGAAGAGCCCGAAGGGGAAGCTGCGACTCCTGTACGAGGCCGCGCCGATCGCGATGATCTGCGAGCAGGCCGGCGGCCGCGCGACCGACGGACACCGCGACATCCTCGACATCGTGCCGACCGAGCTGCACCAGCGCACGCCGCTCTACGTCGGCTCGAAGGAGTACGTGGACCTCGCCGCTCAGTACCTCGCGAGCGAGACGAGCGAGGCGGAGGCGGCGGTGGCGAATTGAGGGCAGCGCGCCAAAGCCGGTGAAAATCGGAGCCGCCGGGTCCCCTGCGTTGGGACCCGGCGGCTTCGTGCATCTAACCGCGATGGCTCGCGCGGTGATTCGGTCGCCCCGGGACCGGCCGCCCGCCGCCCCGCGGCCGGCCGCGCACGGCCCCCCCTGGTGCTGGCATGCACCGCCGCGGAGGCCGGGCCCCGTCGCGTCGTCAGTGTTCCACCACCTCCGCCACGCTCTCCGCCTCCTCCGAGATCCGCTCGATCTCCTCCAGCACCTCCTCGAGCATCTCGACCTTCTCGTGGTGGTGCATGAAGGCGCTCTCGAAGCCCATGACGGCAATGTCGCACAGCTCGTCCCAGGTGAAGTCCAGGTACTCGTGCGCGCGCCAGTATTCCTCCGTCACCGTCGTCGCGCTCATGAGCCGGTTGTCCGTGTTGAGCGTGACGACGAGCCCCTCGTCGTAGTACAGCCGCAGCGGGTGCTCCTCGAAGCTGGCGACGGCCCGCGTCTGCACGTTCGACGTCAGGTTGATCTCGAGCGGGATCCGGAAGTCGTTGACGTACTGCAGGAGGTCCGGGTCCTCGAAGAGGCGCGTGCCGTGGCCGATCCGGTTCGCCTTGCAGTAGTGCAGCGCCTGGTGGATCGACTCCGGACCGTACGCCTCGCCCGCGTGGATCGTCACCGCCATGTTCGCGTTGGCGACGGTGTAGAACGCCTCCTTGTGCTTCTTCGCCGGGTTGTTGTACTCCGCGCCGGCAAGGTCGAACGCGACCACGCCCCGGTTCTTGTAAGCGACGGTCAGCTCCGCCAGCTCGAGCGACGTTTCCGGGCTCATGTTGCGGATCCCGCAGATGATGAGCGCGGTCCGGATCCCGAAGTCCTCGCGCGCGCGGGCGAGCCCGCGCAGCGGCGCATCGACCGCCTCGGTGAGCGGCAGCCCCTCGCGCGTGTTAAGGATCGGCGAGTACCGGACCTCCATGTAGACGACGTTCTCCTTCGCCGCGTCCTCCGCCAGTTCGTACGCGATGCGCTCGAGCGACTCCGCGGTCTGCATGACGGAGAGCGTCACATCGAAGCGGGCAAGGTAGTCGACGAGGTCGCGCGCGTCCTTGACGTGCATGTACTCGCGCAGCTCCTCGGGGTCGTAGGTCGGGAGCTCCTTGCCGTACTCCTTCGCCAGCTCCACCAGCGTCGCCGGGCGGACGCTCCCGTCGAGGTGGACGTGTAGATCGGTCTTGGGGAGCCGCTCCAGCAGCTCTCGAGTCACCTGGATCATGTCGCGATGTATCGTTTCGAGAGATAACGTGTGACGTTGATATCGTTCACCGGGGCGCCCGCTACGGCGCGCCGTCGTCGTGGGGCGGCCGACGCCGGGCCGCCCGTGCGGGTGCGCCCGGCGCTACGGTGTGTCGCCGCCGCGTGCCGCCTGCCGTGCTGCGCTCAGCTCCGCGCGGATCGCCTCGACCGCCTCCGCAGGCACGATCCGCCAGTTCTCGCGGAAGTAGTCCTCGGGCCGGATCGTCCCGCGCCGCCGGACCTCCTCGATCAGCAGTTCGCGGATGTCCTCCTGCCGGTCGTAGACGACCGGCGCCTCGGCGATCATGGTGAAGCCGCCCCCGCCGCCCTGGCGGTAGTTGTTCACCGCGATCGTGAACGTCTGGTCCGGCCGGACCGGCTCGCCGCGGTAGCGCAGCTCCGTGATCCGCTCGCCGACCGGGCGCGTGAGGTCGATCGTGTAGTCGACGCCGCTCACGACGTCGAAGTTGTACCCCGGCACCTCGGGGTCGATCAGCGGCCCGCCGTCCGGCGCCGGCCAGCCGCGGAAGTACCTCGCTGATTGCTCGAGATACTCCTTGAGCTGCGCGCCGGTGATCCGGACCGCCTTCAGCGTGTTGTCGTAGATGTACAGCCCGGCCAGGTCGGCCACGGTGATCTCGCCCTCGGGGATCGCCGCCGAGAGGTTGAACGCCGCAGTCGACGAGAGGTCCGCACCCGCCACCGCGCGCTGGACCTCGTTGATGAAGTCGAGGATCGGCGTGTCGCGCAACCGCGACTCCCGCGCCTCCCACCGCACGGGCGACCGCCCGACCACCGAGTTCACGTAGGCGACGGTCCGCTCGTGCGACGGGCGGAGCGCCTCCAAGAACGCCGTGTCCGCGCGCGCAGGGTCGGGGCGCAGGATCCGCGCGTGCTTCTCGACGACGCGCCACTCGCCCTGCGCGACCCGCGCGAGCCGGAACGTCGCAACGGCCAGGCTCGCGGCCCAGTTACGGGCCTGCGTGTAGAGCACGCCCCCGATCGTCGAATCGGCCAGCTCGCGGTGCGTGTGGCCGACGAAGACGACGTCGATCCCCGGAACCTCGCTCGCGAGCCGATCCGCCACATTCTCCGGCGCGAGCCCCGTCGAGAGCGTGTCGTAGCTCGTCCCGCCGAACCCGCCGTGCGAGAGGACGACGACGAGGTCCGCGCCGCGGCGTCGCATTTCGGCGACCACGGGCCGCAGCGAGGCGACGACGTCGCGGAAATCCAGCACCCCTTCGACGTGCGCCTTGTCCCAGACGTGCACGCCCGGCGGCGTGTTCCCCGTCACGCCGATCAGGATCGTGTCCCCCTCGGCGACGACGTGCGGCAGCAACGCGTACGGCTGATACGCGTGCTCCGTCGTGCCGTGGCGGAAGATGTTCCCGGCGAGGAAGGGGAAGGCGGCGTCCGCGATCGCGCGGTCCAGGTGCGCGAGTTCGTAGTTGAACTCGTGGTTCCCGATCGCCGCGGCGTCGTAACCCATGAGGTTCATGGCGTGCACGATCGGGTTCGGCCGCACCGGCTCCCGCCGCGCGTGGACGAACGCCAGCGGGTTGCCCTGGAGCAGGTCGCCGGAGTCGAAGAGGAAGACGCGCCCCGGGTTCGCCGCCCGCACGCTGTCGACCAGAGGCTTGATGAGCGCGAGCCCGTGGTCCGTCGCGCGGCCGGTGTAATAGTCGTGGGCGTAGAGGCGCCCGTGGACGTCGGTGGTGCCGAGGAGGACCAGGTCGTGGGTGGCTGGCGGTGCGTCGGCACCGCCGGCCGGACGCGGCCCGCCGCTGCCCGCCGAGCACCCGGCGGCGACGAGGGCGAGTGCGAGCGCGCCAACGCCGACTCGCCTCAGGGCGGGGAAGGCGACACGCCGCACCGCCGGGGAATTGGCGCCAACGTCGGCCCGACACCCGGATGCGATGCGCGCGAGCGGCCGTTCCACCCCGGCCGCTCGCGCGTTTGGATACGTCGTCGATCGCTTCGTGAGCTCCATGAAGCATCTTACATCGGCGTGGCGGCCGACGGCAAGACCGGCGCGGCCGCCGGGCGGCGGGGCGGCCGTTCCTCCCCGGCCGCGCCCCGCCGCCCGATATCGCGCTCCGCGTCGGCGTCCAGCGCCGCGTGCGCCGCCGCGAGCCGCGCGACCGGCACCCGGAACGGCGAGCAGGAGACGTAGTCGACCCCCGCCTCCTCGAAGAACGCGATCGACCGCGGGTCGCCGCCGTGCTCGCCGCACACGCCGATCTTGAGTTCCGGCCGAGCCGCGCGCCCCTCCGCGATCGCGAGCTCGATCAGCCGACCGACGCCCGCGCGGTCCAGCACCTGGAACGGGTCCTCGGCCAGGATCCCCTCCTGGACGTAGGTCGGCAGGAACGACGCGGCGTCGTCGCGCGAGATGCCGAATGTCGTCTGCGTGAGGTCGTTCGTGCCGAAGGAAAAGAAGTCCGCCTCGGCCGCGATCTCCGCCGCCACCAGCGCCGCGCGCGGCAGCTCGATCATCGTCCCGACCTGGTACGGGATCGACGCGCCCGCCTCTCGCAGCACCTCGTCGGCGACGCGCCGCACCAGCGCCGCCTGACGCCGGAACTCCTCGGCCGTCGCGATGAGCGGGACCATGATCTCCGGGCGCGGATCCCCACCCTCACGTGCCACGGCCACGGCCGCCTCGAAGATCGCCCGCACCTGCATCTCGGTGATCCCGGGGTACGTGATCCCCAGCCGAACGCCCCGGTGCCCGAGCATCGGGTTCGCCTCCCGGTGCCGTTCGACGGCCCGCGCGACCTCCTCACTCGAGACAACCAGCCGCTCCGCCAGCTCCGCGATCTCCTCGTCGCCCGCGGGGAGGAACTCGTGCAGCGGCGGGTCCAGCAGCCGGATCGTGACCGGCAGCCCGTCCATCGCGCGGAAGATCCCCTCGAAATCCGCGCGCTGCATCGGGAGCAGCTTCTGGAGCGCCTCGCGGCGCGCCGCGTCGTCGCGCGCGAGGATCATCTCGCGAACGACGTGGATCCGGTCGCCCTCGAAGAACATGTGCTCCGTGCGACACAACCCGATCCCCTCGGCGCCGAACGCGCGCGCCCGCTCCGCGTCCGTCGGCGTGTCCGCGTTCGCACGGACACGCAGCCGCCGCAGTTCGTCCGCCCACCCCATCAGCCGAAGGAACACCTCCGACGGCTCCGGCTCGACTGTCGGGACGCGACCGAGCAGTACCCGCCCGGCGACGCCATCGACCGTGACCCATTCGCCTTCGCGCACCGTGTGGCCGGCCGCGTGGAGGCACCGCGCCTCGTCGTCGATCTGGAGCCCGCCCGCGCCGACCACGCAGCACTTCCCCATCCCGCGCGCGACCACCGCCGCGTGCGACGTCATCCCGCCTCGCGCCGTCACGATCGCCTGCGCCGCGACCATCCCGTGGAAGTCGTCCGGCGACGTCTCCCGCCGCACCAACACCACCGCCTCGCCCGCCTCCGCCCGCGCAACCGCCGCGTCCGGGTCGAAGACGACGACGCCCGACGCCGCGCCCGGCGACGCGGGGAGCCCCGTGCACAGCACCGTCGCCCGCGCCGACCGGTCGACCTGCCGGTGCAGCAGCGACACCGCCTGCGACGGATCGACGCGCCGGACGGCCTCCGTCTCGTCGATCAGCTCCTCGTCGACCATGTCGACCGCGATCCGCACCGCCGCGGCCGCCGTCCGCTTCCCCGTGCGCGTCTGCAACAGGTACAGCCGCCCCCGTTCGACCGTGAATTCGATGTCCTGCATGTCGCGGTAGTGTCGCTCGAGGATCTCCTGGACCTGCAGGAGCTCCTCGTACGCCTCAGGGAGCCGCTCCGCCATCGCCTGGACCGGGAGCGGGTCGCGAACACCCGCCACGACGTCCTCGCCCTGCGCGTTGAAGAGGAACTCGCCGAAGAACCTCTTCTCGCCCGTCGACGGATCCCTCGTGAACGCGACGCCCGTACCGGAATCCTCGCCCAGGTTGCCGTACACCATTGCGACGACGTTGACCGCCGTCCCCAGGTCGTCCGGGATCCCGTGCAGGCGCCGGTAGGCGACGGCGCGGTCGTTGTCCCACGAGCGGAAGACCGCCTCGATCGCGCCCCAGAGCTGCGCTTCGGGGTCGTCGGGGAAGGGAGCGCCGGTGACCTCATCGATCAGCGCCCGGTAATCGGCGACGAGCGATTCCAACTCGCTCGCGTCGAGGTCGGCGTCGGACTCCACGCCGCGCGCCGCCTTGCGCTGCTCCAGCAGCCGTTCGAACCGGCCGCGCGCCACGCCCAGCACCACCTCGCCGTACATCTGGATGAAGCGGCGGTACGAGTCGAACGCGAAACGTCGGTCGTCCGCCGCCCGCGCGAGCGCCTCCACCGTCGCGTCGTTCAGCCCCAGGTTCAGGATCGTATCCATCATCCCGGGCATCGAATGCGCCGCGCCGCTACGCACCGAGACGAGGAGCGGCGCGTCGGTCCCCCCGAACCGCTTCCCGGTGACCTTCTCGAGCCGCCGGAGGCTCGAGGCGACGGCGTCGCGCAGCCCGTCGGGGTACGCGCCGTGCCGCCGGTAGTGCCGGCAAACTTCCGTGGTGATGGTGAAGCCGGGCGGGACCGGGAGCCCGATCCGCGTCATCTCCGCCAGGTTCGCGCCCTTGCCGCCGAGCAGATGCACGTCCGCCTTGCTCCCGTCCGCCCGACCCGCGCCGAACTGGTAGACGAGGGGGTTCGTCATGGCCGCTCCGTTTGCCTGATCGGTGTTGGAGGTGGGGTGATTCGGGGCGAGGGGACGGCGCAAGAAATGGGCCGGGTGGGTAGCCGGCCAGTCACTGGGCATTCGATCGGATTCGTGGGAATACGCACGAAGGGGGAGGTCGGCGGCGGGTTGCACAGCGTACGCAACTGCAACTACGATCCGAAGACAGGACGGTTTACGCAGGAAGATCCGATCGGGCTCGCGGGTGGGCTGAATCTGTATGGGTTTGCGGGTGGGGATCCGGTAACCTATTCCGATCCGTTTGGATTATTTGCCGAGCCCGATCCGCCTAATCCGTTGAGGTGGTTCCGCAAGTGGCCCAGGATTATTCGCGAGGCGGTGAAAGCGGCTGGTGAAATTCTGGGTAAGATGTTTGGTGACGACATAGATGACGACGGTCCTGATTTGATTGATTCGCCCCCTGAGCAGCACGGTTCGCCGGCACCGAGTCATCGCGGTTCCCCGGGTGCAAGCGGTCCCCCTGTCCGCATCCCGGGTGTTGATGGAGATACTATCGAGATCGATTTTGGTCCCTCAAAGATGGGGCCAGCTAGTATTCCCCAGGCAGATCCCCGGCTGCTGCTATTGTTGCCATTGATGATACTTGTCTTGGCACCAGTTGGTGCATAGTGTGAGGTCATACATTGATACGGCGTGGGGTGTATTGTGTCGCATATGTGGCCCTATACGGGGTCCGTGCGGCATATGAGCAATGGGAGCTCCGACGAGCATCTCGGGCTAGCGGCGGTGGATTCCAGTTTCTCGTCGAAGCCGAGATCGCGGAATCCACGCGCGCCGCTGTGGCAAAAGTCGCCGATGCGCTCAATCTTATTCACCGCATTGATCATAGGAAATTCGTACAGGTCCGTCGGGATATGCCCAGGATCCTGGTGAAGCGCGAGGCGAAGAACCGGTACTGGCACATCACCGGAACCTGCGTACTGAAGTACCCGGATCTCTTACAGCGGTCGGATGCCAGAATCGCATTGATCCTGATCCATGAGGCAACGCACGCCAGGCTTCATCGGGCCGGCATCCGAAGCTGGCCGCACATTAGGGAGCGACTGGAACGCGTGTGTATCAAGGCCGAGTACCGGTTTGCCAAGCGTCTTGAGGCCGCCGGTTGGAACGTGCAACAAATACTTGAATACTACGCGGACAAGCTTGGCATGGGTTCCGATAAGAACGGAGGCTCGGCCTAACGGAACAGGCGATATAAGCGTCGAACCTATTCCGATCCGTTCGGACTCTGTCCAGATTGTATATTCGACGCCGCACTAATCGCCGCTGAGTTGAACGACATTCGGCAGGACGGACTGACGTTCGGGCGAACGGTCGTTCTGGCGGCCGATGTCACCGGTGCTGCCATACCCAGCGTTCTCGCGGTTACGGTTGTCTTGAGCCGAGGAGGGCGTGCGGCAGCGCGGGGTGCGAATCTCACACGTTGGGGTTGGGAAGGAGGGAAAAAGCAGCGTGCTATACTCGAGCAGCTATCTCGCCCTGGCATGCACACTGACTTGGATGGGGTAATCCCGACCCGAAAGAAAGCTGAGCGCCTTATTTACCAAGCGGGTGGAAGAATCGAGCGCATTGAGAAAGCTCACCCGGATGTAGGCCATCCCTACCACCATATCAACTACGTTACCAAGTCCGGTGAGAAAGCTACTCTGCGGGTAGAGATCGTGGGCCGACGGTTCATTCGTAATCCGCGATGAGATCAATGCCCCTTCCTCGCGAGTTCTTGTGAGGTGACCCCCGGAGCCTGATCCAGCTATTATGGGAGTCCGAACCGCCCGAGGAGGGCAGGAGGACACCCGATGAAGCGCAAGCGACACACCCCTGAACAGATTATCCGCAAGCTGCGGGATGCC
>Ga0207864_1002335_pt1 | contig 18133 bp, 8 predicted proteins | sample HigsolmetaAR202D_FD_184834 | JGI IMG/M metagenome (GOLD analysis project Ga0207864, IMG submission 184834) | Ionic liquid and high solid enriched microbial communities from the Joint BioEnergy Institute, USA - AR20-2-D (SPAdes) (version 2) ... | reverse complement strand
TCTTGCGGTTCTCGGCAATCTGCTGCGCGGCTTGTTGCTGTTGCCTGGCCAGTTGGACCAGCGCTTCGGCAATCGCCTGATCCTGGCGGATCCGCTGCTCGCGGGCATGGAGGTTGGCGGTTGCCCTTTGAGCCGCATCCGTGGCTTGCTGCTCCGCCTGGGCGACTTGCGAGGGGGCATCGCCCGGCGGCGTGGATGCCGGATCGTTCGCCGATTGCGGCCGGGCAGCGACGCCTTTTTGCGCCGCCCGATCGGCTTGCCGCAGCGCGGCAGCCGCAGCCGGATCGACCTTTGCCGCCGCTTGGGCCAGCTTGGCGGCGGCCTTGGCGTCGCGTGCCAATTGATCGGCAGCCTGTTGAGCCAGTTGGGCTTTGGCCTGTGCGAGCTGACGCCGGGCAGCGGCCAGGTGTTCGTCGCTGGCTTGCTGAGCCTGACCGGCCGCCTTGCGATCGCTTTGCAGGGCTGCCTGTTCGGCCTTGGTCGAAGCATCCTTCGCCTGGGCGAGTTGTTCGGCCGCTTGCGGGGCGTCGTTCTGAGCCAGCCGGGCGGCTTCTTCGGCGGCCTTGGTGACGCGGGCCTGTGCCTGGGCGTCGGGTTCGCCGGCTGGTGCCTTGGCGGCAGCCGCGGCTTCGGCCCGGGCCAGTGCCTCGGCCTCGGTGAGCGCTTCGGCGGCTTCCTCGCGAGCGGCCTGGGCGGCGGTGCGGTTGCCATCGAGCGTGGCCTTGGCGGCCTCGGTGGCGGCGCGTTCCGCGCGGGTTAAAGCATCGGCCAGCGCGTCGCGTCGCCCTTGGGCCAACACCTGGCGGGCTTGGGGACGTTCGGCCGCTTGCCTCGCTGCAGCGGCGGTCTTCTCGGCCGCTTGCTGCTGTCGGGCCGTGGCGTCGGCGGCTGGCGTACGACCGGCAGCCATGTCATCGGCTGCTCTCTGGGCCATCTGTTGCTCTTGGCGAGCCTGGGCGATTTGCTCGGCCAGTTCCTTGGCGGCTGCCGCGGCCTGTTTCCCGGCGGCACGCTGCTGCTCAATCTCGGCTTGAGCCAGTTGCCGCTGGGCTGCGTCCAGGCGTGCCAGCCGATCGGCCAACGCGACCGGCTTGGGCGGCAACGCCTTTTCGACCTGTTCGCGAACCGCCTCGACTTCGCCGAGTTGCTTGCGGCTCAGCTTGGCGAGCTCGTCGGCCGATGCTTCCAGCTTCTTGCGAATCTGGTCGGCCGCTTTGGATAACTGCTCCGCGTGTCCCTTGGCCTGCGTAGCTGCCCGGGCCGCAGGCGTTTGCCGTTTGTCGGGCGAGGCGGCAGCTTGCTCCAACTGTTCTTGAATGGCTTTGCGCTGCGGGGCCGCGGCTTCGAGCGTCTGGGAGGCCTCCGGCGCGGTGTTCTTGACGCCTTCGGCGATCTTCTGGGCAACGCGGTTCACGTCGTCCTGCTCGGCCGCCAGCCGCTTGGCGGCAGCTGCGGGCGGTTCCTCGGCGGCGTCGTCCGCCTGCGCGAGCTTCTCGGCGTCTTGCGCGATGTGACGCTGCGTGGCCGCTGCCCGTTCAAGCGTTTCCATCGCCCGGCCCAGCTCGCCGATCTCGACGGCCAACGCACGTCGCTGGGCATCGGCCAGGGCTGCTTCGACTTCAGACTCGGCACGCCGCAACGCTTCATCAGCAGCGGCTACGGCGGCCTGTTTTTCGGGCTCGGCCGCGTCGGCATCGGCGAGCTTTTTGGCGGCTTCGTTGGCGGCCATTTCGGCTTCGGCCAGGCGGCTGTTGACGGTGGCCGGCAACTTGCGCTGCTCGGCGGCCTTGGCAACCTGCGCGGCGGTTTGCTCCTCGCTGGCCTTGGCCTGCTCCAACTCCTTCTTCTCGGCCTGCTGGTTGGCCTCGGCTTGGGATTGGCGGGCCTGAAGCAACTGCTCGCGCGCCGCTTCCAGGTCCTGAACCAGCTTGCGGTATTCTTCGGCGGTCTTATCGGCGTTTTCGTCGTTGGCCGCCGTTTGCAGGGCTTCCTCGATCGCGGCCAGGTTGCTCAGCACGGTTTGCTGCTGTTGGGTGGCTTCTTCCGGCTGCTGATCGAACAGTTGCCCGGTGGCGTCGTAGGCGGCCTGCTGAGCGTTTTCGACCAGTGGTTGCACCGCCGGCGTGGCGTGCAGGGCCTCTTGAATCTGCATCAGGTTCTTGTGGATGGCCAGTTGCTCATCGACCAGCGGGCGGACGGTGGCGGCCGCCTTCTCGGCATCGGCCGGCAGATTCAAGGCCTTGGTTTGCTCACGCAGCGCCTGCTGCCGGCGCGTCAGCTCGCGCACCAGTTCCAGGAGGGCTTCGCGGTCGCTGTTCACCAGGCCTTGGGTTTCTTCCACCTTTTCCAACAGCAGCCGCAACCCACGCAGGACGGCCTGCTGATGATTGAGGCTGGCGGCAAAATTGGCCGATTCCAGCTCATTGATCGCCTGAACCAGGTGCGGGTTCACCTCGGCGGCTTTAAGAATCCGCAGACCGTCGGCGGCTCCGGCGCCGACGCGGCCGCCCCAACTGCTGACCTCGCCGAGCATCGCTTCCAGTTGCAGGTAGAGTGCCCGCACGTCGCGCTCATCCTGCGTGGTCTTGAGCGTGAGTGATTCGCGGCGCAGTTGCGGCTGCTTGGGCAGCGACTCCGTGACCTTCACGATCACATCCTGCATGCCGATCAACTGCTTGACGTGGGCGGCCAGGGCGGCGGTCTTCAAACGCCGCTGGAGGTTGTGCCGTTCCACCGCCAGGCGAACGACGATCTGGCGGATCGTTTCGCGGGCGGATACGAACAGCCGATCGCGGTCGGCCGGTTCGGCCGTTTGCGCCTGCAGCAGCAGATCGACCACCTGCCGCATCTCGGCCTCGATCAGGCCGTCGATGTTCTGCTGCATGCTGCGGATGTCGCGGTAGATCTGCCGGTTGGTCAGGCCGTTTTCTTCGAGCTTTTGCAGTTGGACATCGAGGATGCCCGACACCAGCTCGCGGGCCATGGCGCGTGCCCGTTGCTGCGACTGCTGCTTTTCGTGCAGGGCGGTCACATCGGTCGGGTCGGCCGCGGCAGCCGAACGCACTCCCGGCAGCGCAAAGGCCCAAGCCAGCAGCACCGCGGCAAGCAATGCACGCTCGGCCTGTGGCCAACGGTTCCATCCAGTACCACGCTGCCAATGCAAGGCCGGTTTCGACTTCATGGCGTTTCTCCAATGCCAAGTTGCCGCTGGATGAGCCGGTTGAGCGTTTCCAGGCTGCGGGTATCGGGCTCGGAAATATCGGCCAGCACGGCCGCTTCGCCGGTGACAGTAATCAATACCGGTTCGCTGAGCGTGGCTTCGCCGGGCTGCGAACCGCGGTCGTCGATCGCGCGCACGGCCACCGCCAGTTCCTGGCCGGGCGATAACTTCAGCGGCGCCAGGTCTAACACGTATTGACGGAATACCTGGAGCGTTCCGCGTTTTTTCTCACGTTTGATGGCAAAATGCCAGGCATCCTGAGTGCTGATCACGTTCCACACTTCGCCTGGCCGTACCACGTCCACGCGCAATTTCAGCTGCTCGGGTAGGCCTGCCTCGCGGAGCGAATGTTCGATTGCCGGCGGCAAGCGGCCCTCGTCGAGGGCGGCTGCCAACTCCGCCGGGACCGAAAACAGCAGCGGCTCCAACTTCTGCGTACCCCGTGCAACCGGCAGCGTGTGCGTGGCGAGCAGTTGCGGTTTGCCATCGGTGCCGGTGCGTGTGACTTCCAGCCGCAGCTCCGCCAGACCGTAATCATCGATGGCGCCAAACAGCACGCTGGGCTGCGCGGCCGGCAGTACACTGCGAGTGGTTACCTGGAGCGTGGCTTTGGGGGGCCGGTCGGCCGTGCGGCGAATGTACCCTTGGATGGGCGAGGGCAGTTGCAGGCCGTCAATATCGGTGACTTGAATCTCAAACGCGATTGTGTCTTTGACGTTGGCCAGCGGCGAGGCGTCGTCGTCCAGCTCCCATTGTTCGCCGGGGTGGTCGGCGCCGGCGGATGCCTGCCCTGCCGGCCCAATCCGCCGCAGGTTAAACGAGCGGCCGCCCGTGGTCAGCACGGCGCCGCCTTCCGGCTGCAGCGGCTTGGTGCTTCTCAGGCGAACGGTGACCCGGGAACCATCGACCACCGTGGCTTGCATGGCCCCTGGCTCGCCCTCCGTCGCCGGAATCCGATCGGCCAGGTAATCCGGCGGCTGCGCGTGCAGAGTAACTTCCACGCGTGGCAGGGCGACCACTTGCAATTTGCCGGGAGACGTCCAGGCATCGCCCAGGTGGACCTGAAAGCCGACGTTCCGCAGTAGCCGAGGAATCGTCGCCTGGTATTGCTGCGTTTGCTGTGAGGGATCGGCCGGCCGCAGCGGTTCAAAGCTGCGGCTTGGATTGCCGGCTTCCCACAGTTCGATCCGGCCGGCGGGCGGAAGTTCGCCTTCGCACTGGGCCACGATCTCAACCGGGCGGCCTTCCGGGCAGTGAATCACGATAGGCTCCAGCGAAAAGGCCGGAACCTCCTGATCGTTGATCACCAGCCGCACCACCCGGGTTCGGGTGGGGTAGGGCACGTCGCTCAAAGCCAAGCGGCGAAAGAAGGCCTGGGCATATGGGGCAAATACGGCCGCCAGCACACCGACCATCAGCAGCGACGCGGCCAGAGTGGCGGCTTGCGTGATCAAGGGCCGATAGTTGAGTCCCTGGTATACGTCGAGATTTCGGCCTAGCTCCGCGGCCCTGGCAATGACCGCTTTTTGCAGCACGGGCGAGCCCCGGCGAATGGGATCGCTCTGCTGCGCGGCCTCAAACTCCAGGGCGGCAACCAGGTCGCTATCGATCTTCTGCTGCCGCTGCACGGACAGCGCCAGGTCGATTTCTGTTTCGCGCTGCCGCCACCAGGGGCGAACCAGCCACCAGGCCACGGCTGCCCAAGCGGCGCCGGTGACGAGTAACGCTGCCAACCGCGAGGCGACCGGGAGCCGTAGCGCCCAATCGACGATGAACAGCCCGACCAGCGACCACAGCACCACGAGCAACAACACGCTGAGCGCACTGCCGGCCCTGAGCCAGAAGCGGCGTCGGCGAAGGCTCGCCAGGCGTCGGTGCAGTTCGATCAGAGGTGACATGGATTCCGATCAGTTAGACAATAAAGCGGTTGTCGTTCGGTGCGGTGATGCTGTGGACACGAATCAATCAAACGGCTATGGCCACGAAACCCATTTGCGGCCCAGCCATTCGCCGATCATCAGCAGCACAATCAGGATAAACGTCGGCCAGGTACTCCACAGGTGGACTACCTGAATGCTGGTTTCCTCGCGACGCGGCAGTTTGATCAGGTCGGCCAGGGAGTCGGCCTCGACCAGTTCGACGGCATGGCCGCCGGGGTACACCCGGGCCAGGTCGTGCTGCAGAGCCATGTTGCGGACGGCACTGCGGCGTTCGACCGAGAGATCAGCCACGCGGAAGTTGGCCTCGGCGTACTTTCCGGTCACCGGGTCGCGCACGCGGACCCGGTACTCGCCTGCCGTATCGACCGGGATGCGGGCTTCGTACAGGGCGTCGTTCCGCCGGGCCACATTGTACTGCTCGATCCGCTGAGTGCCGTCGCTTTGCCGGCCAGGCACAAACACCTCGGCGGTGAGCCGCTGTTGCGGCAGATCTTCGTCTGAGAGCGGTTGATAGTCGGCATCGAAGGCTTCGACGCTCAGGATCACTTTGTCATCGACTTTGTATTGCTGGCGATCGGTCTGGACGACGAACCGCTTTTGCGTGCCCAGGGCCCGGCGGGAAGCCAACTGGTGAATCATCTGTCCCCAGAACTGGCGATAGTATTTCTCGCCGTACATCCGCCGCAGACGCCAGGTTTCGTTGAAGGCCAGGTACACGACCAGACCTTCGCCGTACTGGCGGATCGCAATGAGCGGTTGCGGTTGACCATCCACGCAGCGGTCGGTCGGATGCACGGCCAACACCTTAGTGCCGGGGGCCGAGCTGGCACGCCGCACCGGCTGGTACCAGGGCAGCTTGCCGAGGTTCTTCCAGGCTTTTTGATTTTCGGCGTCGCTGTTGCCCAGCCGCATGAAGCTGGTGGCTTCGCCGTCGGGCGTGAGACGCAGCTCAAACTCTTCGTCGCGCCGTGTGAGGTCGGGATCGACGACCACCGGCAGCATGTCGGCAATCGGGGTGCCGTAAAGTTGGCCGGGGCCAAACCGCGGGCCGGAGATGACCACCAGGCCGCCGCCGAACCGGCCGACAAACTCCTTGGTCATCTCGGCAAACCGCGTACTCAGCGACGACGCCTGCATGTCGCCCAAGAAGATCACGTCGCCGGCAAAGAAGGCGCTGCGCTGCGGCGTCATGGTGGGCACGAACAGTTCGTTCATCTGCCGCACCTTGGGATCGGCCGACCGCAAGAACGTGCGGAAGCCCCGCATGCCGACCAGTTTGTCGCGGTGGAACACTTCCTTGATGAACCGCCATTCCCAGGTCGGCTCGTGCTCGATGTACATCAGCCGCAGGAAGTCGTCGCGGATGTTGACCTCGCGCTCAGCCCGATTGTTCTGGTCGACGACTTCGCCTTCCAGCGGATCGACCTCGGCAATGAACGTGTACTGGCCGGTGACCTCGGGCGTGTAGGGGAAGTTGATCGCGACCGAAGAGGACCTCAGTTCCACACGCCGCTCGCCGATCTCAAGACGTGCCGGGGCATCCAAGGTACCGGTTTCATCCTGCCGCCGAGCATATAGCCGCACAGTGGCTAGCGGCTGGTCGATGCCTTCGTGTTCGACGACCACTTGCACGGTCGACCGCTCGTTCTTGGTCATCCATAGCGGGGCGTCCATCCGCACTCGGAGATCCTTGGCCGCCGGTGGGCCGACGCCAACGGTATAGAATGGCACCTGAAGCCGGGCCGCGGCGGTTTCCGCCGAAGGACCCGAGTTCTGATTGAAGTCGCTGAATACCACCACGCCTGCCAGGCTCGATGTGCTCCGCCGCCGCGACAGCTCCTGGAACGCTTCGCCCAGGGCCGTGTATTGTCCGGCGGTGGTGAGCCGCTGCTTCACCTGCTCGGGATCGGCCGTCCATTGGGCGAAGTCGGGAAGCTCTCGAAGGCTGTTGTCGAAGATGAACGTGCGGACGTCGAAGTTCTTGCTTAACCGGTGCAGCAAGTTGCGGTCGGGCGGTTGCTGGATGTACGACCGCACGTAGTCAGCCCGGCTGGGCGGCTCATCGGCGATGTTAGCGGCAAGGCCTGTCACGTCGGCCAAGGCGGAACGTTCGGCCGAACTGAGTTCGTCCTGAATGGCCATGCTGTCGGTGCCGTCGAACAGCACCCAAAGTTGCGGCCGGGGCGTGCTAACCACCGGAAAGACCAGGGCAGGCTCGGCGAGCATCAACAATAAGAGTACGCCCAGCACGGTGCGCGTTGCGGCCAGCGCCGCCTTGGCACGCGGCCGTCCAACCGGCTGGAGGTAGCGATAGAAGGCGATGACGGCGGTTACCAGTAGTACCAGTCCCGCGATCAGCAGCGGCAGCCCCCAGGGTTCGCTGACCCACGGGGCGACCAAGCGCCATCGAACGTCGCCGGATTCGACGTTCCGATACCCATGAAGCCACAGCAGGAAGTTGCTCATGGTGCGCCCTCCTGCCGCGTCGGCATGAAGCCGGCAAAGCACATCGTGGATTGCTCGCCCGCCGTGGCCGGCTGCAGGCGGAACAAACGGGCCCAGGCCAGGATCAGCATCTCGACGAGGAAGCACAGCAGCACGCCGGCCAGCAGCCACTTCCACCACCAAGATTGGCCGGTTGCCCGAGCGCCTTCGACCTGAATGGTGTCTTCAGGGCCCACCCAGCGCACGCGGGAAGCAACGTCCGGAACCGCGGCCAGCAGTTGCGCGAACCGCTGCCCGTTGAGCCGCCGCGGCGAGGATTCTTCCTCTGGACCGGCGGCCGCCAGAACCACTTCCCACACGTTGACGTCGATGCCTTCGTGGGCGGCGCTTTCCGGACGCCGGGCCACCACGCGGTAGAAGCCTCGCCGGGTGAGGTCACGCACCGTGAGGCCATACCGCTCGGCGCCGAAGGCCTCTACCGATAGCGGCTCCTCGATCGCTCGCGGGGCCGAAGCGGCCAGCGCGCTTTCAGCCGTGGCAGGGGGCGGCGCGGCCGACGTTTCGGCCAGCGCGGCCATGGGTAGCATGGGCGATTCGCCTGAAGTGTACATCGGGTCGGGCGGTACCGGCACATCCTGCTTGCCCAACCAGCCGGGGCGAATCATGGCAAACCGGTTTCGCCGCAGCGCCGGTTCGATGGGGATCTGCACTTCGTCGATCGTGGCCACGTTGCGGGGCGGCAAGGTGCTTTCGATCATGCCGCGCAGCAGGCGATCGAACACCAACATGGCCGAGGTGTTCGACATGGTGTTCCAGCCGCTCCAGTCGCGGCCGGTGTACACGCCGGAGCTGACGAACACGATGCGGCCACGGCCCAGGTTGCGTTCGATCATATAGGGTTTGCCGCCGGTATAGCGTGCCCGTACGCGCGGCCGTTCGTACTGCGCCTGTTCCTGCGGCGAAAGCAGCGGCGGCGTGTGCCGCTCCGCCCAAACCAACCAGGTGGGGCGAACCTGTTGCAGCCGCTCGTGGTCGGCGGCACGCTGCGCGGCTTCCGAAGGCGACAGCTGGCCTTGGGCTTCGTGTCGGGCGCGGATTTCTTCTTCGTTGAGGAATTGCTGCTCGCCGGCGATCCGCTCGGTTTCGCGAGCGACCAGTTGTTCGATCACTTCCGGCTGATCGAGCACTTCGGCCGCTTGGAAGAAGATCACCGAGCGGTACAGGTCCTCGAGCGCTTCGGTCGATTCGTTCTCAACCTGGAAGTAAGGCGTTTGCAGCAGGCTTTCCAGATCGAACCGGAACGGTTCCACACTGCGCGACGTATCGCGCGGTAAGGCGCCCAGTAACTTGCCGCTGAGCGGCAGCGGCAAGATGCCGGCGCCATTCTGCCAGGCAATCTCCTGCCAGGCGGCCGGATCGAAGTCGGCCCCGGCGGCGATCAGCAGTTGCCCTCCCTGAAGCACATATTGACGCAACTGCTCCACGGCTTCGGGCGACGGGCGGCCAACGCCAGCTACAACGACCAGCCGCGCATCGTGCAGCGGCGTAGCATATGGATCGTCGCCGCCTCGCGAGTTTTGGGTGATGCGATCGAGCGTGGTGTGACGGATCTGCACCAGTTCTCGCTGGGATTGCTCGTGCGTGAGCACCGGGGCCAACAGACGCCGCAGCGCGTACGTTTCGCCCAGCCGGTTCCGCTGGGGATCCTCGCCGTCGGCCCCGTACTGATCGATGAACACCACCGGCAAGGCCGCCAGGACCGGAGCCGCCAGGCAGCGGTAATCGTCCTCCGGTAATTCATCGTTGGAGATGGTGGCCGTGATCTGCGACCATGCGGGCCGGCCGGGCTCCACCGACACGTCGAACCGATGGGTGAACTCCAGCACTTGCCGCTGCCCTGGCTGCAAGTCGAGGGGCTGGCTGGCGACGGTGATGCCGTCGACCAGCAGCGTCACCTGCACGTCGCGGCGAGGTTCGGGGCCTTCGTAGGCGATGGTCACCAGGATGGTGCTGGTGCTTTCGACGTCGGCCACGCCGTCGCGCAAGCGGACGTCGGCCACCCAGGCGTTGGCCACGGGCCCTTCTTCCGCCGCCACCTGCACCACTTGTACGTCTTGCAGTTCGGCGAGAGCAGGTACCACGCTGGCCGACCAATCCACTTCTTGCTGATCGCCGAGAAAGATGACTCGCTTGGCCGGCAGTTCCGGGGCCGCCTGTTGGGCTTCCAAGGCTAAGGCCGCCATCTGCGAAACGCCTGCCCGGCGGTCGACCACTTCGATGGCCGCCAGCGCTTCCAGGGCATCCTGGCGTGTGCGGTACGGTTCGTTGCTGAATTGTGCTCGCGGTCCGCAGGCAGGCAGCACTGAGATGCGGCTGCCGCGCGGAAGGCGATCGATCAGCGCGGCCGCTCGGCTCTTGGCCAATTCCAGCAGCGTGCGATTGAGTTGCACATAGCCCATACTGAGGCTGTTATCGATTACCAGGATCGCATGGACGGGGCCTTGGTTGGCCGCCAGACCATCGTCGGCCGCGCGATGGCGACTGGCCAGTTCGTAGATCCCCCAGGTGGTGAACAGTGCAGCGCCGATAGCCATCGCCGTTCCCCAGCGACGCGCCACGCCTTGGGAACCGAGCACTGCCCAGAGGGCCGCCGCAAAGGCAGCCACGGCGCCCACGATCACGGCCGCGAGCAAGAGCCACGTGGTCTGCACGCCCTGGGCAAAGTACGGCCTCGCAAGCGCCAAACCGAACAGCACCACCGCCAGCACGCGGGTGATCAATAACAGCAGGTCGCGCAGCTGCAGCACGCGGGTGCTGCGCTGGACCGCCATGCGCAGAAAGTCCATCGCCGCCCACGGCAGCACGCGGAACCGCCGTCGGTTGAGCAGATGGATGATTATCGGTGCCGTTGCGGCGATCAAACCGGCAATCGCAAAGGCACCCGCGGAAAACTGCAACATAGGCGGACAACACTCAACGCGGAGGAAGCTTCAGCGGTGCAAGAGGCAGCCATGGCGGGGGCAGGCTTTCAGTTGCTCGCCGTATCAGCACGAAGCGATTCGATCTTTCCTTCTTGCAGGATGGGCAGGTAGCGGTTGGGCATTGCCAGGATAAAGCAGGCAACGGAGGTACCAAACAAGTCGCCCGGCTTGCCGCCCACCCGGAACGGGCCCGAGTCATGCCACAGCCCGTTGTTGGGATCATCCGGCTGGTCTTTCCGATACCGCTGCGACCGCACCAGGGCATCGCGAAGGATCGGGTAGCACTCGCGCCAGTCTTTGCCGCCTACCTGGTAGAGTGCTTGCCCCACATAGTACAGCGCGTACGAGCCGAACGGCACCTGATCGGAGCGGTGTTCTTCGGGCAGCTTCTTCACCGCGGCCGTGATGACTTCCATGCTTTTGGGAATCCGCCAGTCATCGTACTGGCCGAATTCCTGCAAGCACACGACGCCGGCGGCCGCCATGGCGAGCGTGGCTTGCGAGCCGTTGTACGTGAACTGGCCGGGCAGCTTGCGCAGCGCGGATTCATCCATGCCGGGCCTGCCACCGCGGGCGCGGTAGTATCCCCGCACGCTTTGAATCGCCAGGTTGATGACCTCAGGCGGAACTTCCAAGCCGCTATCGACTGCGCTGCGCAGGGCCTTGGCTTGCATCACGGCCAGGCTCAAATCGTGTCCGCGGTCTTTGCGGGCTGCGTGATAGTCCCAGCCGCCGTCGTTGCACTGGGTAGCGGCGATCAGACGCAGCGATCGGGCGAGCACCGGGCTCAGCCGCGGATCGTCGGTCATGCCGTAGGCTTGCCCTAGCACGAACGTTGCCAGGCCATGGTTGTACATGTCGCGGCCCGGGTCCGCCTTGTTGAGCAAGTACAGCGGTGGATGGCCGGTGGCATCTGGCTCGCCGACGGGCTTGGCATGACGCAGCAGATAATCCAACGCCCGATCGACATTCTCGCCGTAGCGGCCGCGGCCCGGCATGTGACCGTCGGCCAGAAAGGCCAAGGCTCCCAAGGCGACCAGCCCAAGATCGTTGGAGCTCCAGTTGCCTTGCGGCCCCTGGTTGCGAGCCAGCCACTCCAGGCCGCGTTCCAAAGCTCGCTGGCTTTCAGGCGTGATCTCCCATTCGCCTTCAGCCCGGGCGACCGGCAAGCGGAGCGAGCCCCCAAGCAGGGCGACGACCAAGACCGCCGTGACACTGCGCTTTGCCATGCCGTGCGTGCTCATCCTGGGGGGCCTTGTCTTGCTGGAGGCTGCCATCGCGGCTGGCAGACAGCGCCGCAATTGCAGGCGCGCAGCTCCGTGATGGTTCGTCCTGGGAAGGGCTCCCCGGTGACTCGCGGCTACGAGCGAACCGGGGGCTGGCCGCGGGGCGTCCACGTTCCCCCATACCGGAGGGAAGGAACGCGTCGAATCCAGTAAAGCAGCGGTAACTCCCAGATACAAGCGACGAGGGAGGCTTTCCTCAGTTACCGCAAGGCCCGGCCTGCTGACCGTCGAGAGGTTAACGATCACACGAACGTGATCGTTCGCATCGTTGCCGAAGGTGTTGCCAGGGAAACATGGTCGCCATAACAAACGGCGACAATCGTCACGTCGCCCCCTTGTACGCTATGCCAACGCGGCCGAAACTACCGGACATGACGCGCATCCTGGCAATCGAGACCGTGGGCTTTACCGGTAGCATCGCCTTGGCCGAAGGCGAGCACCTGATCGCGCAGCAAATCCTGCCGACGGATCGCCGCATGGCACAAACGCTGACACCGGCCATTGCCGAACTGTTGGCCGGCCACGGCTGGAACGCCCGCGACCTGGAGCTGGTGGCCGTCGCCGTTGGGCCCGGCAGCTTCACGGGCTTGCGGTGCGGTGTGACGACGGCCAAGGTGATGGCCTATGCGGCCCAGGCCGACGTGTCAGGTGTCGATTCGCTGCAAACGATTGCCGAAGGCGCGCCGGCCGATTGCCAAGAACTGACCGCCGTGCTCGACGCTCAGCGTCGGCAACTGTTCGCGGCTTCTTTCCGCCGCGATGAACAAGGCCGCATGCAGCGGGCAACCGAAACGCAGATTGTTGACATGGAACGCTGGCTGGAATCGTTGCGGCCCGGTCAGGTGGTCGCCGGGCCGGTGCTCGAGAAGCTCGCCACGCGACTTCCGGCTGTCGTGCAGACTTTGCCAGAGGACCGATGGGCACCTCGCGCCGCGGCGGTCGCGGCGCTGGCGTGGCGGCGGTATCAGGCTGGGCAGCGCGATAGCCTGTGGCAATTGGTGCCCAACTACGGCCGGGCCAGCGCGGCCGAAGAAAAAAGGGCAGAGCGGGCGCAGTGACGGAGCGCCGCTCTGCCTTGTGCGTTCTTACCAGGTCACGTGCAGCAGGTTCTCGACCGCGTGAACGCCGTCGAACTTGCGGATCATCTCCTGGGCCACCTGCTTGTGATAGAACGTGGCCACTTCGCCATGGAGCGTGATGCGGCCGGCTTCCGCGTGAACGGCAGGAGGCCGGCGGCGGAAGTACGGGTGCTGAGCCAGGGCCGCCGAGATCCGCTGGGCGAGCGGGTTCACGCCAAGTTCACCGTTAGCCTGGTGCTCTCCACCGACGACTACGTGCAACGGCTGCCGATCGTGGTGAGCATTGTGGGCGGGAGCCGATAGCTTCGGGGCGGGAATGTTCGCGGTGCTCATCGAGTCTTGCGAGTGACGGAAGAGAGGATCAATCGCCCCGCGTACGTTCGCGGGCGTGCGCAGTGGCCAACTTAGGGTTCTACGCCTGCGCAAGGCGCCGCCTCACGCTGGCGTGTAGCCGCGGTTCTCTTCCTGATGTGCGTCAATGCTTGCTTCCCATGACAAGCCGCACCGCAGCAGGCAACAGCATCGGTAGCAAGCGGTTATGAAGTTCAGAGGAAATCTGCGCAAAACAGCCTAAAGCTGAAAAATCAGGCAAGTTTGTCGGCCGTGCGGTTTATGCGGCTGGCCAGCCTCCTTGAAGCGCGCTCGATACCACGTGTCTCGTTCCAGCGGCCGACGCTCACCGCGCTGACGCAGTGGTTGCTGTCTCTGCTGTCTTGCAACGTTTTCCTGGTTCTTACGGTGATTCGCCACGCGTTTGGGGGCAGTCGCCATGCAGGCAGCAAGGCTTGTGCAAGCTATGACGATCGCTGTTGGCCTTTTGCCTCCGGCAAAGTTGAAAAACGGCAACTGCTGCCAAGAATCCACATGGTACGTTTTTGCTGACGCACACGAGTCGTGCTGCGCGCGGAGTGCTGCCATGTTCCAGTACCAGACAATGCGAAGATTCGGCCTGATGGCCGTGGTCTGCGCACTGTTGCTGGGCTGCCGGTCGTGGCGGTACGAGCCGATCCCCAATGTGCCGACATACACCGTGCCACCGCCATCGCTTGGCGCCGCGGTATCCCCACCGGGACCCGCTGTGACGCCTGCGCCGGTTATGCCAGTCGCACCGGTGGCTCCGATGGCACCGGGAGTACCCTTGACTCCGGTCATGCCTGCCCCGTCGGCGGCGCTGGGGCGATTGACGATCACGCCTGCTGAGTTGGTGGCGCCCGTCCGCACCGAAGTCATCCTGGTCGCCAGTGTGTGCGAGGGCGGTTTCTTGCGCGCCAATCAGCGCGTCAATTGGACGCTTTCTCCCGAGAGCGTGGGCCAGTTCATCAATGCAGGCGAAGCCGGTCCATTCAGTTGGCTGATCAGCCCCTTCTCGGCGCCGCGACAAGTGACGCCGCGCCAGGCTTCGGCCGTGACCGCCGAGGTGGACGTGAACCTGCCCGCTGGCCCGTGCATCCGCCGCGGCCAAAGCTGGGTTGCGCTGACCTCCGTGCAGGAAGGCGTAAGCTGCATTACGGCCTGCACGCCCGACCTGCCGATTGGGGCCGCGAACCTGCAATCGGCCACGATCTATTGGGTCGATGGGCAGTGGACGTTTCCGCCGCCTTCGATTCAGCCACTGGGAGCCGTGCAACGGCTGACCACCACCGTGGCGCGGGCGACCAATGGCAGCCCAGTGCCAGGCTGGCTGGTTCGGTACGAGATCATCTCCGGGCCGGAAGCCGGCTTTGGGCCGCAACACTCGCGGGTGATGGAAGTGCCGACCGACGAGCTAGGGCAAGCCACGGTCGAGCTGATGCAGAGCACGCCGTCGCCGGGCATGAACGAGATCCGGATCGATGTCATCTATCCGCAGGGCGGCAAACGACTGGTCGTTGGACGCGGTTCGGTACAACACACCTGGACCTCGAGTCTCGCGCTCACCATCACCGGCCCGACGCAAGCCCAGGTCGGTTCGACCGTTGAATACGTGATGGAAGTGCAGAACCCGTCCAACCAGGCGGCGTCCAACGTGGCGGTGGCGCTGCCGATTCCCGACGGGTATCGCTTGCTGCGTACTGATCCGCCTGCCGAACAGGTGGGGCCGCAGGTCCAATGGCAGTTCCCGCTGATGGCTGCCGGCGACCGTCGTTCGCTCGCCGTGCGATTCCAGGTCGAACGGCCGGGACAATACAACGTTTGCGCCACGCTGGTGGCCTCTGGCGATGCGCAGTTCCAGCAATGTGCCAGCACTACGGTGCCGGGAGCACAGCCGCCCAATACAAGTACGCAGCCCCAGCCTCAGCCGATAGGGCAGCAGCTTGACGTGCGTTTGACCGGTCCATCGCAAGTGGACCTGGGCCAGAACGTCACCTTTACGGCCGTTATCACCAACCGCGGCAATCAGCCTGCGACAGGCTTGTTGATTTGGGCTGCCTTCGATGCCGGGCTGCAACATGCCGTTGCGCCCAGCCCGATCGAACGGTCGCTGAGCGACCTGCCGCCGGGGCAATCGCGGATGGTGGAACTGACGTTCCGCACCCTGCAGGCGGGCCGGCAATGCGTGCGCGTGGAGGTCTCGGCCGACGGCACCAGCCGCGTGACGGCCAATGCTTGTGTAAACGTCGCGCCTGCCGGCGGTGGCAATCCGCGCGTCGAAGTTCGCAAGACGGGGCCGGCCATGAAGGAGGTCGGCCAGGATGCGGAGTTCGCCATCGAGGTCCGCAACACGGGCGACGTGGGCCTGACCAACCTGGTGATTTTCGATCGCTACGGACCGGAGCTGCGGCCGGTCTTCGCCACCGAGAACCACCGGTTGAGCGAAGGAAGCGGTTACACGCTGACGTGGAATGTTGACCGGTTGCCGGTGGGTGAGTCGGTCCAGTTGCGCGTGGTGTGCCGCTGCGAATCGGCCGCGGTGCGTACCTGCACGATGGCCGAGGTGAAAGCCGACCGCAACGTCAACGCGGCCGACCAGGCCTGCCTGGCGATCCGCGCACCCGAAAGCATGCTCACGGTTTCCGTCGTCGATCTGTATGACCCGGTCGAGGTCGGCCAGGACGTGCCGTTTGAGATTCGCATCACCAACCGCGGTGCCACGTCGGCCACGCACGTCACGGTCGATGTGCTCTTGCCGCCGGAGCTGTCGCCACGTCGGGTAGGAACGGGCGGCGAAACACGCAACTTTGAAATCAACGGCCAGACCGTGCAGTTCCCGCCGTTCCCTGAGCTTCAGCCGGGACAGACCATCACCTACCGCGTCCGCGCCAGGGCGGAGCGGCCCGGCAACAAGGTGACGGTCGAAGCACGCGTGTCCAGCGATCAACTACCGCAGCCGATTACCAGCACCACGACCACCGACATCTTCCAGAAGATGTAGCGGTCGCCGTTCTTCTGCTGGTGTTAGAGAGTTTTGCCGGGAATATCGCCCACCAGGGCATCGATCGTACGCTGGATCAGGCCGCCCACGGCGGTGGCTACCGCAAAGCCGACGATGCCCAGGATCAGTAGTGCCGTGGTCAGGATCCGCACACGGGAAAGTTGATCGGCATCGGCTACCGGCACAACCAGCAGCAGCGCGCCGACCATCGGCGTCACACCGGCAAGCAGCTTGAACCAGCCAACGCGGCTGGACGCCGCCCGCAACTCGCGCCGTGCGGTCAGGATCGGCGTGCGGTTCATGATCAATAGCCGCGGATAGAAGCCGCGGACCAGCAGCAATTCTGAACCGAAGTACGCGTACGACATCACGATGGTCACGGTCAGCAGCCACGTGAGCAGCATATGCACGTCGGCCCAGCCAATGGTCGAGAGCGACATCACCGCCCATGCTGCCAAGCCGGTCCCGAGCAGAACGTAGAGCGCCTGCGAGTAGTTGCTGCGCAATGCGTCGGCTTCAGCGGCTGAGTCAGATGCCGCTTGTTCCACGTGTTCTAGCCGATAAACAAACGGGAAGGCATACTTCGCAAAGGCCCAGATCGCGGCCGCATAGACCACGACATTCAAACTCAGAAACGGAATCCAGTATCTGGCCAGGTCGTTGGGCGAGCGATTGGTAATGGCGGGGTAGATGATGATCAGCACGTTGCCGACCACGTGCGGGAACAACGCCAGCGCCGCCATCGCCTGTCGCGGCCAGCGGCCGCTGGTCACTTCGAGCCACCGCGCCGGTGGCTGCCGGCCACATAACGTGTCGTAGTGTTGGGCCGCTTCCAGGGCTTGCGAAAAATCGGCGGCCGATGCAAACCGCTTGGCCGGTTCCGGAGCCAGCCCCTTTTGCAGTACCAGGTCGAGGCTGCGCGATGCAGCCGGATCGAAGGCACGCAGCGACGGAGCGCCTTGGCGACGCTGCGCCGCAGACACCGCGGCGGCTTCTTCCAGGGGGGCTTGGGCCATCGCCTGTTTGTCGAAAGGGTACTGGCACGCGGCCAACTCGAAGAGGACCAGCGCCAGCGAATAACCGTCGCTGCGCTCGTCGATCGCTTGCGGCGGCGTGGGATGGCGCGGATTGCAGGCGTCCAGATGTTCAGGGCTCATGTACAGCAAGGTGCCGCCGATGCCGCTGGCGTGCTCAAGCAATGTGGCGCTGATCGCCAGGTTGAAGTCGACCAGTAGCGGCCGCCCTGCCTGGTTGATCAGAATGTTGGCCGGTTTGATGTCCAGGTGCAGGATGCCACGCGCATGGGCCACCGCCAGGGCCGATGTGAGCTGGATCGCAATGCGAAACACGGCGTCGTGATACGACAGCCGGGCGAACCGTTCACGCTCCTGCTGCATGGCAGGGGTGAGCGTCAACGCAGGATGGCCGCCGTCGGTCAGCGCCGGCAGCAGCGTAGCTCCGCTTCGCTCGGCCGCGGGCACGGCGGCTGCCTGGTCAATGATCTCCTTGAGCGTGGTTCCCCACACGTATTGCATGCTGATCAGCCGCAGCCCACGCTCAGGCACCACCTCCTCGGTGTAGACCGTCACGATGGAATCGTGCTCCAGTTCGGCTAGCCGGCATGCTTCGTTGCTGGCCTTACGAAGGTGCCCCGGCTGGGAATCCGGGGGCACCATCCAGGGCTGGCCCCGTTCCCGCGACACCTTGAGGGCCACAAGCTTGCCCAGGGATTCGTGCTCGGCCAGGTACAGCGTGGCAAATGTGCCTCGCCCCAGGACCGAGAGGATCCGAAAGCCGGCGATCCGATCGCCGATTTCCAGCAGCGGTTGC
>Ga0207864_1002333_pt1 | contig 18146 bp, 17 predicted proteins | sample HigsolmetaAR202D_FD_184834 | JGI IMG/M metagenome (GOLD analysis project Ga0207864, IMG submission 184834) | Ionic liquid and high solid enriched microbial communities from the Joint BioEnergy Institute, USA - AR20-2-D (SPAdes) (version 2) ... | reverse complement strand
GCAGCCGCCGGCCCACCGGTCCACCCCTTGCACCTCACGGCGCCGTGACGCAACCCGAACCCACACCCGTCCAGGAGATTATGGCCCGCTTCGACCGCATGCGCTACGACTACCGCGGTCCCGAATACGATGCCCGCTACGGCCGCTACGAGGGCGCCTTCGCGCGCAGTTACGCGATCGAGCGTCGCGCGATCGAACGCGCGCGCCGTCTCGGCCGACGCCCCTCCGGCCGCCCGCGGCGATACGACGAGGGATACCTCTACGAGGACCTCGAGTACTCCCGACGGTATCTGCCGCCGGCGATCCGTCGCAGCCGTCGCATGTACTGAGGATCACGTCGCCAGGATCCCCACAATGCGGCAGGGAAGGCAGGAGACCATCGGGGAGAGCAGGCCGGAAGTCCGGCCCCGTAGCCGACCCGTGCGCGAGTGAGCCGACGACGCCGGCACGGGCATGATCGTGCGACTTGGTCGGCCGACGCCGGCACGGGCGTGATCGTGCGACTTGGTCGGCGGGACTGCCTCCGAGAGCTTTCGCACCGCGCCCGGTCTAGCGCCGCCGCGCCAGGAGCATGGCGATCGCGCCCACGGCAATGCCCAGCAGCGCCGCGCCGCCGATAATCAGCGCCCGATCCAGCCGGTAGGACGCGTCCGCGGGGATCGGCGCGAGGCGGCCGGCGTCCCACTCCTGCTCGACCGTGGCGTCCGGCTCGGCCCAGGAGAGGTCTTCTGGCTGGGGCCGCTCTTCCGTGCGCGCGGGTGCCGCGGTGTCGAAGGATTCGGCGGGAGCGTCGGCCGACCGCGCCTCCCCGCGAACGGGCACCGCGGGCTCGTTCGCCGGATGCACCGGGGTCGCTGCCCCGTCGGCCGCCAGCCCGCAATCCGGGCACGTCGCCTGGCCCGCGTCTCGCCGCGAACGGTTGGTGTACACGAGCCCGGCGCCGCATGCGGTGCACGTCGATCCGGCCGGGAGGCCGCGCAGCGCGTCGTAAAGCGCGCGGCGGGAAAGGCCCAACCGGTTCGCGATCTCGCCCACGGAGGCGTCGGTTTCCCAGTAGAGGCGATTGACTTCGGCCGCGAGTCGCTCGTCCAGCATGGGTGCCTCCCGGGGTCGGGGTCGAGATGCGCATTATAGGCCGGCCCGACTTCGGCAAGATAAGCCGGCCGGTCGCGAGTAACCAGTGAAACCTCGACGGCGCGGCGTGCGTAGACCAGGATCCGGAATCGTCGTTCAACTCCGCCCCGAGCTCCGACCATGTGGGCCGTCATCGCGGCAGCTCTGACCTTCCAGGTCCAGATCCACGTCAACGTCCCGGGCGATCCGCGCCCGGACAGCATCACGGCGGTGCAGGACACGTCGCGCCCTCCGCCCGATTCCGCCACCCTCGCCACGGCGTATCTCGACCCGGACGCCCGACACATGGTCGAGCGGGCGCGGATCCGGCGCGACAGCGTGGATCGCGCCATCACGAGCTACGAAGCCGTCGTGCGCGAGCACATCTCGGCCGGGATCCGCGCCTTCCGCCGCGACCGCGTCCTCTACCGGCGCGAGGCCGCCGGACGCATCCGGTGGAACCATCTCTCGACGCCGGTCATCGAGGCGCTCGCGGCGCGCGAGGTCGTCCCCATCGCCCTGCCTGACGCGCGCGTCCCCGACGACCTGGACGCGTATCTCCCCCACCTGGTCTACGACCCACGCGACGACCGGATGATGAGCCTCGGCGACGGCGAGTTCATCATCCACCCGCTCGCCGACGGGAGCGAGTGGGACTACCGCTTCGCGGCGGGCGACACGACGGTGATCCGCCTGCCGGACGGCCGGTCGATCCGGATCCTCGAACTGCGGCTGATCCCGCGCCGCGCGGACCCGCGCCTGCTCCGCGGCGCGCTCCGGCTCGATGCCGAGACCCACGCGGTCGTCCAGGCCTATTTCCGCCTCGCCCGTGCCTTCGACCTGGAACGCGACATCGCACTCGTCGACGAGGACGATGCCGAAGATGTGGACGAAATCCCGAAGATCTTCAGGCCGATCCAGATCGAGGTGCAGTACATCGCGATCGAATACGGCCTGTGGGAGATGCGCTGGTGGCTGCCCCGGCTGATCGCGTTCGAGGGCGAGGTGCGTGTCGGCCCGCTGCTGAACATGCCGATCCGGTTCGAGCGGACGTACAGCGATTACCGCGTCGAAGGCGACGCGACCGGGCTGCCGCCGGTCGAATCGGACATCGCAGGCGCGCCGCGCAAGTGTCGCGGCGACCGCTGCGTGTGCCGGGGCGGACGCTGTCAGCGCGTGCACGTCGTCATCCCGGACGACACGGCCTCTCTCGTCGCGAGCGAGCTGCTGCCGCACTCGATCTTCAAGGAAGGCGAAGTGCTCGCCGGCGCGGCGGAGCTGGAGGAGATCCGCTCACTCCTGAAGGACCTCCCGGGCCCGCCCGACGAAGGTCTGCGGCCGCGCCTGTACTGGGGCTTCGGCCGGCCGGGGCTGGTGCGGTACAACCGCGTGGAAGGGCTATCCGTGGGGGCGCGCGTCGAAGCCGGGATCGGCGCGTTCGACGCGGACCTGACCGCGAGGATCGGCGTGGCCGACCTGGAACCCCGCGGGGAGCTCGGGATCGGCCGCGAGGCGTTCGGCCAGCGCCTCCGTCTGGCCGGTTACAATCGTCTTGCCGCCGTCGAGCCGGACGCGCGGCCGTTCGGGATCACGAACTCGGTCGACGCCCTCTTTTTCGGCCGCGACAACGGCGACTACTACCGCGCGTACGGCGTCGAACTGACCGGGCGACGCGCGGCGGACGGCATTCTGCGCGTCGACTGGCGGCTCTACGCCGAGCATCAATCGCCCGCGCCCTCGCACACGGACTTCAGCCTGCGCCGTCTGGTCGACGACGGCGTCCGATTCCGCGACGACTTCCTCGCGGACGAGGCCGACCTCTTCGGCGGGCGCCTGGCCGTGCGCCTCGCGCGCGGCCTCGACCCCACGGGGTTCCGCTGGAGCACGGAGCTGGCAATCGACGGCGCGACCGGCACCTTCCGCTACGCCCGCCCGTCCCTCCTCGCGCGCGTCGACTTCCCGTTCGTCGGGCCGCTGGTCGGGTCGCTCGAGGGCGCCGCCGGCACCTCCTTCGGAACGCTGCCCGCGCAGGCGCACTGGTTCGTCGGTTCGACGTCCAGCGTCCGCGGGTACGACCCGCTGACCCTGCGCGGGACGAGGTTCGCCCGCGGGCGCGCAGAGGTCGCGACCGCGTTCCCCGCCGCGCGCGTCGCCCTTTTCACCGACATCGGCTGGGCGGGCGACGACGCGTTCTTCGACGGGGACCGGGCGATCCATTCCGCCGGGATCGGCGTGAGCTTCCTCGACGGGCTGCTCCGGGCCGACCTGGCGCGCGCGCTCCGCGACCCCGTCGGCTGGAAGCTCCACCTGTACTTCGACGCCGCGCTCTGAGGACCGGGAGCGCACGGGCGCGGACGCGCGCCCCGAGACGCCTGGCGCACGTGCCCCGCTGCACCCCGCGGGGCACGCGCGTTGCACGCGTTCGTGGCCATGAAGCCGCGTCATCCGGTCGCGCTCGTCTCGACACTCCCGTGCGTGGTCCTCGCGATGCTCGTCGCCTGCGGACCCGACGGCCGTCGGGAGTTCGTCCAGACGGCCGAGGAGCATGCGCTGGAAGAGGAGGCGCGGGAACAGTCCTCGGCCGCGCCCGACACGCGCAACGGCGTCCCGCCCGAGATCTACTACGACCTGACCCGCTACGATTGGTACCGCCGCGGCCAGCCGCTCCTCGTCGGCGGCCGGCCGTATCAGGCGACGGGCCGGCCCGAGCCGACCCTGATGCGCGAGTTCAAGGAGATGGGTCGCTACGAAGGCGTAACGTATTACGTCGTCGAAGGGTCGGAGGCGCCGCCCGACGTCGTCTACGTCCCCGTCTCGCCGGGGTACTGGCAACCGTTTGTCAACGCGGCGTCCGTCGACGTATCATGACGCCATGAAGATCTACACGCGTACGGGCGACAAGGGACAGACCTCGCTCTTCGGCGGCGGCCGCGTCCCCAAATCCTCGCCGAGGGTCGAGGCCTACGGCGACGTCGACGAGCTGAACGCCGTCGTCGGGTGGGCGGCGAGCGTGAACGACGACCCGACGATCCGCGAGCGGCTCGTCTCGGTCCAGCCCGACCTGTTCGCGATCGGCGCGCACCTGGCCACGCCCCCGGCGCGCCCCGGGCGTCGCCAGCCGACGCTGCCGGCGCTCCCGCACGAGCGCGTCGCCGTCTTCGAGCAATGGATCGACGAGGCGATGGCGGAGGCGCCACCGTTGCGCGCGTTCATCCTCCCCGGCGGCGTGCCGGCGTCCGCCGCGCTGCACGTGGCGCGCACGGTGTGCCGGCGCGCGGAACGGCGCGTCGTCGAGCTCGCGGAGACCGAGGACGTCGACCCCGGGATCATGGTGTACCTGAACCGCCTGTCCGATCTCCTCTTCGCGTTCGCGCGCCTGGCCAACGTGCGGGCCGGCGTCGAGGACGTGGTATGGGCGCCTCGCGAGTCGTGAACGTCACCGGCCGCGCCGCGGCGATGATGGGCCGCGTCCTCTCGACGGCCATCCAGGCCGGGATCCCGGAGCATGGCGTCCGGTCCATCGAGGCCGCGCTCGGCGCAGCCTTCGCCGTGCGTGTCGCGAAGCTCGACGACGATCACGACCCCGCGTACCTGCACCCCGGCCGCACGGTCCTGATCCTGCTCGAGGACGTCGGCGTCGTCGATGCCGCGGTCCTCTCCGCCGCCGCGCTCGCCGAGACGCTCCAGCCCGAGCTGGCCGCGCCCGTGCCGGGCGATCCGGCGCTCGACCCGGCGTGCGCCGAGATCCTGGAGGAGGTGCCGATTCCCGACCGGGACGGCGAGCTGCTCCTCGAACGCCTCGTCGTCGCGTCCGACGCGGCGCGGTTGGTCGCGCTGGCCGAACGGCTCGACCACGTCCGCCACCTCCACCTCACCGACCGGTCGCGCTGGACGCAGCTCCACGCCGAGACGTGCGACGTCTACCTCCCCATCGCCGCGCGTACCGACCCGACGCTCGCGCGGCGGCTCGAGCGCTGGTGCGAGACCTTCGAAGCGCGGTTCCTGGGCGCATCCGACGAGCGCCGGCCCGGCGTGCGGGGGTGAGCGGGGCGGGCGCCGAGCGGGGCGGCGATGGTGACCTGAGCGCGCGTCGCCCGCATCACCCCGCCCCCCTTGCGACCCGTGCGGGGCGGTTGCAGTTTCCTTGCGCTTTCCCACAATCGTAGGCGAGAAGAATCCGGCGGGAGGCTATCCAGCAATGCCGTATGTGATTACCGAGCCCTGCATCGGCACCAAGGACGCGAGCTGCGTCGAGGTTTGCCCGGTGGACTGCATCTACGAGGGCGAGGACCAGTATTATATCCACCCGGACGAGTGCATCGACTGCGGCGCGTGCGAACCCGAGTGCCCGGTCACCGCGATCTTCCCGGACACGGACGTGCCGCCGGAGTGGAGCGACTACATCGAGAAGAATCGCGCACACTTCGAGTAGCGATGCGCGCGCACCCGCGCGGCGCCGGGTCCCCGCCGTGCCCGGCGCGGCGCGGCCGTCGGCGTCGATCTCCTCCGGCAGCGACGCAGCGGCCGGGACCTCCTACCCGTCCTCTCCTGCATCGACCAGAGCCGGAAGGTCATCCAGCGCCCCAACGCGGGATCGGATCCGTCGGCCGGCGGGTCGCGCCGGCGATGTGCACGGAGCAAACAGAACGTGGCGTACGCGTCCCGCACAGGGACGTGTACGCCACGCATGCCGAGACCGTGTGCGGTCTTACAGCCCCGCGGTGCGAATCGCGTCGAGTGAGCGGCGAAGCGGCTGGCTCTCGCCTGCAGGGATCTCCCTGGTGTTCACTCTTTCCTGGCGCTGCCGGGAAAGCAGCACGCTCACGGCGACGGCAACGACCGCCAGCAGGCTGACACCCAAGGTGCGTATAGGCCCTCCCGCGCTGCAGTTGGAGGATCGACCCGAGGGAGCGGGCGCGAGCCGTGTCGAGCACGTTCCGTGCCGGTCCCGGAGGTCGCGGTGAACGGGAAGTACGAGGAGCATCGTACCCGAAGAGAAAACGCCGCACGAGACCGGTTCCTGACAAGGACCGACTCGTCGCGCAACGACCTGTAGGTCATGACGAGCTGGGTGAGTCCGGGGGTGACGCCGCTCACGCTGGAGCGCGCGCTCGAGCGCCTGGAGTCCGTGTTCATTGACTCCGCCGGGCCGGAGGCGCTGCTGGCGCGCCGAGAAGCGCGTCGGTCCGGCGTCGACGACCAACGGCTCGCCCGGGAGCTGGTCGCCGGGATCGTCGAGGCGCAGGACGACGACGGGAGCTGGCACGGCGCCCTGGTGCCGACGGCCGAGTCGCTGCTGCTCCTGGCGGAACTCGCCGGGCGCCGGGTGACCAAGAGCGTCGAGCGCGCGGCCCGAAGCGGGGTCGATTGGTTGCGACGTCTCCGCGGCGGCCCCGGGCGGTTCGGCGCCGGCTGCACCCCCGAACGACACGCCCTCGGTTTCTGCCACCACTCACTTGCCGGGTTCTTCCGACCCGAGCCGCCGCTGGCGCCGGGTGAGGAGCTGGTGCTGTCGAACGGCGCCCATTACCCGACCGGCCCCGCGGCACAGCTCGCCGCGTCGTGCCTCGCCCTGCGCGCGTGCCTGCGGTGGGGCGACCACGGCCCGGATTCGTGGCTGCACCTGGACGGGCTGCGACGACTGCTGGAGCACGAGGCGAGCGGCGAGTCGCCGTTGGTGCCGATCGAGGCGATCCCGGCCATCCTGCTGGCGCTGGTCGAAGCGCACGCGCTGACCGAGGCGCGCGAGGTGATCGCGCAGATGCTCGCGCGGCTGGTACAGACGCAGCGCGCGGATGGGAGTTGGCCGGAGTTGGACGCGATCGCGATCCTCGAGGTGCTGCTCGCCGCGGTCGATGCGGGGTTCGGCACGCCCGAGATCGATGCGGCGATCCGCCGCGGCGCCGGACTCCTCGCCGTCACCCAGCGGGAGAACGGGATGTGGGAGCGGGACACCGCGCCCCAGCGCGCGCTCACGGGCTGGCGCGTGCTGCGCCTCGCGGTCCGGGGCAAGGTCGGCCGGGTCGGAGGGGCGGCGGGCGCGAGGAAGCGCCGCGCGCCGACGGAGCAGGCGGAACCGGCGCACTCCCGGGTAGAGCAGGCGGAATCGCCGGACCCCGCGGCCGAGCCGCCGGGATCGTCTGACCCCGCCTGAGCCGAGTCGGGTTCAAGCCCGTTCCAGCACCATCGCGAAGCCCATCGCGCCCGCGGCGCAAACGGTGATCAGCCCGAGGCCGAGACCGCGGCGCTTCATTTCGTTCAGCAGCGTCACGGTCAGGCGCCCGCCCGTCGCGCCGAACGGGTGGCCGATCGCGATGCTGCCGCCCATCACGTTGATTCGGTCCTCGTCGATCAGCCCCACCTTCGCGCTGCGGCCGAGCTCGCGCCGCGCGAACTCGTTCGAGTCGAGCGCCTGGAAGTTGGAGAGGACCTGGGCCGCGAACGCTTCGTGGATCTCCCAGAGCTCGATGTCCTTCATGGTGACGCCGGCCCGATCGAGCGCGATCGGCGCCGCGTAGGCCGGGCCCTGGAGCAGCTGCGCGCTCGGCGACAGCGCGGCGAACGCGTAGCTGCGGATGTAGCCGAGCGGCTCGTATCCGAGCGCCTTCGCCTTCTCCTCACTCATCAGAAGCACGGCCGAGGCGCCGTCGGTGAGCGGCGAGGAGTTGCCGGCGGTGACTGTGCCGTACCGACGGTCGAAGACCGGCGGGAGCGTCGCCAGCTTCTCCAGGCTCGTGTCGGTCCGGATCCCGTTGTCCCGATCGACCACCTCCTCGTAGGTCGGCGGGATGTACATCGGCACGATCTCCCGCGTGAGCCGCCCGTCGGCCGTCCCCTCGGCCGCCAGCCGGTGCGAGCGCAGCGCCCAGCGGTCCTGCGCCTCGCGGGTGATCCCGTTCTCCTTCGCCATCCGCTCGGCGCTCTCGCCCATCGTCTCGCCCGTGGACGGCTCGGCGATCGCCGGCGTCGTTGGCACCAGCTCCTTCGGCTTCATCCCCGCGAACGCCTTGACCCGCTGCCCCATCGTCTTCGCCCGCGAGGCGGCGACCAGCCGGTCGCGCAACGGGCGGGAGACGAGCAGCGGCACGTCCGTCAGCGATTCCGCGCCGCCCGCGATCACCACGTCCGCGTACCCGCGGGCGATCGAGTCCGCCGCCGACGTGATCGCCTGGTTGGCCGACGCGCACGCGCGCGAGACGGTGTACGCGGGCGCGCGCGCCGGAATCCCTGCGCCGAGCTGGACCTCGCGCGCGATGTTCGGGGCCAGGACCGAATGGACGACCGTGCCGTAGACCACCTCGTCGACCTCGGCAGGATCCAGCTCGGTGCGGGCGATGAGCTCGCGCACCGCCGCGATCCCCATGTCGATCGCCGTCATCTGCTTGAACGCGGTGCCCGCCTTCAGGAACGGGGTGCGGCACCCGTCGATGATCGCCACCCGGCGGCCGATCCAGCCGTTGCCCATGGTCGTCTCCTCCGAGTCGAACAGTGTTCGGTGGAAGTGTGGAGTACCCCGCGCCGGCGCGCAAGCTCCTGGCCGATGTGCCCCGGGGCGCGGGGGTTCGCCCGGTCGACCCGTGCGCCCGGGTCCGGCATGGGTCCCGTGCGGTTGGCCGGCCGTGGGGTTGCGGCCCGGGCGCCTGGCCTGCCTCTTGACCGCGGTTTCGAAACCGGAGGCGGAATGGAGTTTCGACGGGCAGAGCCAACGGACACGCGGGCGCTCGCCGCGTTCTGGACTGAAGCGTTCCCGGGCCGGCGCACGCTGGCCGACCGCGTCCGGCAGCTGGAGACCGGCGTGCCGTACGGTGGGATCGGGAGCGCGGTCATAGCCGAGGAGCGGGGCCGGCTCGTCGGCGCGTTCCGCGCCTACGCGATGCAGGAGCACCTGGGCGGCGCGACCGTGCCTATGCTGGGGCTCGCCGCGGTGGCGACGGCGCCGGATGCGCGTCGTCGGGGCGTGGGCCGCGCCCTGTGCCGGGAGGCGATGCGCCTCGGCCGGGAACGCGGGGACGTCGTGAGCGTGCTCTACGCGGCGCGGCCGACGTTCTACCGGGCGCTGGGGTGGGGGCTGGTCGGCGAGCTGCACGCGTACCGCTTCGCGCCGGATGCGCTGCCGGAGTACGAGGAAGCGGCGCACGTGCGCCCGGCGGGCGCGGGCGACCGGGGCCGGATCGAGGCGTGTTACGCCCGGGTCGCCGCGCGGTCGAACGGGCCGATCGAGCGAGGGCCGGACGCGTGGGAGTTCCACCTGGGCGTGCCGGGCGTGGAAGCCGTCGTGTACGAGGCGGAGGGCGAAGTCCTGGGATACGCGCTCGTGCGGTTCGGCGGGGTGCGGGCGGGCGAGCGGCCGGGCACGCGGGACGGCGCGAAGGAGAGCGTGGGGGGCGGCGCGCGGCCGAGAGCCGCGCGCGAGCTGCGCGTGCGCGAGCTGGTCGCCGAGGACGAGGCGGCACGGCGCGGGCTGCTCGGCTGGCTGGCCGCGCAGCGCGATCGAGTCGCCACGATCCGGTACGACGCCCGGCCCGACGAACGCCTGGACCTCCTCCTGCGCGACCCGCGGGCCCCGGGCGCCGGCCGGGCCCGCGCGCTCTGGTTCCCGACCGCGCGCCGGATCCGCGGGCCGATGTTGCGGGTCCTGGACGTCCCGGCCGCGCTGGCCGCAAGACGCCGCTGGGGGCGCGAACGCGGGATCGCGCTCGCGCTCGAGATCGTCGTGCACGACGACGTCGTCCCCGAGAACCGCGGCCCGTGGGAGGTCGTGATCGAGGACGACGGCGCGCACGTGCACCCGCGCGGCGCCGCGACCGGCTACGACGCCCGCCTTGAGCTGGACGCGGCGACGTTCGCGCAGATCTACGCGGGCGAGTTCGAGCCCTCGACCGCCGCCCGTCTCGGGCTGGCCCGCATCGACGGCGCGGCCGACGCGCTCGACCGGGTCTTCGCGCCCGAGTCGCCTTTCTGGTTGCTCGACGAGTTCTGAGGCGGGCCAGGCTTCAGCAGGGCGAAGACGCCGCGGCGGTCGCGAACGCGACGCGGTGCGTCTCCCCGTCTCGGGTCACCCTGAGGCCCAGCGGCGCGCCGCCGAGCGCGCCGTCGGGCACGGGCATGACGACCTCTTCGAGCCCGGGCGAGGTCGCCGGATCGTGCACCGCCCAATTCCCCGCCTCGTCGCGGAAGTTGAAGCAGTAGACCCGGTCGGGGACGACGCGCCCACTCTCGAGAAGCGGTGCCAGGTCGAACACGAGCCAGGCCCGGTCGACGCAGCGGACCGGGTCGCCGACGTCGCCGCCGTCCCAGCTCCCGTGCACCATGGCCGCGCCCGAGCACGCCTTGGGGAGCCGCTCGGCGTAGCGGTAGTAGACGCGCGTCCCGAGGGCGCGCAGCCAGTCGGCGAGGCGGTTCGAGGCGACGTCGGCTGCCGGGGACGCGGCGTTCTCAGGCGTCGTCGGACCCATCGCAGCCTGGCCGGCGTCCTGGGCCGCCGACGCGGCTGGCTCATCGGCCACGAGCGGCGGCAGCGTACGGACCGCGCCGGCGCTCGCCTCGAGCCGCGCGCCGGTGCCGAGGCCGAGGGTGCCCAGCGTGTTGGCGCCGACGCGATACCCGAGCCCGCCGACGACCATCCCCACGACGAACATCCCGACGATCCGCAGCGTGCGGAGCCGGCGCGAGCGGCGCAGCCAGCCGCGGCGCGCCGGCGCCGCGGGCGACGCAGTCGCCTCCTCGGCCGCCGCCTGCTTCCGCGCCCGCGACCCCTGCGTCGACCCCGCCACCGCCTCGGCCGCCTTCTTCGCGGCCGACTCGATCCGGCGCGAGTTGACCACCATCGAGATCATCGCAGCGGTCATCGAGAACGTACCGACGATGAACGCGGAGATGATCTGATCTCGCTCCCACCAGGCCTGCATGGACACCACTCCTGTGTGCGAGGGTGCGCGGCACCGGTCCGGCGGCGTGCCTCACGCCGCAATGTCGACCGGCCGCGTCGCTTCGGACCAAGATCGATGCCGTGTGAACGGGAACGCCCCCGGAATCGGGGTGGGGAGGGTCGTGCCGCGCCCCGGATCGGCAAGGGCGCGGCGCGGTCCCAATCAACACGGAGGGCGCGGGGAAGTCAAGGGCACGGGCGATCGTTGACCTTGACCTATCCGGGGTGGTGGTATACAGTGCACCTCGGCATCGCTCTGCGTCATCCCGCCCGGAGGCAGCACGATGCATTCCTGTGTCCGCTCACGCTGGGTCGTCGCAGCCTGGCTGACGCTCGGAACCGCCGCGTGCGGCGCGGGCGACCGCGCCGTAGCGCGCCCGACGGCAGGCTGGAAATGCTGATCCGGCGCGCCGTCGAACCGCGGCGGGTGACGCCCGCGGACGCGAGCGCCGCCCGGGAAGCGATCCGCCGGACGGCGTCGGACACGTTTCGGGAGATTTTCGAGCGGCTGTTCCCGAACACGCCGGTTCCGGATGTCATGCCGGCGTACATGGATCTGCGCGCCGACATCGCGGGGAACCTGTGGGTCGAAGAATATCGCAGCCCCGCCGACCGCCACCCGCCTCGCTGGACCGTCTTCGACGCCTCGCTGAGCGCGTCGTCGCCCGGGTGGCCTGACACCCGGAGAAAGATCATGCGTGATCGTGGATTTTCTCGTGGGATCGCCGCGGTGCTGCTGGCGGTCTGGACCGCCGCGTGCGGCGCGGGAGAGCGCACCGGTGCCCGCGCCGTCGTCCGCGACAGCGCGGGGATCGCCATCGTCGAGAACACGTCCCCGCTGTGGCGAGAGGGCGAAGCCTGGCGACTCACCGACGAACCGGTGATCCACATCGGCGTGGTGGAGGGAGACCCCGAGTACCAGCTGCACCGGGTGGCGGGCGTCGTGCGCCTCGACGACGGCCGGATCGCCGTCGCGAACGGCGGCACCAGAGAGATCCGCTTCTACGATCCTTCCGGCCGTTTCGTATCGTCGACCGGCCAGGCGGGCGACGGGCCCGGCGAGTTCAGGAACCTGGGCACGTTCTTCCGGCTCGGCGATTCCCTCGTCGCCTACGACCACCAGTTGCGCAGGGTGTCCATCTTCGACGACCGGGGGACGTTCGCCCGGTCCTTCCCCCTCGAGGCGCAGGGCCGCTCCGGGCTGTACCCGATCGGCGTGCTGGGAGACCGGACGTTGCTGGTGTCGAGCTACGTGGTCTTCATGCCGGGCGAAGCGAAGCCCGGAGTGAGTCGCGACTCCGTCGTCTACTTCCGGTACGACCTCGACCGGGCCGCGGTCGACTCCATCGGACGGTTCGCCGTCAACGAATTCCTGGTACAGGCGAACGAGCGAGGCATGTCCGTACAGCCTCTCCCCTTCGGCATGCGTGCGTCCACGAGCGCCCACGACCGAGGCTTCTTCTACGGGACTTCGGAGCGCTACGAGATCGGGAAGTACTCGGCCGACGGCGCGCTCGAGATGCTGATCCGCCGCGCCGTGGCGCCGCGGCGGTTGACCTCGGCGGACATTGACGCATACAGGGAGGAGCTCCTCGCCCAAGCGGGAGAGGCGGGCCGGCAGGAAGTGGAGCGGCACGTGGCGGAAACGCCGTTCCCGGAAACGATGCCCGCGTTCGGCGAGCTCCGGGTCGACGTGGAAGGCAACCTCTGGGTCGCGGAGTTCCTCAGCCCGGCTGACCGCCACCCGCCGCGCTGGACGATCTTCGCCCCCGACGGTCAGATGCTCGGGACGGTGGAAACGCCCGACCGATTCGACATCCACGAGATCGGGAGGGACTACGTGCTGGGCGTGTGGATCGACGAGTTCGACGTCGAGCACGTCCGGGTCTACGGGCTGATCAAGCCCTGACCAGCCCGCCGTCGCCCGGGCTCGATCCGGGTGGCGCGCCTCCGGCCGGGCCGCGCACAGTCCGCTTGCGCCCGGTCGGACTGCGGCCGGTCAGACCGCGCGCAGCCGAGGCGCGCCCAGTCGGGCCGCGCCCGGTCAGACGGACTTCAGCGCCTCGGTGAGCGCGTTCCAGCCGAGGAGCGCGCACTTGACGCGCACGGGGAACCGGCTGACGCCGGCGAGCGCGCGGAGGTCGCCGAGCGACTTGTCGCGCGCGGCGTCGGCGTCGCCGTGCATCATCCGTGTGAAGCGCTCGGCGAGCGCCTGCGCCTCCTCGACCGTCTTCCCCTTGAGGAGCTGGGTCATCATCGACGCCGACGACTGCGAGATCGAGCAGCCGTCGCCGAGGAACTTCGCGTCCGCGATCCGCCCCTCCTCGACGAGAAGCTGCAGGCGAATCTGGTCGCCGCAGGTGGGGTTGTTGAGGTGCGCCTCGGCGTTCGCCCCCTCCAGCTCGCCGCGGTTGCGCGGGCGCTTGTAGTGGTCGAGGATCAGCTCCTGGTATAGCGAGCCGAGCTGCGGGGTCGAACGGTCGATTTCCATGATCTGCGTCTCTGTCGGCGGTTTCGGGCCGGCCGTCACCCGAAGATCCGCCGCGCGGTCTCCAGCCCTTCGGCCAGCCGGTCCAGCTCTTCCGTCGTGTTGTAGACCCAGCACGAGGCGCGGGTCGTGGCCGGCACGCCGAGCCGCCGCATGAGCGGCTGCGTGCAGTGGTGGCCCGCCCGCACGGCGATCCCCTCGGCGTCCAGGATCGTGGCGACATCGTGCGGGTGCACGCCGTCGAGCGCGAAGGAGAAGACCGCGGTCCGCTCGGCCGGGTCCTTCGGGCCGAAGAGACGGAGCCCCTCGACCGCGCCGAGTCGCTCCATGCCGTAGCGGATCAGCGCCTGCTCGTGCGCGGCGACGCGGTCGTGGCCGATCGATTCGATCCACTCGGCCGCCGCGGCGAGCCCGATCGCGCCGGCGACGTTGGGCGTGCCCGCCTCGAATTTGTGGGGGAGCGCGGCCCATGTCGAGCGTTCGAGCTCGACGACGTCGATCATGTCGCCGCCGCCCTGGTACGGCGGCATCGCCTCGAGCAGCTCGCGCCGCGCCCACAGCACGCCGATCCCCATCGGCCCGCCCATCTTGTGGCCGCTCAGCGCGTAGAAGTCGCAGCCGAGCGCCTGGACGTCGATCTTCGCGTGCGGCGCGGCCTGGGCGCCGTCGATCAGTACCTTCGCGCCGACCGCGTGCGCGCGTTCGATGATCTCGCGGACCGGGTTGACCGTGCCGATCGCGTTCGAGACGTGCCCGACGGCGACCAGCCGGGTCCGCTCCGAGAGGAGCGCGTCGAGCTGGTCGAGCCGGAGCCGCCCCTCATCGTCGATGTCCACGTAGCGCAGCTTCGCGCCCGTCCGCTCGGCGACGAGCTGCCACGGCACCAGGTTCGAGTGGTGCTCGAGGAGGGTGAGCACGATCTCGTCGCCGGGGCGCAGGTTCGACCATGCCCACGTCATCGCGACCAGGTTGATCGACTCCGTGGTGCCCCGGGTCCAGATCACCTCGGCCGGGTCGGCGGCACCGATGAAGCGCGCCAGCGTCGCCCGCGCGGCCTCGTAACGCTCCGTCGCCCGGCGCGACAGCTCGTACAGCCCGCGGTGCACGTTCGCGTTGTCGCGGACGTAGAAGTCCTCGACCGCGTCCAGCACCGCCCGCGGGCGCTGCGCCGACGCCGCGCTGTCCAAGAAGACCAGCGGGTGCCCGTGCACCCGCTGGTCCAGGGCGGGGAACTGCGCCCGCACCGCGGCGATGTCCAGGATCTCCGGCGACGCGACGGTCAACTCGCCCCCCTTCATCGGACGGCCACCAGGATCTGGCCGTCCTCGACCTTCACCTCGTACGTCTTGACCGGCCGGATCGCGGGGAGCGCGAGCGCGCGGCCGTCGCGCACGTCGAACTTCGCGCCGTGCCACGCGCACACGATCGTGTGCCCCTCCAGCTCCCCGGCCGAGAGCGGGAAGTCCTTGTGCGTGCAGTTGTCCTGGAACGCGTAGATCTCGCCGTCCACGTTCGCGAGGCAGACGCGCACGCCGGCGACCTCGACGCCGAGCACGCTGCCCGGCGCGAGGTCGTCCAGCGACGCCGCCTTCACGAACTCGCCCGCCGCCGCGCTCATGCGATCCGCTCCCCGATCGCGGCGCGCAGCTCCTCGACCACCCCCGGCAGCGGCAGGCGATCCAGGACCTCGCCGAAGAAGCCGAAGATGACCAGCCGCTCGGCCTGCTGACGCGTGAGCCCGCGGCTCATCAGGTAGAACAGCTCTTCCTCGTCGAGCTGCCCGACCGTCGCGCCGTGCGAGCAGCGCACGTCGTCCGCCTCGATCTCGAGGTTCGGCAGCGTGACCGCCTCGGCATCCGGCGAGAGGAGCAGGTTGCGGTTCGTCTGGTACGCGTCCGTGCGCTGCGCCTTCGGGTGCACGCGGATGATCCCGCGGAAGACCGTCTTCGCGCGGTCGTAGAGCGCGCCCTTGTAGAGCAGGTCGCTCGTCGCGTGCGGGACGACGTGGTCCTGCCGCGTGTTGTGGTCGAAGTGCTGGTCGCCCGTCGCGAAGTAGAGCCCGAGCATGTCGCTTCGCGCGCCGGGGCCGGCCAGCCACGCGCCCAGGTCGACGCGCGCCACGCTCGCGCCCAGGTTCACGACCAGCGTGTCCAGGTTCGCGTCGCGCCGGGCGATCGTCTTCTGCATCGCCAGGTGGCGCACGCCCTTCCCCCAGAGCTGCAGCGCGACGTACTGCACGTCCGCGCCGTCGCGCGCGAAGACCTCGACCGCGCCGCACGAGAGCGACGGGCCGTCCAGGTCCGGCGACCGGAACTCGTCGACGTACGCGACGTGGCTCCCCTCGTCCGCGATGATCAGCGTGCGCGGGAGCACCGCGATCCCCGCCCGGTCGATCCACCGGACGACGCGGATCGGCTCCTCGATCCGCACGCCGCGCGGCACGTAGAGGAAGACGCCGCCGGTCCAGAGCGCCGCGTTGAGCGCCGCGAACTTGCCGGCCTCGGCCGGGACCGCCTGCGTCGCCAGGTGCTCGCGCACCAGCTCAGGGTGTTCCCGCGCCGCCGTCGCCAGGTCGAGGAGCAGCACGCCCTTCGCCTTCAGCGACTCGTCAAGCCACGTCTCGACGACCGACGCGTTGACCTGCACCACGCGCCCCGCGGCCGCCTTCCCCTCGAGTTCCGCCCGCGCGCCGGACGCGTCCGCCGCATCGGGCTCGGCCAGGTGGACCTGGTCCAGCGCGAGCTGCGAGACGTCCGTATAGCGCCACTCCTCGAGCTGCGCCGTCGGGAGCGGGGTCTCCTCGTAGACCCGCCAGGCCGCGAGCCGACGCTCGCGCAGCCACTCGGGCTCGCCGTGCGTACGCGCGACCACCGCGTCCCGGTTGAACGCGGCCGTCACGCCCTCTATCGTCTTCGTCAACTCAGCCAACGCTCCCCTCCATCTCCAGCTCGATCAGTCGGTTCAGCTCGACGGCGTACTCGAGCGGCAGCTCCTTGGCGATCGGCTCGATGAAGCCGCGCACGACCATCGCCGCCGCCTCGTCCTCGCTGAGCCCGCGGCTCATCAGGTAGAAGAGCTGCTCCTCGCCGATCTTCGAGACCGACGCCTCGTGACCGACGTTCGCCGTGTGCTCCTCGATCTCGATGTACGGGAACGTGTCCGTGCGCGACGTGTCGTTGATCAGCAGCGCGTCGCACTCGACGTTCGACTTCGCGCCCGTCGCGCCCTCGTAGACCTTGACCAGCCCGCGGTACGAGGCGCGGCCCGTCCCCTTCGAGATCGACTTCGAGATGATCTGCGACGTCGTGTGCGGCGCCGCGTGGATCACCTTCCCGCCCGTGTCCTGGTGCTGGCCGTCGCCCGCGTAGCCGATCGACAGGATCTGGCCGTGCGCGCCCTTCCCGACCAGGTAGCACGACGGGTACTTCATCGTCAGCTTCGAGCCGAGGTTCCCGTCGATCCACTCCATGTGCGCGTCCTCGTGCACCAGCGCCCGCTGCGTCACGAGGTTGTACATGTTCTTCGACCAGTTCTGGATCGTCGTGTACCGGAACCGCGCGCCCTTCTTGACGATGATCTCGATCACGCCCGAGTGGAACGAGTCGGTCGAATAGACCGGCGCCGTGCACCCCTCGATGTAGTGCGCGTGCGACCCCTCGTCCGCGATGATCAGCGTGCGCTCGAACTGGCCGAGCTGCTCCGCGTTCACGCGGAAGTACGCCTGCAGCGGGATCTCGACCTTGACCCCCTTCGGGATGTAGACGAACGAGCCGCCCGACCAGACCGCGGAGTTCAGCGCGGCGAACTTGTTGTCCCCCGGCGGGACGACCGTGCCGAAGTGCTCGCGGAAGAGATCCGGGTAGAGCTTCAACCCGTTCTCGATCGACTCGAAGATGACGCCCTTCTCCTCCCACTCCTGCTTGAGGGAGTGGTAGACCATCTCCGACTCGTACTGCGCGCCCACGCCCGCCAGCACGCGACGCTCCGCCTCCGGGATCCCGAGCCGCTCGAACGTCTCCTTGATCTCCGGCGGCACGTCGTCCCAGGAGTACTGCATCTGCTCGGCGGGCTTGATGTAGTAGTAGAGGTCGTCGAGCACCGCATCGAGCTGCGAGAGGTCGCCGCCCCAGGTGGGCATCGGCTTCGACCGATAGATCTCGAGCGCCTTGAGGCGGAACTGGAGCATCCACTCCGGCTCCTCCTTGTGCGCCGAGATCTGGCGGACGACCTCTTCGTTCAGCCCCCGCTGCGCCTTGAAGACCGGCTTGTCCTTCGTGACGAAGCCGTACTTGTAGGTGTCTAGGCCGAGGCCTTCGATCGTTTCGTTCTGAGGCATGGTTCCTCGCTTGGTAATGACTGTCGGCCCAGCTGGGATCGTGATTGTGGCCGGCCTTCGGCCGGCGGGTACGGCCGCCTTGCGGCGGCGGGTACCGGCCGCGCTTCGCGCGGCGGGTTTCGGCCGCACTGCGTGCGGCGGGCATCGGCCGCCTTCGGCGGCGGGTGGCCCCTAACGGGGCGGGGCGGCGCCGCCTGGGCGGCGCGGGGTTGCCGGCTCGCTTCGCTCGCCGGCGGGTGGCCGCTTCACGGCGGAGTCCGCCGCCTGCGGCGGCGGGGGCG
>Ga0207864_1002332_pt1 | contig 18148 bp, 11 predicted proteins | sample HigsolmetaAR202D_FD_184834 | JGI IMG/M metagenome (GOLD analysis project Ga0207864, IMG submission 184834) | Ionic liquid and high solid enriched microbial communities from the Joint BioEnergy Institute, USA - AR20-2-D (SPAdes) (version 2) ... | reverse complement strand
CAGTTCATGGAGTCGAACAACATCGACATGCGCACCGCCGCCTACGCCCAGGCGCTGAAGCGCATCGGCGATGCCGTCAGTGCACGAGGAACGTATCACCACTTTTCCAACAAGTCAGGGTAAGACACCGCGGTGAGCGGCTGGTGGCGTGGCAACGCAGACGCATCCCACACCACCAGCCCGTTCACTCAGGATACGCACCACAATACAAAGGCCTCACCTATGTCCATCAGCCGCATCCCACCGAAGCATGGCCTGTACGACCCTTCCTTTGAAAAGGACTCGTGCGGGGTTGGATTCATCGCCCACATCAAGGGTGTTCCCAGTCATCAGGTGGTGCACGATGCGTTGGTCATGCTCCATAACATGGATCACCGTGGGGCATGCGGCTGCGAGGCGAACACCGGCGACGGCGCGGGCATTCTCACCGCCATGCCCGATGCCTTCATGCGTCGCGTGGCGAAGCAGGAACTGGGCATCACACTGCCGGAAAAGGGGCGCTACGGCGTGGGCATGATGTTCCTGCCGGTGGATGAGCGCACGCGCAAGCAATGCAGAAACATCGTCGAGCACTTCACCCGCCTGCAGGGTCAGGAAGTGCTGGGCTGGCGGCGTGTGCCGACCGATGCCGACGGCGCGGACATCGGCCCATCAGCGCGGGCGACCGAGCCGGTGGTCGAGCAGTTCTTCGTCGGAGCGGCCGAGGGTATCGACCAGGATGAGTTCGAGCGTCAGCTTTACACGATCCGCAAGCAGGCGTTCCACGTCATCAAGGCCGGCCCGATCGATGACACGCAGAGCTACTACGTGTGCAGCTTCTCCAGCCGGGTGCTGATCTACAAGGGGCAGCTCACCAGCGCACAGGTTCCGCTGTATTACCCTGACCTGCGTGAAAAGGATTACCAAAGCCATATGGCGATGGTGCACTCGCGGTTCAGCACCAACACGTTCCCCTCGTGGGATCGCGCCCAGCCCATGCGTTACATGAGCCACAACGGCGAGATCAACACGCTGCGAGGCAACGTGAACTGGATGACCGCGCGTCAGGGCCAGATGAAAAGTGCGTTGTTCGGCGACAACCTGCACCGACTGATGCCGGTGGTCGACCCGGTCACCAGCGACTCGGGCATGTTCGACAACGTGCTGGAGCTGCTGATGCTTGCCGGCCGCCCACTGCCCGAGGCGATCATGATGATGATCCCCGAGGCATGGGAGAACCATGAATCGATGTCGGTGAGCAAGCGCGCGTTTTACGAATATCACTCGTGCCTGATGGAGCCGTGGGACGGACCGGCATCGGTGGTGTTCAGCGATGGCCGATACATCGGCGCGGTACTCGACCGCAACGGCCTGCGCCCCAGCCGATACTACATCACCCACGACGACCGCGTCATCATGGCCAGCGAAGTGGGCGTGATCGAAGTGCCGCCCGAGCAGGTCAAGAGCAAGGGTCGACTGCAGCCCGGCCGCATGTTCCTCGTCGACTTCGAACAGGGTCGCATCATCGATGATGAGGAACTCAAGAACGATATCGCCACGCGCCGCCCCTACGGCCAGTGGCTGCAGAACCAGCGCATCGAACTGAGCGAACTGCCCCCGGCGGACAACGCGCACGGGTTCGACCCCGACACACTCCTGCCCCGCCTGCGCAGCTTCGGCTACACCGTCGAGACGATGCAGCACATGCTCATCCCGCTGGTGAAGACGCGCAAGGACCCGATCCACTCCATGGGCGACGACGCAGCCCTGGCAGTGCTCAGCGACAAGCCACGACTGCTCTACGACTACTTCAAGCAGCTCTTCGCACAGGTGACCAACCCCGCGATCGACTCGATCCGGGAAGAGATCATCATGTCGCTGGAGTGCTACGTCGGTCCGCAGCAGAACCTGCTGGAGAGCACCGAGGCGCACGCACATCGTCTGCTGGTGCCGCATCCCATCCTCACCAACGAGCAGATGGCGGCGATCAAGCAGATGAACCATCGCGGCTGGCGCACAAAGGTGATCGACATCACGTTCGAGAAGCCGCAGAACGAAGCCGCGGCGGGCGATGCCCTGCGTGAGGCGCTCGATCGCATCTGTGCCGAGGCTCTGGCGGCCATCCGCGAAGGCTACAGCCTGATCGTGCTGAGCGATCGCGCAATGGGGCCGAACCGCGTGCCGGTCAGCGCGCTGCTGGCCACCGGCGCGGTGCACCATCACCTGGTGCGCAAGGCGCAGCGCACACGCATCGGCATCATGGTGGAAACGGGTGAGGCGCGCGAGGTGCATCACCACTGCCTGCTCGTGGGTTACGGCGCCGATGGCATCAACCCCTACTGCGCGTTCGAGGCGCTGTGGCAGGCGCGGCGGGACGGGCTGCTTTCAGCTGACCTGGCCGACGATGATGCAGTCGTGGCCGCTTACCGCAAGGGTGTCGCCAAGGGCATCCTCAAGGTGATGGCCAAGATGGGCATCTCGACGCTCGCCAGCTACAAGGGCGCGCAGATTTTCGAGGCGGTGGGCCTGGCGCCGGAGGTGATCGACCGCTGCTTCGCCGGTACGCCCAGCCGCATCCGCGGCGTCGGCTTCGATGTGCTGGCGCAGGAGGCGATCCGTCGGCACGAACTGGGTTATCCCCGTCGTAAGGCAGTGTCGCTCAACGTGCTGCCCAACGATGGCCAGTTCCAGTGGCGCGCCGAAGGTGAACGACACGGCTGGACGCCCAAAGCGATCGCCGACCTGCAGGTCGCAGCCCGCACCAACAGCCGCAAGGCGTATGAGGACTTCGCTCGCCTGGTGAACGAGGACTCGCGCTTGCGGTGCAAGCTGCGCGGCCTGCTCACCTTCCGCCAGCGCCAACCGATTCCCATCGAGGAAGTCGAACCGGCGTCGGAGATCGTCAAACGGTTCGTCACCGGCGCGATGAGCTTCGGCTCGATCTCCGCGGAGTCGCACGAAGCACTGGCGATCGCGATGAACCGCATCGGTGGCAAGAGCAACACCGGCGAGGGCGGCGAGGACCCCGAACGGTTCAAGCCGCTGCCCAATGGCGACTCCAAGCGCTCCGCGATCAAGCAGGTCGCATCGGGACGGTTTGGCGTCACGATCAACTACCTTGCCAATGCGGATGAACTGCAGATCAAGATCGCCCAGGGCGCTAAGCCCGGTGAAGGCGGTGAATTGCCCGGCCACAAGGTGGACGAGACGATCGCACGCATCCGTCACTCCACACCGGGCGTCGGTCTCATCAGCCCCCCGCCCCACCACGACATCTACTCGATTGAGGACCTCAAGCAGCTCATCCACGATCTGAAGAACGCCAACCCCTCAGCCCGCATCAGCGTGAAGCTGGTGTCGGAGGTGGGCGTGGGCACGATCGCGGCTGGCGTCGCCAAGGGTTATGCCGATCACATTCTGATTTCGGGTCACGATGGCGGCACGGGTGCTTCACCGCTGACGTCGATCAAGCACGCGGGTCTGCCGTGGGAGCTGGGTCTGGCCGAAACACATCAGACGCTGGTGCTCAACGACCTTCGCAGCCGTGTGGTGCTGCAGACCGATGGTGGGCTGCGTACGGGACGCGACGTCGTCATCGCCGCGCTGCTGGGTGCCGAGGAGTTCGGCTTCGCCACCGCGCCGCTGATCACGCTCGGCTGCATCATGATGCGCAAGTGCCACCTGAACACCTGCCCCGTGGGTATCGCCACGCAGGATCCGGAACTGCGCAAGAAGTTCACCGGCAAGCCCGAGCACGTGGTGAATTACCTGTTCATGGTGGCGGAGGAAGCTCGGCAGATCATGGCGCAGCTCGGCTTCCGCACGATCAGGGAAATGGTCGGCCGGGTCGATGTGCTCGACGCCGATGAGGCGATTCGCCACTGGAAGACGGACGGCCTGGACCTGACGCCCATCCTCACCCCCGCGAAGAAGATGCACCCGGGTGTCGAGGTGTACAACACGCGCAAGCAGGATCACGGGCTGGAGCTCGCACTGGACAACCGGCTCATCGAGCTGGCACAGCCGGCCCTGCAATCGCAGCAGCCCGTGCGGATCGACGCGAAGGTGGTGAACACCAACCGCGTGGTGGGCACGATGCTCAGCCATGAGGTTGCCAAGCGCTACGGGGCGGAGGGACTGCCCGAGGACACGATCCACATTCGCCTGACGGGTTCGGCTGGTCAGAGCCTGGGCGCATGGCTGGCACCGGGCATCACGATCGAGCTGGAAGGCGATGCCAACGACTACGTGGGCAAGGGCCTGTCCGGCGGACGCATCGTGGTCTATCCGCCTCGGACATCCACGTTCCGTGCGGAGGAAAACATCATCATCGGGAACGTGGCGCTGTACGGCGCGACGAGCGGCCGGGCCTTCTTCCGCGGGGTGGCGGCCGAACGCTTCTGTGTGCGAAACAGCGGTGCGATCGCGGTGGTGGAAGGCTGCGGCGATCACGGCTGCGAGTACATGACCGGCGGCCGGGCGGTGATCCTCGGCAGGACCGGCCGTAACTTCGCCGCGGGTATGTCCGGCGGTATCGCCTACGTGCTCGATCGCGACGGCGACTTCCTCACACGCTGCAACCTTGGCACGGTCGAGCTGGAGCAGATGACCGCTGCGGGTGACATCGCGGAGCTGAAGCAGCTCATCGAGCAGCATCTGGAAGCGACCGGTTCCACCGTAGCCAAGGCCATCCTGGACGACTGGGAGAACAGCCTCACCCAGTTCGTGAAGGTGATGCCGATCGACTACAAGCGCGTCCTCGCCGAGCGCATGAAACACGACGAGGAAGAGGAAGCGCCGCTGCACAACGAAGCCACGCAACAGGCCAACTGACCAGTTTCATACAACGCAACACGCAAACGCGAGCATGAGACCCGAACATGCAGGATGTCGTGGTGTGCAGATGCCGCGGCGACGCTGAATCGGGTTGGCAACAGCGGCAGGGCCGCGATGGGAGCGATCAATGGGTAAGCCCACCGGATTCAAGGAATATCAGCGTCAGACGGTGCCGTATCGGGAACCGCTGGTGCGGCTGAACGATTATTTTGAAATCTACACGCAACCGACGGACGAGCATCTGCGCACACAGGGCGCACGGTGTATGGACTGCGGTGTACCCTTCTGTCAGTCGGACACCGGCTGCCCGATCGATAACCTGATCCCCGAGTGGAACGATCTGGTGTATCAGGGCCGGTGGCGCGAAGCACTGGATCGTCTGCACACGACGAACAACTTCCCCGAGTTTACGGGTCGCGTCTGCCCCGCGCCATGCGAGGGGGCGTGCGTGCTGGGCATCACTGACCCGCCGGTGACGATCAAAAACATCGAGAACGCGATCATCGATCGTGGCTGGCTGGAAGGCTGGATTGCGCCACAACCACCCGCGCAGCGCACCGGCAAGCGTGTTGCCATCGTGGGGTCCGGCCCGGCGGGACTGGCGGCAGCCGATCAGCTGAATAAGGCAGGACACCTGGTCACCGTCTATGAACGTGCTGATCGCATTGGCGGGCTGCTCATGTACGGCATCCCCAACATGAAGCTGGACAAGCAGCTCGTGCAGCGCCGCATCGATCTGATGGCGGCTGAGGGCGTTACCTTCGTCACCAACACCGATGTGGGTCGAACGGTTGATCCGAAGAAGCTGCTCGATGAGTACGACGCCGTGCTACTGGCGACGGGCGCTACGCGGCCACGCGATCTGCCCATCCCGGGCAGGCAGCTTCGCGGCATCCACTTCGCCATGGAGTTCCTCACCGCGAACACAAAGAGCCTGCTTGATACCCAGAACGCCGAAAACTGCCCCATCAACGCGAAGGGCAAGCGTGTCATCGTCATCGGCGGTGGCGACACCGGCACCGACTGCATCGCAACCTCGCTGCGGCACGGCTGCACGAGCATCGTCAACTTCGAGCTGCTGCCCAAGCCGCCTGCCGAACGCGCACCGGACAACCCCTGGCCGCAGTGGCCTCGCATCTTCCGTGTGGACTACGGCCACCAGGAAGCGACCGCGAAGTTCGGCGACGACCCGCGAACCTACTGCATCCTTTCGAAGGAGTTCATCGATGACGGCGAGGGCAACGTTGCCGGCATCAAGACGGTGCGCGTCGAGTGGAAGCGCGATGACAACGGCCGATTCGCAATGACCGAAGTGCCCGGCTCGGAAGAGGTGTTCGAAGCCGACCTGGTGCTGCTGGCCATGGGGTTCCTCGGCCCGGAACACACCGTCAGCGAACTGCTGGGCGTCGAAACAGACGAGCGCAGCAACTACAAGGCGCGCTACGGCCAGTACGCCACCAACGTGGAGAAAGTGTTCGCCGCGGGCGACTGCCGCCGTGGTCAGTCACTGGTGGTGTGGGCGATCAACGAAGGCCGGGGCGCCGCCAGGGCGATCGACGAATACCTCATGGGTGAGACCAGCCTGCCCGCGCCAAAGTTATCGCTGGCGATGGCGTAACGAAAATTTTCGCTTTTCCGTGATTTGCTCATGCGTCGCGGGGTTTTACAATGGCGTGTGTCGTCCCTTCATGCCTTGTAAACCCCGCGGCGGAATATCCTGATGCATCTGGGAATACTTGCGGTCCAGTTGCAGACGATTGACTGGGCCATCGTTGCGGCTTTTCTCGTACTCACACTCCTGATCGGCGTCGTCGTGTCCCGCCGCGCCGGGCAGAACACGTCGGAGTTCTTCCTCTCCGGTCGTACCATGCCCTGGTGGCTGCTGGGCTTTTCCATGGTGGCAACCACCTTCTCCACCGACACACCCAACCTCGTCACCGATTTCGTAAGGCAGAAAGGCGTCGCCAATAACTGGCAGTGGTGGGCACTCCTGCTCACGGGCATGCTCACCGTGTTCGTCTACGCCCGACTGTGGCGGCGCTCGGGGGTAACCACCGATGTCGAATTCTACGAACTGCGCTACAGCGGCGCACCGGCGGCGTTCCTGCGCGGCTTCCGAGCACTGTACCTGGGATTCTTCTTTAACGTCCTCATCATGGCGACGGTGTCAATCGCGGCGATCAAGATCGGCGGGGTCATGCTCGGCTTCTCACCGGTTCAGTCGGTCATCGCAGCCGCACTGGTAACCGTGATCTTCTCTTCAGCCGGCGGGTTCCGCGGCGTGCTGTTGACCGACTTCGTGCTCTTCATCGTCGCCATGATCGGCTCCGTTGCCGCAGCCTACGTCGCCGTGACGCATCCTGACGTGGGTGGGCTCACCGCCATGCTCGATCACCCCAATCTGCAGGGCAAAATGTCGGTCCTGCCCGACTTTTCCGATCGCGACCTGGTCATCAGCGTGCTGGTGATCCCGCTGGCGGTGCAATGGTGGAGCGTGTGGTATCCGGGTGCGGAGCCGGGCGGTGGCGGATATATCGCTCAGCGCATGCTCGCGGCGAAAAACGAGACACATGCTGTGGGCGCGACATTCTTTTTCAACGCGGCCCATTACGCGTTGCGACCCTGGCCCTGGATTCTCGTGGCGCTGGCGTCGATGATCGTCTTTCCAGATGTGGCGGACATCCGAAAGGCGTTTCCCCATCTGCCTGACGACGTGCCGCTCAAGGACGATCTGGCGTACCCAGCCATGCTCACCTTCCTGCCTCCAGGCTTGTTGGGGCTTGTGATCGCCTCGCTGCTGGCAGCCTACATGTCCACCATCTCCACGCACCTGAACTGGGGTTCCTCCTACATCGTCAATGACTTCTGGAAGCGCTTCGTCAACCCCAACGCCGGCGAGCGCGAACTCGTATTCGTCGGCCGGGTATCGACTGTGCTCATGATGGTCATCGCAGGCATCTTCTCCCTGATGCTGGAGAACGCCGTACAGGGATTCGGCATCATGCTGCAGATCGGCGCGGGCACCGGGTTGATTTTCATCCTGCGATGGTTCTGGTGGCGCATCAATGCATTCAGTGAACTGACTGCGATGATCGTGTCGTTTCTCGTGGCGCTCTATTTCCATTTCAAGCTGCCGGGCTCAGAGGAACTGAGCGATGGTGGGAAGATCGTGACGGGTGTGGCGATTACCACCGTCGCGTGGATTACGGCGACCTTCATCACACCGCCCACCGATGAAGGCCGGCTGCGGGCGTTCTATCGGCTGGTGAAACCCGGCGGACCAGGCTGGGCTGCGGTAATTGCCCGTGCCGCAGCCGAAGGCGAGGACCTGAACGAAGGACAGGCCGGCTGGACGGTGCCGCTGGGCATCGTGTGTATGTTGACCGGCTGCGTCGCCATCTACAGCGCGCTTTTCGCAACAGGTCAGTGGATTTACGGTCAATACGCCGCCGCAACCACCCTCACGGTCATCGCGATCGTCAGTTCGGTTGGGTTGTTTGCGCTGTGGAAGCGCATGCACGCCGCCGAAAAGGCAATCGCAGAGAAGGTCGCCTGAACCGAAGCAACCATCGTGGTGCCGGTCGTGGGTTCACCCAACCGCGGCCAAATCTTCCGTGCGCGGCGAATCCGTGAAGGCCTCCTGCGGCAGATGCTCGATCAGGTCAGCAATCGACTCGACAATCATATCCGGCTGATAGGCGTAGTGACGCAGGTCCTCGCGCCGTGTGCCGCCGGTGAGCACCAGCACGCTGCGATAACCCATCTGCACCGCGCCGAGCACATCGGTTTCCATCGTGTCGCCAATCATCGTCACCTGTGCCGTGCGCAGGCCCAGTTCCTTCCGAGCAGCGCGCATCATGACTGGCGAGGGCTTGCCCACACTGAATGCCTTGACCCCGGTTGCCACCTCGAGCATCGCGGTGATCGCGCCGCAACCAGGTCGCAGGCCGTGCTGTGTCGGACAGTTGGGGTCCGGGTTGGTGGCGATGAGCTTGGCGCCGTTCACGATCATGCGCACGGCTGCCTCCATCATCTCAAACGTCATCGTCCGGCACTCGCCCACGACGACATAATCCGGGTCGTGATCGACGATGGCGTAGCCGTTGGCGTGCAGTGCGTTGAGCAGTCCGCCTTCGCCGATGACATACGCCGTGCCCCCGGGCTTTTGTTGTGCGAGGAATCGTGCCGTCGCCATCGCGCAGGTGAAGATATGGCGTTCCTCGACATCGAAACCCATGCGCTTGAGCTTGGTAGCCACATCGCGCCGTGTACGCTGACTGTTATTGGTCAGGAAGAGAAACGGGATATTCAACGCACGCAGGCGATCGATGAAGGTATTGGCGCCGCGGATCATCTCGCTGCCGCGATAGATCACGCCGTCCATATCGATCAGGTATCCGCATTCCATGGATGAACTCCCAAGGTTCCCCGGCTCACAAAGTACCCCGCCCCCACGCAAAGCCAGTGCCACGAGCGATTTCCCGCCGCACCCAATCATCACAAACCAGTATTTGGCAACGACTTGCATTGCGCAAGAGATATGCAGGCCGTTCACAGTCGCCGCTCAATGCCTGCGCGCTCACCGGCCGCTTTGCGCGCCGATGCGGCAGCGGCTCGCCACCCCACCGACCGGCTGCTACGATCAGATATGCACCGGATCGACCACATGTCCACCAGCGATATCATCCAGCCGATCACCAAGGCGATCGCCATTCCCGCGGTTCAGCGTTTCAACGGCAAGGTGGTCTATCACTACGCGATGGACATCGCCTACGACACGAAGCGATCGCCGCTTAAGACGCTGCTGGGGCAACCGGTCACCTCGTACAAGCCCGACACGGGCAAGCGCGCCCCTCGCGACTTCTACTTTTATCAGCCACAGACCGTACGCATGCCGCCGGTGACGCTGTCGGGGCCGAACGGACCGATGGAAGCCCAGTGCGTCATCAAGCTGTTCCCCGTCGGCGCGCTGAGCATCACCCTGCACGCGCCCTTTCAACAACAGACGCTGACCGATCTGGTGGACTATCACGATGTGGACGATGCCCAGCGACACGCCCGCGAACTGGCACAGAAGGTCATCGACGAACTGGGCGACTGGCTGATCCGACCGGTTGTTCCGGTGCGCGAGGACGAAGCCTACACGGTGTTCTGCCTCGATGCGGTCTCCGCGGCTGAAATGTTGCAGCCTTCCACCGAGGCATGGCTTCGCGATCATCGCCGGGCCGTCGCCGCCCTGCTCACGCAGGAAGCCGATGCGCATCGTTTGTCCGAGCAGGAGATCAGCGAAACTGCCCAGCGATCGCTGAGTTATTACGCCCATGATCTTGTTGTGATCGACTGGGATGCCGCACTCATCATCGACGAGCCAACGCAGTTCGATGCCACCCTGCACATCATGGAGCTGGCCAACGTGCAGCTTGCCGAGCTGGAATCGTACGATCGCATGATCGACAGCCGGCTGGCGCGGGCTTACGACCTGAGCCACGTGAGATGGAAATCACGCAGGGTGATGTCCGACAATCTGCGCGAGTTCCGACTCGACATGGCACGCTTCCGCGATGAACTGTCCAACACCACCAAATTCTTCGGCGACTGGCATCTGGCGCGTGTCTACCAGGCCCTGTACGAGCGCTTCCACCTGGCATCCTGGTACAACATCGTTAAGAGCAAAATCGACACGCTCGACGATCTGTACCGCATCTACAAACAGGATCAGGTGAACAAAGTGATGGTCTTCCTCGAGGCTGCCATCGTGTTGCTGTTCATCCTCGACCTCGTTCTGCTGGTAGTCGTCGGGGCAATCTGACGTCGCGTTGAATTCGCCGATTCACATAGGTCAGGATCGCGGTTTTCCCGATCCGCAAATCGGTCTGCATGTCCCTAAGATCGGGCATGAAAACCTGGCTGCTTGGCGCATGGGAATCGCTTCGAACCAGCTTCTGGTTCCTGCCCGCCGTGATGGCGCTGGTCTGCACGCTGCTGGCATTCGTCACCATCAGCATCGACGAGCGTACGCAGCTGGACCTGCCAGGCCCCTTCAGTCGGCTGGAAGCCGGCACCGCTGACAGCGTGCGCACGCTGCTCGCCACCGTGGTTGGGGCGATCATCACCGTTCTTTCCGTGGTGTTTTCGATCACGATCGTCACGCTCACCCTTGCCGCTTCGCAGTTCGGCCCGCGCCTGCTGCGCAACTTCATGCGCGACCGTGGCAATCAGTTCGTGCTCGCCACAATGATTTCCACCTTCATCTACTGCCTGCTCGTGCTGCAGATGGCTGAAAGTGCCGACGCCTCCCGCCAACAGTTCGTGCCGCACCTTTCCACGATGGTGGCGCTGTTGCTCACGCTCACCAGCCTCGGCACGCTCATCTACTTCATCCATCACATGGCCCAATCCATTCAGGCGCCCTTCGTGATCGGCGCGGTGGCGAACAATCTGCACGGAGCAATCGACACCTACTTCCCTGATCCGATCGACAGCCACGATGGCGATCCTTCACCGGAAGAAGCAGCTGACCTGCACCGCCGAATCGAAAACGACGCCCGACCCGTTCATTCTTTGCAGCAGGGCTATATCCAGGCCATCCTCGACGATGTGCTCGTGGCAGCCGCGACGCGCAAGGACGTGGCGATCCGCCTGCGTCATCGACCTGGCACTTTTGTCAACCAGAATGCGGTGCTGGCGTATGTGACCCCCGCCGACCGTGTCGATGACGACCTGTGCCGCCGAATCAACCACGCCGCTCTCATCGGCCTGAGGCGCACCGACACGCAGGACATCGAATTCGAAATCTCTCAGCTCGTCGAGATCGGCCTGCGCGCGCTGTCACCCTCCATCAACGACCCCGGCACCGCAATCAACTGCATTGACCAGCTCGGCGGCGCGCTGGCGCATCTGGCGACCCGCCGCTTCCCCTCCGCGTATCTGCGTGACGATACCGGAGTGCTGCGCGTCATCGTTGATCGCACCAGCTACACAGGGACGGTCAACGCCGCGTTCAATCAACTGCGGCAGATGGGCCAGAACCATCCTGCCGTTACGATCCACATGCTCGAAACCATCGCCCGCGTCGCGGAACAGGTTTACACCGATGAACAACGCCAGGCTCTGGTGCAACAGGCGGAAATGATCCACCACAGCGCCCTGCCCTTCCTGACCGAGGATCTGGACCGTCAAAGCCTGGAAAAACGCTTTACCCGTGCAATGCGTCTGCTCGGACGTGAGCCATAACGCCAGGAAGCAGGAGATGCCAAAAAAGCCGAGGGAAATACAAAACTCCTGACTTCCTTCCTGCCCTTCGTGTCTTCGTGGTTAAAAAAACTACACCCGTGCCGGTTCGCTGCGTTTGAGCGCCTGCTGGCTCAGCCGCTTGCCCACTTCCCACACCGGCCCGGGGAACTTGTGACACGCGCCGATCACCGTGTCGAACGCGTCGGCGATGTAATCGACATCCTCCGGCGTCAAAACCAGCGGCGGTATCAGCTTGATCACGTCCAGCCCGTGCCCCGCCACTTGTGCCAGCACGCGATGATCCTGCAACAGGGGAATCAGCACTGCCTGACAGAACAGGCTCTGATCCAGCTTATGCAGCAGGCTCCAGCCCATCTTCAGCGTGACACTTCGCGGCGGGCCAAACTCGATCGCCAGCATCAACCCCTTGCCGCGCACCTGTGTCACCATCTCATACTTGGGGATGAGCAGCGACAACTTCGCCTTCAGCCGTTCGCCCATCGCATCAGCACGCTCAACAAGTTTCTCCTCGCGCAGCACGTGCAGCGTCGCCAGCCCTGCCGCCATCGCCAGTTCGTTCTGACCGAAGGTCGTCGAGTGCACCACGCAGCGATCGAGGCTGGAAAAGACCTTGTCGTGAATCCAGCGTTTGCTCAGCACCGCACCCACCGGCACATATCCACCCGACAAGCCCTTGGCGGTGATGAGAATGTCCGGCTCGACGCCCCAGTGCTCGCAGGCGAACATCCTGCCCGTCCGACCATAGCCCGTCTGCACCTCATCGACGATGAAGATCGTGCCATACTTGCGACACAACTCCGCCGCCCCGCGCAGGTAGCCATCCTCCGCGACGAACACACCCTTGCCCTGGATCGGCTCAACGATGAAGCCCGCCACATCTCCGCGTGACAGCTCAGCCTCCAGTGCTGCCAGATCATTGAAGGGGATCGCAGTGAAGTTCAGCAGCTCGCCGAACCCATCACGGAACTCAGGCCCACCATTGGCGGAAAGCGCCCCCAGCGTCAGGCCGTGGAACCCTTTCTTGCAGTGAACGATGCGATTGCGTCCCGTGGCCGCCCGGGCGTATTTGAAACTGGTCTCCACGCCCTCCGCGCCAGAGTTGGTGAAGAAGACGCGATCCAGGTCGCCCGGAGCGATCCTCACCAGCTCCTGCGCCAGCAGCCCCGACAATACCGGCACACCCATCTTCACGAGGTTGGGCAGGTCCGCCTCCATCGCCTGCCGCAACGCATCGCGGATCACAGGGTGGTTGCGACCGACGTTGAAGACTGCGTAGCCACCCAGACAGTCGAGGTAGCGGTTGCCCTTGTCGTCCCAGAGATACGCCCCCTGCCCGCGGACGTAGCGCACATCGTAGCCGATGATCTTCATCGCCTTGAGGAACGCCGGGTTGATGTGCTCCTCCAGCGCCTCCAGCGACTGGGCCTGACTCTGAGCCACGACCGCTTTCAGATCGAACATGACCATGCTCCTCCCTGGGATTTCCAGGAGCGACCATTCTACCGCCCGCAACGACTGCCAACCGAACTGTGTGGCAGTCAATCGACCCAACCATCCAAGGGCGGAAAATCCGGCTGGGGTATTTCGCCCGCGGCGGGATGAAACTTATCATTTGTGGATTCCGGATCGACCCCGGTCTATGCGGTCGTGCGCACCCGCCACGGAAACACTTATATGACAACGCTCGCTTTCGGCGTTGAACCTGACAAGCGTCCCTACCGCCTGCGCCTTGCGCGCTATCATGCTCTGGCTGAAACCATCACGGATTTCGTGCGGCAGCAGCCCGAGGACCGCCCACTCGCCCTGCTCGATGCCGGGGCGGGCAACGGCCGAACCTACCGCTACCTCGAACCCTTCAATGTCGTCGACCGCATCCGCTTCCATGGGCTGGACAACTCTCAGCATCGCCTGACCCACCTCTACAAGGCAGATCGCTGGGCCGAACTGAGGCTGCACGACCTGGAGGAGGGTATCCCCTACCCCGACGAATCGTTCGACATCGTCGTCTGTGAGCAGGTGCTCGAACACCTGAACCGGGCGCCATTCGTCCTGTCAGAACTGCACCGCGTACTTCGCCCGGGCGGGATGCTCATCGCGGGTGTCCCCTCCTTTCCGCCGGGCATTGCCCACCTGCGTGCCACGGTGGTGCCGCTGATCGATCGGCTGCGTTCGGTCGAGCGCGGGCACGTGCAGGTCTTCACCGCAGGCAGCTTCCGACGGATGGTCTGCCAGGCGGGCAACGTCGCCAGCATTCAGACGCGGGGCTTCCGCATCGTCTCGGGCGGCGTGTTGCGTTTTCTCGAAAACTACGAATGGTGGTATCGTGTGAACCGAACCCTCGGGCGATGGGCAGCGCCGCTATGTGTTGAGGTTCAGGTCGTCGCCATCAAGGCGGGCGACCCGGCCGGCCGCGCTCCAGCTCACACGAACACCGCCATCGAATGTTGTCATGACGAATGTAGCTGATACGACGGAACCAAACCGCGCCGGACCACTCATCACCCAAGTGGTTCTCTATGCCCTGCCCATCGTCATCCTGGGTTCACTCACTGCGATCTATGCGATTTCGCCGGAGTTCTATCTCACCTGGATTCTGGAATCGCAACAACGGGAAACGCAGGCGGTAGAGATTTCGACCTTCATCGCGGGTCTGATCGCCAGCATTCTGCTCGCCCGGGCCGCCTGGCTTATCACCCGCAGTCTCTGGCCCAACAAGCCCGATCGTTCGACGGTCGCCATCATCGTCATGATCGCGGCCGCAACGATCTTCTTCACCGGCGAGGAGATCAGTTGGGGCCAGTCCTATCTGGGATGGAAGACCCCTGAAAACTATGCCGGCGGGGAAACCAACCTGCACAACGTCGATCTGCCGATCCGGATCCAGTCGCTGGGCAGCCTGTTCCTGATCGTCATGTTTTTCGGCATTCCCATCGCCTGGGCGTTCCGTCAGAAACTGAACCTGCCCGAGTCCTGGCGGCTGATTGTCGCCCCCGGGCCGGTGATCTTTACTTTTGCCTGTGGCTTCGCCTGGTCACGCGTCAAGGACCTCTACCGTACCCTCTACCCCGAAGCGGAGAAAAACCAGGCCGACGTGTACGTGCAGTTCGTCGAGCAGATGAAGGAGCACAAGGAACTGCTCTTCGCCATCGCCCTCCTGATGTACGGCCTGCACGTCCTGCGCCAGTACCGACAAACCCGCTCGCCATCTGGTAAGAGCCCGGGTATCTGAAAGCGCGGGCAACCCTCCTCCTGAAAGCCCATGCCCTCCGGCCATAGGCTCCCGCGCCCGGACGACGTGGGCTTTAGCGAGATGAAATCCCATCGACCCCCGCCAACTTGGCAATTCCCGGCGGCTTCACTATCCTTTGTTCCCCTGCGCGGGAAGCTGGTGCTTGAACCTGGCCCGGGCAGAGGCTTATAACTATCGTTAAAATCCGGAGTTATCAGCACCTTTCACGAGGCCCTAAACGCCATGGCCAGCAACGGCACCATCACGCAAGTCATCGGCTCGACCTTCGACGCCCGCTTCCCCGAGGACGATCTACCGGAAATTTACAACGCCCTGCACATCCAGGCCGAAAAGGACGGTCTGGCCATCGACCTGGTCGGCGAGGTGCAACAGCACCTGGGCGGCGGACAGGTCCGTGCAGTCGCCCTCGGCTCGACCGACGGCCTGGTTCGCGGCATGACCGTCCGCGACACCGGCGCCCCCGTGAAGGTGCCCGTGGGTGAGCCGGTGCTCGGCCGCGTCTTCAACCTGCTGGGCAAGCCCGTGGACAAGCGCGGTGAGGTCAATGCCACCAAGTTCCGCGCCATTCACCAGGATCCGCCCAAGTTCACCGACCTGAACCCCAAGACCGAAGTCCTCGAAACGGGCATCAAGGTCGTCGACCTGCTGTGCCCCTTCGTCCGCGGGGGCAAGATCGGTCTGTTCGGCGGTGCGGGCGTGGGCAAGACCGTCATCATTCAGGAAATGATCGCCCGTATCGCTCGTGAGCACGGCGGTTACTCGGTGTTTGCCGGCGTGGGTGAGCGAACCCGCGAGGGCAACGACCTGTGGCTGGAAATGCAGGAGGCCAAGTTCCGCGACGCCTCTGGTACCGAGCGGAGCGTGCTCGAACGCGTGGCCATGGTGTTCGGCCAGATGAACGAGCCGCCCGGCGCGCGTCTGCGTGTGGCTCTGTCGGCCCTGGCGATGTGCGAGGAGTTCCGCGACAGCTCCGGTAAGGAGACGCTGCTCTTCATCGATAACATCTTCCGCTTCACCCAGGCGGGTTCGGAAGTGTCGGCGCTGCTGGGCCGTATGCCCTCGGCCGTGGGTTATCAGCCGACCCTGTCGACGGAAATGGGTGAACTGCAGGAACGCATCACCTCGACCAACAAGGGCGCCATCACCTCGGTGCAGGCGATTTACGTCCCTGCGGACGACCTGACCGACCCGGCCCCGGCTACGACCTTTAGCCACCTGGACGCGTTCGTCGTGCTCTCGCGTTCGATCGCTGAAAAGGGCATCTATCCCGCGGTCGACCCATTGGCCTCGACCAGCCGTATTCTCGACCCGGGCATCATCGGTCAGGAACACTACGACGTGTCCCGCCGTGTGCAGCAGATTCTGCAGCGCTACAAGAGCCTGCAGGACATCATCGCGATTCTGGGCGTGGACGAACTGTCGGAAGAGGACAAGCTGATCGTGGCACGTGCCCGCAAGATCGAACGCTTCCTCTCGCAGCCGTTCTTCGTGGCCGAGCAGTTCACCGGCTTCCCGGGCATCTACACGCCGCTGAAGGACACGATCGACAGCTTCCGTCGCCTGTGCAACGGCGAAGCGGACGACCTGCCCGAAGGTGCGTTCATGTACGTGGGTACGCTCGACGATGCCCGCGCCAAGGCAGAACGCATGGCTGCCGGCGTGTAAGCCGAACAACCCGCATCGCAAACAAAAACACGGCTGCGCCATGCAGCCGTGTTTTTTTGCGCTCCCCCCGTAATAAACGCCAAGAAACCAGGAAACGAAGAACACAAGCATCCTGACGTTTCGTCCTCATAGTCCTACCGCAGCGAGGCGCGGGCCGCGTCCTCCGCATCGGAACGGCGGTACAGGTTCAGATAGAACTCCATCATCTGTTTGCCGGTCCCCTGCCGGCTGCGGGCGTGCTGGTAGCCGTGACGGCCCGACAACTCGATCGCCCGGTCCAGATAAAAGTGCGTCGCCAGCACCAGCTTCAGGAAGCCGCACCGCTTGCAGTGCTCCAACGCGGTTTCCATCAGCCGTGTCGCGACGCACGTCTCCTGCCACGCCCGATCCACGCGAAGTCGGCGAATCTGTGCCACGTGCGGCCGATCGTGCGTGACAGCAATCATCCCCACCACGCGGCCCCGCACCCGCGCCACCCAGAAATGGTTGCGCGGGTGGTTCAAATAGGTCTGCTCGATGCGGTCCAGGTCCGCAGCACTGTCAAACGGGTCCGCCCAGCCCAGCATCAGGCCATGGGTATACAGCCGTAACACTTGCTGATGATCACGAGGCTGGTAGGTGCTGATGGTCAGTTCATGATCAGCCAGCATCTGCCGTTGCGCCAGTTCCTCATGGGTGGAAAGGGCCACCGGCTCACGCAGAGCAGCCACATCGGGAAGGATGTCCGGATAGACGAGTTCTCCATGGATCGAACGCATGATCACTTTTCTCTGTCGCCACAGTCCTCTCGCGAGGTTCGCCTCACGTCGGAGCGGGGCTGTGCCTAAAATCAGGAGTGCCTTTCGCAGCGGCAACGTAAGGGAGGATGGACCAGACCCAAACGCGCTGGTGCCGAAGCGTGCAGATTGATGTTAGTCCTGAATTGACAAGGGTATATAAGGGGCGAATCGGGATTGACGCTCCGGATCGCCTCGTAGCGGTGGATAGGGGGTTCCCCGACGTTGGGGACTGCGTCTTAACACGGCACGGGGGGATTCAGTCGCTATCAGCGCACGTGCGAGTCCAGATCCTCCTGCTTGAGGATGCACGTCACCACAGTACCGCCCTTGTCGCCGGGGCGAATCTGGAAATCCGCACCGATGATGCCCGCCCGGTAACGCATGG
>Ga0207864_1002331_pt1 | contig 18149 bp, 15 predicted proteins | sample HigsolmetaAR202D_FD_184834 | JGI IMG/M metagenome (GOLD analysis project Ga0207864, IMG submission 184834) | Ionic liquid and high solid enriched microbial communities from the Joint BioEnergy Institute, USA - AR20-2-D (SPAdes) (version 2) ... | reverse complement strand
TGATCCGGCATGTAGTGCAGCAGGCGACCGACATGCAGGTTGATCCGCGCCAGGCGTTCAACCAGCGCCTGGCTGAGCACCACACCCGCGAGTCCCGGTGCGGCCTGCGAAAAGGCGATCTCGACGTCGCGGCTTTGCTGTGCATGCTCGACGATCGCGTCGATTAGCTGCGGATCGACCAGGGCCGATGCCGGATCGACCACCAGTGCCTGGGCGGCAGCCCAGTCGTGCACGATTTCGGCCATCCAGCCGGCGTGGAAGCCGGCATCGAAGGCGCACGTGCCGTACGGCCCGCCGCGCCAGCCGTCGGCCCAGCGGCGCGACGCGGTCACCGCGTCCAGGCAGGCCACCGGATGCCGCGCGCCGCGGCTGACGATCTCCACATCGCTTTCGACGAGCGCTTCGCCGATGGCTTGCTCCTGGTCGTCCCAGCAGAGGAGGACGATCTCGCCGACGCTTTGGGCTTCGCGCAGGCGCGCGATGGTCCATGCCAGCACCGGCTGGCCGTGGAACTGGCGCGTGGCGCTGTTGCGATCGGCCGGTTCGTGAAGCATGGAGAGGATCGTAGTCATGCGCGTCATGCAGCCTCCTTCGACTGGTAGACAAGGCGCTGGTTCTGGAGGCGCTCGATGACATTCGCCATGAGCTGCTGGAAATCGGCGGCGGCTGAGACGACGCCGCTGACGTTGTCGATGTCGCGTTCGACCTGCCGGCGCTGCCGCTCGAGGGGATCGAGATCGGCGGCCGCGATGGCGCGGTCGCGCTTGAAGCGTTCCAGTTCGGTCTTCTGCGCGAGTTGCATGACCAGGTCGTAGCACGGACCCAGCTCGTTCATGCGGGCACGCAGCGCGTCGATGCGGGCGATGGCGCGGTTGACGCGGCGCTGGTCCTGCAGGTGATCCCGCACCTCGCGGAGCAGCGGCAGCGTTTCGGAGGCGATCTGCTCGATCTGGCGGGCTTCGCGCAGGCGGTTGTCGAGGCTGGCGATGCCGGCATCCAGGCGATCCCACCGCAGCGGCTGGGGATCCGCCTGCGGCGGCCGCACGGGCTGGGTGCAGTGACGGGCGATGGCCTCCGCCAGCGTCATGTTGATCGCGCCCCGCTTGAGGGCTCCGCCCTCGGTGGCGTCGATGACGGTTCGATCGGTTCGGGCAAAGTCCCGCTCAAACTGCTGAAGGTACGTGAACAGCCGCTGCTCGGTGTACATCGGATTGCCGTGGCAATCCGGGATGCGGCGGAGGATCTGGCGGTCGCGGACGATCTGCTCCCACTGCTTCATCTCCAGCGTACAGAAGCGCGACAGCTCCGGCTGCCAGACGTCTTCGTAGCTGGTGCCGGGCGTGTAGCACAGGCCGTCGCTGAAGCCGAGGTCCTGGCCGATGAAGATGATCGGGTTGCAGCCGAGATACTCAGCCAGATAGAAGGCCAGGTGCGCCACCGTCGCCCCCGCCGTCAGCCGCTCCTTGTTGGGCGGATTCTCGCGAAGCAGCGATTCGGCAAAGTCATTGCCCAGCACCGACACCGATCCGGGATACATCGAGAAGATCCGGTCGCTGGCCTTGGGCTCAGCCACCAGATGCGTGCGGAGCGTCGGCGGCAGCTTCTCGTAGAAGCGGGTGCAGATATCGTGGTAGTCCAGCGACGTGACGTAATGCGGCTCAATGCCCATGTCCAGCAGCGGCTGGAGGGTCGTCTGCACGGCGATGATGACGGCCTTGCCGCAGGCGTCGGCCAGCAGGTGCTTGTTCTTGCGCAGGGACGGTCCGGCTGAGACGATGATCGCCGGCTGGCCGCGATGGCGGTCCTTGAGGCGGGCGATCGACGGCGTGGCCAGATACCAGCCGAGGTTGCGGGCGATGTTCTCGCAGGTGCGCCGGCCGTTGGTCAGCAGCGTGCTGAGGTTTGTGGCGCTGTAGCTGTTGAACTGCTCAACCCATTCGCGCATCTGCTGATGGAACGCCGGCTGAAGCTGCATGCTGGGGGCATGGACGAGCGTGGTGCAGCCGGCGGCGAGCAACGCGATGCAGGGCGCCAGCCGCGTGAACAGATCCGCCTTGTTCAGATCGCAGAAGAACATCAGCCGGCGGCTGGCGATCATGGCGGACAGATCGCGGGCGAAGAAGGCCGTCTTTAGAACAGCCAGGTCCGGCTCGTGGATGCACAGCAGCGCGTCCTCGCTGGCGCGGTCGAAGACCTGCTGCGGCAGATACCCCAAGCCAAAGCCATGGATGTGGAAGACGAAGTTGCTCTGGAAGTCGATGTTTTCGACGAGCTTGGCGGCTTCGTCGAGGGGCCGGTATCGGCTGTGCAGATAGACCCGCCGGCCATCGGCGGTGGTGACAGCCGCCGTCGGTTCGCCGTTGCGGGACGGTTCGATCGGGTAGCATGCGGCGTCATCGACGGCTTCGATGCGCGCCGCCAGGGCCGGATCGACAGCCCAGAGGGCCGCGAGATTGGCCAGGTACGGCGCGTCCTCGGGGAGGACATATCGGTTTGTGGGCGATAGGCTTGCGGTCATCGTATGGCGCCAGTAGCGTCTGGTGAGGATCGGCGGCACGCGGCGTGCGCCGAGGGTCCTGTTACTTGGGTTATCGGACCCACCCGTCCGGAAAGTTGAGCGAAGATGAACTGGGATCTGCTTTTCGACGTGCCGTGGTGGCTGCCGGCGGCACTGGCGGTGGTCGGCGCGGTGATCTGGATGTCGGGCAATCGCCGCCGTGACACGGCATTGATGCGGATTGGCGGCGTGGCGCTGGTCGCCGCTGCCGCGTGGGCGGCGCTGAGCATTTTTGTGCAAACCGACAAGGAGCGGGCTGAAGCCGACACCCGTGCCCTGGTGAAGGCGGTGGTCGAGGGCGACAGCCAGACGCTTGAGCGGATCCTCGATCCGCGGGCGCGGCTGACCGTCTTCGGAGCCGAAACCCCCTACCACAACCGCCAGCAGATCATCCAGGCAGCCAGGGACGCCCGCGAGCGGTTCGGCCTGTCCGCCGCGCAGATCACCTCCATGCATTCCGAGCAGACCGGGCCGGTCGTGACGGTGGAGATGACCGTCATGACGACCCAGGAAGCCACCCTCGCCCGGCCGGTTCCCAGCACCTGGCAGTTGCAGTTCCAGGAGACGTCGGAGGGCTGGTCGTTGTGGACCGTCGCGCTGGTGGAGGTGCGCGGGGTGGGGACAAATCGGGTCCAGCGTGAGCTGCCGCGCATCGAACGGGAGTGAACCATGAACCAGGAGCCCCTGGCGATCTATCGTGAGCGGTTGCTGCAGGTGCGGCGGGTGCTGGCGCTGTATCCCGACCGTATTGAGGTGCAAGCCAAATGGCTGGGCGGCGGGCGGTTCTCGTACACAGTCCGGCTGTCGGATCTGCGCGCCAAGCCGACCGAGGCGCGCATCCGCCAGCGGATCTGGCGCAAGGGGCTGATCGTGGCGATGCTCGCGGCGGCGGCGGCCGTCGTGGTGCAGCGCTATGCACACTGGGGGCAGACGGCGATGTACATCCTGTGGGCCATCGCCGTGGCGGCGGGCATCTTCACGCTGATCGCCTGGAAGAAGGTGCAGTTCATGCGATTCACACAGCACGACGGCAAGCCGGGCCTGGACATCGCCCGCTCCGGGCCGGACGCGGATCGGTTCGATCAGTTCATCGAGCAGGTGCGGCAGCAGATTCGTCGGGCATCGCGATGAAGGGAAAAGCGTCGCAGGGGCCACATTGGCGGACCATGAGGGCGCGTCTAGCCAAGGTAGGGCAGGCTATTGCCTGCCGAAACGATCGCGCAACCGGCTTGGCCATCGCGCAAAACGCGGCACGCAACAGCGTGCCCTACGTCGAGGTGGATGCAGCCAACGTAGGGCAGGCTATTGCCTGCCGAAACGGATCGCGCAGCGGCAACGGTGATCGAACCACCAGGCGGTACGCAATGGCGTGCCCTGCGTCTACGGGGACGAGGCTGAAGCCCGATCCGCCCTACTCCAGGTAGGTGTACCCTTCCAGGCCGCTCTCGTAGAACTTCAGCAGCACGCGGCTCTCGTCGATGCTGATCTTCTGATCGCGCACCGCCCGCTCGACGGTCTTGCGCATCGTGCGGAGCAGCTCATCCGCCTGGAACTGCACGTATTGCAGCACCTCGCGAACCGTGTCGCCTTCGATCACCTCATCGATCGACACATGCCCTGTCTCATCGACCGTGACGTGCACCGCGTTGGTATCGCCCAGCAGGTTGTGCAGGTCGCCGAGAATCTCCTGATACGCCCCGACCAGGAATGCCGCCAGGTAGTACGGCTGATTTTCGAACGGATGCAGTTCCAGCACAGTCTTGACGTCGCGGCGGCCGATGAAGCGATCGACCTTGCCGTCGGAGTCGCAGGTGATGTCCGCCAGCACGCCGCGGCAGCTCGGCTCTTCCTTCAGCCGGTGCACCGGCATGATCGGGAAGAGTTGATCGATCGCCCATGAGTCGGGGATCGACTGGAAGATCGACAAGTTGCAGAAATACGTATCCGAGAGCGTCTGCTCGAGCGTCTCGAACTCTTCGGGCACGTACTCGAGCTTGCGGACGATCGTCAGGATCTTCGAGCAGATGCCGAAGTACAGCCGCTCGGCCAGCGAGCGATGCTCCAACGAGCAGTAGCCGAGATTGAACAGGTTGAGCACAGCTTCGCGGGCGAGCTGCGCGTCATGGTAGTACTCGGTGCAGTTCTGCTCGTTGACGCCGACGTAGGTGTCGAACAGGTTGACGACCGGCGCGGGCATCTCCTCCCGCTGCTCGGGCGTCAGCTCCTGCGGCAGGTCGAACCGTTTGAAGCCCGACCAGCCGATGACGTTAAACACCAGCACGGCGTGATACGCCACCATCGCCCGGCCCGACTCGCTGATGATCGTCGGATGCTCCACGCCGGCTTCGTCGCAGATTTCCTTGATGTGGAAGACCACGTCGTTGGCGTATTCCTGCAGGCCGTAGTTGATCGACGAGTGGAAGTTGGTCTTGGAGCCGTCGTAGTCGACACCCAAGCCGCCGCCGACGTCGATGTATTTCAGCCCGGCGCCCAGGCGCTGCATCTCCGTATAGACGCGCGTCAACTCGACGACCGCATTCTTGACGTTGCGGATGTGGTTGATCTGGCTGCCCAGATGGAAGTGCAGCAGGTTGAGGCAATCGCCCATGCCGTGGGCGCGGAGGTACTCGAGCGCGTCGATGACCTCATGCACGAACAGGCCGAACTTGCTGCGCACGCCGCCGGACTGCTCCCACCGCCCCGCCCCGCGGGCTGACAGCTTCACGCGCACGCCGATGTTCGGCTTGACGTTGTGCAGCTTGGCGTATTTGACGATCAGCTCCAGCTCCGTGAACTTCTCGACCACGGGGATGATCGTCCGGCCGATCTTGGTGGCCAGGATCACGGCTTCGATGAACTCGTCATCCTTGAAGCCGTTGCAGATGATCGGCGTGCTGTCGTCATCGACGACAGCCATCACCGCCAGCAGCTCGGGCTTGCTGCCGGCTTCCAGGCCGAAGCCGTACTTCTTGCCGAAGTAGTGGATTTCCTCCACCACGTGCCGCTGCTGGTTGACCTTGATCGGGTAGACGCAGCGGTACTGGCCCTTGTAGTCCTGCTCCTCGATCGCCTTGGCGAAGGCGTCATGCAGCAGGCCCATGCGGTGCTCGAGGATATCCGTGAAGCGGATCAGCACCGGAAGCTGGATGTCGCGCTCGATCAGCTCATCGACCAGTTTCTTCAGGTCGATCCTCTGGGAGTTGTCGGCTTTGGGGTAAACGACGACATTGCCATCGTCGCTGATGTCAAAATACCCCTGCCCCCAGCTTCGCACGCCGTACAACTGGCGCGACTGCTCGACCGACCACTGGCCGCTGGTCTGGGGCTCGATGCCGTTGGACGCAAAACCGCTGGGCTTGGACGCGCTGCCGCCGTTGGCGGGCCGCAGAGAACGGAGCCAATCGTAGTCGCGTGCAGCCTCTGTCTTTACTTCCATCTACGCTGATCCTCAAAAAGGCCCGGTGGAATCACCGATCAACCCGATCAATCGTATCGTAATCTGTAGAAAGTCAAACGGCGTACGTCAGTTTTCTTCCGCACGGGCCGGGAGCGGCGCGCTTTCACCGCCGGCTGCCGGCTGCCGGCTGCTGCTGGGTGAGGCAGTGGATGGCGCCCAAGCCCCAGATCAGCTCGACGCAGTCGATGCCGATGACCTGGTGTTTGGGCAGGTGTTGCCGCAGGATCCGCAGCGCCGCCCGGTCGTTGACCGGGTCGCGGTACGTCGGCACGAGCACGGCTCCGTTGATGAACAGGAAGTTGATGTACGTCGCCGGCAGCCGCTGGCCGTCATGCACCACCGGCGCCGGCATGGGGATTTCGACGATCTCGAACGGCCTGCCGTCCTGGTCGCGCAGGCTGTCGAGCTGTTTGCGGACATCCTGCAGAACGCGGTAGTTCCTGTCCCGCCGGTTCTGCTCGATGCCCACGACGATCTTGGTCGGTGAGATAAACCGGGCCAGGTCGTCGACATGCCCGTCGGTGTCGTCGCCCTCGATCCCACCGGTCAGCCAGCAGACATGCGACTGGCCGTAGTAATCTTTCAGATACTGCTCAATCTGGGCTTTCGACAATTTGGGGTTGCGGTTGGGGTTGAGCAGGCAGTCGGTGGTGGTCAACACCGTGCCCCGGCCGTTGAAGTCGACGGCTCCACCCTCCATGACGATGCCCGGATACCAGACCGGCATCCCCAGTTCCTCAGCCACGCGCGTCGGCACGGCATCATCCGCATCGTATGGCGGATACTTGCCCCCCCAGGCATTGAAGCCCCAGTCCACGATGCCGATTTCGGATTGCGGATTGCGGATTGCGGATTTCCGCTGCCTGCTGCCGGCTGCCTGCCGCCTGCGGACCACAAACGCGGGCCCGTGGTCCCGGCACCAGCTCTCATTGGTGGGGATGTGGTGAAAGACCACATTCTCTATCTTAACGCGATGCCGCGTCAGGAGCTGGCGGACAATGTACTCCCAGTTGCCGTTGGGCACGTTGATGTGCACCTTCTGTCGCGGGGCGATGTGTCGGATGATCTTCGCGATGTTGTCGGGGACGGTGTGGTACTTGTCGGGAAACGAGATCCCCTCCGGCCGGGGCCAGGAGAACCACGTGCCGGTCTGCCGCTCCCACTCGGCTGGAAACGTATACCCCAGCTCGCGGGGGGTCTTGGTCATTACCTTGAGCTTCGTCTTGGATGGCATGGTTGATGGCGCCGTGCGCTTGGTGTTACAGAGGCGGCTGTTCTACACAATTCCGGCAAAATGGCCATGGCGCGCCCCACCACCGGCCATGCCCCAAAGAAAAAACACAGCGCGTGCGTCCCGCACGCGCTATACCTCTTTGTCGCCCCCGCTTCGTCTCTTCGTCTCTCAGTCTCTCCCCTATCGCTTCGTCGCTTCTAATCGATCCTACTCCTCCTCAACAACAGCGCATTCCCAATCACCGTCACATCGCTGAGCGCCATCGCCCCAGCCGCGATCAGCGGATTGAGCAGGCCAAACGCCGCCAGCGGGATGGCCAGCACATTGTAGATGAACGCGAAGAACAGGTTCTGCCGGATCTTGCGCATCGTCGCCCGCGACAGGCGGATGGCGGTCGCGATCCCCTTCAGCGATCCGGAGACCAGCACGATATCGCCCGTCTCCTTGGCAATGTCCGACCCCGAGCCGATGGCGATGCCCAGGTCGGCGGTCGCCAGCGCCGGGGCATCGTTGATCCCGTCGCCGACCATGGCGACATGGTTGCGGCGGCGGGAGGACTTGCCCTCATCGCCGGCATCCGCGATGCCCTGCAGGTCCTGGATCGCCTTCGCCTTCTGGCTGGGCTTGACCTCAGCCCGGACATCGTCGATGCCGACGGCCTTGGCGACAGCAGCCGCGGTGGCCCGGTTGTCGCCGGTGAGCAGCACCGTCTCCAGGCCCATCTGCTTGAGCATGGCAATCGCATCGGCGCTGTCCGCCTTGATCTCATCGGCCAGCACGATCAGCCCCAGGCGATCGACCTCGGCGCCGGGATTGCGGCGGGCGACATGCACCAGCGTCCGCGCCCCGGCTCCCTGCGGGGGATAACCGCTGGTCACGCGGCCGTTGGCATGCAGCAATGCCTCGCCGCCGACCAGGATCGTCTGCCCCTCCAGATCCGTGATGACGCCCAGCCCCGGCTCATTGTTGAAATGATCCGGCTCGGTCAACTTCAGCCCCTTCTTGCGGGCGAAATTAACGATCGCCCGCGCCAGCGGATGCTCGCTGAACTGCTCAGCCGACGCCGCCAGGCGAAGCACCTCATCCTCCGTCATCTCGCCGATCGGCACGACCTTCACCACCGCCGGCCGGCCTTCGGTGATCGTGCCGGTCTTGTCCAGCACGATCGTGTCCAGTCGCTCGGCATGCTGCAGCGCGTCGATGTCGCGAATCAGGATGCCGCGCTTGGCCCCCCGGCCGATCCCAACCATCAGCGCCGCCGGCACCGCCAGCCCCAGCGCGCACGGGCAGGCAATGATCAGCACGCTGCAGACCGCATTGGCGATCTTGCCCCAGATCCGCGCATCCTCCCATCCGGCTGACACGCCATACGCATACCACCCCAGCCCCGTCACCAACGCAATCAGCAGCACGGCTGGCACGAAGATGGCCGAGATCCGATCCGCCAGCTTCTGCACGGGCGGCTTGCTCCCCTGGGCCTTCTCCACCAGCTTGACGATCTGCGCCAGCGCCGTCTCCGAACCGGTCTTCTGCACGCGCACGACCAGCCGTCCATCGCTGTTGATCGTGCCGCCGATGACCGTATCCCCCACCTTCCGCAGCACCGGCAGCGGCTCGCCCGACAGCATCGATTCATCCACCGTCGATCGCCCCGCGATTACCTCGCCGTCGATCGGAATGCGATCGCCCGGCCGAACCAGCACGCGATCCCCGACAGCCACCTGCGCCACAGGCACCTGATGGGCCTGGTCCTTCTCATCCAACCGCAGCGCCGTCGACGGCGCAAGTTGCAGCAGCTCGCGAATGGCGGACCCCGCCTTCGTCCGCGCCCGCGCCTCCAGCCAGTGCCCCAGGCTGATCAAGCCCAGCAAACCGACCGACTCCGTAAAATACAGATGAATCTGCCGATCCCCCGTCTCCGGATGGAACATCCGCCACCAGCCGAGCACATACTCCGACCCCACCAGCGCCACCAGGCTGTACACATACGCCACGGACGCGCCCATCGAAATGAGCGTGTCCATGTTGCTCGTCCCACGCCGCAGGGCGCTCCATGCGCCGCGATAAAACCCCCAGCCGATGAACACAATCGCCACCGTCGCGCCGGCTGCCATCACCCATGGCATCCAGTGCGCGTGCGGCAGCGTCCAGTGCATCACTTCCAGCGGCAGCCACAGGATCACGCCCAGGATCGCGCGGACTTTCCACGCCTTCGCATGTTCGATCTGCTGCTGAAGACGCTGCTCTTCGACATTGCCGGCTGCGACCGACGGGCTTTCCGGCACGGCCCGGTAGCCGCTGGCGGTGATCGCATCGGCGATCTGCTCGGGCGTGGTCATCCCCTCGGCATAGCGCACGACGGCGCGGCCGCGCGCCAGGCTGACATCGCATCCCTGCACCCCCGGCACGCGGCCCGCGGCCTTTTCCACGTGCGCTACGCAACTGGCGCAGTCCATCCCTGAGACCGAAATCGCCGTCTCGCGAATTGTCCCCGCAGCCGGTGTTGCAGTCGTCATACTGCTCGATTCTAGGCTTACCCGCCGCTCGCCCGCAATTGACACCCTCCTCCGCCCCTCCGGCGCAGATCCGCCATGATTCCCCAGCCGGTTTTGGCTACCATGACAGGCCGATGAAGGCCACCAGTCCGCCGCCGCTGCCGCGCGACAAGCAGTTTCCCTGCGTCAACTGCGGGGCGCATCTGCAGTTCGTCCCCGGCACCAACAGCCTGGTTTGCCCCTACTGCGGCACAAACAATCCCATCCCAGCCAAGTTCGAGGTGATCGAGGAGCTCGACTTCCGCGAACACCTGGCTCGGCTGGAGCGCGGTGACGCCCTCATCGAAACGCTCACCGTCACCTGCGACGCCTGCGGCGCGCAGACGACGCTCGATCCCAACGTCACTGCCGGGCGGTGCCCCTTCTGCGCATCCCCGATCGTCACCAGTGCAGCCCATTCGCAGCGGCAGATCCGCCCGCGTTCGCTGCTGCCGTTCCACATCAGCCACAAGCAGGCGATGGACAGCTTCCGCCGCTGGCTGGAAGGTCTGTGGTTCGCCCCCAGCGACCTGCGGCGCCGCTACGAGGACAGCGGTATCAACGGCATCTACCTGCCAGCCTGGACGTACGACGCCGACACCGAGTCGGACTACACCGGCCAGCGAGGCGAGGACTACTGGACGACCGAAAGCTACTGGACCACCGAGAACGGCCGCCGGGTGATGCGCACGCGACAGGTGAAGAAAACCCGCTGGTACTACGTCTCCGGCCGTGTGCGAAATGTCTTCGATGATGTGCTGGTCATGGCGACCACCTCCCTGCCGCGCCATCTGCTCGACAAACTCGAGCCGTGGGACCTGTCAAACCTCGTGCCGTACCAGGAGCACTACCTGGCCGGCTTCGTCGCTCAGAGTTACCAGGTCGATCTGCAGCAGGGCTTCGCCGTTGCTGCGCAGATTATGGACGGCTACATCCGCCAGAGCATCCGTCGCGACATCGGCGGCGACCACCAGCGCATCCACAGCGTCAACACGCACTACTACGCCATCACCTTCAAGCACATCCTCCTGCCGGTCTGGCTGAGCGCGTACCGCTACCGCGGAAAAAGCTTCCACTTCGTTGTCAACGCCCGCACAGGCGAAGTCCAGGGCGAACGGCCCTACAGTTGGCTCAAGATCACGCTGTTTGTCGCGCTGATCGCGGCGGCTGTGATGATGATCGTGCTGTTCCTGTTCAACGGCGGCATAGATATGTGACCCCAACCCGTGGCACGGCCACCAGCCGTAGGGGCGGATGGCAATCCGCCCTGGCGAAGCGCGGATCATCCATCGTGAGCCACTCGGCCCGCAGGGGGCACATTGCCATGTCCCCCTACAAGCGTACGGCACGCTATTGCGTGCCAGGACCCCGCAATCAGTCCCGGCCGGCAATAGCCTGCCCTACATCAGCTGTAAAGTCATCCTGAGCGAAGCGAAGGATCTCTGCGTCAGAAACCGTTGAGATCCTTCGCTGCGCTCAGGATGACCATTTCGGGCGATTGTTGGATGGGTTGATGCATAGTGTTGGAGACGCCCGTGCCACTGTGCGGTCATGCCTCTCTGAGGTGATAGCTCTTGATCATCGTCTGCTGGAAGTCGGGATAGGCATTGACGTCATGCTCCGCGAGGTCCAGCCCGTCGTACTCGTCGGCTTCGCGGACGCGCAGGCGGCCGATCGCGCGCAAAATGCCAAAGCCGATCAGGCCGATCCCCCCAGCCAGCGCGATCACAGCCACCGCTCCCAGCGCCTGCACACCCAGGCTCGCCAGCCAGCCGCGGCTGGGCTCCGCCAGCATCACACCGGCTGCCAGCACGCCCAGCAAGCCGCCGATCCCATGGATCGCCACGATCGACCCCGGATCGTCAAGCCGATGCCGCGTCTCCAACCGCACAGCCAGCGGCGGCAGCAGCAGCCCCGCAACCGCTCCCAACACCACCGCGCCAAGCGTCCCGATCGCCGGCGCCACCGCTGTCACCGACACCAGCCCCCCCAGCACGCCCACGCAGGCCGCCGTCGGATCGATCCTGCCGATGCGGATCTGCCCATACACGCTCGCGGCTGTCCCACCCGCCGCCGCAGCCAGCAGCACATTCACCGGAATGACCATCGACGCCCCACCCTGCAGTGCCGCCACCGCCAGCACATACAGCGGCCAGGACACCACCGTCAGCCCAACCCCCGCCAGCGCCATCGGCACGGAGTGGCCAAGGATCACATTGCTCGAACCATCGCGATTGAACTTCCCCTGTCGCGGGCCGACCATCCACGCCCCCACAGCCGCCATCACGCCGGCAGCCAGATGGATCACCGCCGCCCCGCCGAAGTCGACCATCCCCATCCGCGCCAGCCAGCCCTTCCACACCCAATGCGCAGCCACCGGCACGACCAGGGCCCCCATCATCACGGCTGACACCACCACCGCCCCCAGCCGCGACCGTTCGCTGATCGCCAGCACCACCGGCCCGCTGGCCAGCAGCACCACCAGCAGCGACTCCATCGCCACCGGCGCCTCGGGCGCGTCCCATCCGATCAGCCGACGCACATCCAGGCCGATTACCGGGTTCCCCGTGTACGACCAGATCGCCCAGCCAACCGCCCACAGCGCCAGCACCGCAACACACAGATCGACCAACTGCCGGATCAGCGCCGACGATGCCATCTTCGCCCGCGCGCCGCCGGCTGAATACAGCATCAAACCGACGCGCACCAGCAACCCCGCTGTCGCGAGGATCACGATCAGCCATTGTTCCATCCCAAGCTCCACGTTGGCGTTGGAGAGAAGTTGTACCGTCCGGCCCTGCCGTCGCCAATTCGGGGCGATGCAGGTGTCGCCCTCACAGCTCGACCGGCCGGCCGATGCGCTCCGATTCGAACGCGGCGTCGATCACCGCGATCACCTGCCGCATCTGCTCGAGCGTCACCGCCGGCTGGGCCTTGCCGTTCAAGGCGTCCACGACGTTCTCATAGAAGCTCAGCCACCGGCCGGTTTCGGTGGGGATGATCTCTTCCCCGTCGGCTGTGATCAGCCGGCCGTACTCCGCCTCCGGCTCGCGGGCGGAATCCAGATCCCCCGCCTTCAGCGCCGCCTCCTGCGGATCGATGCCGAACTTCACAAACGTCCCGTTCGGTCCCACGACATGAAACCGCGGCTTGGCGTAGCGTGTCAGGCAGCCGACATCGATCACCGCCCGCGCGCCGCCTTCAAAGACGATTGTGATCATCGCCTGCGACTCCACGTCCGCATCCAGCCATTCCCGCTGGATTTCCGCATGCACGCGGACAGCCGGCTTGCCCACCAGCAGCAGCGCCTGGTCGATCAGATGCGCACCAAGGTCATACACCCGCCCCCCGCCGCGCGCCCGCGACCCACGCCACGACCGCCACAGGCCGAACTTGCTCCAGCTCAGCTCCAGCCAGCGGACTTCACCGATCCGCCCCTCCGCCAGCAGCTTGCGGACGGTGAAGAAATCCCCATCCCACCGGCGGTTGTGATAGACCGTCAGCAGCCGGCCGCTGCGCTGGGCAGCTTGGCGCATCTGCTCATACTCGCCCAGGTTCAGGCACATCACCTTGTCGGTCACGACATGCTTGCCGGCATCGAGCGCCGCGACTGCCATCGGCGCATGCGTGTCATGTGGCGTCGCAAGGATCACCAGCTCCACCTGCGGATCGGCCAGGGCTCCTTCCAGCCCGTCATACGCCCGCAACTGCTGCTCCTGCTCGATACGCCCCCGCGTCTGCGGATCGCGCGAGGCGAACCCCACCAGCTCCAGCCCGGCTACGCGTTGGATCAACGGCGCATGGAAAACTCGCGCCGAAGCGCCATACCCGATGATGGCTGTCTTCCAGCGTTTCATCTCGGCTTTCCCCGAAAAGCGCCCTTGCGATGCGGCGGGCGTCGATCCTCCGCCTTCCGCGGCGGCTTTGACACCGCTGTCGTGGGCGACGCCGCGACGGGCGCGTCCTTGCGCATGATGAACAGGTAGTTGAACCCGCGCAGGAAGAAGTTGCCCTCCTCCGCCGCCCGGCGGTAGTTGCCCATCTGCAGCGTCTTGTTGTGGCGCACGACGCTGATGATGTCCACAGGCGTCAGCCGCTGGCGCAGACGCGCAAACAGCTCAAATCCGATCGGATGAAACCGCCCCGGGTTGCCGTGGACATACGAGTCGCTGACATACAGGCCCATGTGCCCGCCGACTTTCAGGATGCGAGCCGTCTCATCGAAGACCTGCTCCATCGCGTCGTAATACGCGCCCCCGGCTGCGTCGAGCTTGCCGATGTCGCGCGGATCGTCGCCGTAGTCGAGGTGGGTCGAATACGGCGGATCCATGAAGACGAAATCCACCTTGCCGGTGAGTTCCGACGGCAGCTTGCGGGCATCGACGCGAAAGATGTCCTTGCGCGTCGGATGCACGTCATACCCCAGCGCCCGCCGATTGAGGTCGCGCGCGACGTCCAGCGTTGTGCCCGATCCGGCAAACGGATCGACCACCAGGTCGCGCTCCTTCGTGTAGCGCATCAGCAGGTTCCAGATGATGTAGGACGGGGTAGCGCCCTTATAGCCGGGGATGCCCTGCTGGCCCTCGCCGTAGTCCTGCGAGGGATAGTCCCACAGCGTCGTCGGCTGAATGCGCAGCGGCGGACGTTTGAACTTCATAGGTGTGCATGATGCAGGATGGATGAGGCGGGGGCAAATGGTGTGCGTTGCATGGTACATGATGCATGGTGCATGACGGGAGGAATGACGAATGACGAATGATGCATGAAGCGCGGGGCCCTTGTTTCATGCGTCATTCGTCATTCATCATTCATCACGCATCATGCACCATGCACCATCCAGTACATCACACATTGAACAGGAAGTGCGCAATATCCCCATCCTTCATGACATACGCCTTGCCTTCAGCCCGCATCTTGCCGGCGGCCTTGATGGCGGCTTCGGACTTGTACTGCTGGAGGTCTTCCAGCGTGTAGATCTCCGCCCGGATGAAGCCGCGCTCAAAGTCGGTGTGGATGACACCAGCCGCCTGCGGCGCAGTGGCGCCGATGGGGATGGTCCAGGCGCGGATTTCCTTCGGGCCGGCGGTGAAGTAGCTCTGCAGCTCCAGCAGGCGATAGGCTTCGCGCGCCAGCGTCGCCAGAGCCGGTTCTGAGAGACCGACGGCTTCGAGCATCTCCTGCCGGTCGGCTTCTTCCAGCTCAGCCAGTTCGCTTTCGATCTTGGCGCACACGGGCACAACAGCGCCGCCCTCGGCGGCTGCGCGCTGGCGGACCGCCTGCACCAGCGGCCCTTCGCCGTGAATGTCGTTCTCGTCGACGTTGGCGACGTAAAGGACGCGCTTGGCTGTGATCAGCCCCAGGCCCCGAACGATCTTGCGTTCCTCGGGCGTGAACTCGATCGACCGGACCGGCCGGCCTTCGTTGAGCACCGGCTGGATACGCTGCAGCAGCTCGACGCGGGCAATGGCTTCCTTGTCGCCGGATCGCGCCTGCCGCTGGGCGCGGTCGAGCGAGCCGGTGACCGTCTCCAGGTCCGCCAGCGCCAGCTCGGTGTCGATCGTCTCGATGTCGCGGATCGGATCGACCTTGCCTTCGACATGGATGATGTCGGCGTTCTCGAAGCAGCGCACGATGTGCAGGATCGCGTCCACCTCGCGGATGTGCGAGAGGAACTTGTTGCCCAGCCCCTCGCCGGTGCTGGCGCCGCGGACGATGCCCGCGATGTCGACCACACGCAGCGTGGCGGGGACGATCTTCTCGGTCTTGATGAACTCGTTGATCGCCTTCAGCCGCGGGTCGGGGACGGGCACGACACCGACATTGGGCTCGATGGTGGCAAACGGATAGTTGGCTGCCAGCGCACCTGCAGCGGTCAGGGCGTTGAACAGCGTACTCTTGCCCACGTTGGGCAAACCGACAATACCGACTTCAAGGGCCATAGGGGCAGGGAGTATAGCCGCATCAGCCTATGGCTGCGACTGCGCCTGCTTCGCCTTTTCGGCAGCCCAGGCTTCGGCAAGGTTGAGGAACTCCATCATGTGCTGGTCGTAGATCCGCTGAGCCTGCGGATCCGCCAGCGGCAGCCGCAGCTCATTGATGACCTTCGTGCCCATGTGGATCCACTCTTTCCAGCACGGCGAGCAGATGCGCTCGTAGATGAAGCGGCCCTGCGGATGGGAGAACGGCGGGCCGGGCAGTTTCGGATTGATCCGGCCGCAGCGGGCACACAGGACCTCGTCGGCGCCAATCTCGGTAGTCTTGGCAGAGCTGGCAAGCTCGGGAATCTCGCCGCCAAGCTCCTTGAGCTTGTCGATCATGGCGTTCTTGACCATCAGGTCGCCGCGCTGATCGGCGATCTTCACGCCCTGCTGAAGGCGTTCGATGGCTTGATCGCGCTGGCCCAGGCGCAGCAGGGCCTCAGCCATGAGCTGGTAGACCTTCGAGAGGTTGGGGTTGATGGACAGCGACCGCTCGAAGCTCTTGACGGCGTCGGCGTCCTGGCCGGCGTCGAGGTAGGCGCGGCCGAGGGAGAAATGACCCAGCTCGTTTTCCGGGTCGGCTTCGGCCATCTTGCGGAACTGTTCAATTCTTTGCTGTACGTCAGCCATGGTGGTCGGGCTCCTGTGATGCATCCGCCCCGCCGCGTCAGCGGAGCGCGAAAGTGCATTATAGGCAAGCCGGGCCGATTGCCAGTATGGCGCGTGGCAGGATGCGTAGGGACGGCCGCGCTCCGGTCCGCGGGAGGCCGGCTGAGCGGGCGAGAGGCGTTCGTTGTGGCGGCTGTCAGTGCTTGATGAAGAAGTTCTGGAACTCGCCGGTGGGCGGCTGGATGTCCTGATCCACGTGCCGGATGAAGCCTTCGAGGCGGTGATTCAGTTCGCTGACGACTTCCTCGATCTCCCGGGAGGGGCCTTCCATGATCATCTCGACGCGGCCGTCGGGCAGGTTGCGGACAAATCCAGTGACGTTGTGCTGGATCGCGATGTTGTGCGCCGTACAGCGGAATCCGACGCCCTGCACGCGACCGCTGAAGTAACAGGCTCTACGCTGGATCGGCTGCTCGATTGCACGTGTCATACACGTATTTTTAGCAGCTTGTCACCAAACGACAAAGATGTAATCCACAAAAGTGACGCGCCGAAGTGGTGTTATTGCCACTGTCGGCGGTAGCCGTCGGTAGCGATGAAGTGTACGTAGGCCTGAAAACGGCGGTCAATCTCAGCCATGGGGAGCTGCAGGTAGTGCTCCAGCAACGGCTTGACGGCCGACGGGCGCCAGGTGGCGCCTCCGCCGCCGACGATCAGGTGCTCGGGCAGGCGGCCGGCGGCGGCGTCCTGCAGCATCCGCTGAAATGCCGGGCGGAAATGGCCCTGCTCGCCCTCCCACAGGAAGCGGGCGAATGCCCAGTTCTGGGCGTAGAAGGCCTCAATCCGCTCGGTCGGCAGGGAGATGACCTGCCCGGCATGCATGGAGATCAGTTCTTCCAGCGGCCAAAGGTCGTTGGCAGCCACAGCGGCTCGGAGCTTGTCGATCCGGTTGTAGTTGACCGACAGGTTCCACCGCGGCAGGCCGTTTTCGAAGTTGATCGACTCGAACAGGCAGGCGACCCCCTCCTCCAGGAACGGCGGCAACCGTGTTCGGAAATGGCGAGCGACGAACTGATGCCACCCCTCGTGGGCGGTCACCGAGTAGGTTGATAGATCCCCGAGAAAATAGGTAACCGCGCGATCGCCCAGACAATACCCGCCCCGCTGGACCTGCAGATAGATCTCCGCGTCCTCACCGGCGTTGACGATCGTAAACGCCGCCCACTGTGTGCGGTTGGCGAACAGATAGCAGTCCATCCGCCGGCTGGTCAGTGTCACCTCGGGCGCGAGCATACGGTACTGCTGCAGCGCGCCCTCGAGCACCTGCGGCACCCGCTCGAGCAGGTCCTCATCCTCGACCGTGGTGTAAAGGTTGTAGTGCGCCGTGCGGATGACCCGGCCGGGCGTTTCGCCGAAGTTCCAGCCTTCGGTCACGAGCATGGCGGGCGCGTTCGGGCCCTGCCAGACATGCGGGCTGGGCGCGCAGCCGGCGATGAACAGGGCCATCGCCGCCCCCCACCGCGACAGCCCACCGATTCGCTCGGGATTGGACAGACTAACGCGCATCGTTACGCTTCTGGCCGATGAACCAGGTGCGACTCGACATCATCAGTATCGGGACTCTCAGCCGCAACCTCCTGTGGCAGGAAAACACCGCCGTCCGCTCGGCCCATGCGACGACCAGCCTGATCCGCAGCGGCAAGGACGTCATCCTCGTCGATCCCGGCCTGCCGCCGCCGGCGCTGGTCGCCCGCCTGAACGAACGCACGGGCCTGAAGCC
>Ga0207864_1002326_pt1 | contig 18176 bp, 17 predicted proteins | sample HigsolmetaAR202D_FD_184834 | JGI IMG/M metagenome (GOLD analysis project Ga0207864, IMG submission 184834) | Ionic liquid and high solid enriched microbial communities from the Joint BioEnergy Institute, USA - AR20-2-D (SPAdes) (version 2) ... | reverse complement strand
TCGATGACGCTCATGGGATCGGTTTCGCGCTCGGGCTTGACGGCGAGTTCCGCGCGGGCGCGGGCAAACGAGATCATGCGGAGCGCATCCTCCATGCGCCCGTTGCCGATGTGCTCGGCGATCTGATCGAGGTTGACGATTAACCCCCTGGGGATCGAGGGGGACGTGGATACGCTGGTCTTAGGCATGTCATGACTCCTTAGAAGTCGTGGTGTGCTTAGCCGCTCGCCGGTGCTAACGACACTGGCGGGCGGCGCTCGTGACAGACTGAAGGAGTGTTTTTGGAGAGTTGGCCCCATCCTTGGCCCCAATGACTTAGCGAAGCGCTCGTAAGTATTGGTCGGGACGGCGAGATTCGAACTCGCGACCCCTTGCACCCCATGCAAGTGCGCTACCAGGCTGCGCCACGTCCCGACTTGGTGAGCCGCGTGCCGGCTCGATGAAGAGGCGGCGAATGATATGTGAGTCGGCGGGTTGTCGCTAGCGTGAGAGTCGAGGGCGAACGATCCGTGCCTAATCGAACCTACAGGGCACCCGCCCTGCTGACACGCGACATCGTCTTTCCCCCGGTGCTTGTCCGCCCCGCCGGCAGGATCAGCGGCTCCCGGCGAAAGCAGCCGCTAGCGACGAAGAATTCGGAGGATCTCCTCCAGCTCGATACGGATCTGGCGCACGATCTGCTGAGACTGCGACAAATCCTCGCGGGCCTGCTCGCCTTGCAGGCGATTGCGCGCGCCGCCGATCGTGAAGCCCTGTTCGTACAGGAGGCTGCGGATCTGCCGAATGACGAGCACGTCCTGGCGCTGGTAGTAGCGCCGATTGCCGCGCCGCTTGACGGGCTTGAGCTGGGGAAACTCCTGCTCCCAGTAGCGCAGCACGTGCGGCTTCACGCCGCACAACTCGCTCACCTCACCGATGGTGAAGTAGCGTTTGCCGGGAATCGCCGGCAGCTCGTTATTGTTGCCTGCTTCCAGCATATGCCTCGACTCGAGCCTTCAGCTTCTGTCCTGGACGAAACGTCACGACGCGCCGGGCGCTGATCGGAATTTCCTCGCCGGTTTTCGGATTGCGTCCGGGCCGCTGATTCTTGTCGCGTAGATCGAAGTTCCCGAAGCCGGAAAGCTTCACCTGCTCGCCGTTCGACAGCGATGCACGCAGCTCTTCGAAGAACAAATCGACGAGCTCGCGCGCCTCACGCTTGTTCAGCCCGAGCTGGTCGAACAACGCTTCTGCAATCTCAGCTTTCGTGAGTGCCATAGTTAGTCGCGACTTTTATTTATCGCGGATAGCCGCACCGTGTTGCTTCGCGAGCCGCTCCACCACACGTGCCACGACGGCATCCGCTTCCTGATCGGTTAGTGTGCGTGAAGTATCCTGTAATTGCAGGCCTAAGGCTATGCTTTTCATGCCTTTCTGGATCTGCGGCCCCCGGTAGACCGAAAGCACCGAAACCACCTTCAGGAGTTCCCCGCCCCCCTCGCGCACTGTGGCGATGAGTGGGTCGGCGGCGAGCGCTTCGTCGACAATCACGGCGATATCGCGACGTATCGCCGGGTATTTCGAGATTTCGCGGAATTCCGGCAGCTCAGCGGCGAACGCCGTCTCGGTCTCGATCTCGAACACGAACACCGGATATGTCAAATCCATGCGGGCTGCGTGCGCCGGATGAAGCGCGCCAATCCATCCTGCAGGCCGGTCGTCCCGCCAGATCCTGGCGCACTGCCCTGGATGCAGCGCCGGGTGCGATTCCGCCACGAAACGTACCTTGGATCGCTCGCCCGCCAGCGTCAGCAGCGCTTCGACATCGGCTTTCACGTCGAAGAAGTCGAGCTCCCGCGATTCGCTGCCCCATTGCTCAGGCAGTGCATCGCCGGCCGCGACACCGGCAATGACCTCGGTCTCGCTACCATTGCTGTCATAGCGCCGGCCGATTTCGAACAATCGCACCCGCTGCTGCTGGCGCCGCTGATTCTCACGCAAGACGTGGAGCAAGCCCGGCCACAGCGACAAGCGCATGACGCCGAGCTCGGCAGAGATCGGGTTCGCGAGCGGAAGCGCGGCATCCGGCAACAAAATGCTCTGCCAGTTCGCGTCCGTGAAACTGTACGTGATCGCTTCCTGATAGCCGCGATCGACGAGCAAATCTGCCGCGCGCTCGTTGCGCACTCGCCGCTCGGACCACTGCGTCAAAACCTGTTCGATCTGTGCCGTCTGCTCGGGGATGTTGTCGTAGCCGTACAGGCGCGCAACTTCTTCGATCAGGTCCTCTTCGAGTCCGATATCGAAGCGCCAAGACGGCGGGGTGACGCGCCATTGTTGTGCATCGCCCGTGCTCGACTCCAACTTCATACCCAGCCGGCCGAGCAAGTCCGCAACGGTATTCGCCGGGATTTCCGCACCGAGCACCTTTTGAATGCGATCGTGCCGCAGGCGAACCGGCTCGACGCTGCGCGGCGACGCGAGCCCGTGCACGACCGTCGGACCCGCCTGCCCGCCCGCACAAGCAAGCAGCAACTCGGTCGCACGCTCGATGGCACGCTCCTGCAACAGCGGATCCACACCCCGCTCGAAGCGCTGCGATGCATCGGTCACCAACCCGTAACGGCGACCTCGGCCGGCGATCGTGTTCGGATCGAAGAACGCTACTTCGAGGAAGACATCGGTCGTGGCGCTCGAAATACCGGAGTCCTCGCCGCCCATCACACCGGCAATGCCGAGCGGTCCGCGTTCGTCGGCAATGACGAGCACGTCTGGCTTCAATTCGACAGTACGTCCGTCGAGCAGCTGCAGCGTTTCGCCTTCGCGCGCGAAACGCACGACGATGGCCCCGTGCAAACGATTCAGGTCATACGCATGCATCGGCTGGCCGAGCTCGAGCATGACGTAATTCGTCACGTCGACGATGGCGTTGATCGGCCGCAAGCCGGCACGCCGCAACCTCTCTTGCATCCAGAACGGCGACGCTGCATTGCCGTTCACGCCGCGAAGCACTCGTCCCACGAATTTCGGGCATCCCCGCGGCGCTTCGAGCCGCACCGGGAACGTGTCCGAAATCTGCGCAGGTACCGGAGCGATCGCCGGCGGATGCAACGGTGTGCCACGCGCGGCTGACACTTCGCGCGCAATGCCCGCGACGCTCATGCAATCGCCGCGATTCGGCGTCAGATTGACTTCGAGGATGGTGTCGTCGAGCGCGAGCGCCGCGACCAGATCGGCACCTGTCTGGAGCTCTCTCGGCAATTCGAACAAGCCGCTCGAATCTTCCGTCAGCTCGAGCTCACGCGCCGAGCACAGCATGCCCTGGGATTCGACGCCGCGCAGTTTCGCCCTCTTGATCTGCGTGCCGTTCGGCAGGACAGCACCGATCGTGGCGAGCGGTGCTTTCATCCCTGGACGCACGTTCGGGGCACCGCAAACGATCTGTAGTTCTTCGCTGCCGGTGGAAACGCGGCAAACGTTCAATTTGTCGGCATCCGGATGCTTCGTCACGGACAGCACTTCGCCGACGATGATGCCCTTCAACGCGGGACCGGCACGCTCGACGCCTTCGATTTCCAGACCAGCCATCGTCAACGCGTGGGTAAGCGCGGGCACATCGTCGCCCGTATCGACCCAGTCGCGAAGCCACTGCAAGCTGATTCTCATGACCGATGACCTGGAACGAGACGTGAATTCGTAACCGCGTACACTCGAGACAGACGAGCGCGCTCGGCGCTCATGCGAACTGCCTGAGGAATCTCAGATCGTTCTCGAAGAACAAGCGCAAGTCGGGCACCCGATAGCGCAGCATCGCAAGCCGATCGATGCCCATGCCGAACGCGTAACCGGTGTAGCGCTCCGAATCGATGTTCACTGCGCGCAGCACATTGGGATGCACGACGCCGCAACCGGCCACTTCGAGCCAGCCCGTTTGTTTGCACACGCGGCAGCCGCTGCCGTTGCACACCACGCAAGAAATATCGACTTCCGCCGAAGGTTCGGTGAACGGGAAATACGACGGACGCAGCCGCATCTTCACGTCCTTCTCGAACAGCGCCTGCATGAACTGATGCAGACACGCCTTCAAGTTCGCGAACGTGATGCCCTCGTCGACGACGAGGCCTTCGACCTGATGGAACATCGGCGTGTGCGTCATATCGGAATCGCAGCGATAGACGCGGCCCGGAACGATCACGCGAATCGGCGGCTGCTGCGTTTCCATCACCCGCACCTGCACGGGCGAGGTGTGCGTACGCAGAAGCCGTCCGTCGCCAAAATAAAACGTATCGTGCATCGCCCGCGCAGGATGATTCGCGGGAATGTTGAGCGCTTCGAAGTTGTGCCAGTCGTCTTCGATCTCGGGGCCGTCCGCGACCGTGAAGCCGGCGTTGCGGAAGATCTGTTCGAGCCGGCGCCGAACGCGCGTGACAGGATGTAGGCCCCCGATCGTCTGACCGCGGCCGGGCAAGGTCACATCGACGGTTTCGCTGGCGAGCTGCGCGGCGAGCTTCTCGGCTTCGAGCGCCTGGCGCCGCTCTTCCAGCAACGCCGTGAGAGTCTCTTTGGCTTCGTTGATTTGTGCGCCGGCCTGCTTGCGCGCCTCGGGCTCCATCGTCCCGAGCGATCTCAATAGCGCAGTGATTTCGCCCTTTTTACCGAGCAGCCGTACGCGTATTTCGTCGAGCGCCTGCAAGTCGCGGCACGATGCAATGTCCGCGCGGGCCGTTTCAATCAAGGTTTGCAGGTTCTCGAGCATGCAGGTTCGACCGAAGATGGGCGCCAGAATACTTGAAACAGGGCGCCGCCCGTGCAGCGCCCTCTTTCCGTATCGAATCAGGCTGTCGAGCAGCCTGCGGCTTACGCAGCCTTGATGAGGCTATCGCGTGCCTTCTGTGCCAGCACCGCAAACGCCGCGGCGTCGTGGACCGCGATGTCGGCGAGCACCTTGCGATCGATCGACAGCCCGGCCTTGTTCAACCCTGCAATCAGCTTGCTGTAGGACAGACCGTGAACGCGCGCAGCCGCGTTGATACGCACGATCCACAGCGAGCGCATCGTGCGCTTCTTCGCCTTGCGATCGCGATACGCGTATTGGCCGGCCTTGATGACGGCCTGCTTCGCTACGCGGAAGACTTTGCGCCGGGCGTTGTAGTAGCCCTTCGCTTTCTTGAGGATCTTCTTGTGACGGGCGCCCGCAATGACGCCTCTCTTAACGCGTGCCATGGGTCACCTCCTCACTTGGCGTGCGGGAGCAGCTGCTCGAGCCGTCCCAGATCTTGCTTGGCCACCATGCTCGGCGCGCGCAGCTGACGCTTACGCTTGCTCGGCTTCTTCGTGAGGATGTGGCGCCGATGAGATTGGGCTCGCTTGAACCCTTTGGCAGTCTTGCGAAAACGCTTCGCCGCTGCCCGGTTGGTCTTCAACTTGGGCATTGTTCACTCCGATTTGTTTAGCCTCTGGGGAAACGCCGCTCGCGCGGCGCCCTTTCAGGCGGGACAACTCGCAACCGAGCTAACGCCCGGCCGCTGAGCTGCTCACTTTTTCTTTGGCCCGAACAACATCACCATCTGTCGCCCTTCCATCTGCGGCATCTGCTCGACCTGGGCGTAAGGCGCCAGATCGTTCTGAACCCGCAGCAGGAGCTCGCGACCGACTTCTTGATGGGCCAATTCGCGGCCTCGGAACCTCATGGTTACCTTGGCCTTGTCTCCTTCCTGGAGAAAGCGAATCAGGTTACGCAGCTTGACCTGATAATCGCCTTCCTCCGTCCCTGGCCGAAACTTCACTTCCTTGATCTGGATCTGCTTCTGCTTGCGCTTCGCTGCATGCGCCTTCTTGTTCTGTTCGAACAAGTACTTGCCGAAGTCCATGATCCGGCAAACGGGCGGATCCGCCGTTGGAGAAACCTCTACCAAGTCGAGGTCGGCGTTTTGCGCCATCTGCAGGGCTTCGGACCGCGAGAGCACTCCCACCTGGCGGCCCTCTGCGTCGATGATGCGCAGCCTTGGGGCCGTGATTTCTTCATTGCGCCTTATGCGCTTAGTAGTCGGGGCAGCGATGCGTCATACCTCCAAAACGGTCCGGCCGCGGCTCGCGACTTCCTCGGCAAGCTTCGACGCGATCGCTTCCAACGACATCGCCCCGAGGTCTTTGCCACTGCGCGTGCGCACGGCCAGAGAATTCGAACCTGCCTCGCGATCGCCAGCTACCAATAGATAGGGAACGCGCTGCAGCGTGTGCTCGCGGATCTTAAAGCCGACCTTTTCGTTCCGCAAGTCTGCTTCGACGCGAAGCCCCTGTTTTTTAAGGGTTTCGGTGACGCGCTGCACGTACTCGGCCTGCCTGTCCGTAATGTTGAGCACAACGGCCTGCACGGGCGCGAGCCAGAGCGGCAGCTTGCCGGCGTGATGCTCGATGAGGATTCCGAGGAACCGCTCGAGCGAGCCGAAGATCGCCCGGTGCAGCATGACGGGCGTGCGTTTCTCGCTGTGGGCATCGATGTAGTACGCCCCCAGTCGTCCGGGGAGATTCAGGTCGACCTGCCACGTCCCGCACTGCCAATCGCGGCCGATTGCGTCCTTGAGGACGAACTCGAGCTTCGGACCGTAGAAAGCACCCTCGCCGGGGTTCAGCGTGTACTCCAAACCCGCAGACTTCGTCGCGTCTTTCAGGGCCTGCTCGGCCCGGTCCCACACCTCGTCGCTGCCGACTCGCTTCTCGGGCCGGTCGGAGAACTTCACTTTGACGTTCTCGAACCCGAAGTCCCGGTAAATCGACATCAAGAGCTCGATGCCGCGGACGGTTTCCTCAGTGATCTGCTCCTCCGTGATGAACACGTGGGCGTCGTCCTGCGTGAACCCGCGGACGCGCATGAGGCCGTGCAATGCACCCGACGGCTCGTAGCGATGCACCTTGCCGAATTCAGCGAACCGCAGCGGTAGATCGCGATAGCTGCGCAGCCCGTGCTTGAAGATCTGCACGTGCCCGGGGCAGTTCATCGGCTTGATCGCATAGACCCGCTCGTCGGGGGTCTTGGTGAGGAACATGTTCTCGCCGAACTTTTCCAGGTGCCCCGACTGACGCCAGAGCTCCGCATCCATGATCTCGGGGGCATTGACCTCTTGATAGCCGGCCTCGCGCTGCTTCTCGCGCATGTAGGCGATCAGCGTCTGGAAAATCGTCCAGCCTTTCGGATGCCAGAACACCGCACCCGGCGCTTCCTCCTGGAAATGGAACAGGTCCATTTCCTTGCCGAGCTTGCGGTGGTCGCGCTTCTCGGCTTCTTCGATGCGCGTGAGGTAAGCCTTGAGACTCTTCTCGTCGGCCCATGCCGTGCCGTAGATGCGCTGAAGCATCTCGTTGCGGGAGTCACCGCGCCAGTACGCACCTGCGAGCTTGGTGAGCTTGAAGTGACGCAGGAAGCGCGTGTTTGGAACGTGCGGGCCGCGGCACATGTCCACGTACTCTTCGTGGTGGTACAAGCCCATGGCCTTCTCGTTCGGCATGTCGTCGATCAGGCGTAGCTTGTAGTCCTCTCCGCGCTCCTTGAAGACCCGGATCACTTCTTCGCGCGGCGTCATCCGCTTGATGACGTCGTAGTCCTTCGCAATCAGCTCCCGCATGCGCGTTTCGATCGCGGCCAGATCCTCGGGCGTGAAGGACCGCTCGTAGGCGATGTCGTAATAGAACCCGTCCTCGATGACCGGTCCGATCACCATTTTTGCGGTCGGATACAGCTGCTTGACGGCGTGCCCGACCAAGTGGGCGAACGAGTGACGAATGATTTCGAGCCCTTCGGGATCCTTGGGCGTGATGACTTGGACTGTCGCGTCTTCCGTGATCGGATCGCAGGTATCGACCAGCTTGCCGTTCACCTTGCCGGCCACCGCGGCTTTGGCGAGGCCCGGACCGATGTCCGCGGCAATCTTCGCGATCGTAACGGGTTCGGCGTAGGTGCGTTGGCTGCCGTCCGGCAGAGTAATGACAGGCATGAGAGAGCTGAGGGCTTCAGGCTGACAGGCTACGGGCCGCGGTCGGAACCAGTGCGTTCGTCGCTAGCCCTCCGCACATTCCTCTCGACAACAAGCTGGAAAGAGGTGGTGCGCGCGACAGGGATCGAACCTGTGACCCCCACCATGTCAAGGTGATGCTCTACCGCTGAGCTACGCGCGCCCCGGAAAAAGGCCGGCAAGGATAACGACGAGAAGGCGTAGAGGCAAGGAAGAAGCGCGTGGGACTTGGGGCTCGGGGCATGGGGCCGAACGAACTGCTGCCGCTTCGATCAACGTCCAGTGCCCAGAGCCCAGCGCCCTTAACCTGCTTTCGCCGTCGGCGACAACCCGAGACTCACATTGCGCAGCTTCTCAATCTCGTCGCGCAAGCGTGCTGCTTCCTCGAACTCGAGATTGCGAGCGCGCTTGTACATCTCCTGCTCGAGCTTCTTGATCTTGCGCAGCGCTTGCTCGGGTGTGAGCGAGGCATATTCGCTCGCAGGTTCGGCGACGCGCCGCAGCTTCCCTCCGCCTCGTTCCGGAGCCTCCGAATACGCACCCTCCATGATGTCGGTCACGGCCTTCTGAATGCCGCGCGGCGTGATGCCGTGCCGTTCGTTGAATTCCATTTGCTTGCGGCGACGTCGATTGGTCTCGTCGATCGCCCGGCGAATCGAACCGGTGATCTGATCGGCGTATAGGATCGCCCGGCCGTGCAAATTGCGCGCGGCACGACCGATCGTCTGGATCAGCGAGTTCTCGGACCGCAAGAAGCCTTCCTTGTCCGCATCGAGGATGGCGACCAAGCCGACCTCGGGCATGTCCAATCCTTCGCGCAACAAATTGATGCCGACGAGCACGTCGAACTTGCCGAGACGCAGGTCGCGGATGATCTCCGTGCGCTCCACCGTATCGATGTCGGAGTGCAGATAACGCACTTTCACGCCATGCTCATCGAGGTACTCGGTGAGGTCCTCGGCCATGCGCTTCGTGAGCGTCGTGATCAGCACGCGCTCGTCGCGCTCGATACAGCGCTTGATCTCCGAGAGCACGTCGTCGACTTGCGTACGAACCGGACGCACTTCCACCTCCGGATCGACGATACCGGTCGGACGCACGACCTGCTCGACCACTTGTCCTGAGTGCTGCAACTCGTAGGGCCCAGGGGTCGCCGACACGAAAATCGTCTGCGGCGCGAGCTTTTCCCATTCATCGAACCGCAGCGGGCGGTTGTCGAGCGCGGACGGCAGTCGGAAACCGTATTCGACGAGCGTTTCCTTACGCGAGCGATCGCCGCGATACATGGCCCCCAACTGCGGAATCGTCTGGTGGCTCTCGTCGATGATGAGCAATGCATTCGAGGGCAAGTAATCGAACAAGCACGGCGGAGGCTCGCCAGGTGCACGACCGGAAAGAAACCGCGAGTAATTCTCGATGCCGTTGCAGTAGCCGACTTCGCGGATCATTTCGAGATCGAACATCGTGCGCTGTTCGAGCCGCTGCGCTTCGAGCAGCTTGCCCTGCGCGCGCAGATACTGCAGACGATCGTGGAGCTCGTCGCGAATTTCGTCGATGGCCCGCACGAGCCGATCGCGCGGCGTCACGTAGTGCGTCGAGGGAAACACCGTGTAGCGCGGCACCTTGCGACGAACCTCGCCCGTGAGCGGATCGAACAGCGTCAGCGAATCGATCTCGTCGTCGAACAGCTCGACACGCAGCGCCTCGCGTTCCGACTCCGCGGGGAAAATGTCGATCACATCGCCGCGCACGCGATAGGTGCCTTGCGTGAGCTCCATGTCGTTGCGCTTGTATTGCATGTCCGCGAGCCGACGCAGGATCTGGCGCTGATCGATGCGATCGCCGCGCGACAAGTGCAACACCATCTGCAGGTACGACTCGGGATCGCCGAGGCCGTAAATCGCCGACACCGTCGCCACGATGATCGAATCCGGCCGTTCGAGCAGCGCCTTCGTGGCGGACAGTCGCATTTGCTCGATGTGCTCGTTGATCGAGGCGTCCTTCTCGATGTACGTGTCCGAGGACGGCACGTACGCCTCTGGCTGGTAGTAGTCGTAATAGGAAACGAAATACTCGACGGCGTTCTCGGGAAAGAACTCCTTGAACTCGCCGTAGAGCTGCGCAGCCAGCGTCTTGTTGTGCGCCAGCACGAGCGTCGGACGCTGCACTTGCTGGATCACGTTCGCAATCGTGAACGTCTTACCCGACCCGGTCACGCCGAGCAGCGTTTGATGCGACAGACCGGCCCGCAACCCCTCGACGAGCTGACGGATCGCCTCGGGCTGATCGCCCGCCGGCGCGTAATCGCTCTTCAACCGGAATCGAAGTTGGGCGGTGTCAGTATTCATGGGCGCGTCTCGGACGAGGTATGGGCGGTTCGACGTCGAATTTGCTGAAAGGTTGCCATCCGAGCATGAAGGGAAATGTTGCCAACCGATGTCCGATTCAGCGGCTCCCGCTCCTTGGAGGACCTCGAGGTGGCGCCTACAATGCTCGCGTCCCTCGCCTAGCCGGATTCTCCCATGAGCCTACCGATTTCGCAGCGCGTTCAGCGTGTGAAGCCCTCCCCGACGGTCGCTTTGACCGGCCGTGTTGCGCAGCTCAAAGCCGAGGGCAAGGACATCATCAGCCTCGGCGCGGGCGAGCCGGACTTCGACACGCCGCAGCACATCGCAGATGCGGGCGTCGAGGCGATCCGGAAAGGATTCACCCGATACACGGCGCTCGAAGGCAACGCCGACCTCAAGGACGCGATCATCGCCAAGTTCAAGCGCGAGAACGGGCTCGAGTACAAGCGCAGCCAAATCTTGGTCTCGAGCGGCGCCAAACAAACGATCTTCAATCTGATCCTGGCACTGATCGATCCGGGCGACGAAGTCATCATCCCGGCGCCGTATTGGGTCTCTTATCCGGACATGGTCCTGCTCGCAGGCGGCGTGCCCGTCACGCCCTACGGCGGTCCCGATCAGGGCTACAAGATCACGCCGACGCAGCTCGAGCTCGCCATCACGCCGAAGACACGGCTCTTCATTTTGAACAGCCCGAGCAATCCGACCGGTGCGGCCTACACTCGCGCCGAGCTGCGTGCGTTCGGCGATGTGCTTGCCCGTCATCCGAATGTAGCGATCTGCACGGACGACATTTACGAGCACATCTATTGGGCGGACGAGCCCTTTGCGAGCTTCGCGGCCGTGTGTCCCGAGCTCTACGACCGCACGATCACAGTGAACGGCGTTTCCAAAGCTCATGCCATGACGGGTTGGCGCATCGGTTTCTGCGGCGGACCGACCGAAATCGTCACGGCAATGGCAACGATCCAGGGCCAAAGCACTTCGAATGCTTCATCGATCGCACAGAAGGCCGCCGTCGCCGCCTTGAACGGCGATCAGACGTGCGTTCGCCAGATGAACGAGCAGTTCAAGCGGCGCCACGACTTCCTCGTCGAAGGCCTCAACAAGCTTCCCGGCGTTTCGTGCCTGCCCGGCGCCGGGACGTTCTATGCGTTTGCCAATATCGAAGGCGCGATGAAACTCATGGGTGCCAAGGACGACACGGCTTTTGCCGAACAATTGCTTCACGGCGGCGTCGCGGTCGTTCCCGGCAGCGGCTTCGGCGCGCCGGGTCACATGCGCCTGTCGTTTGCATGCAGCATGGAGACGCTCGAAGAAGCGCTGCGCCGAATGGATCGCGTGCTGAAAGAGGCGCAAGCAGCTTGAGTAGAAATTCCCGTAGAAGGTTACCGCCGACTACGTAGCATCCAAAAACAGAACGCTGCGTTGGGGTCACTCCCACTTCGGGATTCCGCGCTCAGCCGAGCGATGTTGCCGCGCCGCGGCGCTAATGTGCCGCCCCAGGAAAACACGCTCGAACAATCCCGCTCATGCAAGGTAGACACGTTCGCCCGCCTTCCCGCTACGCAGTCCAGGTTTGGAATATGGTCGCCCGACGCGGCTTACCGCCCGATATCGCAGCGAAGCAGCTCGAGACCAGCACGTGGAGAATCGAACGCATCCTCGTCGGCATTGCCCGACGCAATGCGCACCGGTGGCAGCAGTAAAAAGCGAACCGCCACCGCGGTTTCGCCGCTTGCGCCTCATGGACGAGAAACCTAGCTCCGCCCAAAAGCGCTCGAATCCGGAAAGCGACCTCGCGTTCCTTGACACTGCCGGAGCCGTTTCCGCAAAATCGCGCGCCTTCGCGAAGCTCCCGCCTGTTCCCCGGTAGCTCAGTGGTAGAGCGACGGACTGTTAATCCGTTGGTCGCTGGTTCGAATCCGGCCCGGGGAGCCACCTTCCGCGCACGAACATCGAAAACTCGCGAGCTCGCGCCAAAAGGATGCGCTCGCCTCGATTGGCGTCGTGGCGCTTATTGGATTCACCCAGGCAGTTCGAATCGGGCTTCTCTGTCCGATCCGCTCGACTCGCTGAGCGTGCGCTAGAAGTTGAGCTCGATCGTCAAGCTCACTTCACGCTCTGTCTCGGTACGCTCGACGAACGCGTGCGGACCCTGCGACGAAACATCGTTCTTGCTCGTCTGCCCCATCGGTGCGCTCAAGGCCTGGGCAATGTCGGTGCCCGCTCGGCCGACGCGCAAGACAATGTCGCGCGCCAGATCGAAGCGCTCGCCCATTGGAGCGTCGTGAACGATCTTCAGGCTCATCTGCCCGACGAAGATGTCGCTTCGCTGCTCGCACCAAGCCAATAAGAGCGCAACCGCGCAGAGGCATACGGCTCCGGGCCCCAGCCCCGAACGATCGTCTTCGACGGAATTACTCTTTGTGTCCAAGGCGCGAGCCCTCAAACGCTGTCCCTACCTCACTCAGGAACGACATATCGCTTCTCATGTGGTCGTGCGTTCCCTCGCATCGGCGGACGTCTCTATCTTTTCCGTTGCAGGAACGTATTCGAGCAGATCGCCAGGCTGGCAATGCAGGTACTCGCAGATGCGCTCGAGCGTATCGAACCGCACGCCCTTCACCTTTCCGGACTTGAGCAACGACAGATTCGCTTCAGTGATCCCGACATACGCAGCCAGATCCTTCGAGCGAACCTTGCGCAACGCAAGCATCACATCCAGACGCACGACGATGGGCATGCGACGCTCCTAGACGATCTGCTTGTTTTCTTCCGCGATCGCGTACGCGTCCGCGAGCACTCGAGCCACGAGCATGAACAGCAAACTGATGAACAGATTCCAAAGATTGCTCGAGTGCAGAACGAAATTGAGCTCTCCGTGCTCGGCACCGGTAAGCCAGTAATAAAGTCCCTTCACGACGAAACTCAGCGCCACCTGCAGCACCGTGGTGACGAGCAGCCACACGCCGAATCTTCGCAAGTAAGTCCCAGCAGGCGCACTGAACACCTCGCCTGCTGCGGCGAGCTTGAGCAGCTTCGCGAGCTGCCACATCGCATAAGCGAATGTCAGCGCGGGCGTCACCGTCACGATCAGGCGCAACGGCAAAGGCAAATCGAGTGCGCTTTCGTCTTCGATGGAAATCTTGAGCGCGCCCGCCGCGTCCGGCGACTCGGAAACGGCCACTGCGACAAATGCCAGGACTATGCCCGCGATTGCCGCGAGCAAGGCCGCAAACCTCAGACCCTTGGCCAGCCTGACCATAAGCCCCTCACAGATATTATTTATCGTCTTACGATAATAACTATCCATTCTGCAGATAGCAAGCCCAGACCAGCGTGTCGGGGGAAGTGGGTCCCCAAGATTGGTTATGTGCCTGGGGGTGGCTCTGCGACACGAGTCGCTATGTAACGCTTTCAACTAACAAGCCACGCGTTACCAGCCACCGCCCTGAACGCCTCTGCCATAGCCGGATCATCGAGCACATGCTCCAACGTGGCTGTCTCTACCGAAAGCCTGATTGCGTCACCCGTCTTATTGCGCTGCCTCAACTATGCAATTGGAACGGGCGGACAAGCTCCCGTCGCGAAGCATGCGACCATGTCCCCATTCGTATTCGAGCGGGCTTTCCTGGATCGGGCTCTCGTCGCTCAAAAGAAATTCGTGACCATCGAAAGCGCGTTGGCTTGAGCGGACGAGCTCTCCGCATCGGCGGGGATCAGCGCAAGAACCCGCTCTCCGTCAGGACTGACGTCGAAATTTGCGAGCACACCCGTATCGGCGAGTTGCACCGAGGTCCATGGTGTCGGAGCGGAGAATCGAATGGCTCCCCGCTCGACTCGATAGTCGACAACCATGAGCCGTTGGTCGTCAGTTCGGTAGAAGAGTCGCTGTTTGTCGCGGCTCCAAACCGGAATGCGCCCGCCCCTGTCCGATACTTGCACGACCATGCCCGTATCGGGAAAGGCGCTCACGTACACCTGCCAGACACCCGATTCGTTGGATGCGTACGCCAGCCACTTCCCGTCGGGTGAGAATGCCGGATAGACCTCATACGCTTTCGTGCCGCGAAACGCTTCGGGCGTTTCGATCCGCAACGTGCCGCCGTCGTCAGCGATCGGCGCGAGCCACACATCGAAGCCCTTCTCTTGAGTCGGTCCATGGAAGGCAAGGATTCGACCGTCCGGTGAGATCGACCAAGGTGCGCCCGGCGGTACATCGCCTTGAATTTCCTGTGCCGCCTGAACGCTGACTCGAATACGAAAGAGTTTGCCGTCGTTGTTCTCGATCAGCGCCGAAGCCCCATCGGGAAACCATGTCGGCCAGGCGTACGTCGCATCCCCTGGTGTGAGCCGTGAAGTCCGGGCGGTGCGCAAGTCGTGCAACCACACGCTGTGATGCTCTGCTTCCTGCGCCACGTAGAGAATCCGTTGAGCATCAGGCGCGAGCCGGGGCCAGACATATTCACCTGCGTCTACGCTCAACCGGATGGGAGCGCTCTCACGTTCCAGCCAAGCAAGCGTGCGTCGATTGCTCGCGGCGCGTCGATAGACGAGCGTGCCGTTGCGTGCGAATGCAAACTGCGCATAACCGAACTGCGCAGACCATGAAACATCCTTCAATGCAGCAACTGGCGTCCCAAGCAGCTTGCCCGCAGCGAGATCGATCGGAGCGACGAAGATCGTTCCGCGGCTGAGATAGGCCAATGAGTTGTTCGGGAGATAGCGCCCATACGTTGCATTCCGTACGAGCGTCGAGCGCTTGCGAGTTTTCAGATTGAACAACTCGACATCAGACGCACCACCGCCAAATGTTGTGTATATGAGATTGTCGCCGATCACCTGCGGCCAGCGGGCGTTGACTTGCTCCGCGCGTAAATCGAGTGCCGCCGTGCGCTCGCCGCCTTCGGCGGTAATCCGCCATAGCACGCCGGAGGCATCCAGCGCCGCGATGATGTGATCGTCGTCGCTCCACCATGCGCCGAGCAGGTCGTTGGCGTCGCACAAACTGACCGGCGACCCCTGACCGTCGATGAGCGTCTTGCGCAGTTTTCCCTCTGCCCAAAATCCCACCCAATTTCCGTCGGGCGATATGAAGGGCCCGCGCGCACCGGTCGTGCCCGGCATCTGAAAGTCGAGGTGGTAGACGTGTCGCGGCGCTTCGGCGGGCTTGTCCAGTACACGCACGGCGGCAAGCACTGCCGACACGAGTACGACCGCAAACAGAATCACCAACGCGTACGGAAAGCTGCGTACTGATTTCGCAACGGGCTCCAGCCGTTTCCGTTCCTGGAACTTGGGCACGTATCCACCGCGAGGCAAGCTCACCAGGATGCGATCGGTTGCTCCCTCCGAGCCATAGTAGGCTTCTAGACGGCTGCGTAGCCGCGATGCCTCGACACGCGCGATCGGATCCGTCCGGGGATCGAAGGCTGCGCTACGGCCGAGAACATCCACTCCCAGCGTGTATTCCTTGATCGAGTCGGCGCGGCCGGCGAGCGTTTGCTCGACCAGATAGCGCAGGAGCGCGCTCGAGCGTTGGGCGTTACGAAAGCTCTCGCTCGCTAGAATCCTGGCGAGCTGCTCACGAACCTCAGCGGCAGTGGGCGTTTGCTCGGCACCATCCATCATTGCGCGACCTAGCAAGTCCTTGATGTTTCCGGCGTACGTACCGTGACGTAGCGGTTCCGTGCTTCTCAGTTGACTTGGCGCGACGCACTGGTTGCAGGTCTGTTCACTCGGGAGCCGCCTGCATGTCCGACGCCGTCGCTGCACCGATTGTCCGGGATCACCCTCGTCATTTCTACCTGAGCATGGGGCTACTTCTCATCGCCCTGCTCTTTGCGTCGTTCGGAGACAGATACTTTTGGCGAGCGCTGACGGATCTGCCTCCGTTGCGCATGCATATTCAAATCCACGCGCCCCTTTTCACAGGCTGGATCGTTCTGTTCACGATTCAAGCGGGTCTGATGGCCAGCGGTCGTGTGGCGCTGCATCGAAAGGTCGGTCTTACGGCTTGCGCTCTCGCGCTGCTCATCACCGTCGTCGGCATGTACAGCGCGATCGAAGCGGCCCGCAATGGTCACAATCCCGGCGCCCCCAATCCGCTTGCTTTCATGATCGTCCCCGTCGGCGACATTCTGTTGTTCGCTGGTTTCGTCGCGGCGGGCATCATGCTTCGCCGACGACGCGAGCTCCACAAACGCTTCATGCTCTTGGCAACGATCGGCGGCTTTGCGTGGCCGATGATCGTGCGTTTGCCCTTCGCAGCAAGTCAGCCCCTGGTGATGCTCGCCGTACTCGCTGCATTGGTGCTCATGAGCCCGTTGCGGGACCTTCTCGTCTACAAGCGCATCCACCCAATCGACCTCGCCGGCGCGCTCATCATCGTCGCTTCCGTGCCCGCTCGCCGCGCTATGAGCATGACCGATGCCTGGCAAGATCTCGCTGGCTGGCTCGTGGGTGCTCTTCCGTAACGTCCATTAACATCCGCCTCGCGTACGCACCTCGTACGTCAGCGCCACGATCCCATTTTTGTAAGCTTTGACCTCGGCAAGATGCAGGGCGACGTCTTTGTCGAGGCGATCGAAGAACGAAATACCTTCGCCGATGAGGACGGGCAGTATTGAGTATCGAATTTCATCGGCGAGGCCTCGGCGCAGGCATTCACCAGCGAGAGCACTGCCGCCCACGACCCAGATACTTCGACATTGAGAGCGCAGCCGATCGTTGATGAGCACCGCAAGGTCGCCCGAGTAGAGCTCGACGCTGTCGCGCGTCCTCGGTAGATCGCGCTTCGTGAGAACGAACGTGGGTTTGTTGCCGTACGCCCAGCCGAAACCTTTGGCTTCGAAATCGAGCGCAGTTTCGTAGGTCTTCGATCCCATGACGTAGCAGTCGATCGTTTCGAGGAACGCTGCGACATACGCGGGATCCATGCTTTCGCCGTTTACGAACTCGTCGGAAGTCTCCATCCAATCGACGCGGCCGTCCTTGCGCGCAATGAAAGCATCGAGACTGGCTGCCATGTGAATCGTGACGCGTGAGCCGGCTGTCGTCATGGTTGTCGCCCTCGTCTCTTGTCGAGATTGCGTTCACGAACTGCACATGGGCAGCTCGTTGAAGAACGGACGCGACGGCGATCGTTCCGTCGCGTCCGCGTCATTGTCTGGCTACTACACCTGATCCGGAATTTCCGCTTCGACGAGCAGCGCAAGTAGCGTCAACGACTCCTGCCAACCGAGATAGCAGGATTCGAGCGGGATGACGTCCGGCAAGCCTTCTTGTGTGATGTTCACTTCCACGCCGACGGAGACCGGTCGGATCTCGACTGTCGTCACCATCTCGCCGGGCAGATTCGGATCGTCGAAACTATCCGTGTAACGAATCAGCTCGTTCGGCTTCAGCTCCACATACTTGCCGCCGAACGAATGCGATTGGCCGGTCGTGAAGTTCGTGAAGGACATCTTATATGTGCCCCCGACCCTCACATCAGCGTGGTGCATCTTGGCGGTAAAGCCATTGGGCGGCAGCCACTTCACCATCGCATCCGAATCGATGAACGCGCGGTACACGCGGTCGGGCGTGGCACGAAGGACGCGACGCAGTCGAACAGTATTGGTTGCCATACAGTCGTCTCCAATTAAATGCTTTCGCGTCCCAAGGAACGTACGAGCACGGGCGAAACCGACAATGGGGCGTGACTCGTGACTCGTGACTCGTGGCTCGTGACTCGTGACGGTTCAATCCAGGTACATCATTTACACAATGGTCCAGGTACATCGTTTACACGGGTGATTTCATCATGGCGGATCGAGGAGGTCTGCCATGCCGTGGA
>Ga0207864_1002325_pt1 | contig 18177 bp, 12 predicted proteins | sample HigsolmetaAR202D_FD_184834 | JGI IMG/M metagenome (GOLD analysis project Ga0207864, IMG submission 184834) | Ionic liquid and high solid enriched microbial communities from the Joint BioEnergy Institute, USA - AR20-2-D (SPAdes) (version 2) ... | reverse complement strand
GCCGGCCGCGCCCGCGCGCCGAAGGCGCGCCCGCCGCCCCCGCCCTAAGCGCCGGGGTGTGCGCCCACGCTTGGGAACGGCCATCGCGCCCGTGCCGGTGAGCGGCTAGCGCCTGCCACCTCTGCCCGTCAGCTCCCTCACCAGCGCCTCCGCCTGATAGATCTGCCGCAGCGCCATGAGGATCCCGGCGGAATGCACCCCGACCGCGCGGGCGCCGGTGTCGGTGCGGAAGAGGAACTCGTTGGGCAGCCCCTCGATGTTGCTGTCGAACGCGACGCCGACCACCCGCGCGTCGCGGTCGATCATGGGGGAGCCGCTGTTGCCGCCGGTGATGTCGTTCGTCGTCACGAAGTTGATCGGCGTGTCCATTTCGATGTGCTCCCGGCGGCGGGCGAACGATTGCGGGACGGTCCACGGCTCCGCGTTGTTGAAGCTCGCGGCGCGGTCGAACAGTCCGTAGAACGTCGTGTGCGGCGGGGCGACGGTGCCGTTGTACGGGTAACGTCGCACGACGCCGTCGCTGATGCGGAGTGTGAAGGTCGCGTCGGGCGGGAGCTGGGTGCCGTAGACGGCGAAGAGTGCGCGGGCCAGGCGCTCCTGGAGGACGGCCTGCTCGTCGTTCAGCGCCTGCATGCGGGGTTGCAGGCGACGGCGCTGGTCGTCCATGTGGCGCGCGAGGCGGATCATCGGGTCGTCGCTCGCGTCGAGCGCGGCGGTGCCGCCCTGGATGAGCGACTCGCGGAACTGCACGTCGGCGACGCGGGTGGTGCGGACCAGGCGCTGGGCGGCCTGGAGCGGCGTCTCGCCGTCCTGGAACGCGAGCCGGATGAACGGGTCGTCGGGCGGCAGCCAGCGGCGGGCCAGGTCGATACGGATCGCGAGCGTGCGCGCCCCGATCTCGGCGTTCACCGGCGTGGGCCGGCGGAGGAGCTGCTCGGTGGGCCCGACCTCCTGTGGGCGGAACCCCTCGAGGCGCTCGGCCTCGGGGCGGGCCATCTCGCGGATGTAGCGGACGAGGGTGCCGGCGAGCTGGGAGTACGGGTCGCCGAGGAATTCCCAGTTGTTGATGTTGAGGCGCGGGGCGACGTAGAGCTTCTCGCGCTGGACGTCGGCCATCTCGTCCCAGACGTCGCCGTACTGGCTACGGAGCGAGGCGTCGCCCTGGACGCGGCCGCGGAACTCGCGCTCCCACCGGATCTTGGTGCCTACCAGCGTGGTGTCGCGCAGGCCCGCATACTGGCCGGAGTAGGCCTTGATGCTGTTCTCGATACCGAAGAGCTGGTCGCGGACCTGGCGCTCGGCCTCCGGCCCCTGCGACGCGACCCAGCGCAGGAAGTCGCGCTGCCCCTCGAGGTACTGGATCAGGAAGGGGTGGCGGAACTGCTGCTCGTACATGAGCTGCGAGACGGTGATCTGGCGGCTGGTCGAGCCGGGGTTGCCGGTAATGAAGACCAGCTCGCCCTCGCGTGCCCCGTCGGCGTCCCACTCGAAGTAGTTCGGCGTGCGGACGGGCGTGTTGCCGTCCGGCTCGTAGGCGCGGACGAAGGCGACGTCGAGCGCGTAGCGCGGGTAGGTGAAGTTGTCCGGGTCGCCGCCGTAGTAGCCGGCCTGCAGTTCGGGCGCGAAGACGAGCTTGACGGGCTGGTAGCGGCGGTACTGATAGAGGCGGTACTGGCCGCCGTGGAAGAGCGGGACGACCTGGCACTGGAGCCCCGTCGCCTGCTCGCATTCCGCGGTGATCGCCTGCGTCACCTCCTCCCTCGCGCGCGCCGCGGCGACCGCATCCTTCCCGGCGGTCGCGGCCTGGACGCGCTGGGTCACGTCGTCGATCCGGACGAGCTGGTCGAGGAAGAGGCCGGGGCAGGTCAGTTCGCGGTCGCGGGTCGGGGCGTAGTAGCCCTCGACGATGTAGTCGTTCTGGTCGGTCGAGACCGCTTCGATGCAGTCGCGGGCGCAGTGGTGGTTGGTCATCACGAGCCCGTCGGGCGAGACGAAGGAAGCGGAGCAGATCTCGCCGAAGCGGACGGAGGCGAGTCGGACGCGCTCGAGCCACTCGGGCGTCGCCTCGAAGCCGTAGGTCCGCCGCCAGTACTCGAGGGGCGGGTTCTCGAACGTCCACATCGTGCCGAGCTCGAGGCCGGTCAGCGTGACGCGGTCGGCGGTCCGGAGCGCGGCCTCGGACGGCTGGAGCGGGTCCTCGACGCGCTCGGCCGCTGCGGGCGCGGGGCGTTCGGGCTCGGCGCGGCCGCCGCACGCGGCGAGCAGCGCGAATGCCGGGGCGATCACGAGTGCCGCGAAGGCGGCACGGCGGTTGGATTCGAGTGCGCGGATCATGGTTCGCTCCAGGGAATGCATGGTCCGGTGCAACGTCGCAGCGATGGTGCTCGGGCCCGGCCGGTGTCCGGCCGGGCGGCCGACGGCCCGCGGCGCTCAGGTCGCGCCGAGGTAGCGGCGGAACGGGCCGGGGAGCGCTTCGATCCCTGCGCCGTCGGACGCGCCGGAGGACCTCGGCGCGTCGGGTGCATCGGGCGCGTCCGGCGCATCGGGTGCGTCCGGCGCATCGAGCGCGTCGGGCGCATCAGGATCGTTCGGCGCGTCCGGCTCGACGCCGCTCAGGGTGTGCCAGAAGAGGTGCGCTCCCGAGCCCGGCCGCGCGGCCGCGGCGAGGAAATCGGCCGCGGCCTTGGCGGTGTAGGTCTGGTCCAGCACGACCCCGGCCGCGGCGAACGTCTCGGCGGCGTCGCGCGCCTGCGGCGTCGGCCGGCCGTACCCGTCGCCGAGCTGCTCGTGGCTGAGCCGGACGCGGCCGATCGCGGCCTGCGGCGGCGGCGCGGGGACCCCGGCGGCATGCAACAGTCGGACCGTCCCGGCGACCAGTCGGCGGAGCGCGCGCCGATTCGCGACCAGGCGGCTCGTGATGCGGACGGCGCGGACGCGGGTCTCGAGGCCGGCGAGCGCGAAGGCGACGGCCAGCCCGGCGGCGGTCCCGAGCGTCCCGCCGGCCACCCACACCTCCTCCACCCGGGGCGCCTCGCCCGCCTCGATCTGCTCCGCCAGCTCGAGCCCCGCGCTGACGTATCCAAGCGTGCCGATAGGGTCGGACCCGCCCGGCGCGACGACGAAGATGCGCTCCTTCCGGTAGGCATGGCGCGCCCGGAAGAGCGCGAGCGGGATCGTCTCCATCCTCGGCGTCCAGCGCAGCTCCGCGCCGAGCGCGTGGTCGAGGAGCAGGACGCGCCGCACGTGGTCGGTAAGCGGCTGGGGGAAGAGGCAGAGCGTAACGTCGAACCCGAGTTGGCGGCCGTAGACGGTCGTCGCGAGCGCGTGGTGCGAGCCGGTCGCGCCGGCCGTGACGAGCCGCGTCGCGCCGAGCGCCCGGGCGTGCGCGAGGAGGAACTCCAGCTTGCGGACCTTGTTGCCGCCGTACGGCAGCCCCGACTGGTCGTCGCGCTTGATCCAGAGGCGCACGCCATCGACGCCGGCGACGTCGAGCGCGAGCGGCTCGACCGGCGTCGGGAGCGTGGCTAGCGGGAGCCACGGCAGGCGACGCGCGGCGCCGGGGTAGCGACGGAAGAGCGCGCACGTCTGTTCGTCGCTGTATCGGGCGGATTCCATCATCGGCTCACCTCCTCCGCGTCAGCGGCTCACTTCCTCCGCCGCGCGCTCGGCGACCGCGGCCGCGAGCGCCATGATCGTGACCTGCGGCGGGACGCCGACAGACGTCGGGAATAGCGAAGCGTCGCATACGAAGATGCCGGGCGCGCCGCGGAGGGCGCCGCGCGGGTCCGTTGCGCTCGCGGCGGGGTCGGCGCCGAGCGCGCAGGTCCCCTGCGGGTGCACGGAGGTGAGCGACGTCGCATAGCGGCGCACCCGCGCACCCGCGAGCGCCGCGTCGAGCGACGCCTCGTCCGTCACGGGGGGCGTGTCGGCGAACGGGAGGTAGACGCGCTCGGCGCCGGCGGCCAGGTAGAGCCGGGCGAGCGCCCCGATCCCGCGGAGCAACGTGCGGCGGTCGGCGGCGTCGGGCCAATAGACGGCGCGCGGGCGGCCGTCACGGCCGGCGCGGACGCGGCCGGCGCCCTCGTCGTGGAGCAGCACGGACGCGGAGGCGAGGCGCGGCAGCTCGCGCATGGTTTCGCGGTGCGCCGCGCCGATCGCAGGGACGAGCGTCCCGACCAGCGACGGCCACGTCGCGGGGTTCGGGACCAGGAGGAAGCCGCCGCGGCCGTCGTCGAAGAATGTGGCGAACTCCTCGACGAGCACCGACTGCGGCAGCCCGCGCCAGGCGATGATGTCGTCGGGGAAACGCGCCAGGACCGTCGCCGTCGGGTGCAGCCGCAGCCCGCGGCCGACGCTGCGGTTGCCGAGCCCGCTGCGCCGGAGGAGCGCCGGCGTCTCGAGCGCGCCTGCGCCGACGAGGACGACCTTCGCCTCGATCACCGCACGCCGCCCCGTCGGACGGCCTGCGGCATCCTGGAGCGCGCAGGCGACCCGCCAGGCGCCGGGTCGCCCCTCGATCCGCTCGACCGCGGCGTCGGCCAGGATCCGCGCGCCGGCGGCGATGGCGCGGGGGACGTACGTGAGCGCGGCGTTGTTCTTGCGGTCGTAGGCGCAGCCGAGCATGCAGTAGCCGCACCCCGAGCACTCGATGCGGTTGTGGTGCGGGGTGCGCCAGCGCCAGCCGAGGCGCTCGGCGCCTCGGCGCAGGGCGTCGTTGTTCGGGTTGACGCGCTCCGGCGGGATCGGGACGGCGCCGAGAGTATCGAGGACGTCTGCGACATGGCGCTCGACCTCGTCGTCGGTCAGGTCGAGCCCGTGCTCCTCGCGCCAGCGGGCGACGATCCCCTCGGGCGGGCGGTAGACCATCCCCGTGTTGTGCAGCGTCGAGCCGCCGACGCCGCGCCCCTGCAGGATCGTGATCGCCTTGTCCGCGGTGGAGCGGAGCCCGGCGTCGTGGTAGAGGAGCGGGAGCATTTCGAGCTCGCGCTGGGTGTACTCCGCCGCCGTCGGCGCGCCGCCGACCTCGATCCCGACCGCGTCGACGCCCAGCTCGGCGAGCCGCGCCAGCGCCGCGCACCCGCCCGCCCCGAGCCCGACCACGACCGCGCCGGCGCGGAGGTGGAGGTCAGAGGCGACGTCGCGGCCGAGGGTGATCGCAGCGCGGGCTGCGGGTGGCGTGGTCGCGGTCGGGGTGGGCCGCCGACGATCCGGGGGCGGCGTGGCTTCCGCCGACGCGCGTGCAATCCGCCCGGCGGCGCGCTCCTGCGCCGTGGCCTGGATCACCGCCACGGCGGCGCGCTCCTGCGCCGTCGCCCGGATCACCGGCACGTCGACGCGCCCCAGCCACGGCCCGTCGTACCCGACGGCCGGCCACGCCGCGTCTCGGCCGTAGTACGCGAGCGAGGCGAGCGCCTTGAGGACCGCCGCGCCCTGGCGGAGCGGCGCGAGAGGGCTGCGGGCCCAGGAGGCCAGGTAGGCCTCCCGTTCGGCGGGCGGGAGCGAGGTGAAGCGGCCCGGGCGGAGGCGGAAGAGCGGGGCGGCGTGCTCCAGCGCCAGCAGCAGCGCCCGGAGCCGGAGCCGGTCGACGCGGGAGAGACGATCGAGAAACGGCGCGACTGCTCGGGCGACGTCGTCGCCGGCCGGCTCACCGGTCGCCGCCGAGACGACCGCGGTGAAGATCCGCTCCTCTGCCGGGCTCCATGCGCCTGACGTGGTCATACACCGCAAGTTAGCGGTGTCGCTGGCCGACGTACAGGCGCACGATTCGGCCCGGGCGCGCCGCGCCTCCCACGACGCGTCCCGGGCCGGCTCGGGCTTCGCTCCCTACCCCGCCGCCCCCACCGACGACCTCGCCGGCGACGACGTCGGCTGCTGCGAGCCGCCTCCGCTCTGCTCCTGCGCGCGCAGCACCGTCAGACACCAGATCTGCGCGGCCCGGTAGATCAGCTCCTCCTCGCTCCGCCCCTCGAACGTCGTCTCGATCGGCTCGGGGAACGGCGTCACCACCCGCTGCCCCGTCGCCGGGTCGACTTCGACGATCCGGTCCAGGCTCGCCTTCGCCGAGACGCCCCGGCTCCCATCCTCCAGCGAAGCCGCGCGGTTCCAGTTCACGGTCCACGGCGCTTCGACCGCGTAACCGTCGGAGAACTCGATCGTCGTCGTGAGCCGGTTGCCGTCCAGGTCCGCCCGACACGCCGGCGCATCGGCAGGCGCTTGGGCGCTCAACCCGACCGGCGCGAGCAGCGCCACGGCCACGACGGATTTCATCAAGAATCGCATTCGCCCTCCCGCGTCGACTCTGCTGGTGAGACGGGCCGAAAACCCGCCTCCGGCATGATATTATCCAGCAAGAATAGGTCCCGACGCGCGCTGCGAGGGCGGCCGGGGCGAAGCCGTTTCTTGTTGCCGGCTCGCCGGTTCCGTATCTTGCTGCCCGGAAACGGACCGCCGCCGAACGGGCGCGGCCATGCGAGAGGACTGAGGCGATGGACGAGACGATTCGGGCGCTCCGCGCGAAGGAATTCGGCCGGCTCGACGCCGGCGGCCATGTGTACCTGGATCACACGGGGAGCGCGCTGTATCCGGAGTCGCTGGTGCGCCGGCACGCGGATCGGCTGCTCGCGGGCGTGTTCGGCAACCCGCACTCCAAGAGCCCGTCGTCGGAGGCGAGCACGGAGCTGGTCGAGGGCGCGCGGGCGCGGGTGCTGGAGTTCTTCAACGCGGACCGCGCCGAGTACGAAGCGATCTTCACGCTGAACGCGAGCGGCGGGCTGAAGCTGCTGGGCGAGGCGTACCCGTTCGGGCCGGGCTCGAAGTTCCGGCTCACGGCGGACAATCACAACTCGGTGAACGGGATCCGCGAGTTCGCGTCGTCGCGCGGCGCGGACGTGCGGTACCTGCGGCTCGGGAAGGATCTACGCGTCGCGGAGGACGTCGCGGCTGCGCTCGCCGGCGCGGACCCCGGGGAGGCGAACCTGTTCGCGTACCCGGCGCAGTCGAACTTCTCCGGGGTGAAGCACCCGCTGGAGTGGATCGAGACCGCGCACGCGCTGGGGTACGACGTGCTTCTGGACGCGGCTGCGTACGTGCCGACGAACCGGCTCGACCTGAGCGTGGTGAAGCCGGACTTCGTGTCGATCTCGTTCTACAAGATGTTCGGCTATCCGACGGGGGTGGGCGCGCTGATCGCGCGGCGTGAGGCGCTGGCCAGGCTGCGGCGCCCCTGGTTCGCCGGCGGCACGGTCCGCTTCGTCTCGACGCAGCACCAGGTCAGCATGCTATATCGAGACGCCGAGGCGTTCGAGGACGGCACGCTGAACTTCCTGGACATCGCGGCGGTCCCGGCTGGGCTGGACTTCCTCGAGTCGGTCGGCATGGACCGGATCCAGGCGCACATCCGTGATCTGACGGCGTATCTGCTCGAGCGGATGCAGTCGCTGCGGCACCCGAACGGTGCGCCGCTCGTGGTCATCTACGGTCCGACGGAGAACGAAGGGCGGGGCGGCACCGTCGCCTTCAACCTGGTGGATCCGAGCGGCCGGGTGATCGACTACGAGGCGGTCGAGCTCGGCGCGGCCGAGGTCGGGATCTCACTGCGGACCGGTTGTTTCTGCAACCCCGGTGCGGCGGAGACGTCGTTCGACCTGCCGCCGGGCGAGGCGCTGCGGTGTTTCCGCGAGCTGGGTGAGAGCTTCACGATCCCCCGCTTCTCCGATTGCCTGCGCGACAAGCCGGTCGGCGCGGTGCGCGTGTCGCTCGGGCTCTGCAACCACGAGGGCGACATCGACGCGTTCTGCGACCTGTTGCGCCGCTGGGAGGGCGTGCCGGCCGCCGCGGCCTCGAGCGTCGTGCGCGGCCAGGCGGCGACGGCGTAGCGCGAGTCGTGATCGCAGCGTTCGCCAGGACTCCGGGCGGGGCATGACGGAACCACGGAGCGACGCCCTCTCGAACATCGTCGTCGTCCTGAACGAGACGCAGGACCTGGTCAACATCGCCGGCTCCGTGCGGGCGATGATGAACATGGGGCTGCGTCGCATGCGTCTCGTTCGGCCGGCGGAGTTCGACGCCTACCGCATCGCCGGGATCGCGCACGGCTCCGAGCCGATCATCGAACGCATCGAGTTCTACGAAACGTTGCGCGACGCAATCGCGGACGCCGCGCACGTGGTCGGCACGACCGCGCGGCGGCGGACCGCGGCGTACGTCTGGCAGCACCCCCGGGAGGCCGCGCCCGAGCTGCTCCGCATCGCGGCGGAGGGGAACGGCCCGGTCGCAATCGTCTTCGGGCGGGAGGACAAGGGGCTCTCGAACGAGGATCTGGACCTCTGCGACCGCGCGCTCACGGTCCCGACCGACCAGGAGCACTGGTCGCTCAACCTCGCCCAGGCGGTGCTCCTCATCGCCTACGAGCTGCGGATGGCCGGCCCGGGCGCGGCGGCGCCGCTCCCGAAGCACCGCAAGGCGTCCGGGCGGCGCGCGAACGCGGAAGAGATGCAGCGGCTCTTCGACGCGACGGAGCAGGCGCTGCGCACCATCGAGTTCTTCAAGAAGCGCAACCCCGAAGCGATCATGCGCACCGTACGCGCGGTCGCGCGGAGGGCCGACCTGGATTCGAGGGAGGCCGGGCTGCTCCGCGCGATGGCGATCGAGGTGCGGAAGTTCTTCGACCGGGTGGTGGGGCCGCGGTGAGGCGGCCTCCGGTCCGGACGCGCCGGGCCGCCGGTCCGGAGGCGCCTGGCCGCCGGCCCGCGGCGGCCGGGCGGGGACTCTTTCACCGGGCGGGATCGCCGCTGGTGAAGCCGTTTTCTTCCGAGCCGGAAAAGACGACGACCGCGCGAACGCGCGGCCGTCGTCGCATAACACTCCCGGGAAACCGTCAGTCCCCCGTGACCGCCTCCGTCCCCGGTGGCTCCTCGGTCGACAGCATCAGCGCCTCCTCGGCGGCCGGCTGCCAGAGCTGGACGACCGGGTAGCGCGTCGCGAACCGGACGGCCGAGCCGATGAAGAGCCCGGCGAAAGCGAGCCCGGTCCCGATCTCCTGCCAGCCGAGCGGCGGCGCGCCCTCGCCCCGGTAGAACGACGGGTAGACCAGGATGTAGCGCTCGAGCCAGAGGCCGAGCAGGACGAGCGCGGCGAAGATCGCCAGGACCTGCGGCTTCTTCTTCGGCGTCGCGCTGAGCAGCCCGAAGAACGGGAACACGAAGATCAGCAGGAAGACCGCGAGCGCGATCTTGCCGTACGGCTCACCCAGCCGCGCGACGAAGAACGCCTGCTCCCACGGGATCTGGCCGTACCAGATCACCAGGTACTGCGACCAGAAGAGGTACGCCCAGAAGACGCAGAACGCGAACTGGAGCTTGCCGAGGTCGTGGAACTGCTGCGTGCGGATCACGCCGTCGAGCCCCAGGCTCTTCCTGTACGCGATCGTGAACAGGATCGTCGCCGAGATCCCGCCCAGGAAGCCGGCCATGAAGAAGTACGGCCCGATCAGCGTGCTGAACCAGTGTGGGTCCTGCGACTGCACGAAGTCGAACGCGACGACGGAGAACGCGAGCGCCCAAGTCAGCGCGAGGATCGGCCCAATGACCTGGAGCCGCTTCTGCGCGCGCTCCTCCTCTGCCTGCTGGCCGAGCCAGCCGCGGCTGAGGCGGTCGTAGAGCCCCTTGAGCTTGCCCGTCGTCTCGTCGCGCAGCATCCCCGCGTCCGGGCGGAGCGCCCAGTAGGCGAAGAGGAGCGAGAGGCCGAGCAGCGCGGCAAGGAGCAGGATGTTGCGCGCCGCGAGGAACGGCATGTCCAGGTACGTCGCCTTCGCGCCGTGCAACTCCTCGTGGTACCAGTGGAAGATCCGCTCGCCCTGGAGGAGGAGCGGGAAGAGCAGCACGTACCAGATCGGCAGGAACGAGACGAAGCCAAGCGCGATGCGGCGGACCGGCCGGGCCCAGAGGCCGCGGGCCAGGATCACCGCGACGGCGAGCATGACGCCGCCCTGCGCGATCGTGCCGAAGTACAGCCAGTTGAAGAGATACGCGCGCCAGGCGCGGTCGGGATCGCTCATGAGCGTCGCGACGAACGCCGCGATGCCGACCAGGAGCATCCCCGCGGTGGCGAGCAGCGCCGGCTTCGGGAAGCCCTCGAACCGGCGCACCGGGAGCTCGACTTCTTCGAAGGTGTCGTGCGCCATCGTTCACCTCCCCGCCGGCGACGGCTGCGCCTGCCCGGCGGCCGTCCCCCGCTGGAGCTGCCGAATGTAATTCACGATGTGCCAGCGCTCATCGGGCGTGACGCGCCCGCCGTACGCCGGCATGAGACCGCGGCCGTAGCCGATGATGCCGTAGTAATACTCGTCGGAGAGCGACTCGGCCCTCTCGCCGACGATCGGGAGCGCGAACGGGATGCGGCCGGGCCCGACCGCCGGGCCGTTCCCCGCGCCCTCGGCGCCGTGGCAGACGAAGCAGTACGTCTGGTAGAGCTGCCTTCCCTTCTCGATCGATTCCGGCGTCGCCGGGACCGGGTTGTCGAGCCGCTCCGTCAGCGACTGCAGGAACTGCTCGGTGACGGGCCCCGCCGGCGGCCGGATCGGATCCTGCGGGTGCGGCGCGGCGAACGGGACAGCGCCCACGGGCGCCGGCCGCGGCGCCTCGTACGGATCGAACGCCGGCGACTCCTGCATGAACGAGAAGAACGGGACCTTCGACAGCAGGGTGTCGAGTGCGGTGCACCCGCCTGCCGACAGCGCCAGGACGGCTACGCCGGCCACCCTGACGGCGATCTGATTCCGCCTAATCAACGGTTACCTCCTCCGGCCACACCCGGATCTGGAGCGCACCGCTCTCTTCCATGATCGACCGTGCCGACCCCTCCTGCCCCGGCGCGGTCGGCGCGAAGACGCCGAAATTGCCCGCCGAGAACGAGGGGTCGTAGATCACGTGCTTCTTCACGTGCGGCAGCCGTGCGTTGATGAACAGGCCGAGCACCGTCGAGAGGGCGCCGAACAGGACCATCAGCTCGAACGCCGGGATGACGAACGCCGGAATCGAGATGATCGACTTCCCGCCGGTGACCAGCGGCCAGTCGAGCGACGTCCACGTCCCCAGCGCGAAGCCCGAGGCCGCGCCGGTCAGACCGCCGACCAGCGTGAACATGCGCACGGGGCTCTCGTGCCGGTCCAGCGCGTGCTCCAGCTCGTGCCGGGGCACGGGCGAGAAGACGACGATGTCCTTGTTGCCCGCCTCGCGCAGCCGCTCGATCGCGTGCGCGGTGGCATCGACCTCGGCGAAGATGCCGAGCACTCCCGGCTCTCTATGACCACTCATGACCAGCGCTCCTCGATGACTCGCCCTAGCCCTTGCCCTGCGCGCTCCATCCTACGCCTCCGGGCCGTGCGACGCCGCGTGCCCCGAGGCCTTCCGGAAGCGCAGCGGCGCCGGCAGCACCTCCTTCAGCTCGGCGATCGAGACGCCGGGCAGGAGCCGCAGGAAGATCAGGAACCACATGAAGAACCAGCCGAAGCTGCCGACCAGGATCGCCATCTCGACCCAGGACGGCTTGTACTGCGCGAACTGCCACGGCTCGTACTCGCGCGACAGGCTGGTCACGATGATCACGAACCGCTCGAACCACATCCCGATGTTGATGAAGATCGTGATCACGAACAGCGCGGGCAGGTTCGTGCGGATCTTCTTCGACCACAGGAGCTGCGGCACGACGGCGTTGCAGATCAGCATGATCAGCACCGCCCACCAGAACGGCCCCTGGATCGAGCCGTAAATGTACTGCCCCTTCAGGTGAGGCAGCTCGTCGCTGTACCAGGTGAGGAAGGCCTCCGAGAGGTACGCGAACGACACGATGATCCCGGTCAGCAGGATCAGCTTCGACATCGAGTCGAAGTGCTTCGGCGTGAAGTACGCCTCCAGGCCGAAGATCTTGCGGATCGGGATCAGGATCGTGATCACCATCGCCAGGCCGCTGAAGATGGCGCCGGCGACGAAGTAGGGCGCGAAGATCGTCGAGTGCCACCCCGGCACGATCGACATCGCGAAGTCCCACGACACGACCGAGTGCACCGAGAGCACCAGCGGCGTGGCGAGGGCGGCCAGGTAGAGGTACGCGCGGGTGAAGTTCTTCCACTCGCGGTCCGTGCCGCGCCAGCCGAGCGACAGGATCGTGTAGAGCTTCTTCCGCCACGGCACCGTCGTCGCGTCACGCGCGGCGGCGATGTCGGGGATCATCCCCAGGAAGAAGAAGGTGGCGCTGACCGTGAAGTACGTGCTCACCGCGAACACGTCCCAGAGGAGCGGCGAGCGGAAGTTCGGCCAGATCTCGCGCTGGTTCGGGTACGGCAGCAGGTAGTAGAACAGCCACGGCCGGCCGAGGTGGATGATCGGGAAGAGCCCCGCGGTCATGACCGCGAAGACCGTCATCGCCTCGGCGACGCGGTAGATCGACTGCCGCCAGTGCGCCCGGAACAGGTAGAGGATCGCCGAGATCAGCGTCCCGGAGTGCGCGATACCGACCCAGAAGACGAAGGTCGTGATGTACGCACCCCAGCCGACCGGGTTGCGCAGCCCCGACATCCCGATGCCGAGGTAGATCTGCACCGCCCAGGCGAAGCCGCCGAGCGCGACCAGCGCGATCGCGGCGGCCAGCAGTATGAAATATCCCCGGCCGGGACGGCCGAGCAGCTTGAGGACGTCCCGGTTGACTTCTTCGTACGAAGTGATCGCCGGGTGTGTCTCGGAGCGGATCGCAGTCGCCATGCTCGCCTACGCCTCCGACGCTTCCGTGAGAACTTTCTTGAGGTAAACGATCCCGGACTGCGTGTTCAGCTCCTCGAGGACGCGGTACCCGCGGCCGGAAGCGGCGATCTTCGCCACGCGCGAGTTCGGGTCCTTGATGTTGCCGAAGACGATCGCGTCACCGGGACAGGTCTGGGCGCAGGCCGGCACGATCGCGCCGTCGGCCACGACACGCCCCTCGAGACGTGCCTCGTACTCGGCCGCGCGGATCCGCTGCACGCAGAACGTGCACTTCTCCATGACGCCCTTCTCCCGGACCGTCACGTCCGGGTTGAGCTGCCAGTTCAACGGCTCCGGCCACTCGGCGCTGAACCAGTTGAACTGACGGACCTTGTACGGGCAGTTATTCGCGCAGTAGCGCGTGCCGACGCAGCGGTTGTAGACCTGCGCGTTCAGGCCGTCGGGCGTGTGGTACGCCGCGTAGACCGGGCAGACCGGCTCGCAGGGCGCGTTGCCGCAGTGCTGGCAGAGCATCGGCAGGAAGCGCGTGTGGCTGAACTCGCCGTGCTCGTCGGTCTCGAAGTAGCGCTCGATGCGCATCCAGGTCATGATCCGGTTCTTGGCGACCTGTTCCGGTCCGACGATGCCAATGTTGTTCTCCGCGTAGCAGGCGACGATGCACGCGCTGCAGCCGATGCAGCGCTCGAGGTCGATCGCCATGGCCCAGCGCGGCTGCGCCTCGGAGTACTCGCCGTAGTAGGTGCCCGGCGGCGGGAAGTCCTGCGGACCCGCCTCGACCAGGGCCGGCGCGAAGCCGCCGGCCTCCTGGAGCTGGTAGACCTCCTCGTCCACGGGGAGCGGCTTGCGCGCGACATCCCCATGTGCCTCGCCCGCGCCGTGGTGGCCGCCCATCTCCTCGACGGTGCGCGCCCGGCCGGGGGCGGCGACGAGCGCCATCGCCGTCGCGCGCGCCTCCTCGAGCGTCGTCGCGCGGGCGACGTTGCGGCCCTGCTGCGTCTCGCTGCCGGCGGCGTGCGGGATCTTCTCCCACTTCCCCGTCGGCCGCAGCGACGCGCGGGTCTGGATCCAGACGACGCCGCCCGACTGCGGGTCGACGACCGGCGCGAGGAAGCGGGCCGCGTTGACGCCGCGCTCGCGGGCGTAGCGACCGAACTCGCCGTGCCCCTGCCCGAGCTGGACCGCGATCACGTCCGGGCGCGTGCCCGGGTGGACCCAGACGGGGAGCGTCGCGGTGCCGAACGGAGTCGCGACCTCGGTGATGCTACCGGTGTCGAGCCCCAGCCGCTCGGCCGTCTGCGGGTTGACCTCGACCCAGGAGATCCACGTGACCTTGCTGACCGGGTCGGGCAGCTCCTGCAGCCACGGACGGTTCGCCAGCCGCCCGTCGTAGAAGCGGTACGACGGGTACGTGACGAGGAGCAGGTCGCCGTCGCCCGAGAATTCGGGCTCGCTCAGCTCGATCTGCGCGAGGGCGCCCGCGTTGAGCGTGACGGCCGGCGCGGCCGGCGGGTCGAGCACGACGACGCCGAGCTGCAGCGTCTCGCGCCACCAGTCCTCGAACGACGCGGCGGCGCGGACGCGCGGGAAGATCTCGCGGCTCCAGCGCTCGCGCAGGAAGTCGTAGTAGGTGTTCGCCGCCGTCGGGATCGCGACGCCGGCGCGACGCGCGACGGAGAGCAGCACGTCGCCCGTCTGCTTCGTCCGGAACACCGGCGTCATGACGGGCTGGACCAGCGAGTAGACGCCGGTCCGCGGCTCGTAGTCGCCCCAGCTCTCGAGGAAGTGGTGGTCCGGCAGGAGCAGGTGCGCGTGCTCGCTCGTGTCGTCCAGATACGGCGAGAAGGAGGCGACGAACGGCACGCGGCTCAGCGCCGTCCTGGCGTCACCCGAGAGCGGGACACTGTGCAGCGGGTTCGGCCCGTAGACGAGGAGCGCGCCGACCTGCCCCGCGGCCATCGACTCCATCAGCGCCGCGAGCTCCGCGTAGGTGCCGGTGTTGGCGAAGCGCTCCGTCCGGTCGAAGCGGACCGTGCGGCCGTAGTTGCCGGCCACGTAGTTGAGCAGCGCGACGGCCATCGCGACCGAGGTCGCGCGGGCGGTCGAGGTCTGCACGCCGGGGCCGACGGCGAGCGACGGCGCCGAGGCGAACGCGCGCGCGACCGCGCGGATCCGCTCCTCGGAGACGCCCGCGGTCCGGGCGACGTCGCCCACGTCGATGCGCTGCAGCAGCCCCGCGGCCGCGCCGGCCGACCGGCCCATGTCGACGATCGCGCGGGCCATGGCGAGCGCGACGAGGTGCTCCGTCCCGGGCCGGACCGGGAGCCACTCGTCGGCGTTCATGTCGGTCAGCGACTGGTGGCCGGTGACCGAGATGAAGCGGCCCTTGCTGCCGTCCGCCGCGTTGAACGCATGCGACTGCGTGAAGCCGTGCGCGTAGTCGACCGGCGAGAGCCAGGTCTCCATGAAGTCCGCGCCGAAGGAGACGATCACCTCGGCCGCGGCGAAGTCGTGGACCGGGACCGCGTCGATCCCGAAGAGCATCCGGTTCGCCGCACGGATCGGCTCCCAGCCGAAGGTGTCGAAGCGCACGACCTCGACGCCGAACGCGCGCGCCCACTGGTCGATGAGCGCATCCATCGACCCCGTGTGGGTCTGCGTCAGGAAGACCTTGCGCCCCTGAGCCTGGCGGAGCGCCGCGACGAGCCGCTGCTCGGCGTCGTCCCACGTGATCTTCGCCCACGCGCCGCCCTCGCCGCGGGCCAGCGCCTGCGGCACCCGGTCCGGGTTGTACAGCCCGTGCAGCGACGCCTGGCCGCGCGCGCAGAGACGACCGTGCGAGATCGGCGAGAGCGAATTGCCCTCCGCCTTGATCGCGCGCCCCTCGCGCGTCTTGATCTCCATGCCGCACCCGGCCGGGCACTCCCGGCAGGTGGTGCGGTACCACGTGGCGAGGCCCGGCACGATCTCGTCCTCGGCCGTCATGTACGGGATCAGCCGCTCGGCCCCCTGCGTGGAACAACCGAAGAGGCTCGCCCCGGCCCCCGCCGCGCCGAGCACCTTCAGGAAGTCTCGCCTCTCCATCCCATTCGCCATCGCTTTGCTCCTTCGGGGCGGCGCCGCCTCGCGCCGATCCCCCGCGACGAGCTGGCTCTCCAGCTGGATATCAGTAGTGACAGACGAAACAGTCGACCCGGGCCTGCCGCTGCTGGTGGCAGTCGATGCACCAGCCCATGTAGAGCGGCTGCGCCAGCTCGATCTCCGACATCGTCTCGACCGGTCCGTGGCACTGCTGGCACTCGAGCCCGGCGTTGATGTGCATCATGTGCGGGAACCGGACGTAGTCGGGCAGGTCGTAGATCCGCACCCAGGGGATCGGGACGCCCTGCTGCGCGTACTGAACGAGCTTCTGCAGCTCGGGGCTGTCCTGCAGGAACAGGAGGTTGTTGCCCACCGGCGCATGGCAGCCGGTGCACGTCTGCACGGGCGGGATCCCCGCATCCCAAGATTCGTCCGCGCTGTAGTGGCAATACATGCAGGGGATCTGCAGCGTACCCGCGTGCCTGTCATGCGGGAACGCGATCGGCTGCTGCGGCGTCCCCCCGCCCTGCAACGCGCCGGCCGCAACAATACCGGATCCCGCCAGCGCCAACGCGCCGACGATGCCGAGCACGGCCCACTTCGCTCGCACCATCGAGCCTCTGGAGGTCAAGTGTTCTGGATGATCACCGGACGGCCGCGTACCTAGACGACGGCACGCGGGCGGCCAGGATACGCGCATCGCGCCCGCCGCGCAAGTGATGCCACCGCGCGCGGGCGCTCGCCGTTCCGGCGGCGGCAATCTGAAAGGCCGAGCGGCGCTCCGCAACCCCCGGCGGCGGGCCGGGCCGCGTGGCGGCGTGCCCGCCACGGGAGAGTCTGTAAGCGGAAGCTGGGCGTGGCGGCGCGCGCCCCGCGCATTCCCCCACGGAATGACGTCGTCAGGGTGCTTTCGCTATCCTCGTATTCGTTATTTCGGCGCGATCAGGCGCGGTAGGCGGGCAACTCCTTCTGGGCGACGGCCGGTGCTGCGGGGCAGCGGCAAGGCGGATGCGCCGTGACGGCAAGGCGGGTGTGGCGTTACGGCCTGGCGGGCCGCACACGGGCCCGGCGGGGGCGTCCGAAGTCCATCACGCACCCCTCGCCGCAGCCGGTGGTGGAGACGCGCGTCGCTCCGGTCGCTGGCGAGTCCCGGTCCGGTCTCGACACCTCGCATCGCCGGCCGTCACTGCGACGCTGTGGCACGTACTCTCGCCGCCACCAACCTGTGATCCGACGCCGTCGACCCGAGGATCCTTGCCTCGACCGCATCGTATCCCCGCAGCCAGATCCAATCGATCCGCTCCGTGGGCGTGACGGCGGGCGCGGTAGGCGCCGGCTCCGCGCCAGCCAGCTCGAAGGCGTCGCGGAAACCCGCCTCTCCGAGCCGCCGCGCCACCTCGCTGCCTGGGCCGGCGTTCAGGTCCCCGGCGAGGATCGAGGGGCCGGTACCCGCGGTCGCCAGCATGCCGGTCGTCTGGGCCGCCTGCTCCTCCGGCGTGAGACCGAAATGCGTCGCGAGGAACCGCACCGTGTCCTGCCCGGCCGCAATCTCCGCCACGGCGACCTGCTTCCGATCCGCGTCCTCCGGCGGGAGCAGCACAGACCGGAACGAAACGACCGGCAACCGCGAAAGCACCGCGTCGCCCAACGTCCCATTCACCGTCGGCGCGAAGCGCACGCGCATCCCGAGCCGCCGCCCGAGCCACCGCGCGAGGTCGGTGCCGTAGGCGGACGCGAGGCCGACGGAGACCTCCTGGAGTGCGACGATGTCGGCGCCGGACTCGGCGATCGTCGCGGCCATCGCCTCGGGTGCGTACCGCCAATCCTCGCTGAAGCCGTAATGGACGTTGTAGGTCGCGACGCGGAACTCGAGGGCGGGGGCGACGTCGGCATCGGCAGACGTCGCGTGTGACTCCACCCACCCGGCGAATGGATCCGCCCGCTCCGCCTCCACCTCCGCGCGCCAGCCGATCCACGCCGGGATCGCGGCGGCGAGGGCGAGCGTCGCAAGGGCGGTGGCGACGACGCGGCGTCGCAGCGTGGCCGGCGGCGTCGGGCGCGGGAGTGGCACGAGGAGCGTCGCGGCGACGAGGACGGCGCCGGCCAGGACCAGGATCCGCGGCGCGGCGCCCTGGAATGCCGGGAAGGTGAAGGCGTAGAAGTACGTGAAGGCGTAGAGCACCGAGAAGAGCAGGAACACCCCGAGCGCGACGGCGACGGTCCAGCCGCCGCGTCGCCCGCCCGAGGGCGCGAGGGCGCGGCCGAGGAGGAGGAGCGCGGCGACGTGGGCGCCGACGAACGCCGTGGCGGCGCCCCACCCTTCCCACCCCCACCCCACCAACGC
>Ga0207864_1002324_pt1 | contig 18177 bp, 10 predicted proteins | sample HigsolmetaAR202D_FD_184834 | JGI IMG/M metagenome (GOLD analysis project Ga0207864, IMG submission 184834) | Ionic liquid and high solid enriched microbial communities from the Joint BioEnergy Institute, USA - AR20-2-D (SPAdes) (version 2) ... | reverse complement strand
GCGCACGTACATCTGCACGACGGTGAACCCGCCGCCATCGGCCGCACAGGCGTCAGCAATCGCGCTGCCGATGCCGCCGCCGTAGTTGTCCTCCAGCGTCAGCACCATGCCATTGTTCTCGTTGGCTAGGTCCAGAATCGCTTCTTCGTCGAACGGAATCGAGTAAAGGTCGACCAGCGTCGCATCCACGCCCTGGGCGTCGAGTTTCTCCAGGGCCTTGTTCGCCTCATGCACCATGTAGCCGGAGGCGACGATGAGAAGGTCGCGGCCTTCGGTGAGCACTTCGTGGCCGCCGAGGGTGAACTTGTCGTTGTCACCGTAGAGAAATTCGACTTCGGGTCGCAGCGTGCGCATATAGCACGGGCCGTCATATTCCGCCATGGCGAGCGTAAGGGCGTAGGCCTGGAACGCATCGGACGGCTGGAGCAGGAAGAAGCCCGGTGAGCCGTTCTTGCGGGCGACGGTGGTGAAACTGCGGAACCAGGCGACATCGGGCAGCGCCATCTGGCTGGGACCGTCCGCCGCCAGCGAGATGCCCGCGTGGGAGCCGACGATCTTGAAGTTGGCGCCGCTGTTCATCGCCATTTCGATCTGGTCATAGCCACGGGTGGCGAACTTGGCGAAGGTGGACGCGAAGGGCACCTTGCCGCCGGCACTCAGGCCTACCGCGACCGAGAACATGTTCTGCTCGGCGATGCGGCATTCAAAGAAGCGCGACGCCAGCGCCGGATCCTTGGCGAACATTTCGGCGAAGGTCGAGTTCTTCACGTCCGCATCGAGTGCGACAATATCGCTGCGGGCATGGCCCAGCGCCCGAAGCGCGATGCCGTAGGCACGCCGTGTCGCGTAAACGCCTTTTTCCAGCGCAGCTTCCTGACCGAACTGCTTCATCGCCTCGGTGAAGGAGGGCACCGGCTTGCGGACGTCCGGCTCCGACTTGCGCGGCGGCATCAGATCGAGTTTCAGTGCCATGTCCGCTACCGCGCCAACCTGACGCCCAGTCGCGTCCAGTTCCTCCAGAGCGACCTTGAGTTTGTCGCCCAGCGCCGGTGTGCCGTGATGGCCATGACCCTGCTGCGACGGGCTGCCCCAGCCCTTGACCGTGCGAGCCACGATCGCGATCGGGTTGGAGTTCGGATCGTGCATGCTGCGGGCGTGTTCCTCCAGCGCCTCCTTGATGGCGGTGGGGTTGTGCCCGTCGATGTCCAGCGCGGTAAAGCCGAACGCCTGCAGCTTGGCGACCAGTGCTTCGGGCGTTTGCTGCGGGCTGACCTTGTCGCTCTGGGCGTAGACGTTGCAGTTGAAGATTGCGCAGACGGCCTTGAGGTTGTGGTCCTTGATGAAGTCGACGGCTTCCCAGATCTGTCCCTCGCGGGCTTCACCGTCGCCGATGATGCAGAAGATGCGCTTGTCGATGCCGTCCAGGCGTGCGGCGGCGGCGAGACCAGCGGCCACCGACAGTCCCTGGCCCAGTGAGCCGGTCGCGGCGTCGAAGAAGGGGAAACCTTCGATCGGGTTGGGGTGGCCGTCCACCACCGAATCGATCGCCCGCAGGCTCATCGCATCCTCACGGGTCATCGGCCGCCACTCTTCCTTGCTCCGGCCGATCATCACACCCTGATCCGCACAGGCGGCATAGACGATGGGGCAGGCGTGTCCTTCGGACAGCACCAGCCGGTCGCTGCACGGATGCGTCGGGTTGGCTGGCTCGTACCGCATGTGGTGGTACATGAGCACGGCCGTAATATGCGCCAGGCTGGCGGCGGTGGTGGGGTGGCCCGAACCGGCAGCCGCCGTCATCTCGTAACTGAGCTTGGCCAGCTCCACTGCCTTGGCGTGAATCGTCGAATCAAATGACATGGGTATCTGTCCTTCCGTGGTTTGTCGTGAGAATCGCGCCCCTGAATATTGATGATTCGCGGGATTATCGCCATCCGGGCCGCTGATGGCAAACCTAATAAGGTGAATCCGCATTGAATTTACCCGGCTCCGCCGGGCGCCAGCGGCAGTGGGTGTTCTCACATAGGCCTTGAAAACACGTCACTTTCGATAGCAGGCGTCAGCAGGCTGTGGCTTGACCGTAGTGGAACCGGGTTTTATGATGGCGTGGCATGAATCGCCGGTTTCTACTATCCCTGTCGCACGAGCAGCTCAGCGGTGGCCTACTGCTGGATCTGCTTCTGGTGCGCCTGGGATAGGGCCGACGTGCGATTTTGTGATTGAATCGACCGCCCTGTCCCGACCGTATGGACAGGGCGTTTTTGTTTGGACTGGCGGCACAGCCACACGGGCCGGGGCGCTCCCGGCAAGGAAAACGAGCCATGACCGAGCCGACACACATTCGCATCTTCGACACCACCCTGCGTGACGGCGAGCAATCGCCCGGCGCGACCCTCAACCGGGCGGAAAAACTGGAGATCGCACGGCAACTGGAACTGCTGGGGGTGGATGTCATCGAGGCGGGCTTCCCCATCACATCCACCGGTGATTTCGAATCGGTGCGGACGATCGCCGGTGAATTGCAGCGGGCGACAGTGGCGGCGTTGGCACGATGCGTGCCGCGGGACATCGACCGGGCCGGCGAAGCGATCCGGGGGGCGGCTCATCCTCGCATCCATGTCTTCTGTGCTACCAGCAAGATTCATCGCGAACACAAGCTCAAGAAGGCGATCGACGAGATCATCCGACTGTCGGTCCAGTCGGTGCAGCAGGCCCGCGAATATACCGATGATGTGGAGTTCTCACCCGAGGACGGTTCGCGTACCGAACTGAACGTGCTGGTGGAGATCACACAGGCGGTGGTTGAAGCAGGGGCCAAAACGGTCAACATTCCCGACACGGTGGGTTATGCCGTGCCGGAGGAGTACGGCAACATCTTCCGGTATGTCCGTGAGAAGCTGCCGATGCTCGACGAGGCGGATATCTACCTGAGTGCCCACTGTCACAACGACCTGGGGTTGGCGGTGGCGAACTCGCTGGCGGCGGTGCAGAACGGCTGCCGTCAGATCGAATGCACGATCAATGGGATCGGCGAGCGCGCGGGCAACGCGGCCCTGGAAGAGATCGTGATGGCGCTGCGCACCCGTCGCGACTACTTCAACAAGTATCGCACGAACATCAACACCAAACGCATCTATCCCACCTCGCGCATGGTGGCCATGATGACGGGCCTGTTCGTTCAGCGCAACAAGGCGATCGTTGGGGAGAACGCCTTCGCGCACGAATCGGGCATCCATCAGGACGGGGTGCTCAAGCATCGTGAAACCTATGAGATCATGAACCCGTCGGACATTGGCATCCCCGAAAGCAAGCTGGTGCTGGGCAAGCACTCCGGCCGGCACGCCTTCCGACAGCGCATCATCGACATGGGGTACACGATCGACGATGCTGCTCTGGAGAAAGCGTTCGAGGCGTTCAAGGCGCTGGCGGACAAGAAGAAGGATGTCTACGACGAGGATATCGAGGCGATCCTGGACCAGATGCTCAACGAGGAACGTCCCTTGTGGGAGCTGGTGCGCTTCCAGGTGACCAGTGGTACGGGCGTGATCTCGACCGCAACCGTGGTTTTGCGCGACGCCAGCGGCACGGAACGCATGGAAGCGGCGACAGGTGATGGCCCGATCGATGCGATCTACTCCGCGATGCAGAAGGCAACCGGCGTCACCGTGAAGCTGGAGGACTACCAGACCCGCTCGGTGACCAGTGGCAAAGATGCTCAGGGTGAAGTAACGGTCGCGGTGCGGCACGGCGATCGGCAGGTGCGCGGCAGGGGCTTTTCTACGGACGTCATCGAGGCAGCCGCCCGCGCGTATCTGTCGGCCCTGAACCGTATCCGCACCACCGAAGCACGCAGGGTGCCCGCGACCAGCCCCAACGGCGATCCGGCGCTGGCGTCGCAGATGACCGCCGCCCAGCCGTGAGAGCCGTGGTTCGCACTCAGGAGATGCCGCGTGTTTCATCCCCTGCCGCCGGTCTCGTCCAGGATCGCGCCGGTGATGTAGCTTGAATCGGCTTCGGAGGCGAGGAAGACATACATCGGTGCGACCTCTTCAGGCTGCGCCGGTCGGCCGTAGAGGGCACTTTCGCCGAAGTGAGCGATCTGCTGTGGCGTCGTACCTTCATCGGCGGGGTTCAGCGGCGTCCAGACGGGCCCCAGTGCCACAGCGTTCACCCGGATCCCCTTGTCAATCAGCATTTTGGCCAGGCATTTGGTGAACGCGTTGATCGCGCCTTTGGTCGCTCCGTAATCTACGAGCGAGCCTTCGCCTTCCAGACTCACCACCGAGCTTGTGGCGATGATGGCGGAACCGGGCTTCATATGCGGCACGGCGGCCTGACACAGGTAAAAGTACGCGTCCATGTTCACCGCGAACGTCCGTTGCCATTCCTCATCGGTGATTTCATCGAGCGACTGCTTGCGGTTCTGATGGGCGGCGTTGCTCACGAGAATGTCCAGATGGCCGAACTCGTGCACCGTGCGCTCGACAACCTGACGGCAGAAAGTTGGATCCGCAAGGTTGCCCGTGAGCATGAGGCAGCGGTGGCCCTCCGCTTCCACGGCTCGGAACGTCTCAAGCGCGTCCACCTGTTCCTGTGGCAGGTAGGTGAAGCAGACATCGGCACCTTCCCGGGCATAGAGCACACAGACCGCCCGGCCGACGCCCGAGTCGCCGCCAGTAACCAGCGCGACCTTACCCTCAAGCTTGCCCGCGGCCTTGTAGTTGGAGGCCAGATAGCGTGGCCGGGGCGTCAGCTCCGCTTCGATCCCGGGACTGGCCTGCTTCTGCTCCGGAAACGCAGGACGCGGCTCGTTCACAATCTGAGGCGGTTCGGTCGGAGGGTGAGGCTTGATCATGGCGGCTGTATCTCCCTCGGGCGCGATATTGCGACCTGCGACTACAGGAAGTGTTGGCCGCCGGAGCCATCGATGGCGGTCGGGCGGCGGCTGATTCGCCTGTCGGCGTGTGCCGCGCGGCGGGATGTGGAAAAATCGGATCAGGAAACGACGTACGGCCCGCATCCGGCTAAAATCGATCGACACCTGAATGCTGCCGCGCTCTGCCCAGGCGTTCGTGCGTGACAGGCAGGCGTGGCCGCCATGTCGTACGGAGGACCGACTCGCTTGAACGCGCCCCATCCCCCCGTTTCATCGAACGATGTGAAGCATTTCGTGCTCGACACCAACGTGCTCCTGCACAACCCTGCGGCACTTTTCATGTTTGACGACAACGAAGTCGTCATTCCGTTTGTGGTGCTGGAAGAGTTGGATAAGTTCAAGAAGCAGAATGACGACGTTGGTCGCAATGCCCGTGAAGTGATTCGACATCTGGACCATCTGCGCGGCAAGGGCCACCTGGATGAGGGCGTGCAGTGGAATGGTCACGGCGGGCGCATCCGCGTCGAGTTCACCACCGATGAGCGCCACCCCTGGCTCAGTGCCGACAGACCCGACAACCACATCATCAACGTCGCCTGGTCGCTGACGAAACAGGGTAAAAAGGCGGTCTTCATCACCAAGGACATCAATGCCCGGCTCAAGAGTGACGCCCTGGGCATCCAGACGGAAGACTTCGAAGCCCAGAAAGTCGATGCGGATCGGCTGTACAGTGGCAACGTGTCGATCACCGTTCCGCGCGAACTGATCGATTCGCTATACGACGAGAAGCAGCTTGAGATTTCACGGCTGAGCGAATTCCTTGTTCAGAAGACGGCCGACGGCCATGTCGTGCCGATCGAACTTTACGCCAACCAATACATCCAGCTTCGCGATGCACTGGATGAGTCGCACACGGGGCTGGCCCGGCGCCTGGCGGACACCGATCACGTCATCCCCGTCCATGCTCCGCGCAAGCCGGTCTTCGGCATCATGGCGCGCAACGTTCAGCAGATCATGGCAATGGACCTTCTGCTGGATGATGAGGTGAAGCTGGTCACAATGCTCGGCACTGCGGGCACGGGCAAGACGCTGCTGGCGCTGGCGGCTGGGATGACCAAGACTGTCAACGAGGGGCGATACGACAAACTGCTGGTTGCCCGGCCGATCATGCCCATGGGCCGCGACATCGGCTACCTGCCCGGTTCCAAGGATGAGAAGCTCGAAGCGTGGATGCAGCCGATTTTCGATAACCTCACCTACCTGATGTCCACGCGTGCGGCCGGCCCACAGCACGCCGAGAGCAAGACGCCTGAGCATCGCATCAAGTCGCTGATGGACGCAGGGCAGCTCGTGCTGGAGCCACTGACGTACATCCGGGGCCGGTCGATCCCCAATCAGTTCATGATCGTGGATGAAGCGCAGAACCTCACACCACACGAGGTGAAGACGATCGTGTCGCGCGTGGGTGATGGCACCAAGATCGTTCTCACCGGCGACGTGGGGCAGATCGACAACCCCTATCTGGACAGTTCATCCAACGGTCTGTCGTACACGGTCGAGCGGATGAAGGGGGAGCCGATCGTTGGACATATCACTCTGGCCCGTAGTGAACGCAGTGTGATGGCGTCGTTGGCGGCGGCGAAACTGTGACGATGGTTTGTCGTGGGGGGATTCCGCCGCGCCGGTGCATCGGGCGATTCCGCAAACTGATGCGACTGCCGGTAATGTCGTCACCGTGCGAGCATCCCGGCAGCCACCTGCCAATCCGCCACAGCGCGCAGGGCTAGAATGTTTGCATGGATACTGAGGGCGGTACCAACAAAGCGGGAACGGGCCAGACGGTGACACGATCACGCCGTCGGCGGCGGGTTTGGTGGACCATCGGGGCGATCGTGGCTGTGATGATCCTATTGGTGCTGCTCACCCCCACGCTGCTGAGCAGCGGCCCGGCGACCCGCTTCATCAGTTCGAAGGTCAGCGACAGCATCCCCGGCAGCGTGCAGGTGGACGACCTGTCGCTGGGCTGGTTCGGCGGTCAGCGTGTTCGTGGATTGCAGCTACACGATCCGGCGGGCGATGTGGTCGCGGTCATTGATGAAGTCGACATGCCCGACGCATCGCTGCTTCAGTTGCTTCGCGGCAACCTCAACCTCGGGGGCATCCACATCCGTGCCAATCATGTCGACATTGTCGAACATGATGATGGCAGCACGAATCTCGCTCGTGCCCTGGGGCTGCAACAGGTCGATGCAGATAAGCCGCGACGTACCGCTCAACAGCGGCAGGAGCAGCGGGCTGATCTGAGTATGCACGTTACGGTGACCGGCGGGCGCATCACCTACACACCACACGATGGCGAGCCGGTCGAAGTGACCGACTTTCGCCTGGATCTGAACGCGCCGACGATCGAGCGCATCGAGGGTGAACTGCACGCCACCGTCAAGCAGGGCAACCAGTCGGGCAGGGTACAGGCGAAGGGGCAGATTCACGATCTTTTTGATGCGGCTGGGGCACCCACGCCGGAGCGTGCCACGATGCAGATCGACGCGGATCTGGCGAAGGTGCCGGTGCTTCCGTTGGATCGGCTGCTGAATCTGCGCGGGCGGCTGATCGCGGTCACGGGTGACATGGAGGCGGGGCAGATTCGCATGTCCGGGCCGCTGTTGAACCCGGATGTCATGCAGATGGTGGCGCGCGGCGACAGGTTCACCATGGACGTGGACCTGCGCGGCACGGATCGCTCGGTGCGGGCTGAACCCGATTCGGTGGTGCGCTTCACCGTCACGCCCGAAGCCTGGCCCGTGCTGATGGAGGATCACGCGACGCTGGCGGCGAGTCGGCTGCTCAGGCCCTTCGAGGTGACGGTCGAGTTGCACAATCTGGAGTTGCCGCGCGAGATGGGTCGGCTGGACATTCCTGAAGGTTCGATGGCCGCCCAGGTTACCGTCACCGACATCGAAATCGCCACAGACAACGAACGCATCGGCACGCTGGCGGTGCGCAACGCGAACATGGCGATCCGTTCCGATGCGATCGGCCGGGCGATCGAGGCGGTTGTGCAGGCGATCGCTGAACAGGATGGCCGACAGGGCAATGTCGCGGTCACTGCCACGATCAACAACTTACTGCTGCCCGATCAGTCGCTTAACGTCGATGGCTATAGCGCGGTGGTGAACGGTCAGGTGAAGGACCTGCCCATGGCGGTCATCGATGAGGTAGCAGCGATGCGCGGCGTGCTGGTCGCGATGCTCGGCTCCACGCTGCAGGCCACGCTTGAAGCGACGCTGGAACCGGTGGCCGACGGCGGGGGTGTCGCAGGACCGGTGCGGCTGACCGCCCAGGCGGAGCACATATCGCTGCAATTCTCCGGTACGCAGCAGCCCGACCAGTTCACCCTGGATCAGCCCGCGACCATTGCGATCAACGTTCAACCCAATGTACTCGACGAGGTAAAGCAGGCGTTCCCCAACATGGCGGATACGCTTGCACAGATTCGGCTCACCCAGCCGACACGGGCGAACGTGCAACTGACGCACATGCGCGTGCCGTGGCGAATGGGTGAAGATGAAACGTTCGACCTGAGCAGCGTCGAGTTCGCGGCAACAGCGAATGTCGAGAACGTCCAGCTTGATGGCGATTCGCGGTTCGCGGGAATGCGTGTCGACACGCTGGCCCTGCGACTCCCGCAAACGCGGTTGGGCGATCCCATCGCGTTTGATGCCGATGTGCGCATGCGGGCGAATGGCACTCCGTCAGCGATTCAGTTAAACGGGTCCGTGGCGGGCCTGCTGGATGAATCGGTGCACATCGTACTTGAGGGTACGGCCGATCAGATGCCCGTTGCACTGGTTGATGCGGTGCTGGGACGGGATGGTCAGCTTGTCACGCTACTGGGTGACCAGCTTGAAACAGTGCGCATGATGGTGAACAGCGACGCCGAGCGGCCCGGTACCTATGCATTTGACCTGACGATCGATTCGCCGCGTTTGCGTGCTGATGTGAAAGGCGATTACTCGCCCACGCTGGTGCGCCTGGCGGACGGTTCACATCTGCGGATCGTTGTGACGCCCGAGGCGTTTACGGAATTGCAGCAGCGAAGGGATATCCCAGAACTCGTCGTTGATGATGTAAACGATGACGCTGGGGAACAGCACGATTCACTGCGACTGAACCAGCCGATGACGCTCGCTTTGACGGTTGACCGCCTGCAACTGGGCTGGCTGGAACCGGATGAATCGGGCGAGCGACGGCTCGATGCGGCTAACTCCATGCTGGACATTCGACTCACCAGCGAGGGCGGCGGCTTCATCAGCCCGACGGTGAACCAGAGCTTCGATGTGCGCAATCTCGATGTGACCGTGTCCGCCGAGGACCTGCGTGAGGCGCTCGCCATCGCCGCCAACGCTGAAGTCGGCATGGCACATCCCGGACCGGACGATGCACAACCTGCGCGCGGCCGCATCGCCTCGGAGACGCGCATCCATGGCCTGGTCGATGCGCAGGGCCGGTTCCGATCCATGTCGGAACTCGCCTACGAAACGCAAACGCAGATTCGTTCGCTGCCCACCGCGATGGTCGATGCGCTCCTGCGGCAGGATGGCTTGCTGACCGTCCTGCTGGGGCCGCAGTTTGATACGATCGATCTTGCGATCCAGGCGGCCGGCGACGATGACCGCTCGATGGCCATCCGTGCCCACGTCGTTTCGGATCGTCTCAATGTGCCGTTGAGTGGCAGCTACATCGGCGGCCCGGCACCGCAGATCACCCTGCGAGGTGCCGGCCCAGCCACGCTGCAACTCACCCCCGAAGCGTTCACCACACTGCGACGAACGATGCACAGTGCCGACGATGGCGAGCAGGCACCGCCCGACAACATCACCCTCGCTCAGGCGACGACGTTTGAACTGCAACTGCAGCAACTGGCGATCGGCCTGCGCAACCCGCAACTGGTGCAGGCTGATGGCGACGAACCCGAAGGCGAGCAGCCACCGCTCTATGATCCGCAGCGCACCGGCATCATTGCGACGCTGCGTGCTCCGGATGTGCGGCTGCTGATCCAGCGGACCGAGGGTGTGGATACGCTCGACGTTGAGCGCATGGAGCTGGACATCAACGTGCCCGCTCTGATCCAGCCCGGGCGGTTGTCACTGCAGGCGCAGACGCTTGTCGCGCCAATGGGGCGGGGCACACCCGCACGCGGCAGCGTCGAATCACGCACGACCATTTCCAACATGGTCAACGCACAGGGACGACTCGATCTTTCCCAGGCGCGATTCGAAACCAACACTGTGGTGGAGGAACTGCCCGTCGCGCCGCTCGATGCGGTTCTGAGCATGGACAACCAGCTCGTCGCGGTGCTGGGCCAGCGTGCCTCGATGTCGATCGTCGGCAACTTCAGTATGGCTGACAACGGCGATCAACTCGACATCGTGCTCAATTCTGAAAACGCCAAAGGCGGCATCTCCGCCACGGTTGGCGAGTTCATCACCCTGCGCAAGGATATTGTCGGTACGCTTCGCGTCACGCCTGAAGTGGCTGATACGCTATTGAAATATGGCAACCCGCTGCTGATCGACGCGACCGCCTCCAGTGAACCGATTCGCCTGACCATCTCACATGAAACCTTTCGGCTCCCCCTGATGTTGTTTCGTACCGATCGTGAACGCGCCCTGCGGGAAATGGCGCTCGACGCTGAACTTCAACTCGGCACGCTTACCCTGCAGGATAGTTGGCTGCTCGGCGCACTTATGCCCGAACTGCAGCGACTGGCGCAGGCGCTCAACCGGCGTTCAGGTCGGCTGGATGCTCAGCAGCAGGCCCACTTCACCAACCTGCGTGTGACCGTGCGCAATGGCATCGCCCGCAGCAACGACCTGTGGATGCAGGTGCCTCAGGCGCTCGTGGGCGTGCAGGGTGACGTGAACCTCGTCACCGGCTATGCCAACCTGAACATTGGTGTGGGAAGCCAGACGCTTCGGCAGTTCGGCAGTCTCAACAACTACGTACCCGCCGGAGAGGTGTTTCCCATCGCAGTACGCGGGCCGCTGAGCGAACTGCGCAAGAGCGTCGACTTTTCTCCATTGTTCATTCCGGTCGCCACAGCTGCGGCTCAGCAGGCGATCGGTAACCGCGACATCCCCATCGGCGAGATTCTCCGTGGGATCAGCCGTGTCACACTGCCGCCGGGTGCGCGTCGTGATTGGCCCAACTACCCCGCCGACGCAGTATTGCAGAGCCAGCGCCAGGATCAGCAGCCGCAGCAGCGGCCCGATGAGCAACCACCGCCTGCCCAGCAACAGCAGCCGCGCGATCGTGAGCCGCAACGCGAGCGTCCCGGCCTGGGCGATCTGCTCGACCTGCTGCGCGACCGCGATCGACAGGATCAACGCCGCTGACGGTTGTACCGCTTCAGAAGAGCATGAGAAGCATCGTCAGCAAAAACACGTTTGGTGAACATGTTCAGAAGCATGAAGATGATGAGCAGGACGGCGGTTTCGAAATAGTCCAGATCAAACAGTTTGGCCAGGGCGGAACCTGTGAGGATGAAGTGAAGGCCGCCGTAAACGAACATCCCCCCGATGCCCCATGAAATCGAGGCGATGAAAAAAGCGATGAAGTCTGCGATCGCCATTGGGCCGATCACAATGGCGGCAAGCTTGAGGATGGTTGACTGAACCGTCCCGAAGCCGATATCCATGAGTCGGGCCGCGATGTAGACGCAGACCAGTAGCAGCGGCACCATGACAAAGGCCCGCAGCCCGAGGCTCACAAGTGTGAAAACCACCGTTTCGACGACGCCCCCCTCCTCGATAAACCATCCCCGGACAGCGGTGATGAGTGCCCCGATGATGATCAGCAGGATGGGCAGCTTCACATCGACCCAGTGCGCCTCCTTGATCACCTCCTCCGCCATTTCCTGATCGCGTTGGGCCCGTCGCTGTAGGCGCAACAGTCTCTCCTCATCAGGCAAATCACTGTCGTCGATTTTCGGCGTGACCACCGTCCCCTGCGCCAGATTGAACCCGCAGTTGAGGCACAGCACCGCACCCTCGCTCATCGCTATGTTGCAGTTGGGGCATTGGCCCCCGTGGGCAACCATGGCCTGGGGCATCACATCGGGGGACAGGTTCAGTTCGTATCCGCCGTCGTCGACGGACATCGACGGTTCGGCAGCCGGGTCGGTCTCGGGCATCCGCAACACCTGCCCGCAGCCACACCTTACCTTCCTCCCGGCCAGTTCCGCCTTCCAGCGATAACGCTTCTGACAGCCCGGACAGGTGATCGAATGGGTTGTCGCATCGGACATGATCGAAGCCCCCTGTATTGGCTGCGTGACGCGGTCGCGGCGTCGCTTGGATGAGATAACCGACTGTACCAGATCGCCTCGTTTCGTACATGCATCTTGAGTGGCATTTTTCCCGGGAGTGATAGGCTATCCCTTACGACAATCACCCGGGACTTGCCGTTCACAACCTTGTCATTCGCCACAACCGGCCTCTTTCACGTATCCTTGTGGACCCCGAAACGGGGGTTGGAGCGGATGTATGGGTGTGCCATTACTGGATCTGAATGAACAGCACGCACCTCTCATGGAGCCGCTGCGGGAGGTTTTTGAACGGGCGATGGCGTCGGGCGCGTTCATCCTTGGGCCGGCGGTCGAGGTGTTTGAGAAGAATCTGGCTGCCTGGTGTCAGGCAGAGCATGCCGTGGGAATGTCCAGCGGCACCGATGCACTGATCACCGCCATGATGGCGCTGGGTATCCGCCCGGGTGACGAGGTCATCACCACCACCTTCAGCTTCTTCGCCACCGCCGGCAGCATCGCCCGGCTGGGGGCGATCCCGGTCTTCGTCGATATTGACCCGGTCACGTTCAACCTCGATGTGTCGCAGGTGGAGGCGGCGATCACCGACCGTACAGCCGCCATCATGCCCGTCCACCTCTTTGGGCTGGCGGCGGACATGGCGGCCATCTCCGCCGTGGCGCAACGGCACGGTCTGCCCGTTATCGAGGATGCCGCCCAGGCGATTGGGGCACGCGACCACGATCGCCCCATCGGCACCATTGGCACCATGGGAGCGCTGAGCTTCTTTCCCACCAAGAACCTCGGTGCGATGGGTGATGCCGGGGCGGTACTGACCAACGATGCCGTTCTTGCCGGCCGACTGCGCCAGATCCGGGTGCATGGCTCGGACAGGACCTATCACCATCTGATGGTCGGGGGTAACTTCCGCATCGACGCGTTGCAGGCGGCATTTCTGGACGTGAAGCTGCCGCATCTGTCACGGTGGATCGACGCCCGTCGGGCTAACGCCGCGCGATACGATGAACGACTGCCTGATGAAGGGCTGGTCAAGCCCACCGCCCCAGCCCACGCGTTCCACACGTACAACCAGTACACCATCCGCGTGCTGGACGGCCGGCGCGACGCCCTGATGGAACACCTGCAGCAGCGCGGCATTGGTTGCCGGGTGTATTATCCGCTGCCACTGCATCTGCAACCCTGCTTCGCCTCGCTGGGGTATCGTCAGGGGCAGTTCCCCGTGGCGGAACAAATGGCTGACGAGGTGCTGAGTCTGCCGATCTATCCGGAACTCACCCATGAGCAGCTGGATGAGGTGATCGCCGCTGTGACGGAGTTTTTCAAGCATTGACATCGAACCCGAACAGTCAGCCGCCTGCCCCCGCGAACGGGAACAACGCCATCATCCGGATGGTGGATGTGTATAAGTCGTTCGGTTCGTTGCGTGTGCTGGCTGGGGTGACTCTGTCGTTTGAGCGTGGAAAAAATACCGTCGTCCTGGGACCCAGCGGCGCGGGTAAAAGCGTCATCCTCAAGCACATCGTCGGCCTGCTCAAACCTGATCGTGGCGAGGTGTGGTTCGAAAATCAGCGGGTCGATCAGGCCAGTGACCGGGAGCTGGTCGAGATCCGCAAAAAGATCGGCTTCCTGTTCCAGATGGGGGCGTTGTTCGACTCGATGAACGTTCAGGAGAACGTCTGCTTCCCGCTGGAGGAGCACGGCGCTTTCTCGGCTGACGAGCGGGCTGCACGCGCGGAAAAGGCGCTGGAGATGGTGGGGCTGGCCGGCATCGGGCATAAGATGCCAGCCGAGCTTTCGGGCGGACAACGCAAGCGCGTCGCCCTGGCACGGGCGATCGTTCTCGGACCCGAGGTGGTGCTCTATGATGAGCCGACCACCGGGCTGGACCCAATTCGTTCGGACGTGATTAATGAGCTGATCATCGCGATGCGCGATCGATTGGGCATTACCGGGATCATCGTGACGCACGATATGGCCAGTGCGTTCAAGATTGCCGACCGTATCGTGATGCTCTACGATGGCCGCATCATTGCGGACGGCACGCCGGAAACGTTCCGCCGCGATGGTGACGACCTGGTCGCCCGCTTTGTTCGGGGCGAGGCGGATCGTGAGGACCTGGACGCCATTCGCAGGGGCTTTGGGCAGGTGAAGGGATAACGGAAAGTGGCGTGCAGCGTCGCACGGCACCCTGGAGTTTGATACACCCGGCGACGTAGTCATAGCCAGCTTCGCGAACCATGCAGGAGCGCACACGGAACATCGCTGTCGGACTGACCGCCATCGCCGGACTGATCGTGCTGGCGATGCTGCTGGTACTGTTCGGGTACCTGCCGCAGTTTCTGGAGAGCGGCTATGTCGTGCGCGTGCTGCTGGATGATGCCGGCGGCCTGCGTTTGGCCAGCCGCGTGACATACAATGGCATCGATGTGGGGCAGGTGGAATCGGTCACCCTGGCGGAGCCGCCTCAGACCGGGGTGGTCGCCGTTGTGCGGATCGAGGGGCACGTTTCGCTGCCGGCGGACTTGAAGGCATATGTTTCGGGTCCGATCTTCACCGGCAGTCCTGTCCTGACGCTGACGCCCGCTACACCCGCGACGCCTTCCGACGAGCCGCAGGCGTTCCTGCCCAAGGACGGCACCGCTGAGATTCGCGGCCAGGCGAAGTCGCTCACCGAGGGGCTTGCCGAACGACTCAGCCAGGAGTTGGCTGGTCCGCTGCAGCGTCTGGAAAGTGTTGGAGCCAGCTTCGAGACGCTGAGCAAGGAATGGACCGAGGTGGGGCGGAACATCAATCAGCTCGTTCAGCCTCGCACGCCTGAGAGTGTTGACCAGGGTGAAGCCGCGGGTAATCTGGCAAGCCTAATCGCCCGCGCCGACAGCCGCATGGCCGAACTGCGCGAGGTGCTGGCGGGCCTGCACCGCACCATCGAGGACGTCCAGCTCTGGGTCGGCGACGAGGAAATGCGCAAGAATGTGCATGCCACCGTCGTCAATGCCCGTGAGTTGACGGGTAAGCTTAGCGAGCAGGTGGACGTGCTGAGCAAGCGCTACGTTGCGGTGGCGGATGATCTGAGCCAGGCCATACGCACGCTCAATCAGACGCTGGAGCTGGCCCGCGACGGTAAGGGCAGTGTGGGCAAGTTCCTGAATGACCCGGCCCTCTACAACAATCTCAACGATGCCGCCCAGCGGCTCACCGCCGCCATGGATGAGTTGAACCTGCTGCTGGAACAGTTCCGCAAGGAGGGTATCCCACTGGAGTTCGGCGGCAACTGAATGAGGACGGTTCTGCCCCAGACCGTCGGATGATTACCCGCCTACGATCCACTTGTCGTGAACCGCACTGATGCGATATGAAGTACGTCATCATCATTCCTGACGGCGCTGCCGACTTCCCCCTTGAAGAACTGGACGGCAAGACGCCATTCGAAGCCGCGCACAAGCCACACACCGATCAACTGAGCATCGAGGGACGACAGGGCACGGTCGCTACCACCCCCGAAGGTTTTCCCTGCGGTTCTGATGTCTGCAGTATGAGCCTGCTGGGTTACGACCCAGCCCGCTATCACCGCGGTCGCGCTCCGCTGGAAGCCGCGGCGCTGGGAATCGAACTGGATCCGTCCGACTGGATTTTCCGCGTGAACCTGGTCACCGTCATCGACGGGTTGATGCAGGACCACTCCGCGGGGCACATTTCCAGCGATGAAGGCCGTCGCCTGCTCTCCGATCTGGCTCCCCGGCTGGACCTGGCCGACATGGTGCTCTACCCGGGTGTGAGCTACCGCAACATCATGGTGGACACCTCCAACCGTGGCGGACGAGCCGGTCGGGACTGGTCTGAACTGGCAACCACGCCGCCGCACGACATTCCCGGCGAACCGATTCGCAAGCATCTGCCGGTGGGGGGTGACCACGCACTGTTGCTACAGCAGATGATCGCCGAGAGCGAGGTGATGCTCGCCGATCACGAGATCAACCAGACCCGGCGTGAACTGGGCGAACTACCCGCCACCCACGTCTGGCCGTGGGGGCAGGGCCGCGTACCGTCGATGCCCAGCTTCGAAAGTCGGTTCGGTCTGCGCGGGGCGATGATTACCGCGGTTGACTTGCTGGCGGGCATCGCTCATTTCATCGGCTGGGATCGACTGGATGTACCAGGTCAGACGAGCTACCACGACACCGACTATGCCGCTGCGGGCCAGCACGCCATCGCAGCGCTGGACGATTACGACATCGTGTGTGTCCACGTCGAATCGCCGGACGAAGCCGCGCACGCTGCTGATGCTCATACCAAGGTGGACGCGATCGAGGCGATCGACGAACACATCGTCGGCCCGATTCATGCCGCTCTGCGGCAGCGCGTGGTTGAAGGTCGCGATGACGGCTACCGCATCCTGTACATGCCCGATCACTACACCTGCGTGAGCGATCGCAAACACAACCCCACGCCGGTGCCCTTTGTCGTCTGCGGCACACGCATCAACAGTGTGCTCAAACGTCCCTTCAGCGAGAAGAACGCCAACGATGCCGACCTGCATGTGGCCTACGGTCATGAGCTGATGGAGTATTTCCTCCGCAGCGGCCTGGCGTGAGGGGTAAGCGACTACGGCAGTTGGTCAGGCCACGCGCCATAGCGCGCATGCATACCAGCGCCGAGGGAGATTCGCGTTTCGGTACCTTTGGGGGTAGGACGCGGTACCGACCAGCTCCAGGCGGAGGCGGCGAATCGGCCGAACACGACGTACGTGGCGCTGAGGTCGCTGGCAATGAAGTTGCTTACACCCCCGGCGTGCCACATGCCGTTGCGGTCGTCATTGCCGAACGATGGTGCCATCGTCGTCGCCTGATTCAGGCTGAACATCGGATCCTCTTCGACCACGATGGGGCATCGCGTCTGTTCTTCCCGGGCTGTTCCCGCATTGAGGATGGCGAAAGCGGGCAGCGAATCGCGAGCCGCGCCGGTGAAAAGTTCGACTGAGGCATAGTCGAACTTTCCATTGCTGCCCTCACCCTGGCCGGGGATTCCGTCGCCTAAAGAGGGACAGCGAAGCAGTTTGGCGACATCAGCGCGCGGCATGTATCCGCCAGCCACCAGTGAACCCTCGTAAGGCGGATCGTAGTAGGGTGGTATACGAGCCTCACGGCCCAGCCACGGGCGTGCCGAGGCTGGCTCGTTCAGGCTCCAGGGATACGGGCCCGATGCCGGCATACGACCGTCATTATCTTCGGCGAACAAGAAGAACGCCTGCGACAGGCTCCGCATCTGCACGCGGCAGGTCAGAATGCGGCTGCTCTCACGTGCCTGCGACAGCGCGGGCAGCAGCAGTGCGATCAGCAGCGCGATGATCGAAATCACCACGAGCAACTCGATCAACGTAAACGCGCGGCCGGAACGATGCAGCGAAGATGAAGTTGTGGAACGCATCGGATTGCCTCCGGGAGGAAGAACGGCAGCAGAACATTTCTGACGAAAAGGAGACGCCCGCAGGGAGTACGGGCGACCTCCGCGCATTCCGCTCAGTGCACATCACGCTGGCGACGCAGCAGCAAGAGTCCGGCTGAACCCAACAGCATCAGCGAGGCAGGCTCGGGTATGTTGCCCTCAACGTTGGCGGCCACGATGGCGTACCCGGCATTGGCATTGGTGCGGTTGCTGAAGGTGATCTCGGTCAGGGTCTGACCGGCAAAGTTGCTCAGGTCGATGACACCTTCTGTCAGCAGCAGTGGGGGGCCGGGCGACGCGAGATCCACCCTTTCGACACCGGGAAATGAGCCAATGTTTGGCTGACCATTGCCAGGGCCATACCAGTCCGGTCCGGTCAGCGTCTGGGTATAGCTCGAACCGTTGCTGAAGTGGAAGGTCACATCGAAGCTGCCGCCACCGTTGCTGATCTGGAAAAGAAACTCTGCGTACGAACCGCTGTGGAGGTGAATGGGTGGATTCAGAACAGTGGTTTGTGGGCCTGTTTGATCGACGT
>Ga0207864_1002321_pt1 | contig 18180 bp, 18 predicted proteins | sample HigsolmetaAR202D_FD_184834 | JGI IMG/M metagenome (GOLD analysis project Ga0207864, IMG submission 184834) | Ionic liquid and high solid enriched microbial communities from the Joint BioEnergy Institute, USA - AR20-2-D (SPAdes) (version 2) ... | reverse complement strand
GGCGGCGTCGCGGCGGTCGTGGTCACGACCGAGCCGTCGGGGTGCACCGGCAGGACGCCCTCGGCGTCGAGCTCGCGGCGGAGCGCCTCCGAGAACGACGTCTCCGCGCTGTCGGCGTCCTCCGCAAGGCGCGCGAGGATCGCGTCGAGCCCCTCGGCGACGGTGGTGCGGTGGCCCGGCTCCGTGGCGGCGTCGGACGGCTGCCGGCCGGCGTCGGACGGCTGCCGGCCGGCGTCGGACGGCTGCGGTCCGGCGGCCGCCGGCGAGTCACCCTTCGCGCGCGCCCGAGCGGTGAGGACGACGTGCTCGCGGGCGAAGAAGCCGGCGACGCCGCCGCGCAGAACCCGGTCGGCCTTCAGGATCTCCGCGTCGGCGCCGAGGCGCGCGCTGACCTGCTCGAGGGCCTCCTGGGCGGTGGGAGCCTCGACCGTGACGACGCCGTCGTCGTGGTCGCTGGGGGCGGGGACGGTCTCAGACCGTGCTGTGGGCATGCGTGATCACTCCGATCGGGGTCAGCTCGAAGGAGCCGGGCAGCTCGGGGTAGGCGAGGACGGGGAGGTCCACGTCGGCGCCCGCGAGGGTGCGGGCCACGGGTCGGCGCAGCAGCTGGCCGCACACCAGCGCCACGGGGAGGCCGGCTTGGGCGGCGCGCGTGAGCGCGTCGCGAGCGCCCTCGACGATGGCGGCCGTGCGCGCCGGGTCGACGACCAGGTGCACCGTGCCGTCCACCTCGCGCAGGCTCTCGTGCAGGGAGCCCTCCAGCTCCGGGTCGAAGGTGAGCACGGCCAGGCGCCGGTCGGGCGCGATGCGGCTGGCGATCTGCGCGCCGACGGCGACCCGCGCGGCGGCGATGAGGTGCTCGACGGAGCGGGTCTCGCGCACCCGGCTGGACACCGCCTCGACGATGGCGGGCAAGTCGCGGATGCTGACGCGCTCCTCGAGGAGGCCGCGCAGGACCGCGTGCAGCAGCGACAGCGGCAGCGCCTCACTGCCGACCTCGTTGGCCAGCAGCGGCTCGTCCACGCGCAGCCCGTCGACGAGCAGCTGCACGTGCTGGCGCGACAGCAGCTGGGCGGCGTGGTCGCGCACGACCTCGGCGAGGTGGGTGACCACGACCGAGGAGCGGTCGACGACCGTGGCGCCCGCGGCCGCGGCCGCAGCGCGCGCCTCGGCGGCGATCCAGAAGGCCTGCAGGCCGAACACGGGCTCGCGGGTCTCCTCGCCGCCGAGGGAGCGCAGCTCCGAGCCGTCGCCGGCCGGGAGCGCCAGGGCGCGGTCGCCTGGGGCGGTGCCGCGCGCCACCTCGACGCCGGACACCGAGATGACGTAGGTGGACGGCGGCAGGGTGACGTCGTCGCGGGTGCGGACGAACGGCATGACGATGCCGAGCTCCATGGCGATCTGCTGGCGCAGCGAGCGCACGCGGTCCAGCAGGTCCCCGCCGCGGCCCGGGTCGATGAGGTCGAGGATGTCGTAGGCCAGGTGCAGCTCCAGCGGCTCGACGCGCATCTGGCCGATCAGGACCTCCGGCTCGTCGGGCGCCGGCGCCAGGGCGGCGCTGGCCGCCTCCGCCGCGGCCTCCTCCTCCTGCTGCTGCGCGGTGGGGATGCGCGTGCTGACCACGGCGAGGCCGGCGGCCAGCGCCAGGAACGGCAGCTTGGGGAGCCCCGGCAGCAGGCCCAGCCCGCCGACCACGCCGGCGGCGATCCGCAGCGCGGTGCGGTTGGCAAACAGCTGCCCGACGATGGTCGGTGACAGGTCGCTCTCGCCGACGTGGGTCACCAGCAGGCCGGTGGCGATCGAGATCAGCAGCGCGGGGATCTGGCTGACGAGGCCGTCGCCGACGGTCAGCAGCGAGTAGGTGCCCGCCGCCTCGCCCATCGACATGCCGTTCATCGCCACGCCGATGGCGAAGCCGCCGGTGAGGTTGATGGCGACGATGACGATGCCGGCGATCGCGTCGCCCTTGACGAACTTGGAGGCGCCGTCCATCGCGCCGTAGAAGTCGGCCTCCATGGCGATGCGTTTGCGGCGGGCGCGGGCCTCGGTCTCGTCGATGAGCCCGGCGGCCAGGTCGGCGTCGATCGCCATCTGCTTGCCGGGCATCGCGTCGAGGGTGAAGCGTGCGCCGACCTCGGCGACGCGGCCGGCGCCGTTGGTGATCACGACGAACTGGATCACCACCAGGATCAGGAACACGACCAGGCCGACGACGATCGAGCCGCCGATGACGAAGTTGCCGAAGGTCTCGATGACCTTGCCGGCGTAGCCCTCCAGCAGGATCAGGCGCGTCGACGACACGTTCAGCGCCAGCCGCAGCAGCGTGGTGATGAGCAGCAGCGACGGGAACACCGAGAAGTCGACGCTGTCGCGCAGCGTGAGGACCGCCAGGAGGATGACGACGGCGAGGGTGATGTTGGCCGCCAGCAGGACGTCCAGCATCACGGGCGGCATCGGCACGACCATCATCACGACGGCGGCGACCAGCGCCACGGGGACGAGGAAGCCCGACAGGTTGGGACGGCGGCGTGCGGTCGACAGGGGCAGGGCGCTCATGCGGCACTCCGGGTCAGGCTGGCGCGCGCGGGCGTGGTGGCGGCGCTGGTGGCGGTGCCGGCGGCGACGCGGGCACCGCCGTAGCGGCGGTAGGCCACGGCGAGGACCACGGCGACGGCCTCGTAGAGGGCGCCGGGGATGAAAGCGCCGACCTTGCAGCGCCGGTACAGCGCGCGGGCCAGCGGCTTGTCCTCGGTGACGAGGATCCCGTTGCGGTAGGCGATCTTGCGGATCTTGGCGGCGAGCCGGTCGGCGCCCTTGGCCACGACACGGGGCGCGGGCTCGCCGTCGCGGTAGCGCAGGGCGACCGCGAGGTGGGTGGGGTTGGTGACCACGACGTCGGCGCCGGCGACTTCCCGGAGCATCCGATTGCGCGACAGCTCCTGGGCGCGGCGGCGACGCTGAGCCTTGACCAGCGGGTCGCCTTCGGTCTGCTTGGCCTCCTCCTTCACGTCCTCCTTGCTCATCCGCAGCTCGCGGGTGGCGGTGAAGCGCGCCCAGGCGTAGTCGGCGGCGCCGATCAGCGCCGCGAGCAGCAGCACGCGCAGGAAGATCGTGTTGGCCTGGCCGACCAGGGCTTCGAGGCCGGCGTCGATGCCGTCGCGGGCGTGCGTCCCCTGGCGGGAGGCGGTCAGCGGGCCCCACACCACCGCGGCCAGCAGCCCCAGCTTGGCCACGGTGCGGCCCAGCTCCCAGCCGGCCTTCGCGGGCGCCAGCCGCCGCAGGCCCTGCTTGGGGCTGATGTTGGACAGCTTCGGCTTGGCGGCCTTCGGGCTGAGCGTGAAACCGGTCTGGCCGACCCCCGAGACCAGGGCCGCGAGGACCGCGACGGCGAGGAAGGGCACCACCAGGGCAAGCAGCATCCGCCCGACGCTGCCGACGGCGGCCGCGGGGATGCGGTCGCCGCTGGCGGCCCCCAGCAGCGCGACGGTCTCCCGCCGCAGGACCTCCAGGGCGTTGGGACCGAACACGCGCAGGGCCAGGAACAGGCCGAGCAGGGACACCGCGACGCCGACCTCCTGGCTGCGCGGCATCCGACCCTCGCGCTTCGCCTCCTGGCGGCGCCGGGGTGTCGCCTTCTCCGTCTTGCCGTCGAACCGGCCCACGAACGCTCCGTGTCAGGTGCGCGGACCGGTGGTCCACGCGACGCTTCGGTGTCCACCCGTGGGGGCGGGTGGGTGCTGGGTGCGGGGCCGGTCCGTGGCCGAGGTCACGCCGCAGCGCGACATCCGTGTTCGCCGGAGTCCTCGGCAGATCGGGCGCCGGACTTGAGCGCATCGCGCCGCGACCGGCCGGAAGGCCAGGCAGGCGGCGACCGGGCGCCGGGGGGCGTCCGTAGGATCGCCCCCCGGGAGGTGCCCAGGTGCGGATGCCGACAGCAGGTCTGCGCGACCGTCGCGCGCTCGTCGTCGTCGTGATCGCGCTGCTGGGGTCCGGGTGCGGCTTGTTCGCCCGCAGCCCGGAGCCCGAGCCGGTCGTCGACGCGTTCCTGTCGGGCTGGCGCGACGGCGACCTCGACCCGGTGCTGCTGGTCGACCCGGCCGACGCCCGCCGCGCGGCCGCGGCGCTCGACGCCGCGGCCGAGGCGCTCGGCGGCCGCCCCGAGCTGGCGCGCCAGGAGATCAGCCGCGACGCCGACGACCGCGACCGCGCTGTGGCGCGCGTGCGGGTCGGGTGGGAGCTGCCCGACGGCTTCTGGACCTATGACAGCGAGCTGCACCTGGTGCGCGGCGAGGACGACTGGCGCGTCGTCTGGCGTCCCAGCGCGCTGCACCCGCGCCTGGAGGAGGGCTGGACGCTGCGCCGCCGCGCGATCGTGCCGGAGCGGGCGCCGATCCTGGCCGCCGACGGCACCCCGCTGTTCACCCTGCAGCCGGTCGTCGACGTCGGCGTGCACCCGGCACGCGTGCAGGACCTCGACCAGGTCGTGTCCGTGCTCGCCGACACCCTCGGCGTGCAGCCCGACCCGCTGCGCGAGCGTGTCGAGGGCGCGCCCGAGGACCTGTTCGTCGACGTCATCACGCTGCGGCGCGACGACTACGAGGCCGTCCGCGACGTGCTGCACCCGGTGCCTGGCATCGTGTTCCGCGAGCGCAAGCGGCAGCTGTCGCCGTCGACCGAGTTCGCGCGCGGCCTGCTCGGCACGGTCGGCCCCGCCACCGCCGAGATCCTCGAGGAGCTGCCCGAGGGCTTCGACGCCGCCGACGACGTCGGCCGCTCGGGTCTGCAGCGCGCCTTCCAGACGCAGCTCGCCGGCACGCCGGGGTGGGCCGTCGACGTGATCGACGCGGACGGGAAGGTGGTCGCCACCCCCTACGAGACCGCGCCGACGCCGGGGACGCCGCTGCGCACCACCCTCGATCCCGCCGTGCAGGCCGCCGCGGACGCCGCGGTCGCCGGCCACCCGGCGATCCTGGTGGCGCTGCGAGCCTCCACCGGCGAGGTGCTCGCGGTCGCCCACGGCCCAGACGGGGGCACCGCCAACACCGCCTTCACCGGCCGCTTCCCGCCGGGGTCGTCGTACAAGATCGTGTCGACGGCGGCGCTGCTGCGCGCCGGGGTGGCGGGCGACGCGGCGGTGACGTGCCCGGAGACCGCCACGATCGCCGGGCGCACGTTCCGCAACTCCGAAGGTCGCGCCTACGGGACCGTGCCGCTGCGCACCGCGTTCGCGCAGTCGTGCAACACCACCTACGTCGAGCAGGTCCCGCACGTCGACGACGCGCTCATGGCCGAGACCGCCGCCGCCTTCGGCATCGGCGGCGACTGGGACCCGGGCGTGGCCGCCTACACCGGGCAGGCGCCCCCGCCCGTCGACGACGTCGAGCGGGCCGCCGCCATGATCGGGCAGGGCCGGCTGCTCGTCAGCCCCCTGGGGATGGCCAGCGTCGCCGCCGCGGTGGCCGACGGCACCTGGCGGCCGCCGGTCCTGCTGCCGGACTCCGCCTCGTCCGGGGACGTCCCGCAGCCGCTCGACCCGCAGATCGCCGCCACGCTCGCCGACTTCACCCGCGCGGTCGTGACCGAGGGCACCGGCAGCGCGCTCGCCGCCGTGCCCGGCGAGGTGCACGGCAAGACCGGCACCGCCGAGTACGGCTCCGAGGAGCCGCCGCGCACGCACGCCTGGTTCGTCGGCTACCGCGACGACCTCGCCTTCGCGGTGTTCGTGGAGGACGGCGCCAGCGGCAGCCGCGTCGCCGCGCCCCTGGCCGCCGCCTTCCTGTCAGTCTTGTAGAGTTTAGGTCGAATACCCTATTGACAACGTTCGCTCCGTTCGATTTGGCTGACGCCGAGAGGACATGCGAACGCGTGCTGCCGCCACCCCGCCCCGGCTCGCGGTCCCGCCCGGGCTCGCGAGCGCCCTGATCGGCGTCCTGCTGGCACCGCTGCTGGTCGCCACGGCGCGGCCTGCCGCCGCCCAGGTCGCGCCCGCGGTGGCCGTCGAGCAGGGCCACGGCTTCGCCACGGTCTCCTGGACCGAGGTGGCGGGGGCCGAGCGCTACGAGATCGAACGCACGCCGCTGGAGGACGACGAGCCCGCGGGACCGGGCCAGGTCGTGGGGGTCTGGTTCCCCGACCGCTACCTCGGTCCGCCGCCGTCGCGCACCCCCAGCGGCGACCTGACCTTCGCCGACGCCGGCTTCGCGCTGGGCGAGCGCTACCGCTGGCGCGTCCGCGCCGTCGTCGACGACGAGCCGGGGCCCTGGTCGGAGCCCGTGGACGCCGACACCCTGGAGCCGGTCGGGCCGGCGGACCTGCGCACCGGCTTCGAGCTCGCCGACGGCCTTGCGTGGACGACCCACGAGGAGGAGGTCGCCTTCGTCGAGGCGGTCGCCGCACGCAGCGAGCGGGTGCGACTCGAGACGCTCGGCGAGACCTACGAGGGGCGGCCGCTGCAGCTGGCCACGATCGGCTACCCCACCGCGCCGGCCACCCGCGAGGAGGTCGCCGAGGGCCCGTCGGTGCTCATCATGTGCACGATCCACGGGATCGAGCGGTCGGGCCGCGAGGCCTGCATGATCCTGCTGCGCGAGCTCGCCTTCTCCGACGATCCGCGGATCGTGGAGCTGCTCAGCACCACCACGGTGATGATCAACCCGACCACCAACCCCGACGGCCAGGCGGCCGGACGGCGCACGAACACGGCCGGGCAGGACCTCAACCGCGACAGCCTCCTCATCCGCCACCCGGAGACCCTGGGGCTGGCGGAGGTGGTGCGCGACACGCAGCCGAACCTCCTCGTCGACGTGCACGAGAAGGGCGGCGGCCCCGACACCGACCCGTCCTGGCCGCGCAGCCCATCGGTGTTCGAGCCGCTGATCCGCTACGCCCAGGACGAGGTCGTCATCGGCGACCTGTTCGCCGGCGGCCGTGAGGCCGGCTGGTCGATGCGGCCCTACACGGGCTGGGCCGACAACAACTGGGAGGGCTGGCACCACAACATGGCCGGCATGAGGAACATGCTCGGCGTCCTCCTGGAGACCGCGCGGCAGACCCCGCCCGCCCGCCCCGGCGAGGGCATCGTCGGAGGCACCGACCAGCCCGGCAGCCGGGCGCGCCGCGTCTACACCCACCTGTTCGCGCTCCACCGGCTCCTCGACCACCACCACGAGCACCTCGACGAGATCGAGGACCTGCTCGCCGCGTCCGAGGCGGCCAACACCGCCAACCGGGGGCCGATCGCGCTCGACGGCGCCTACCCGCCGCCGTACGACCCGCCGTTCTCGCGCGTCGAGCCCACCACGGTGGAGCTGGAGCCCTTCTGCGGCTACCGGCTGTCACCCGAGCAGGTCGCCACCCGCGACAGCGGCGAGCTGATCGACGCCCTGGAGGGCCGGACGTGGACGTCGCGAACGGTCGGCGAGCGCCTGGCCGCCCACGGCATCCGCACCGAGGAGGTCGGTGCGGGCATCGTGCAGGTGCCGCTGGCACAGCCGTACCGACCGCTGATCCCGTACCTGCTCGACCCCGAGCTCGACACCGCCGTGCGGCCGATCGGCACGCCCAACCTGGGCATGGTCGACGCGACACGCCTCGACGACGACCGCCCCACCGTCGTGGTCGGCGACATCGACACCGGGGTTCCCAACCGCGTCGACGACGAGGCCTGCTCGATCAACGACCTCATCGCCGACGAGCAGGACTGGCCCAGCCGCGGCCGCTTCCTGCAGCACGTCACCGGGGTGCTGCGCGACCTCCACGACGAGGGCCTCGTCAGCAACCGCGAGCGCGGCGTGATCACGCGGGCCGCGCTGCACGCGGACGTGAGCGGCTAGCGAGCGCCGGGCAGGTGTCCGGCAGGCGGAGGGCCGGCCCCCGCTGCGGGGCCGGCCCTCGACGGTCCGGTGTGGTGCCGGCGGCGGCCCTGCTAGGTCATCTCCGCCAGCATCTGCTCCATCTGCCAGATCTGGATCGACTGCGCGGTCAGCATGTCGGTGGCCCAGAACTGCAGGTTGGTGTCCTGGCCGTGGCTGAGCACGTGCACCAGCATGTCCACGGCGCCGTTGTGGTGCTCGATCATGAGCTCCAGGTAGAGCCGATCGAAGGCGGCCCCCGACGACGCGCTCAGGGCGCTCATCTCCGCGGGCGTGGCCATGCCCATCGCCTCGAGCATCTCCGGCATCTGGAGCATGTGCTCGTAGGCCATCTGCGCGTTCGTCACCGGCAGGCCGTTCGTGCTCTGCCAGCCCTGCATCATGCTGATCTCGAGGCCCTGCTCGACGTCGATGCGCGACGCGAGCGCGCGGAGCTCCGCGTTGTTCGACCGTGCCGGCGCCATCTGGCTCATGAGCAACGCCTGGTAGTGGTGCGGGATCATCATCTCGACGAACTCCCGGTCCGCGGCGTTGTAGCTCGGAGGCGGCGGCTGGGTGGGCGGGGGCGGCGGGGTGGTCGGCGGCCGCGTGGGCCGGCCGCGCTGCGCCAGCGCGCCTGGGGCCAGCGCGGTGACGAGCAGCAGCGCTGCCATCACCACGACGGTCATGAACCTGCCGTACGACTTGCGAGGTTTCATCTCGCTTCCTCCTAAAGAGAAGAACGGCGCCGGCCGGACACCGGCCAGCGCCGTTCAGAGGCCTGCTCAGCCCCTCCCTCGAGTGTTGGTGTCGATGTGGTACTGGGTCTGGGCGTTGAAGTGGTCCAGCTCGATGCGTCGCGCCTGCGCCACGTCGCCGTCACCGAAGAACCTGAGGACATCCAGGCCCTGGGTGATGTCGCTCGAGTAGATGTACCCGTTGTACCAGTACGCAGACCACGAACCACCCAGCTGCTGCGGCTGCAGCCGACCGCGATCGAACCAGGCGATCTCGACAGGGTTGTCGGAGTCGGTGAAGTCGATCACCGACACGCCGCCCTGGTACCACGACTGCACGAAGAGGTCGCGGCCGTCCACCGGGATGATCGACCCGTTGTGGGCGACGCAGTTCTCCTGGTTGGTCTGGTGCCGCGGGATCTTGAAGTAGCTGCGGAAGACGAGCTCGCGGTCGTCGCCCTCGCCGACGATGTCGAAGATCGCGTCGGCGCCGCGCTCCGGGTAGAGGTCCTCGCGGCAGGTCGCGGCCGAGCCGCCACCGAGCTCGTCGGTGAAGATCACCTTGCTGAAGTCGTTGCTGAACGTGGCCGAGTGCCAGAACGCGAAGTTCGGGTCCGTGACCCGCTCGATCACGTACGGGTCGGTCGGGTCGGAGATGTTGAGCAGGACGCCCTCGCCCATGCAGGCGCCACCGGCGATCTCCAGCTCGGGGACCACGGTGATGTCGTGGCAGCCCGCGGTGCCGGGCGCGCCCCCGTCGGGGAACAGGTTCGGCTTGGCGATGACGGACGCCGACGCCGGGTCGTCGAGGGGGACCTCGATGATGGAGATCGAGTCGTGCGGCGGCTGGCAGTTGGGGAAGTTCGCGTTCGGGCCGTAGGACGAGACGTACAGGTACAGCACGTCATCGGTCTCGCCCGGGACGAGCGTGTGCGTGTGCGACCCGCAGTCGGTCCGCACCGCCGCCACGTACTGCGGGTTGCTCAGGTCGCTGATGTCGAAGATGCGCACGCCTTCCCAGGCGTCGGGGTTGGCTGCCGACGACGAGCTGCTGTTGCACGAGGAGTCGCTGCGCGGCGCGTCGACCGACATGAACACGAGGGTGCCGTCCGGGCTGACCGTGGGGTCACCCTGCCCGCCCGGACACGCGATCTGCTGGATCAGCTTCGGCTGCAGCGGCCGCGAGATGTCGTAGAAGTTCAGGCCGCCGTAGGTGCCTTGGATGAGCAGGTCGCCGTGGAACGCCAGGTCGCTGTGGATGTCGTTCGCGCTCACGCCGGTGCGCGGGATGTTGTGCACCAACCGGAGGTTCCGGCTGCTCGCGATCTCCCCTGGTTCCAGATCGGCCTGCGCGGCTGCGGGACTGGCGATCCCGAGCATCAGCACCAGCGCCCCGACGAGCGCGGTCACCGCCCGTGCCGCAGGGCGCCGCTTCCGCCCGTGCATGGAGGTCTGCATAGAACCGTCCTTGTTTGGTCGTGGCCCCGGTGCCCTCGTCCCGAGGCTCAGCGGGAGGAAATGTCACCTTAGAGTCGCGAAGTCAGGACAGTCAACGGCTTGCGCAGGGACATTCCGGGCGGTCTCGGGGACATGCTGCGCCTGGGCGAGCCCGGCGATCGGTCAGCCCGCTCCCAGCCCCCGGAGCGCGTCGCCGAACGTGTCGCGGGCGATGCCGGTCGCGCCGTCGATGAGCTCCGGGTACAGCAGCAGCGACACCGACACGAGGGTGAGCGCCAGGAAGATCTTGGTGGGCAGCCCGAGCAGGAAGACGTTGGCCTGCGGCGCCAGCCGCGCGGCGAGGCCGAGGACCAGCTCGGCCAGGAACAGCGCGGCCACGACCGGCAGCGCGAGCTCGAGGCCGGCCACCATGAGCTTGCCGACCAGCTCCAGCGCCAGCCGCGGCAGCGCCGCCTGGGGGTCCACGACCCCGTCGAGCGGGATCGCCTCGACCGACAGCGCCAGGCCCTCCACCACCAGGCGCAGCCCGCCGATCGCGAAGAAGATGACCAGGGCGGTCATCTGGAAGAGGCGGTTGAACACCGCCGCCTGCTCGCCCTGGGAGGGGTCGAAGATCGCCGCCACCGACAACCCCGACATCGTGTCGATGAGGCTGCCGGCGACCGGGAACAGGTGGAAGATCAGGCCCGTCAGGTAGCCGAGCACCCCGCCGACGACGGCGTTGACGACGCCCGCCACGACGAGCACGTCGAGGTCGGTGCTGCCCGGCACCGGCGCGGCCAGGAACAGCCCCAGGGCCAGGGTGAGGACCAGGCGCCCCAGGGCCGGCATCGCGTGGGCCAGCAGCGGCGACACGACCACGAACGCCGCGACCCGGATCATGCCGAGCAGCAGCCCGGCGGCCCAGCCGGCGTCGATGGCGATCTCCAGGCCGTCGAACACGGGCTCAGACGAGGCTCGGGATGGACTCCCACAGCGTCGTCACCCAGCCGACGATCTCCCGCATCATCCAGTTGCCGGTGAAGACCATGACGGCGGCGACGCCGAGGAGCTTGGGGACGAACGACAGGCTCATCTCCTGCACCTGCGTGACGGTCTGCACGACCGAGATCACGGTGCCGATGACCAGCGCCGCCAGCAGCGCGGGGGCGGCCAGCTTGGTGCCGACCTCGAGCGCGCCGATCACGATCTGCAGGACCTGTGCGTCGGTCATGGGGTGGTCTCCTGGAGGGCGACGACGCGTCAGACGACGACGCCGTTGACGGAGTTGACGAGCGAGCCCGCGATCAGGGCCCAGCCGTCGACGAGGACGAACAGCAGGACCTTCAGCGGCAGCGAGATGAACACCGGCGGGAGCATCATCATCCCCATCGACATCAGCACGGCGGCCACGACCAGGTCGATGACGAGGAACGGGATGAAGATCACGAAGCCGATGATGAACGCCGTGCGCAGCTCGGAGATGACGAACGCGGGGATCAGCGTGGCCGCCGACACCTCGTCGGGGTTGGCGGGCGGCTCCGCTGAGGACAGGCTCGTGAACAGCGCCAGGTCCTGCTCTCGGGTCTGCGCGAGCATGAACTCGCGCATCGGCGTGTAGGCGGCGTCGAGCGCCTCGTCCTGGCTGATCTCCGACGCCAGCATCGGCTGGATCGCGTTCTGGTTGACCTCGGACAGCACCGGGTTCATCACGAAGAAGGTCAGGAACAGGGCCAACCCGACCAGGACCTGCGCCGGCGGGACGGTGTGGAGCCCCAGCGCGTTCTTGGCGATCGCGAGCACGACGACGAAGCGTGTGAACGTCGTCATGAGCAGGAGCAGGCCGGGGGCGACCGAGCCGACGGTCAGCAGCAGGACGAGCACGACGGTGCGGCTGAGGTTGCCGTCCTCGCTCTGCACGTCGATGGCGACGTCGGGCACGTCGGGGACGACCGGCGTCTGCGCGTCGGCCTCGTCGTCGGTGGGGGCCTGGTCGCCCGCGTCGGCGTCGGGGACCGCGTCGGCGGGCTGGTCCTGTGCCGGGACGGGCGTCGCCTCGGGCGGAGCGACCTGCGCCGCGGCGCTGGACGCCAGCAGCGGCAAGGCGAGCAGGGCCAGCAGGAGCGCGGCGCCGCAGACGCCCAGCCGCGCGCGGCGGCTACTCCGAGTGCTGCTCACGGACCGGCCTTTCGAGATGGGAGCGCACCGTCATCGCACGCAGACGGTGGATCGGGCCCATCCATGGCCGATCGCGGAGCGGGGAGAGCGCGGGGCGCGTGAGCGCAGCATCCGTGCCCGCGCTGTCTGGGGGATCGGGGATCAGGGGGTCGAAGGGGTCGTCGACCGGGAGCTCGGACAGCAGCGTGACGCTCTGCTCGGCGGCGCCGACCAGGAAGCGGCGCGCGCCGACCTGCACCACGGCGACGACCGAGCCCTTGGTGATGCCGGTGCGGGCCAGCACCTTCACGCCGCCGGTGGTGGCGCCGCGGGTGCGCTGCAGCCACCAGCGGACCAGGAACAGCCCGCCGACGATCAGCCCCAGCGACGGCAGCAGCCGCCCCAGGACGTCGAGGCCGCTGGCGTCAGCCACCGGTCCGCTTCAGCAGCTCGGTGATCCGCACGCCGAGCTCGTCGTCGACCACGACGACGTCGCCGCGCGCCACGAGGCTGCCGTTGACGAGCACGTCGACGGCGGCGCCGGCGGCGCGGTCGAGCTCCACGACGCTGCCCTCGCCGAGGCGCAGCAGGTCGCGGACCTTGAGGCGCACGCGCCCCAGCTCGACGGTGACGACGAGGTCGACGTCGGCGAGCAGGTCGAGGTCGGCCGCGCGCGTGTCGGCGGTGCCGGGCCCCAGGTCGGGGTAGGTGACCGGGGCGACCTCGGGGCCGCTGCCGGTCGGCAGGTCGGTGGTGCTCATCGCAAGCTCCTCGTGGGGTGGTCTGGCGGGCGCGGGGAGGTCAGTCGCCGACCGGGTCGGCCGGAGCGGCCGGGGCGTCGGCGGGCTCGGCGGGCGGCGGCTCGGCGCGCCGGGTCACCTGCAGCGCCAGGCGCCTGCCGCGGCGGCCGAGGTGGCCCTCGAACAGGTCGACGCCGGCGACGTGACCGCGCACCGGGTCCTCGGCGCGGTGGTCGAGCCGCAGGACGTCACCGACCCGCAGGGCGGCGATGTCGGCGGCGGGCACCAGCGAGTCGTCGAGGCGCACGGACAGGGTCACGTCCACGTCGCCCAGCGAGTCCGACAGGACGCGGCGCGACGCCTCGTCGGCGCCGTGGGGCCGGGACGGCTGCTCGGACCAGGCCTGCGCGGCGAGGCGGTCCAGCGCCGGCGCCAGCGTCGACGCCGGGTAGCACAGGGTCAGCAGCCCTTCGGCGCCCGACTGCGGGATCGCGACCCGGTAGGTCAGCAGCAGCACCATGTCGCCGGGAGGGCACACGGTGACGAGCTGCGGGTTGTACTCGATGGTGGCGAGCTCGGGTGCGACCTCGACGATCGGCTCGAGCGCGTCCTGCAGGCAGTCGTCGGCGAGGCGGACGACGTCGCGCAGCAGGTACGTCTCCAGCTCGGTGGGGCGGCGCAGCCCGACGGGCTGCCCGGGACCGCCGAGCATGCGGTCGACCAGCTGCAGCGCGAGCTGCACGTTGAGCTCCAGCAGCACCGGGCCGGGCAGCGGCGACAGGCCGACGACGGCGAGCATGTTGGGGCTCGGCATCGTCCGGATGTAGTCGTCGTAGCTGACCTCGTCGGTCGAGATCGGCTCCATCTGCACCAGCGTGCGCAACGAGTTGCCGACCGCGCTCGCGAAGCGGCGTGCGAAGACCTCGTGCGCGATCTCCAGCGCACGGACCTGGTCGCGGCCGAAGCGGCTGCGGCGGCGGAAGTCGAAGCCCTGCAGGCGCGGGCCGTCACCCTCGGGGAGGTGCTCCCCAGGGGCCGCCCCGGCGTGCCGGGTCGCTGCCATGCCACCTCCGAACCTGTTGCGGGACAGCGGTGTCGGGGGGTGACACCGCCTACGCCGTCGTTCTCGGCAGGCTGCGGCAGGAACTGAAGCGACTCGCCGGAGATGTTCGGCGCGCGCGGGGCGGCGACTGCGCTACTGGACGACCAGGCTGGTCAGCACCACGCGCAGGACCTCGCCGTCGGGCCACAGCCGGGCCGCGCGCTTCGTCAGCGCGGAGCGCAGCGCGTCGCCGCCCTCGGGCGTGCGCAGCTGCTCGGCGGTGAAGCGCCCGATCTCGGAGATCGCGGCGTCCTTGAGCAGCGGCAGGTCGGGCGTGACCGCGTCGGCGGAGGCGCCGGCCGCCAGCACGACCGCGAAGCCGACGCGCGCGTAGCGCAGCCCGTCGCCCCTGACGTTGACGGTCAGCTCGGCGACGTCGACGATCTCGCCCTCCTCCGGGGCGGCCGGCACCTCGGTCGCCGCGGCCGGGTCGTTGGGCTTGAGCAGGACGAGGTAGGCGGCGGCGCCGACGGCCAGGCCGACGAGGACGCCGGCCACGACGATCGTGAGCGTGGAGCGCCTCCTGGGCGCTGCTGCGCTCGGCGCCGTCGGCGGCGCGGGTGCGGTCTTGGTCTTCGCCATCGTGTGCAGCCCCTCCTTGGGCGCCCGCCACCTGGCGGGAGAACGTCGTCCTTGCCGTGCTCAGTCGGCCGTGTCAGCCCCCGGTCGAGGACACGATCACGATCTCCACCCGCCGGTTGAGCGAACGGTGGGCGGCGGAGTCGTTGGGCACGCGGGGACGGAACTCGCCGTACCCGGCCGCGGCCAGGCGCGGTGGCGAGATGCCGTGCTCGGTGACGAGCATGGTCAGCACGGCGACCGCGCGGTCCGTGGACAAGTTCCAGTTCGTGTAGCCGGGGCGGGAGATCGGGACGTTGTCGGTGTGGCCCTCGACGAAGATGTCGTTGGGGTAGCGCGCCAGCGTGGGGGCGATGGCGTTGATGACGCCGCGGCCGGTGCTCGTGATCGCCGCCGAGCCCAGCTCGAACAGGACGTCGTCGGTGCCGATGCTCACGACCAGGCCGCGCTCGTCGCGTCGGTAGTCGGCGACGTTCGGCAGCCCCGCCTTCGTCAGCGCCGCCTCCAGCTCCTCGCGGATCTTCTCGAGGTCCTCGGGCAGCTGCTCGCCGTCCCCGCCCTCCTCGGCCTCCGACTCGGTCGGCTGCGGCTCGGGTGCCTGGTCCTGCAGCGACACGCCCGGCGGCTGCGACTCGGACGCGGGCGGTGCCGACTGCGAGCCGCCGTCGCCGACGACGCCGGACTGCGCCTCGAGGAGGCCGTCGGCGCCCGCCGCGTTCTGGAACGGGACCGCCAAGCCGCGCAGGAACGCCTCGAACTTGACCACGTCGACCTGCGACATCGCGTACAGCATCACGAAGAACGCCAGCAGCAGCGTGATCGCGTCGGCGTACGTGGTCAGCCAGCGCTCGCCCTCGGCGTCCCCGCCGCTGCGACGGCGAGCGGGGCTGAGGCGCCCGGCGGCCTTGCCTCTGGCCATCAGGCCGCCTCGCGAGTGGCGCTGGCCAGGCTCGCGACGGTCTCCTGGCGGGCGGCGAGGCCGACCCGCTGCTCCGGCGGCAGGTACGTCTCCAGGCGCTCCACCAGGACGCGGGGGCTGACGCCCGACTGGATCGACAGGATCCCGTCGAGGGCCAGGTCGCGCGCGGACATCTCCTCGGAGTTGAGGCGCTCGAGGCGTGCCGCGACGGGCAGGAACATGAGGTTGGCGAACAGCACGCCGTAGAGCGTGGTGAGCAGCGCCAGCGACATGCCGATGCCGAGCTGGTCCGGGTCCGACAGGCTGCCCAGCATGTTGATGAGGCCGATGACGGTGCCCAGCATCCCGAACGTGGGGGCGTAGGCGCCGAGCGTCTTGAAGAACGAGATGCCCAGCTGGTGGCGCTCGTCGGCGGCGGCGATCTCGATCTGCAGGACCTCCGAGACCTGGTCTGCGTCGAGGCCGTCGACCACGAACTGCAGCCCGGTCTTGAGGAAGGGGTCGTCGATGTCGGCCAGACGGCCCTCGAGGGCGAGCATGCCCTCGCGCCGGGCCACGTCGGCCAGCCCCGCGAGCTCGGTGATGGTCGCGTCGGTGTCGGGCGGGGAGCCCTTGAAGGCGTACAGCAGCGCCTTGGGGATGCGCTTGATGTCGTCGAGCCCGAAGCTCATGAGGCTGCCGCCGACCGTGCCGAAGAAGACCATCACGAACGACGACGGGCCGAGCAGCGGGGCGAAGGAGTTGCCGTCCATGACCGTCGACACGCCGATGGCGACGACGGCCAGGACCAGGCCCCCGAGAAGCATGACCATGGGTCAGCTCTCCTCTCCGTGCAGGAGCGTGAGGTTGGGCGGAGCGACCGAGGTGCGCAGCTCTTCTGCGGCGACCAGCACCGAGGCCCGGAAGCGGGTGATCAGCGCGACGACCTCGTCGGGGTGTTCCGCGACGACGGTCTTGCGACCGTCGACCAGGGTGATGACCGTGTCCGGCCGCGCCTCGATCGACTCGATCAGGTCGGCGTTCACGAACAGCGGCTCACCCTTGAGCCGGTGGACGAGGATCAACGCGCACCTCCGTGTGCGGGGAGCGGTGCCGCGGCGTGGCCGTGCGGCGTGGTCGGTTCCGTGACGTCTCTCCGGTCGACCTGAGAGGCGCCGAGTTAACGGCCGAGGGGCCCACCGCCGCCGGCGACGGGCCCCTGGCGTCAGACGGGTCAGCGCTTGATGTTCACGAGCTCCGAGAGCATCTCGTCGCTCGTGGTGATGGTGCGGGCGTTCGCCTGGAAGCCGCGCTGCGCCATGATCAGGTTGGTGAACTCCTGGGCCAGGTCGACGTTGGACATCTCCAGCGTCCCGGCCTGCAGGGAGCCGCGACCGTCGGCGTTGGGCGCGCCGATGTCGGCCGCGCCGGAGTTCGCGCTCGCGGCGAAGAGGCTGTTGCCGACGCGCAGGAGGCCGTTGGGGTTGGCGAACGTGGCCACGGCGATGGTCCCCAGGGGCTCGAGGACGCCCGTGGTCTTGTTGCGCCCCGTGATCACGCCGTCGGTGCCGATGGTGATGTCGGCGTAGTCGCCGGTGTCGACGGTGATGTCGCCGCCGCCGACCGCCTGCACGCGCTCGCCGTTGGGGCCGACCAGGCGGCTCATGCCCGTCGCATCCGGCGCGTCCCAGCTGAAGGCCCCGGCGCGGGTGAAGTAGTCCTGGTTCTGCCCGGGGAGGCGGACGACGAAGAAGCCCTCGCCGGAGATCGTGACGTCGGTGGCGCGGCCGGTGTCCTGCATGGCGCCCTGCGTGAAGACGCCGTCGATGGACGCGACACGCGTGCCGAGGCCGATCTGCATCGGGTTGACGCCGCCGTTCTGGCCGGCGATGGGGGCGGTGGCACCGCGCGTGACCTGCGTGAGCGCTTCCTGGAAGGTGGCCCGTGACGACTTGTAGCCGGCGGTGTTGACGTTGGAGATGTTGTTGCCGACGACGTCCATCATCGTCTGGTGCGACCGGAGCCCGGAGACGCCGGCGAACATGGAACGGAGCATGTCGGAGTTCCCTTCTGGCGGTGAACGTGCTTACGCGGTGGTGGTCGGTGACTGCTCGGAGGCGGCTGGCGCCCCGGTGGGGCCGGCGCTGATCTCCTGGGTCGCGTCGAGCGGCACGAGGTAGTCGCCGACGACGAGCATCGGGCCGCTGGCGGTGAAGCGGACGGACTCGACGAGCCCCTCCACCTGACCGCCCTCGGCGGTGGGCGCGGTGATGTGCTTACCGACAAGATCGGCAGCGATCCCCGCGTGCTGAAGCCCCAGCAGCTGCGCCTGGCTGGTGGCGATCTGCTGCAGGGTCTCGACCTGCGTGAACATCGCGGTCTGCTGCATCATCGCGGTCGCGTCGGTGGGCTCCATCGGGTTCTGGTAGCGCAGCTGCGCGACGAGCAGCTGCAGGAACGCCTCGGAGTCCATGCCGCCGAGCGACGACGACGCCGCGGTCGCGGGGCCGGCCGCCGCGGCGGCGGTCACGTCACCGATCATGTGAGCCTCCTGTCGTGGATCTGCACGGCGGCGGTCACAGCCGCCAGCCTCTGGTCGTGGGGGTGGGGCGCGGCGTCCGGGCGGGACGCGGCTGCTGCTCCGGGGTGTCCTCCCCGCCGTCGCGGCGGGCCTGCCCGC
>Ga0207864_1002319_pt1 | contig 18194 bp, 17 predicted proteins | sample HigsolmetaAR202D_FD_184834 | JGI IMG/M metagenome (GOLD analysis project Ga0207864, IMG submission 184834) | Ionic liquid and high solid enriched microbial communities from the Joint BioEnergy Institute, USA - AR20-2-D (SPAdes) (version 2) ... | reverse complement strand
TCACCTCGGGGGTGGACGTCCCGCACTCCCCCGCGCTGTCGGCCCTGTTCATGGTCTGCTGGGCCGCGGGCGGGCTGGCCGTGGGGTACGCGGCGCTGCGCGGCCGGGACGCCTGAGCGGCTGCCGGGACGGGAGGACGGAGGAGCCGGGTGATCCGAGTACTGCTGGCCGACGACGAGGCGACGGTCCGGGCCGGGGTGCGCGCCATTCTCGGCGCGGACCCCGGGATCGAGGTGGTCGCCGAGGCCGGGGACGGGCACGAGGCCGTCGCGCTGGCCCGGTCGCACCGGCCGCACGTGGCGCTGCTGGACATCCGCATGCCCCGGCTGGACGGGCTGGCCGCGGTCGCCGAGATCCGCCGGGCGGTGCCGACGACCGCGGTGGCCGTCCTCACCACCTTCGGCGAGGACGCCTACATCGCCCGCGCCCTGAGCGACGGCGCGTCCGGCTTCCTGCTCAAGTCGGGAGATCCGCGCGAGCTGATCGCGGGGGTGCGCGCGGTCGCCGACGGCGCGGCGTTCCTGTCGCCCCGGGTCGCCCAGCGGGTCATCGCCGAACTCGGCGGCGACCGGATCGCGCGCGCCGACCGGGCCCGCCGCCGCGTCGATGCGCTCACCGCGCGGGAGCGCGAGGTGCTGGCGCTGGTCGGCGCCGGGCTGTCCAACGCGGAGATCGCCCGCCGCCTGTTCCTGACGGAGGGGACGGTCAAGAGCTACGTCAGCACGATCCTCAACCGCCTGGAGGTCCGCAACCGGGTGCAGGCCGCGATCCTGGCCTACGAGGCGGGCCTGGCCCGCGACCAGTAGGCCGCCGCGGCCGGGCGTCACCCGCCCGCCATGAGGGCGACGGCCGCGACGGCGGCGGCCCCGAGGCACAGCAGCGCCACGAACGCGGCGAGGCCCCAGCGCACCCGGTGCCTGACCTGGCGGTAGTAGCGGGCGGTGAGGCTGTGCTCCGCCGTCCCGGGCTCCGGGTCCCGCCGGTCGCCCGCCTCCTCCCGGACGGGCAGCCTGGCCTCGACCTGCCAGCCCTCCCCGTGCCTGCCGGCCCGCAGGACCCCGCCGGCCAGGCTCACCCGCTCGCGCAGCCCGATCAGCCCGTTCCCGCCGCCGGCCGGTGCCGCGGCGGGCCGGTCCGGCGGGCCGTTGACCACCCGCACCTCCACCCGGTCGGGGGCGTGGTCCAGCCGGACGGCGACCTCGGCCCCGGGGGCGTGCCTGCCGGCGTTGGTGAGCGCCTCCTGGACCACCCGGTACACCGCGCGGTCGGTCATCGGCGGCAGCCGCCGGGCCCGGCCGCGGCGCTCCAGGGTCACGGTCATGCCCGCGGCGCGGGCGCGGTCCACCAGGGCGGACACGTCCTCGTCCACGGGGCGCACCGGGGCGGGCTCGGCGTCGTCGCGCAGCACCCCGATGATCTCGTGCAGCCGGTCGGTGGCCGCGGCCGCGCTCTCCCGCAGCTCCCGCGCGGCCTGCCGGACGTGCTCGTCCGTGCCGGGGGCGACCTCCAGCGCGGCCGCGCGCAGCGCGATCAGGCTCAGCTCGTGGCCGAGGGAGTCGTGCATGTCCTGGGCGATCCGGGAGCGTTCGCGCAGCCGCGCCCGGTCGGCGACGATGCGCTGCTCCCGTTCCAGTTGCTCGGCCAGTTCCCAGCCCGCGGCGGCCAGCTCGGCGCGCTGGCGCCGGTACAGGCCCACCACCCAGGGGAACAGCAGGGTGAAGGTGAGGACGGTGACCGCCGTGAACCAGCTCGTCGCCTCGGCGGGGTCGGGCAGCGCGACCAGCAGTGCGCCGCCCACGGCGATCAGGCCGAAGAGGGCGAACGCCGGCCGCGAGCGCGGCGTGCGGCGTCCCGCCAGGTAGGCGACGACCGCCGTGGGCAGCGCGAAGGAGGGCAGCCACGCGGACGCCAGGAACGCCAGGGCCAGCGCGGGCAGCGGCCAGGGCCGGGCCAGCAGCACCACGCCGACCAGGACCAGGACCGTCGCCGCGGCCTCGGCGACGACCGGAGCGGACGCCGCCTGCTCCCAGTCCTCCCCGCGCGCGCCGACGACCCCCAGCACGACCACCGGGGCCAGCGCGAGGACCAGCAGGGCGTCGCGGATCCGCGCGTCCCGGCCGGACCAGTCCCCGACCGGGCGCAGCACCTCTGCGAAGCGGCGCAGCGCCGCGGCTGACGTCGTCATGGGACGACGCTAGCCCGACGCGTCCGGTCCGGACGACAGCAGAGGGCCGAAGAGGCGGAACCGGAGAAAGGCCGGGCAAAGACTCCACAACCCCCCATCACCGAAGGTCACATTCTGTGACCTCTCTGCGATGTTTCCTCTGTGACATCGGCGACGCAGTGCAGAGGGAGAAGGTTATGAGGGTGCGGACGGCGTTCGAGATCGCCGCGGTGGCCGCGATTCTGGCCCTGGGAGCCGGGGCGGCGGCCGCCGACGACGCCATCACGGTGTTCCCGCCGGAGGCGGAGCCGGGGTCCACGGTCGTCGTGCGGGTCTCCTGCGGCGGTGGAGCGCAGTGGGTGGACTACTCCTCGCCCGCCTTCTCCGACTCCGAGGTCCCCCGGGTGCTGCTGGACGGGGCGGTGGCGGCCGAGGAGGAGATCCCCCTGGCGCCGGACCTGGAGCCCGGCGAGTACGAGATCAGGGGCGAGTGCGGCACCGACGACTCCAGCCGGGTGCTGTACTCCGGCGTCACCGTGCTCGGGGACGGCGCCGCTCACGGCGCCCCGGGGCCGTCGGCCGACCTCGCCCAGCCGCCGGCCGCGACGCCCACTCCGAGCGGCGCGCCGAACTCGGGGGGCGGCGGACTGCACCGGCCGTCCGACCCGGCCGTGCCGCTGGCGGTGCTGGGGGGCGGGCTCCTGCTGGTCGCCGCCACCGGCCTGCTGTCCTACCGGCGGGCGGTGCGCGATGGATGCTAGGCAGTACCGGAGCACCGGCACCGGGGCGCTGCTGGCCGTGGCGCTGGGCGTGGCGTTCGCGCTGGCCCACGGCGGCCCCGGCGGGACCGCCCCGGTGGAGGCGCTGGAGCGGTCGGCGCCGGTCCGGTTGACGATCGACGCGATCGGGGTGGACGCGCCCCTGACGGAGCTGGGTCTCAACCCCGACGGCACGCTGGAGGACCCGCCGCTGGAGGAGGACCACCTGGCGGGCTGGTACGCGCTGGGCGCCTCTCCCGGGGAGCGGGGGCCCGCCGTCATCACCGGGCATCTGGACACCCGGGACGGGCCGGCGGTCTTCGCCCGCCTGGCGGAGCTGCGCCGCGGGGACACCGTCCGCGTCCTGCGCGCCGACGGCTCCCGGCCGGTCTTCGTGGTGGAGCGGGTGGAGCAGGTGGCCAAGGAGGACTTCCCCACCGAGCGGGTCTACGGCCCGCTCGACCGCCCGGAGCTGCGCCTGGTCACCTGCGCCGGGGAGTTCGACGAGGCCGCCGACAGCTACACGGCCGCCACCGTGGTCTACGCCCGCATGGTGGAGTCGGCCGCCTGAGCGGTGCCGGGCCCGGCGGGCGGGGGCGGTACGCGGTGCTTGCCCCACCGCGTACCGCCGTGTTCCGGTCCCGGGAAACCCGCTGTCTTTGCCCCTCCGGGACCGGCCTGCCGCTGGTCAGGCGGGAACGCCGTCCCGTCCCGAGGAGCGCAGCGCATCGTTGACGGTGCGCAGCACGGGCGGCTCGACCACCAGGCCGGGGTCGAGGTGGGCGCCGCCGCTCACCGTGAAGGTGTGCGACTCCCCCGGGAGCAGGGTGACCAGCATGTCGTCCGCCTCGGCCCCCGGGTCGAGGCGGTCTGCGAACAGCGTGAGATCACGCAGCAGGCTCTGCGCGGTGACGGTGACGCGCAGGTCGCCGCCGTCGGGCACGACGCGGACGTCGTACTCCGGCTTGGGGTAGGCGAGGTCGCGGTCCTCGGCGAAGAACCAGTAGGCCCTGCGCACCCCGGTGTCCGCGGTGACCAGCTCCTCGGTCGCGGTGCCGGGACGGGCCACCTCGGACGGCAGCGACACCCGGACCGCGCCGCGGGCGGGGACCGTGAAGGGCTTCTCGACCGAGGCGAGCACCGTGCCGTCGAAGGCGCGCCGGGCCACGCGCGCGGTGGCCGACCACTCCCGGTCGGTGTCGTTGGCCAGCACCAGGACCAGGCCGTCGCCGTCGGGCTGCACGGTGGCCAGGCGGTCGGCGTAGACCGCGCGCAGCGCGTACCACAGGGGCTTGCGCCGCCCCTCGCCGTCCACGGCCGCCCACGAGGTGACCGGCCAGCAGTCGTTGAGCTGCCAAACCACGCTTCCGGAGCAGTCGGGCCACTGGGCGCGGAAGTGCTCGATCCCCAGAGTGATCGCCCGGGCCTGGTTGACCTGGGTCAGGTAGTGCCAGTCGTCGAAGTCGTCGGTCTCGCCGAAGTGCGGGGCCAGGCCGCGGGCGAGCTTGCCGTTGCCGTCGACGGCCTTCTGGTGGTGCAGCATGCCGGGCGAGTCGGGGCGCAGCTCCTCGCCGGGCAGGGCCGAGCGCAGCGTGGCGTAGGAGGGCGGCGCCTGGAACCCGAACTCGGCGACGAAGCGGGGCCGGTAGTTGCGGTAGACGGTGTAGTCGACCTCGTTCCACACGTCCCAGATGTGCACGGTGGCGTGGCGGGGGTCGTTGGGGTGGACGTCCGGCACGCCGGAGTAGGGGCTGCCCGGCCAGTAGGGGCGGGTGGGGTCGGTCTCGGCGACGACGCGCGGCAGCAGGTCCAGGTAGTAGCCCTCGCCCCAGCTCCGCCCGGCCAACTGCTCCTTCCAGCCCCAGTCCCAAAATCCCCAGATGTTCTCGTTGTTGCCGTTCCACAGCACCAGGCTGGGGTAGGGGGCGAGCCGGGCCACGGCCTCGCGCGCCTCGGCCTCGACCTCCTCGGCCAGCGGCGGCTCCTCGGGGTAGGCCGCGCAGGCGAACAGGAAGTCCTGCCAGACGAGGATGCCGCGCTCGTCGCACAGCTCGTAGAAGTCCTCGCTCTCGTAGCGGCCGCCGCCCCAGACGCGCAGCAGGTTCATGTTGGCCGCGACGGCCTGGTCGATGCGGCGGGCGTAGCGGTCGCGCCCCACCCGGGTCACGAAGCAGTCGTCGGGGATCCAGTTGGCGCCCTTGACCAGGACGGGCACGCCGTTGACGACGAAGGTGAAGCGCCGGCCGCCCGCGTCGACGCCGGTGTCCAGCTCCACGGTGCGGAAGCCGATCCGGCGCTGCCAGGCGTCCAGTTCGGCGCCGCCCGCGGCGAGTTCGACCCGCAGGTCGTACAGCGGCTGGTCGCCGTAGCCGCGCGGCCACCACAGCTCGGGGTCGGCGACGGTCACCTCGATCTCGGTGCGGCACACGCCGCCGGGCAGCACGACCGCCTGCTCGCGGTCGGCGACGCGGGCACGCAGCACCAGTTCGGCGTCCTCGCCGGGCTCGCTGCGTTCGACCTCGACGCGGACCAGCACCCGGCCCTCGACCGTGCCGTCGTGTGCGGTGGCCACGGTGACCTGCGGGACCACGCCGGCCAGGCGGGCGGTGTTCCAGGCGTGCACCCGGATCGGCCGCCAGATGCCGGAGGTGACCACGGTGGGGCCCCAGTCCCAGCCGAAGTTGCAGGCCATCTTGCGGATGAACTGGAACGGCTCGGGGTAGGCGTTGGGCCGGTCGCCGAGCTGCCTGCGCAGCGCCTCGGCGTAGCCGTAGGGGGAGGCGAACTCGACCCGCAGTTCGTTGGCGCCCGGGCGCAGCGCGTCGCGCAGGTCGAAGCGGTAGGAGCGGTGCATGTTGCGGCTCTCGCCGACCCGCTCGCCGTTGAGGAGCACGGTGGCCACGGTGTCCAGTCCCTCGCACTCCAGGTCCACCCGCTCGGCGCCGGCCAGGTCGGCGGCGTCGAAGGAGGTGGTGTAGCTCCACGGGGTGCGGCCGATCCAGCCGAGCTCGGTCTCGTTGCGCCCCTGGTAGGGGTCGGGGATGAGGCGGGCCGCCAGCAGGTCGGTGTGCACGCATCCCGGCACGGTCGCCGGTATCCCGGAGGAGCCGATGTGCTGCGGGACCCCGTCGGGGTCCTCCGCTCTCAGGATCCAGTTCTCGCGCAGTTCGATGCGCACTGCCATGGCGTCTCCACACGTGAGCGGGTGTGCTGCTCCGGGGGTGCGGCCCGGGCGCCTGGAGGAGGGAGGGGGCGTAACCCGGTGCCGGGCCGCACCCGACTCGTGACGGCCCTGGTGTCGCCGCCACATTTCCCATGACACTACTAAACCGGTTCAGGGTCAAGAGTCCGGAGAAGAAAATGAATCGGTTCAGCTTTTTATCCGAAATTACTCTGGGTGATCTTCTCCGCGGAAGACGAGGAGCCGGTCGGCACCTGCCGACCGGCTCCGGAGGGGGACTGGTCAGACTGCGGCTCTGGGGTGGAAGGGCTGCACGTAGTGCCCCTCCGTGACCTCGACCAGCTCGCTGGGGACCGCCTGGCCCTCTGCCAGGTGGTAGGGCTGGGAGGAGGTGTCGGCCGCCTCGCGGGCGCGCAGCTCGGCCTCGACCTCGTCCCACTTCTTGTGGAACTGCGGCACCGAGGCGAACAGCTTCTTGGTGTAGGGGTGGCGCGGGTCGGCGAACACCTTCGAGGTGACGCCGCGCTCCACGATCTCCCCCCTGTGGAGGATCACGGTCTGGTCGCTGATGTAGTTGCCCAGCGCCAGGTCGTGCGTGACGAACAGGATGCCCATGCCCCGCGCCTTCAGGTCGGCCAGCAGGTTGAGCACGTCGATACGGGTCGAGGCGTCCAGCATGCTGATCACCTCGTCCGCCACCAGGTAGTCGATGTCCAGCAGCAGGGCGCGGGCCAGCAGCATGCGCTGCAACTGGCCGCCGCTGAGCTGGTGGGGGTACTTGCCCAGGACCTGGTCCGGGTCGAGCCGCACCACCTTCAGCGCGTCGGCCACCTTGTCCCGCCACTCGGCGTCGGAGACGCCCGGGTGGTACTCCGAGCGGATCATCGCGAAGACCCGGTCGGCCTTGAAGACGGGGTTGTAGCTGCTGAAGGGGTCCTGGAAGACGCCCTGGACCTTGCGGTAGTACTCCTTGAGCCGACGGTGGCCGCGCAGCGTGGACACGTCGGTGCCGTCGCAGGTGATCGTTCCGGAGCTGACCGAGGCGATCCGCAGCGCCATCTTGCCGAGGGTGCTCTTGCCGCTGCCGCTCTCGCCGATCAGGGACACCACCTCGCCGGGGCGCACCTCGAAGCTGGCCTCCCGCACGGCCGTGAAGCTTCCCCCGCCGAAGGCGCCCACCTTGTAGACCTTGGTGACCCGGTCGAATTTCAGCATCTGCTCACTCGGCCTTCCAACAGGCGACGTGGTGGTCGCGTTCCACTTCCACGAACGGCGGCTGCTCCAGGCACTGCTTGTCGGCCAGCGGGCAGCGATCCCGGAAGCGGCAGCCCTGCGGGGGCTTGAGCAGGCCGGGCGGGCTGCCCGGGATGCCGCTCAACCGCTTGTCCTCGTACTTGACGCCGACCTCGGGGAGGGAGTCCAGCAGCATCTTGGTGTAGGGATGCTTGGGCATCTCGATGATGGTCTTGGCGGAGGCCTTCTCCGCCAGCCGCCCCGCGTACATCACCATGATGGTGTCGGCGATCTGGTAGACCAGCGAGATGTCGTGGGTGACCACGATCATGCTCTTGACGAACCGGCGGTCGCGGAACTCCACCAGGGTCTCGGCGACCGCCCGCTGGGTGGAGACGTCCAGCGCCGAGGTGACCTCGTCGGCGATCAGCAGCGACGGGTTGAGCAGGGTGGAGATCACCATGACGGTGCGCTGCTTCATGCCGCCCGACAGTTCGAGCGGGTAGCGGTCCAGCACGTCCCGCTGCAACCCGACCAGTTCCAGGCGGCGGTGCAGCTCGTCCCGGGTGTCGCGGAAGCGGACCCCCCGCGACTCCAGCAGCTCGGCGATCATCTTGCCGATCTTGCGGGTGGGGTTCATCGCGCTCATCGCGTACTGCGGGATGAGCGAGATCCGCTTGTAGCGGAACTCGTTCATCGCCTGGTCGTCCCAGATCGGCACCTCGTCGCCGTCCAGGGTGACGCTGCCGCCGATGTAGCGCATCCGCCCGTCCAGCCGGATCAGGCTCTTGCTGAGCGTGGACTTGCCGCTGCCCGACTCGCCGGCCAGACCCATGATCTCGCCGTCGGCGAGGCCGAAGGTGGGCCCGTCGAGGGCGCGGACGTCGCCGCGCAGGGTGCGGTAGTAGACCTGCAGGTCCGAGACTTCGAGGGTCACCTGCTCACATCTCCCTCAGCTTGGGGTTGAAGACCTCGTCCAGACCCACGTTCATGATGTACATCGCTCCGACGATCGCGGTGATGCCCAGGCCCGGGGGCACGAACCACCACCACACGCCCAACTGCAAGGCACCCCACTTGACGGCCTGGTGCATGATCAGGCCCAGCGACATGCCGTCGCTCGGCCCCAGGCCCACGAAGTCCAGTCCCGCGGCGGCCAGCACGGCGCCGCCGAAGAGCAGGATGAACGTCATGAACAGGTAGGAGCTCATGTTCGGCGCGATGTCGCGGACGATGATCTTCCAGGTCCGCACGCCGCTGAGCCGGGCCAGGTCCACGAAGTCGCGGGAGCTGAGCGACAGCGCCTGGGAGCGCACCGCGCGCGCCGCCCACGGCCACGAGGTCATACCGATGAAGAAGGACTGCGTCGTCACGCTGTAGGAGTCCACGTAGGCGGCGATGATGAAGAGCACCGCCAGGGTGGGCAGCACCAGGACGACGTTGGTCAGCATGTTGAGGACCTCGTCGACCCAGCCGCCCTTGTAGCCGGCGACGAAGCCGATCGTCATGCCGATGACGGCCGCGATGCCGCCGCCGAGGAGCCCCACCAGGAAGGTCGCCCGGATGCCGTAGGCGAACTGGGTGAACAGGTCCTGTCCGAACTGCGTGGTGCCGAACCAGTGCTCGCCCGAGGGCGGCAGCAGCGGCGGCGCGTACCGCTCGTTGGGGCCGTGCTCCAGCAGCGGCGGGACGACCAGGCCGACCAGCAGGAAGAGGAGCACGATGCTCAGGCCGACGATCAGCTTGGGGTTGCGCAGCGCGAAGTAGAGCGCCTCGCGCTGGGGGGCCTCCGGCGTGGCGGCCGCGGGCTCCTCCGCAGCCGTGGTCGGGTCGGGCAGCGGCTGCGCGGCGGTCATTTCGCCCCTCCCTGCATCTGGACGCGGACACGCGGGTCGACCAGGACGTAGACGACGTCGATGATGAAGTTGGCGATGAGCACGCCGATGACGATGAAGAGGAAGGTCCCCTGGAGCAGGAAGAAGTCCTGGTTCTGGATCGCCTGGAGGATGAGGTAGCCCAGGCCCTGGTAGGAGAAGACGATCTCGGTGAGCAGTGCTCCCGCGACGACCGTGCCGAGCTGCACGGCCAGGCCGGTGATCTGGGGCAGCATCGCGTTGCGGAAGGCGTACCGGCGGACCAGACGGCGCGGCGCCCCCAGGGCCTGCAAGTAGTTGGAGTACTCCGACTCCAGCTCGTAGATGATCATGTTGCGCATGCCGATGGCCCAGCCGCCCAGGGCGACGAGGAACAGCGACAGGAACGGCAGGAACCAGTGCGACAGCAGGCTAGAGATGAACGTCCAGGTGAAGGCGGGCTGGAGGGAGAGGCCGTAGGACCCGGCGGCGGGGAACAGGCCCGCGACGATGCCCAGGCTCCAGGCCAGCAGCAGCGCCAGCCACATGTAGGGGGTGGCGGTGAGCACGTAGCCCAGCGGCAGGATGGTGTTGTCCAGCCACTTGCTGCGTGCGGCGTAGGCGCCGAACCAGTTGCCGACGAACCAGCTCAGGATGATGGAGGGCAGCAGCAGCCCCAGGCTGTATGGAACCGCTCCCATGATGAGGTCGGTGACGGGCGTGGGGAAGTTCCAGATACTGATCCCCAGGTCGCCCTGGAGCAGCGACCACCAGAAGTTGAGGTACTGCTGCCACAGCGGCTGGTCCAGGCCGAACATGTTGTTGAAGTACTCGTACAACGCCTCGGCCGCCGTGGCGTCGGTGAGCGAGGCGCGTGCGAGACGGCTCTTGATGGGATCGCCGGGCATGAGCCGCGGGATCATCCAGTTGATGGTGACGGCTGCGAAGAAGGTCAGCAGGTAGACAAAGATCTTGCGGCCGAAGTACTTGCGCAACGGGCCCTCCTGGGCTCGGTGGTCACACGGCCCCGCCCCGCCGCCCTGCGCTGTGGGGCGGGCGACGGGGCGGGGCGCCTAGCGGACCACGTCGGGGGAAAACTCGCCGCCTACTCTTCTTCCGTGGCGGGCTCCAGCTCGGTCAGCATCAGGATGCTGCCCAACTGGAAGTAGCCGCGCCAGGTCGAGGGCAGGTAGTGGTTGTCGCTCTCGCTGGAGGGCCAGTTGGTCCACACCGAGGTGTTGGTCTGCGACCACAGGCCGTTGTACCAGAGCGGGATGATGGGCAGCTCTTCGAGGTGGATCTTCTGGATCTTGCTGGCGACCTCGCGGATGCTCTCGGTGTCCTCGACCGGGATGCGGTCGAGGTCGCCGACCAGCTTCCAGACCTCCTCGTTCTCGTAGCGGCCGAAGTTGACCGTGCCCTGCTGCTCCTGGACCGGCAGGCGGAACATGTAGTCGTAGTAGGTCCACGGCGTGTTGCTGACCTGGCGCTCGTTGTTGATCACCAGGTCGAACTCACCGCTGTTGCGCTGGTCGACCAGCGCGTTGAACTCGGGGAACTCGGCGTTGACCTTGATGCCGACGGCCTGGGCGCTCTCGCTGATGACCCGGGCGGCCTCCATCCAGTCGGTCCAGCCGCTGGGGACGATCAGGGTCAGGTCGATCGGGTCGCCGTCGGGGGTCTCCACGAAGCCGTCGTCGTCGGTGTCCTTGTAGCCGGCTTCCTCGAGGATGTCCTTGGCCACCTTGGGGTCGCGCGGGGTGGCGTACTCGTCGACGACCTTGTCGTCGATGTACTGCTCCCACACCGGCAGCAGACCGGTCGGGTTGGCCTCAGTGACCAGACCGCCGTAGACGTTGTTGACGATCTCGTCCATGTCGATGGAGGCCGAGAGCGCCTTGCGGAACTCGGGGTCGTCCATCGGCTTCCTGGTGGTGTTGGGCACCAGCCAGGCGGTGTTGGCCGCGAGCATGTAGGGGGCTTCGGGGAAGTAGGTCTGGATCTGGTAGCCGCCCTGGACGAGCTGCGCGATGCCCGGCAGGAAGTTGTTGTTGATGTCCATGTTGCCCTGCAACACCTGGCTCAGCGCGGCCTCGTTGCTGGTGTTGACAACATCGACGATGTAGGTCGGGGCGACCTCGTGGCCGAGGGCCTCGGTGGCCCACCAGTCCTCGTTCTTCTTCCAGACCTGGCGGTCCTGGTCGTGGGTCTCGTAGAGGTAGGGGCCGGTGCCGATGGGCTCCTCGTTGGCGCCGGTGAGGATCTCCTCCTCGGAGCGCTCCGACCAGATGTGCTCGGGCACGATGGCGTTGAAGTACAGCCAGTTGGCCCACTGCGCGTAGTTGGCCTCGGAGAAGGTGAACTTCACCGTGTAGTCGTCGACGGCCTCGGCGCTCTCCAGCCACTCCCACAGGTTGTGGTAGGTGGAGGCCTCGTACTTGCCGATCTCGACGGTGAAGACGACGTCGTCGGCGGTGAAGTCCTCGCCGTCGCTCCACTTGACGCCCTGGCGGAGCTTCAGCTCGTAGGTCTTGTCGTCGACCCACTGGCCGCTCTCGGCCAGCCAGGGGATGTACTCGTCGGACTGGGGCTCGTAGAGGAACAGGGTCTCGTAGACCAGGCCCACGGTACCGGTGGCGTGGTTACCGGTGTCGAGGGGGTTCCAGGTGCTCGGCGGACCCCACTGGGTGCCGCCGGTGTAGAGGGTCTCCGCCCGGGGGTAGTCCCCTGCCGCTCCACCGTCGCTCTCCGTGTCACCCGCGCAGGACGTGGCCAGCAGGCTGACCAGCGCGAGGGGAATCAGAAACCTGTAGCGGTTTCGCATCGTCCTCTTCTCTCCTCCATCTGCCACCGGAGGCGTCATGCCTGGTGGCAGCCGATTGGGAGCGTTCCCAGTTGCCGGCACCCCCGTGGCCGGTCAGCCTGGGTACGCAGATGCCGCCGGTGCGGCTCGATCTCTCCCTCCCCGTCCGGACCATGACGTAGGCCACAGACGGGAGTGAACGAAAGAACATCAACAAACCGATTTAGCGTCAAGGAGTGTTATGAAAACTAAACCGGTTTACTTACCTTCGGGCACGCCAAAGGGCACCCTGACGCATTGAGCCGCCGGGGCGCTGAGGTTGGGGAGATACTAACGCGAAACGGACACCGTCCAGGTCAGAACGGCGCCGGGCCGGTGCTCCCCCGGGGAACGAGCCGGCTGGGCGGGGTCTGCCGGGAGCGGGGAGTCCCTCCCTCGACGGCCTCCAGCAGCAGGGCGGTGGCGATCCGGCCGTACTGGGTCACCTCGCGCGCGACCGCGGTCAGCGAGGGGTGGATGACCCGGCAGACCATGGAGTCGTCCCAGGCCACGATGGACAGCTCCTCGGGCACGGCCACGCCCATCTCCTGTGCCGCGCCCAGCGCGGCCACCGCCATGAGGTCGTTGTCGAAGACGAGGGCGCTGGGCGGGTTCGGGCCGGACAGCAGCTCCCGGGTGATGTCCGCGGCCTGGGAGTCGAAGTAGTCGGCGTGGACCACCTCGGCGAGCGTCAGGCCGACCTCCCGCGCCGTCTGCGCGAAGGCCCGCGAGCGCACCTCGGTGTGCACGAACTCCTCGGGCCCGGCCACCCGCACGATCCGGCGGTGGCCCAGACCGGCCAGGTACCGGGTGACCTCGGCCATGACGTCGGCGTCGTCGGTCCACACGCACGGCAGGCCCTCGGTGTACTCGGGGCCGCCGATCACCACCGCGGGCAGCCCGAGCTCCTTGACGACGGGCAGCCGGGGGTCGTTGTGGCGCAGGTCCACCAGCAGGACGCCGTCGACCCGGCGCTCGGCGTGCCAGCGCTGGTAGGTGGCCATCTCCTCGTCCCGGTCCTCCGTCGAGCGCAGCATCAGCGAGATCGGACTGCCGTCGAGCTCGACCTGGATGCCCCCGATCAGCCGCATGAAGAACGGCTCGGCGGCCAGCGTCCTGGCAGGCCGGTCCACGACCAGGCCGATCGCCCAGGCCCTGCCGTCCGACAGCGACCGCGCCGCGCTGCTGGGCGCCCAGCCCAACTGCTCGGCGATGTCGAGGATGCGGCGGCGGGTGGCGTCCGAGACCCCGGGACGACCGTTGAGCGCGTAGGAGACGGCGCCCTTGGAGACCCCGGCGGCCTTGGCGATGTCAACGATCGTTGGACGCCTCATGTCCTCTCCCCCGTATGAACCGGTTAACCAGGGCTGAGGTTACCAATCGGCGCCTCGTTGTCCCCGGAGAACGGGGACGTGCCTGCGCCGTGTCGTCCGCTCGGTGCCCCGCGGCCGGAGGGCGCGGGCCGCCGCGGGGCGGACGCCCTGCCACTGTTCGGAAATGATCCCCGACATCGGGTTAATCACACTTCACACCAATGTGACGGGCGTGTTTCCAACCCGGGAGGGGCGGCGTACTCTGGTCCTTTGTGCCTACGTTGTTCTCCCCGCTCCGTCTGCGGGCGTCGCACCGTCGCAGAGAGGCAGCCGTGCCCACCCTGACCGGAATCGCGCACGTCACCCTGTCCGTCCGCGACCGCGACGACAGTGTCGAGTTCTACTGCGACGTGCTGGGTTTCCGCGAGTACGAGACCACGGACGACTCCCGGTGGTTCCGCACCACCTGCCACCACCCCTGCGGCCTGCTGCTGTGCCTGACCCAGCACCGGGACCGCTTCAACGCGCGCTTCGACCACCGGCACACCGGCCTGGACCACCTCGCCTTCGCCGTCGCCTCCCTGGAGGAGCTGGAGAGGTGGGAGGAGCGCCTGGACGCGTTCGAGGTGGAGCACACCCCGATCATGCGTCGCGACCACGGGGCCCTGCTGATGTTCGAGGACCCCGACGGCATCCAGCTCGAACTGTTCTGCCCGGCCCTGTCCGTGGACTGAGCCGCGCCCGGCCGCTCAGTCCACGGGGACCAGTTGCAGGCGGATGTCGCGCTCCCGCAACTGCTGCACCGCGTTGGCGGGGAGCCGGTCGTCGGTGATGATGAGGTCGAACTCCTCCAGCCGGGCGACGGTGAAGGTGCCGAACTTGCCGTACTTGGTGCTGTCCACCGTGAGCACGCTCTTGGAGGCGACCCGCAGCAGCTCCTGCTTGGCCACCACCTTGGCCTCCGAGGGCGTGGTGGAGCCGCGGTCGACGTCCCAGGAGCTGCTGGCGACGAAGGCGATGTCCACGTTGACCCGGCGCAGGAACTCGGCGGTGAACTGCCCGACCGAGGAGTGGTCGGCGTGCGAGACCACGCCGCCGGTGTGGATGAGCTCGATGTTGGGGTACTCCATGAGGTGCCCGACCACGTTGAAGTCGTTGGTCACCACGGTCAGCCCGGCCTTGTCGGTGAGCAGCGGCACCATCTGGAGCGTGGTCGTCCCCGCGTCCAGGTAGATCGTGAAGTTCTCCCGAACCAGCTCGGCCGCGGCCCGCGCGATGGCGCGCTTGGCCGGCACCTCTAACTGGGCCTTGGCCAGGTAGGACGGCTCGCTCTTGAGCCGCGCGGCCAGGCGGACTCCCCCGGTCACGGAGAGGACCTTGCCCTCGTTCTCCAGCGCCTGGATGTCCCTGCGCACCGTCATGTGGGAGACGGACAGCATCGACGTGAGCTCGCTGATGCTGAGAACGTGGCGTTCTTGCAGCAGCTTCAGGATGTGTTCGCGACGCTGATCGGGGATCATCTACGGACCTTCGCGTTCGGTTCTGCTGGGTGCGGGAAGCGCGGTGAGGCGCACCTCCTTTCTTAGCAGCTCCGCGGGGCCCCTCGACGCCCGTCCCCCTGCCGCGGCCGCCCCTCCGGGGACCCGCGGGGAGCCCCGGGGGCGGCCCGCGGGCGGCCCCCGGGGGGCGGCCGTGAATTCCCTGCCATTACGTGAAAACATTTCACATTCAGTTCCGCACCCCTTCGAAGGGAATTAGGAGTACCAGGGAAAACACGATGCGGAAACAGTTCTGAACCGACGGTCGAAATTCACGCGTCACTTACGCGGACGGCGCTATCCTCGAAAACGGTTCGTAACAAAACCGCCCCTGAGAGCGGACTCACTCTCCCCCTTCCGCGCGCCGTCCTCCGCCACAGGGCGGCATCCCCGCGGGTCACGGGGTTCCCGATGACCACGATGACCACAGATCTCTCAGCACACGAAGCCCCGTTCACCGGGCACGTTCTCGACACCGCATGCCGCCTGTTCGCCGAACGCGGCCCCGCCGGTGTGAGCATGTACGCCATCGCCGCGGCGGCCGGCGTCGACCCGATCGATTTCCGCCGCGTCTTCCCCAGCAAACTCGACCTGCTCCACAGACTCGTCCTCGACCGCACCCGGACTCTGGTGGAGTACGAGCCCGCAGCGAAGGAGCCCGACTCCCCGGTGGAGCAGATGCGCGCGCTGATCCGCCGCCATATCGAGTTCAACTGCCGCTACCGCACGGAACTGGAGCTGCGCCGCGTCCTGCTGCCCACCCTGCGGGCGATCTCCCCGGCGCGCTACCGCGAGCTGCACCGGCTGATGCGCACCTACCACGACCGGGTCCACCGCCTCATCGAGCGGGGCCGCGCCGACGGCGTGTTCTCCCCGTACGGCGAGTCCCGGGAGCCGGTGACCGCGACCACCGTGTTGCAGACCCTGGAGTCCAGCCTGAACTGGTACGAACCCGACTCGCTGATGACCCCCGAGCAGCTCGGCGACGTCTACGAGGACCTGGTGCTGCACCACCTGCTCGGCGTGGCGCGCGACTGACCCCGGGGCGGACCGCCGCGCCGCCTAGCGGAAGACGAGCTCGGCGTCCCTGATGAAGTGCGCCACCTTCTCCGTGGACAGCGTCGAGCCGTCGGCGGCGACGTGGTTGGCGCCGTTCCAGACGTTGAGGCAGGCGATCGCGTCCACCTTGAGCCTGCGGGTCTCCTCCGGCAGGACGATGCGGTTGACCCGCTCCCACGGCACCCGGGGGTCCTCCGGGTGGGCCCAGTGCCACAGCCAGACCGGGCAGCCCAGCACCGGGATGCCCAGCGCGGCCGAGACGGTGCGCGCCGTGCGGCCCACCGCCTCGTGGTCGGGGTGCCGGTCCCCCTCCCACGGGGCCAGGCACAGGTCGAACCCCGCGCACAACTGGGCCAGCGCCTCCTCCAGCCCGGCCGCGCCGTCGCGGATCGCCCCGCCGGACATCCCCAGCGGCACGATCTCGGCCTCGTCGGCGCCCAGGGCCCCCAGGGCCTGGCGCACCTCGGTCAGCCGCTCCCAGGCCGTCCCGCGGGTGCCCGGACCGAACTCGCCCTCGTCGCTGACGGAGACCACGCGCAGCCGCGCCCCCGAGGCGGCCAGCATGGAGATCGCCCCGCCGACCGAGAGGACCTCGTCGCCGGGGTGCGGGGCGACGACGACCGCGCTGCCGATCCCGGCCATGTGGACCGCGGGGAACTCGCGCAGCGCGGGCCAGCCCCGCCAGGACGCCTCGGAGGTCCCGGGGCGGTCCATGGGGTGTCGGCGCCGTTCCGCCCACCGTGTGGCGCGCATGGTGTTCCTCCTCTTCAGCGGCGGTCCGTGTGCTGGACACATGCCCCAAACCCCGCTGCGCATGCGCGGCGCCGGGGTGGTGTGCGCGGCCCGCCCCGGACACACTGGACGGGTGAGCCAACCACCGCCCCCCGCGCCGCCGGCGCCCGTGTGGATCGTCGCGGGAGCCCCCGGCGCGGGCAAGTCCACCGTCGCCGACCTGCTGCTGGCCCGCCTGCGCCCGGTCCCGGCCCTGCTGGACAAGGACACCCTCTACAGCGGCTTCGTCGCGGCCCTGCTGCGCGCGCACGGGCGCCCCCACGGGGAGCGCGAGGGCGCCTGGTACGACGAGCACGTCAAGGTGCACGAGTACGGCGGGCTGACCGCCGCGGCGCGCCGGGTCCGCTCGGCGGGCTGCCCGGTGCTGCTGGACGCCCCCTTCACCCAGCAGATCCGCGACCTGTCCCGGTGGCGGGCCTGGGTGGCGGAGCTGGGCGGGGAGCCGGTGCGGCTGCTGTGGGTCCGCAGCGACCCCGAGACCCTGCGCGAGCGCCTCGTCGCGCGCGGCCGGGCCCGCGACGCGGGCAAGCTCGCGGACTTCGCCGCGTTCACCGCCCGGGTGCGCCCCGCCGAGCCGCCCGCGGCGCCGCACGCCGTGGTGGACAACTCCCGGGGCGCTCCCCCGCTGGCCGTCCAGGTGGACGCCCTGCTGCGGGAGCGCTGGCCGGATTACGGCATGCCCGACGCGCGCCAACAACGGCCCCAAATCTGAGAAAACCATTCGCGAAAGGTCTGGACCAATCGGGTGGAGGGCCACCTACTATGTGTTCATGACAGCACCCCTGCGCACTGAGCGCCTCCTCATCCGGCACTGGACACTCGACGACGCCGAGGCCGCCTACAAGATCTACGGATCCCCCGAGGTGGCGCGCTGGATCACCATGAAGGAGGTCGACGACGTCTCCGCGATGCGCTCGGTGCTGGAGGCGTGGGTGGAGGCACAGCCCAACCTGGTCCCCCCGGCCGGGCGGTGGGCGGTGGTGCGCCTGGCCGACAACGAGGTCATCGGGGGCCTGTCGCTGCGGCTGCTGCCGCCCTTCGAGGAGGACTTCGAGCTGAACTGGCAGTTGCGCCCCGACGCCTGGGGCCACGGCTACGCCACCGAGGCCAGTCGGGCGCTGATCCGCTGGGCGTTCGACCAGGGCCTCGAAGAGGTGTTCGCGGTGGCGCGGCCGGAGAACAAGCGCGCCATCGCCACGGCCCGCCGCATCGGCATGGAGTGGGTGGGCGAGACCGACAAGTACTACGACGGCCGCCGCCTCCAGGTCTTCCGCTACCGCCCCTCGGACCTCTGAGCGCCGACGCCGCCGCTCCCCCCGCCGACGGCCAGCCGGGCGAGCAGCTCGGCCTCGGTGATGATCTCGATGCGTGAACCGCTGGCGTTGTAGGACTCGGCCCGGCGGTGCTTGGCGGTCTTCACGCCCCCGTTGTCCCCCACGACCAGCACGTCGGTGCGGCGGG
>Ga0207864_1002318_pt1 | contig 18199 bp, 17 predicted proteins | sample HigsolmetaAR202D_FD_184834 | JGI IMG/M metagenome (GOLD analysis project Ga0207864, IMG submission 184834) | Ionic liquid and high solid enriched microbial communities from the Joint BioEnergy Institute, USA - AR20-2-D (SPAdes) (version 2) ... | reverse complement strand
TGGCGAAATGCTACGAACGCACCACGGAGAGCGAACAGGCGTTCATTCTTGTGACTATGATTCACCTTATGGCTCGGCGACTAAGCAACTCCTAGCTTTTTGGACACGCTCTTAGGGTAGTTGCTCACTACCACCGGTGATCTATGCCAGTGGCAGATCCTCGTGCGCCCGGCTGTATTCGTCGTGCAGTTCGATTACGGGCGCCACGTCGGGATGCACCGTCTCGACGCCGATGGTGCATAGGTATCGGCACGTCGCATAACCGGATTGTTTCTGCTCATACCCGGCCAGCCAGGCGGCGAACCGCTCCGCCTGTTCCGCATCTTCGTGCGGCCAAGTGGTCCGGTTGGGCCAATGCCCACACCGCCAAGCCTTGGGCGTGAGTCTCGCCCGAAAACACTCCTGGTTGCGGCAGAGCCTTGTATAAAGCGGGTCAGCCCCGACCAGGGCCAACAACTGCTGGGTGGAATCGGCGCACGGGTCAAACACGTCGTGCGTAACCAGTAGCCGCAGCCCGGCCAACGTGCGATAGAGCCTGACGCCCCAGTCGGGATGATCTTCGAAAAATGTTTCCAGCCGCTTCAACGCCTGACGGATTTGCTGTTCGGCCGGGGTTGGAACGCGTTTGCCCAAGAGCCGGGCGAAGACGTGCTTGAACCTGTCGAGCATGGTGACCGGCGCAAAGTCCACATCGATGAACATCACGTCGGCCGTGTTGAGCACCAGCGAGCCGTAAACGTTACGAGTAATCGCCAACGTTTGCCGGCCAACCGCATCGACCTGCAACTGGAGCACTTCCTCGCGCAGGGGCCGCTGACCGTAGGCGTACTCGTTCAGACGCTTTTCATCCGCCAGCCGCCGTGCTACCTGCTGAGCCGCATCGCGAGCCAATCGCATCGCGTCGTCGACACCGATATCCGACCCACGCCAACAACTCACCTCCCAGGTCTTGCCGTGGCGATCGATCTCGGCGGCCGTTGCCTTGGCCCAGTACGCGGGGAATTTCATGGGAGGTGTAACACCGATGGCGCTGAGATAGACAGGGAGTGCAACGCAGCAATCTGCGTGGTTGCAATCAACCACCGTTCAGGCAACATGCCCGCAGTAGCGCAAGTCCATCTTTCGGATGCAGGCATCCGGGCCACGGAAGGCGAGCATACAAAAGAACTGCTGGGCGTTAGGCCCAATCGACGCTGCGCTGACCTGCTTCCACGCGTCCGATCGTCCAGGCGGCCATGTCGTGATCGGCCAGTTGACTCAAGATGCTTTCGGCATAGTACGGGGCCACGACCAGGACCAGACCGATGCCCAGGTTGAAGACCCGCTCCATCTCGGCCGGCTCGATCTCGCCTAGCCGCTGGATCCAGTTGAACACGGCCGGTCGAGGCCAAGCGTGCGGATCGATCAGCACGCGAGCCCCCTCCGGCACGATGCGGTGCAGGTTCTCGCGCAAACCGCCGCCGGTGATGTGGGCAATGCCGTGCACCACGTGCTTCACCTTGTAGTGGTTGAGCACCTGGCGGACGGGCCGGGCGTAAATGCGGGTGGGCTCCAGCAGTTCTTCGGCTACAGTGCGGCCCAGCTCTTCGACGTAATCGTGGATGCCCAGCCCGGCGATGTCGAACACGACCTTGCGCACCAGGCTGTAGCCGTTGGAGTGCAGGCCCGAGGAGGCCAGCCCCAGCACCACGTCGCCCGGCGAAATGGCCGAGCCGTCGATCACCCGGTGCCCTTCGGCCACGCCCACGCAAAAGCCGGCCAAGTCGTACTCGCCGCGCTGGTAGAGGTCGGGCATGATGGCCGTTTCGCCGCCGATCAGGGCCGCATCGGCCTGCTGGCAACCGTTCGTGATTCCGGCCACGATCTGCTCGAGCAGGTCCGGGTCATCGTGGCTCATGGCGACGTAGTCGAGAAAGAAGAGCGGCTCCGCCCCGCAGCAGATGCAGTCGTTGACGCTCATCGCCACCAGGTCGATGCCGACGGTGTCGTGCTTGCCGGCCATCATGGCGACTTTGAGCTTGGTGCCTACGCCGTCGGTGCAGGCCACCAGCACCGGGTCACGGTACTTCCGCGCGAACAGGCTGCTGGCGAAATCCAGTTGAAACAGCCCGGCAAAGCCGCCGTCGAGCCGCCGCACCCGGGGGGTGTAGGTTCGGGCGACCAATTGGGAGATCCGGTTCATCGATTCGGCGTAAACGTCCAGATCGACGCCGGCGTCCTTGTAGCTGGCTTTGGCCATGGGGCAAATTGAACGGGCAGGCGAAAGTGGGGCGGCCAACCGCGCCGCAGCGCGAACGACGCACGGATTTTAACGCGGTATAGCCAAAGGTTATAGCCCCCAGCGGGCTTGCTCGCCGGAACCGCTGCGCAAGCAAGCGGCACGATCGGCCGGCCATTTCGGCCGATCGTGCCGTATTGGCTGCTTCGGGGGCAAGTCGGTCGAGGGCGGCGGCCTACTTGCCGGCCCCAGCCGTGGGCGCCGTTTGCTGCTTGCGCTGCTCCTCATGTTTAGGGAGCCGCGAGAACGCCTCAAAGACGTCGCCCACCACCTTGTCGGCCAGTTTGCCGAGCGTATCCAGAATGGCGACTTCTGCCTCGGGAACCAGCCGCGACTGGGTGGGCTCGTAGCCGCCCACCTGGAAGTCGGCGGCCGTGGGAATGTAGCCGATGTTGCCATTGGCGTAGCCCACGATGATGGGGATGGCTCGATCCGCGATCGCCTTTTCGAGCTTGAAGCCGTATTCCACCACCGGCTCGCCCGGCATGGTCAGCAGCAGATAGGGGCCGATCTTCATCGCCATCAGTTCGGCTTCGACGCGGCCTTCCTTGCCCGGCAGGGATACCACCGTGCTGGCCACACGAATCTGGTAGTAACTTTCGCGCTTGCGAAGTTCTTCGCGAATCACGTTTCGCGCCAGAGCCCGCACCACGGCACCGCCCAGGTCGCGTCCGGCCCACTGGATGTCGGCCTCGTCGGCACAGCGGTAAGGATAGCCAGGCAGGTTGGGGCGGATGTCGCCGGCACAGCCCTGCAAGAACAACGACTTGGTGTTGTTGCCGTAATTGGCTTCGACAAACGTCTGGGCCTCGCCGGGGAAGTCGGCGCTCATGCGGGGATAACCGTTGGGGTACGGCTGCGACCCCTTATCGCCCCAGGTGAAGAAGCACGGATGGCAAACCGCGTGCATGATCACCGCCAGCGGCGTGAGCGACTGGCCGTCGTCGAACCGCAGCACCTTCACGCGTTTATCCAGTGGGCCATCGGGATTGAGTCGCACGACCGCCCGGCCATCGATCACCTTGCGGCGATTGATCGAAAAGCTGATCTGGTCCTCGCCGTAACCAATGCTGACGGGCCGCATGTTGGAGGCCGCTGCGGCTGCCGCCGCTGCCAGTTTGTCGATCACTTCCTGGCCCCACTCCGGATGCTCCTTGAACAGGGGGGCCGAGTGGTTGTGTGAAGCGGCGATGAGGATGTGGCCCTCGGGTACGCCGGTTTCTTTGGAGATCCGCTCGCGGGCCGGATCGACCAGTTCCTTCCAGGCGCCAATTGTGTCGAGCGTGACGATCGCGGCCTTGGTTTCGCCGTCATCGAGGATCAGCACGCCAGCTCGCAGCGGATCGCGCACGCCATACATGGCACGGCGATGGCCTGCGGCGACGATGCCGTCGACCTTCTTGGGCGTGATATCCACCTTGGCTGCGCCGGCCTTGAGGTTGGACTGCACGGGGAACTTGCCATCCTCGACCGCGGCTGCCGGGCCGGGCGAGGACAATACCAGGCAGCCCGCCAGCAGGGCAGGCAGTGCCGACCATAATCCGAGGCTGCGCAGCGAGCCGCGAACCAGAAAACAGCGGCGCATGGTTGGTTGCATTTGCATCAGAGGTACCACCATTCCTAGGAGAGAAAAGTGCAAACCGCGCATGGCAGGTGCCAGAAACCTATCGTAATCAGGATGGGGGGCGTGGTCCGCAAGCGCTCGCTGTTTTGCCGCTGACCGCGCCGGCGGCCAGGCGCCGCCGGCACGGTGCGGCCTCAATACGGCGGAAACGCTTAAGGTTCGGTCAGGTTGGGTGCCCAATTGCCTTGGCGCAGGGGCGGGCGCTGGCCATCGGGCGGGAAGGTCACTTTCACGGCCTGGGCCAACTGCTTGGAAAGCTCCTCGACCACATCGCGGTGCGCCGGATCGTTGGCCAGGTTGGTCAACTCACGCGGGTCCTTATCGTGGTCGTACAGCTCGCGTCCCTGCTTGCCTTCGTCCCACTCGGTATAGCGCCAGCGAGGCGTCCGCAGCGTGTAACCGAAGAACGGCTGCTGTTGGCGGCCGCGGTTGCGCATCACCTGGGTGATGGCCCAGCCGCGTCCCTGCTCCTTGGGATCCTTGAGCATCGGCACCAGGCTTTGGCCTTGCAGATTGTCCGGGGCCTTCACGCCGCACAATTCGGTCAGCGTGGGGTACAAGTCGACCAGCGAGACGGGCGTTTTCACCACTGAGCCCGGCTTGCCCACGCCCGGCGCCACGATCAGCAGCGGCACGCGGGCACTTTCTTCAAACAGGCTTTGCTTCTGCCACAGGCCATGCTCGCCCATGTGATAGCCGTGATCGCTGGTGAACACGATGATCGTGTTGTCGGCCAGGCCCAACCGATGCAGAGCATCGACCACGCGGCCCACCTGAGCATCCATGAAGCTGATGCTGGCGTAATAGGCCTGGATGCACTTCCGCCGCAAGTCGTCGGTCAACTGGTCCTGCTCACGCTTGTAGCTGGCGAGCCCCGCCGGCGGAATGTCGGCCTGGTCCTCCTTCACGTTCTGGACCAGCGGCATTTCGTCTTCGGGATAGTAGCCAAAGTACGGCACTTGCGGCGCCACATACGGCGTATGCGGACGGAAGAAGCCAACCGCGAGGAAAAACGGACGATCCTTGCGGCGGGCGCAACGCTCCAGCACCCACTCGGCATCCTGGGCGTTCAGGCCGTCGGTATGGTATTCATCGCTCTTGGGTGAGGCGTACCACGACAGCGCACCGCCAAACTGCCCAGGCACCAGCGAGAAGATATGCGGCTCTTCTTCCAGGCGATCCACGCCGGCGGGGTTCAATTCAAGCTCCCAACTGCCCGGATCATCGTGGCCGTTGGTGCCAATCGACCGGGGCACGTTGTAGTGGTACAGCTTGCCCACCCGGGCGGCAAAATAGCCATCGAGACGGAAGGCCTGGGGTAAACTGATGTGCGAGGGAATCGTTTGCCGGAAGATCTGCCCGTTTTGAATGATGCCGGAGCTGTTGGGATACAGCCCGGTCAAAAGCGAGTTACGGCTGGGGCCGCAAAGCGGGTAAGCGCAATACGCCCGTTCAAACCGCACGCCCTGCGCTGCCAGGCGGTCGATGTTGGGCGTGCGGGCACGGGGATCGCCATAGCAGCCCAAGAAGGTGTTCAGATCGTCGGCCATGATGAACAGCACGTTGGGCCGTTCGGCAGCCAGGGATTCCTTCCCCGACACAGCCAATAGCCCACAGCCGGCCAACACAGCCAGCCAGACAGCCCACATCCCACGGCGCACGCGCGCGGCAAAGCGAACGTCTCTCATCAAATGCGCACCTCTGTTTGCAGGTGGACGGTAACACTCGCCGGTGGGGCCAGTTCCTGGCACGCTGCGAAGTGAACACTAGTCGCTGGTGCCCCCAACGTCAACGATCTTGACGTTCAGGAAAAGTGTACCACCTGAAGCGACGATGACGTCGCCGGTACGCGATGGGAAAGCACGCCGCAGGGCGAATGGGGGCCTGGTGCGTCCCGGCCGGGAAATCTCAAAAAGGCAGCGGCGCAGACCAAGCCCCCGGGGGCTGCGGAAATCGCCTGGCGTGCGCGGAAGGTGCCGGGCGGAAGTCGCTTGCGTTAACGGCAGGCGTGCCAGAGACTTAGCGAAAGTGATAGAGCCTGCCGCGGCTGCTTTGCTCCCAGCTTTCTTGCGTGGGATTCACGTCCAAGATGCGGCCAGCGGCAGGGCGGGCAGGGGTGACTTTCTCGGTCGTGATGAACTCGCCTTCGTTGCCGGCCTCGTCGCGCACACGCAGCCGCAGGTGGAACGCTGCCGGTGTCCGCTCCGGCATGATCCACACATAACGGCCGGTGTTCGGCAGCTCCGGTGCGATCGGGTGCCACGGACCTTGCAGAGTGCGGGAGTACTCCAGCGTAATGGGCAAATGCCCCAGGTGGTCGTCGCTGGCCTCCCACTCGATGGTCAGCTCGTTATCACGCGGTGCCCGGCCCTGCTCAGCCCGGATCAACCGGCAGTTAGGCCGGGTCAGGTCGACTTGAATCCAGACGTCGGGCTCATCGCCGCGAGCGGGCGGAAACTCCACCAGACCTTGGTCGTTCTGCACCACCAGCTTGAAACCGTACAGGCCTTCGGCCGGCACGGTTACCGCAGCCGGGCTTTGACCGTCGGCGTCGACGGTATAGCGCTGCCAGGTCTCGCCCGAGTTGGCCGTCCCCCACACTTCCACCCGCCGCGAGCGCAGCGCCGCCTGCGGCAGATCGTAATTCAACTCAAACGAACGGGAACGAACCATCCACGGTCGCCGAGCGCCGATCGAGGGCAGCGGCTGATCCTCAACGGCGGAACGCTGCGAAGCGTCGCCGCGCTGACCATCATCGGGCCGGGCAACCGAAGCGATCGGAGGCCGATACGGGTCGCCGGTGTTTGATTCCTGGAAATGAATCCCGCTGGGCGTTTCAACCTTCGTGGGATAGATCACGCCCTTGCGGCTGGTTTCCTCGGGCAGGTCGGTCCCAACGGTGCCTTGGCGTGCCCCCTGCGATTGGAACTGCACCGCCGAACCGCCCAGGCTGCCGTGCGGGGCCAGCCGGGCCCGATCGAGCGGTTGGCTGCTTTGATTGTCAGCAGGCCAGGCGACCGAATCAGGAATGCTGGCCGACGGGCCGAACTGCCCATCGCCGTAGAGCGGACGATTGGGTTCGCCTGTGCCCGACAGATCGCCGCTGGCGGGCGTACGCGTCCAAGGCGCCGTGGGCAGTGGCGTCACCGCACCACCGTCGGCGCCGTAACGATCGTTGCTGTATGGCGGTTGATAGGCCGTCGGAGGCGAGCCGCCCGGAGCAGCACTATTCCACGCGGAAGCGCCCGAGGAAGCAGGCCCCCAATCAGCCGACCCTCGATCCGCCTGCGTGTAGTTGTTCGTCCCGGCTGTCGGGCTTGAAGTAGCCGAGGGATACGGCGCAGGGCTATACGGAATGGGCGATGCGGCCCCAGGGTTCTCGGTGCCCGAACCGGTCTGCACCGGCACCACGCTAGCTGGGATGCCGCCGCGCGGGATCGTCTGCGGAGGTATGGCGGCCATTTGCGGCGGACGCGGAAGCGCCCGAGCCCCCGTGTCGTCGCTGCCCAAGCTGCCCGCGGCCATATTGCCAGCGGCGGGATTGCCGTAGGCGGGTGCTTGAGGATCGTAACCCGCTTGCGGTGGATAGCCCCCTGTCATGGGCGGCACCGCGGCTGCCACAGGTCCAGCGGGCGTGGCACCGCCCCAGTTGGCCGTCACGGTCGTGCGGTGATCGGTGGGGTTACCGGCCAGATCCCGAATCCGCAGCCGCACTTCGTATTGCGCAGCCCGTTCGGCCGGCAGCCAGGTCGTCATGCCAACGTAGGTTTCGCGTTTGGTGCCGGGTGCCAATCGTTCAAACGCGATCGGCTGCCAGGAGCCTTCGCCCACGCGGTAATCGAGTTCCAGGCTGGACACATCCAGATTGTGGTCTTTGATTTCCCACTGGGCCGACAGTTCGCCCGCGGCACCGTGCCAGGCATTGAGCTTGGGCTCGGGTACCGTGGTATCGACGATGACGCGCAAATCGGGCGTGTAAGCCCCCTCGGGCCGCACGGCCCCACTGGCGTCCTTGGTGCGCACGCAGAACCAGTATTCGCCATCGGCCGGAGCCCGAACCGCGAATGACGACGCACTGGGTGGCACCGTGCGGATCAAGGTCCAGGTTTTGCCCAGGTCCGACGACGTATGGAGCTGAATCTCCACCGGCTGCTTCGCCGGATCATCGGATGTGCCAACCCGGAACGGAATGGTGAACGCCATCTGCCGGGTGTAGATGGGCTGAGGCATCGCCGGCGGCGCAGCCTGAGCAACGGCGCACCAGGTGGCCGTAATCAGAAGGCTGGCGATGGCTGCCCGGATGAATGTCACGCCTGAGTCTTGCCTTAGTTCGTTTGCAAAAGTTGGCCCGCAGGCAGCTTCCCCGCATGCGCAGGGAGTGCCGCGTATCGTTACAGGGCCATCGACACCGCGAAGGGCCTGCCTCGAAGAAATTGCGCGCAGCCGGAACACTTTGCGCCATAAGCACAGGCGTTGCCGCCAGGGGCGGGAAGATGGATGCTGTCAGGTGCCCGCTATCGCACCGCTGGGGGTGGATTGCTGGCAAGCCCCCGGCGGGTAGAGCGTCTATTGGCGCTGAGCAAGAAAGGCGGTTTGCAGCAGCAGGTAATTCCGGCCGCCAAACTCAGTGGCGGTGCCGGTGACCGTCCAGACCGGGTTGCCCAGGCTTTGATTCAACGTGCGATCGATCCGCTCCAGGGCCAGGTTTTCCAGCACGATCAGCTGGCGGCCATCCGCGGCATGAAAGACCATACGGCCGCCTTTGCGGTGGAACGTGCCTTGCAGCCCGCGGATCAATTGACCCTCGCGGTACATCGGCTGGGGCGATTCGACGCCGGTTCGCCCGCTAACCGGCTCCGGCAGTGCCAGGAAAGACACCAGCGACAGCAGGCCGCCCAGAAACAGTTTGCGGCAGCGATACAGCAGGCAGGTCGCAGCAGCCATGGCTTGATACGCGCGTGAGGAGCCAACTCGGCAAAACCGGTAAAACCGGAACAGCCATCCGCAGCCTCGCCGTGGGGGGCTGTCCCGGCGCCAAGTCTAGCTCACCCTGCGCGACCAGCCGCGCCGGACTAGGATGCGGGCTCCAGCCGCCAGTTGTCGATCAATCGCGTCGTGCCGACGTGGGCGGCGACCAGGGCCATAGCCGGCGTCAGCACCTTGGTAACGCTTTGCAGCGTATCGGGATCGACGATCGCCACGTATTGCAGCCGCAGGTCCGGTTCCCGCTGGCAGCGGTTGCGGATGGCGTCGATCAGCACCGCGGCGTCGGTTTCGCCCTTGGCCACCATTTCGGCCGCCAGCTTCAAACCGGCCGAAATGGCCAAGGCCTGCTGCCGTTCCTCGGGCGAGAGGTACGCGTTGCGCGAGCTGAGTGCCAGCCCATCGGGCTCGCGTACCGTAGGGCAGACTTCGATCTCTACCGGCATCGCCAGGTCGCGGACCATCCGTCGCAGGACCACCGTTTGCTGGTAATCCTTCTGGCCGAAGAAGGCGATGTCCGGCTGCACCTGGTTGAACAGCTTGGCCACCACCGTGGTCACACCGCGGAAATGGCCCGGCCGGTGGGCGCCTTCCCACTGCGAGGAAACGTCCAGCACCTCGACGTAGGTCTGGTAGCCCTCGGGGTACATTTCCTCATCGGAAGGCGCGAACACACAGAGCACATCGTGGTCGGCCAGCTTGGCCAGGTCGCCGGCCAAATCGCGCGGATAGCGGTTGAAGTCTTCGTTCGGCCCGAACTGGGTTGGGTTGACAAAGATGCTGACCACCGTGGCGTCGCACTTGGCGCGACTGGCCTCAACCAGGCTCAAATGGCCGTCGTGCAAGGCGCCCATGGTGGGCACAAAGCCGATTCGCTTACCTTGGGAGCGGACTGCCGCCAGGCACGACCGCAACTCCTCGGTCGTGGTAATGACCGCTGGCACCGCCATAGATGTCCTCTCAAGTTCCTGAATTCAATCACGGTGCCCCGAATCGGTTGGGCAAGTCCGCCCGTTGCGATGCTGCCCCGGCGGATGCTTGCCCACTCGTAAATTAAGCGTTCCAACCGTGCGCGTCGCGCACCTTGATCATCACGTCCAGGATGGTGTCCCAGGTCTTGGGCGTTTCGAGCAGTTCGTTGGGGAACATGCAGCCATCCCAGCAGATGTGCTGGATGCCGCGCTGCTGCGCGTCCTTGAGCCAGTAGCCGGCGCACTCGACGATATCGAGCTTGCCGTTGGGATCGTCGGCAGGGCAGTGGCGGCCGGTCTTGTCGTGCGAACCAGTACCATGCGCGGTGCCGTCGTTCTGGGCCACGTGGAAGTCGATCGTCCAGGGCCGCAGGGCGTCGGTCATGGTCTTGTACGCATCGAGGAACTCCTCGCGGCTGTAGCCTTCCTTGAGCAGAGCATGCTCGGGGGCGTTGTACCCCAGCAGGTACAAGTAAGTGTGCGCCAAGTCGGCCTGGAAGCCCACGGTACCCGGCATGTCGACTTCTTCCAGCAGGTTGAGCATGTCGCGCCAGGAGTGCATGCCGCCCCAGCAGATTTCGCCCTCGGCGGCCAGCCGTTCACCGTGGTCGGCCGCCACCTTGGCCGCCTCGCGGAACGTGGCGGCGATCTTCTTGGTGTTGCCCTCGGGGTCTTTGGCCCAGTTGGCGGGGCTGTCGGCCGAGTCGATACGGATCACGCCGTAACTCCGCACGCCATGCTCATTAAACACCTTGGCGATGCGGCAAGCCTTGCGGACGGCCAGCACAAAGTTGGCCCGATCCTCATCGCTGCCCATGGCGCTGCCGCCCACCGTGCCGGGCCAGACCGGCGCTACCAGCGAACCGACCACCAGGTTGTGCGCCGCGATCTTGTCGGCGATGGCCTTCAACTCGTCGTCGCTGGCGTCCGGGTCGGTGTGCGGATGGAACAGGAAGTAGTCGATGCCGTCGAACTTCTGGCCGTTCACCTCGGCGTTGGCAGTCAGCTCAAGCATGCGGTCGAGGCTGATGGGCGGGTGATCGGTGCCCTCTTCCTTGCCGACCAGGCCGGGCCACATGGCGTTGTGAAGCTTCGGAAAGCTGTTGCTCATGAGATTTCATCCTCGACTTGCGTGAACTGCCAGACGTGCTGACCTGCCCCCCCGATGCGAAAGGCCAAATCATCGCCCAACGGGCCGCCGCTGGCAAGCGGTCGCGCCTCGCGACAATGAGGGGCAGCAGGCCCCGCTAATCTGCCAGGGCGACGCGGCTACTTCAACTCCACCAGTTCGATGTCTTTGTACCAGGCTTCCGAGGGCGGTCCGCCGTGGATCTGCAGCGCGATCACGCCGGTCCGTTCAATGCCTTCGTCCGGCTCGGTGTAATCGACCGTCTTGAGACCGTTGAGCCAGATTTGAATCCGCGGCCCCTCGCAGCGGATCACGTATTCATTCCAATCGTTGGGCTTGAGCACCTGGGCCGGCCAACACGCGGCGGCGGCGCGATTCGTCGTACAGTTTGCCCCACCACTGCTGGCCCATGTCGGCCTGGTAGCCGATGACCTCGTGATGGTTAGGGATCCGCCTGGTGCGGAACTGAATGCCGGCGTTAGCTCCCTCGCCAATGAGTTTGCATTTCAGCCGCAGTTCAAAATCGCCGTATTCCTTGGTCGTGCAGAGAAACCAGTTGTGGTCGATCTTCTGCTTGAGCGTGCCGCCGACGATGGCGCCATCCTGCACGCGAAAGATCTCAAGGTTGCCTTCCCAGCCATTGAGTGTGCGACCATCGAAGAGCTTTTGCGGCTGCCGGGCCGGCCCGCCGTTGGCCGCCCCGGGCGGCGCCGCGGCAATCTCTCCGCTCACAAAGTTCACGCTGAGGAACGCGGCAACCGCGCACATCGCCACCAAGCAAAACCGGATCATGGCCAACAACTCCCTGGTGCAACGGCAGGCAAGACTTGCCCACTGCATAACGCGCCGCCCCGAAAACCTCTTGCTCGGGTGCGTCCCCCCGGCGCGCCGGCCATTGTGCCATGCCGCAGGCACGCCGTGCCAGGGGCAACTCCGATCAGACGCTCACTCGCTAAGCACAAGCGGCTGCGGGCCTAAGGTGACCACCGTCAGATCTTTCGGTGGATGCTCGGCCAGGTAGCGGTTGATGCTGTCGACCGTCAGCTTGTCGACCAGGGCCCCCAGTTCATCGCGCGACCGTACCCGGCCCAGGTGATACCAGTCGCGGACAATCGCCATCGTCCGCGACATGCTGGATTCCTGCTGCATCATCAGCGCGCTTTTGACCCGGGCTTTGAGCCGCTGCAATTCGAACTCCTCGATGCCCTCGGGCAAGCGGCGCAACTCGGCCAGCGTCACATCGAGGGTTTCTTGCGCGCGTTCGGCACTGGTGCCGGCGTAGCACAAGATGGCGCCTTCGTGCCGCGTGGAGTAGTACGAGGCGTACACCGAGTAACAAAGTCCACGCTTCTCGCGGACCTCGGTAAACAGCCGCGCGCTGGAACCGCTGCTGAGCGCGCCCACGCCGGCCGAAGCATGGAAATAGTCGTCGTGGCTGTAGGGCACGCTTTCGAACGCAATGCCGATCTGCGTTTGGTTGGAATCGTACGGCAAGTGCAGGTGCCGCTGGCCGCGCTCGCCGGGCTGCACCTCTTGCACCGCGTCACCGGTCCAACCGCCGAGCAGCTTACCAACGTGTTCGCGCAGCGCATCCCAATCCAAACGACCGGCCACGCCCAGCACCGTGCCACCGGGCACGTACTGCGTTTGCCAGAACCGCTGGATGTCGGCATGTTCGATGGCCTCCAGGCCTTCGACCGAGCCGTAGCTGGAGCGGCCGTAGGGAGCCCGCAGCTGCTGCTCCTTGAGCTGCTGCATCACCTTGTGGCCCGGCTCGTCCTCAATGGCCAGGACTTCCTGCAGCACCACTTGCCGGCCTGATTCCAAGCGATCTTCCGGCAGGTGCGGCCGCAGAATCAGGTCAGCATAAATGTCCAGCGCCGCGTACAGATTTTCGGCCAGCATCGAGCCGCTGTAGGCAGTGTGGGTATTGGAGACGCTCTCGCCGCGATCGACGCCCAGGTTCTCCAGATCGTCGATAAACTCGCGGCCGTCGCGGCTGCCGCAGCCCCGCAGCATCATCTCGCACGTGAACGAGGCCAGCCCGGCCTTGTCCTCCGGATCGTAGATCGCACCGGCTGGCACCAGCAGCGTAAACGCCGCACTTTCCAGGTGTTGCATCTCTTCCGCGACCAACACCAGGCCGTTCTCGTAGATGTGCGTATGAATCAAGGCAATCTCGCTCTTAAGACGGTAAAGCAGCCAGCGTTAAGGAGTTCGGGCACCGACGCAGCGGCCCGAGCAGTACGGGAATTGTAGGGAGCTTCCCCCCACACGTGAAGCAGGGCCGACGCCCGACATAGCCGCGGTCAAGGCCGTGCCGGGGCTCTGCTGGCCTCTGAGCCCCGGCGGAGGTACCATGCCTGAGCCCCGCCAAAGTGGGTAGAACATTTTTGACAGCTCTTCTAACAAAGCTACAGTTGCAAGGAGCTCAAGACCGCGATAGGGGGAGCCCTGCACCGACGCAAGTGCGAGGTCCCGCCACGCGTTGCTCCGTCCCCCGAGGCGGGGCTCGCCGCCCGTCAAACTTGGGGCCCCGCCGCCGGAATGAGCTCGTCGCCCACCCGACATCGCACTTCACTTCTCCGAAAATTCACCTGCACGCCGATAACTCGTGAATCATGATCTGCTGTGCCAGCGCAGTGCCGTTGTTCCAGCTCGGCAAGCCGGTTATAACGGCTCGCGCAGCTCGTACCGCGGCCCAGACGGTCAACAGGGCAGCCGCGTCGGCAACCGTCCAGGCCTCGGCGGCCAATCGTGCTTCTTCAAGCACGGCTGTGCTGACACCCTCGATATGAGGAGATGTTCGATGTGGTACGTGTTACTGTACGTGATGGCTGGCGGAATCGTTGGTTTCCTGGGCGGTGCCTGGTTGGCCAACGCCCGGCGGGGCGAAGAGTTCTTTGCCGCCCGCGTCCTGGCCGACACCGTGCGGAACGTCGTCCACGAGTTTGATCCGCCTCGCAATTCGCCTTGTCCTCATCCTTGCTGCCACCAATTACTGCGATTGGCCCTGAAGCAGTACGACCAGCTCACCCTCGGCGCGACGACCGAAGCAAACAGCCCAATGCACGCATCGCAGAACAGCGTCGAGCACGACGTCCCGGCCTGAGGGCGACATCCCCACCTTAGCACCGTGTGCCCTCTGGTCCACGGCGCGTGCTTCAAGTGTGCGGTTCTGACTCCTGTCCAGGCTTTTGACACCCTGGCCGCTCATAACCCACGTGCATCAAGGGCGGCAAACAGGTAATCGCTTCTCCCGGCCTATCTGAGCGAGGTATCGCTTGGCGCTCGTGGGCGGCTCAAACGAACGTTTACCACGCGCGATACAGCATCGCTCCCACGCGGGTATGTTCTGCGCAGCGTTCCACTGCTTCTAACGCGCAGCTTGAATCCTAATCATGGGTTACGGCGGCTGCCGGGTATTTCGTCCCCACGACCCTCACAGTGAGCCCAGCCTGTCCTCAAGCCAGGCGATGCGTCGCGGCCGGTGGAAGCTCCCCCGGCGTTTCATGTCGCCGGTAGCCTCAGCCCGCCCCCAACCGCTCGTCCGAGCTACCCCCGCCATCAACTCAAGCCGCTTTGGCGCAGAACGTGCTTAGAGATCCCCTAGGAAAGTGACGGAACTCAACCTCCGATCAAAAGGGATTGATCTCATGGCCAACGAAGCCCAGGGCAAGCGGTTCGCGGTGCTCGTCGAGAACGAGTACGAAGACCTGGAACTGTGGTACCCGGTGTTCCGCCTGCGGGAAGCCGGGGCTGAAGTCGCCATCGTTGGGCCCAAGTCGGGGGAAGTGTACCGCTCCAAGCACGGTTACCCGGCCAAAGCCGATCGCGCGGCCGCCGAGGTCAAGGCCGGCGAGCTGGACGGCGTGATTATCCCCGGCGGGTACGCACCCGACAAAATGCGGCGGCACGAAGCCATGGTGCAACTGGTCAAGGACGCCGTGCAGGGCGGCAAACTGGTCGCCGCCATCTGCCACGCCGGCTGGATGCTGTGCTCGGCCGACGCCGTTCGGGGACGCCGCGTGACGAGTTTCTCCTCGATCAAAGACGACCTCAAACACGCCGGCGCCGAGTGGGTCGATCAGCCGGTGGTTCAGGACGGCAACCTGATCACCAGCCGTCAGCCGGGCGACCTGCCGCAGTTCATGGAAGCCATTCTCAAGCAGGCGTAATCGGCACGGGCAGCGGTTGCCAGGTGCCTGCTGCGAATGAGGCGCCGCTACGATGCCGACTTCTCGGCCTTCGCCGCCTGGCCCCGGCAGCTGTCCTTCGCCACCATCCCATCCACAGGGCACAGCCGAACGCAGACGCACCTCGACGACACAGCCTCCTAAGGAGTTCGCCATGCTGGCTCAATTCTCGGTCTGGCCGTTGGACAACCCGCACATGTCCAAGGAGATCGCCCACATCACCACGATCCTCGATCAGTGCGAGGTGGAGTACGAGGTGGGCCCGATGGGCACCACGGTTACCGGTGAATGGCAAGACGTGATGGACGCCATTCACGCGTGCTGTCAGGCCGTCCGCCGTGACCATCAACGGGTGCTGACCACGATCATGATCGACGACGACGCCACGCACCGGCAGTCCTTACACGAGGGCGTGGCCAAGGTCGCCGCGCAGCGCGGCGCGTAAGCGCCGCTTCCTATCACCACCCTGTTTGTTACTTCGTCACCTGCTTTACACGCCGCGATCGCCGACAGAGCACGCGGCAATGCACGCCTGGAACGTAATCCGGCAACTCACAATCGCCTTTGGCACTTTAGCTTCATGAGGAAGAACGCGATGGCCTTCATCGACGAAAAGTACAACTTGCGGATCGAACTGGACACCAAGAACTGCGAGCTCTCGCCCGCCACGCTGGCCAAGTACGAGGCGGGGCTGGAGCCGCTGCTGGAACCGGTCAAGAAGTTCCCGGTGTCCGACCTGAACATCACGGTGACCTACCACGCGCGTAACGAAACCTACCGCGTGAAGACCACCCTGGCGCTGCCCGGCCGCACGCTGGCCGCCAGCGACATCGACCGTTACCCCTACACCGCGTTTGAACGCTGCATCCGCAAGCTCATCCGCAGGCTGCTGGCCTACCAAAACGAAATGTCGGCTACCGACGAGCTGGCCAAGCACCAAAAGGGCACGCAGCAGCTCGTGGTGCCCGAGCAGGAGCCCGACATCCCGGCCATCGAAGCGGCCGTCCATTTCGGCGACTACTCGGCCTTCCGCGATGCGATGTACGTGTACGAGGAGCCGGTCCGCAAGCGGGTCAGCCGCTGGGTCGAACGCTACCCGGAGGTTGAACGCCGGCTCGGCGCCGACCTGACGCTGGCCGACATGGTTGAGGAGGTGTTCCTCAACGCATTTGAGTACTGGGACGAGCGTCCCAACAACGTGCCGCTGGGCGAATGGCTCGAGCAACTGATCGATCCGTCGCTCAAGCTGCTGGCCGAACATCCGAGCGAGGAGCTGGAAAACATCCAGTTCGCCCACACACTGCGTGAGATGTAACCCGGCGGACACGTTGGATTTTCCCGCAAGGCCGGCACGCCGCAGTGCGTGCCGGCCGTTGCCATGCGCCGATCAGTACGTTGCTTCTGTCGCTTGTCGACTGGAGCGACCAGTTCATCTTGCCAGGAGCCTTGCCATGAACATTGCCAAAGTGGTGCAGATCGTCGCGTCGTCGGAGAAGAGCTTTGACGATGCCGTGAACGAAGGTCTGGCCGCGGCTTCGCGTACCCTGCGCGGCATCACCGGCATCAAGGTGATCGACTGGACGGCCAAGGTCCAAGACAACCGGATCAGCCAGTACCGCGTGACCATGGATATCGCCTTCCATGTGGAAGAAGACTAGGCCACCGCGGCGGAGTACCACCGACGTCTTTGAAGCTGCCGCCATGACCTGCGTGGCCAACAAAAAACGTGCACGGCGCGACACACCGTGCACGTTCTACGCTGAACGCTGATCTGGTCAGCCTGGTGGCCGATTACAGTTCTTCCAGGAACGCCGCCAGCAGGGCAGGGTAGCTCTCCAGGTCCACCTTGTGCACCATCTCGGTGACGGTGTGGATGTACTTCACCGGGCAGGCAAACACGGCGGTCCGCACGCCACTCCGCGACCGCTGGATCATCGCGCCGTCCTGGCCACCGCGCGGCAAGATGCCGCGCTGGCACTTGATGCCGCGTTCCCGGGCAATGGCTTCGATCTGCTCCAACAATCCCATGTCTGCGATGGTGGACGAATCCATCACCTTCAGGCAGACGCCTTCGCCCGGCACGGTCACGCGTTCTTCATCCGGCACGCCCGGCACTTTGCAGCACAACGTCGTATCGCACGAGATGCCGATGTCGGGGTCGATGCTATAAGCGGCCGGCTGGGCACCGCGCAGGCCGACTTCTTCCTGTACCGTCCAGGCCGCGTGAATCTCGCAGTTGTGGTGCCGCAACCGCTCCAGCGCCCGGATCTGGGCCCAGCAGCCGACGCGGTTATCCAAGCACTGCGACACGACGTTGTCTCCCACTTCGCTGAAGGGGGCATCGAGTACCACCATGTCGCCGATCTTCACCCGGCGATTAACTTCTTCGCCCGGCAGCCCCAGGTCGATGAAGAACTCGGTGATCTCCGGAATCTTGTTCTTTTCTTCTTCCTTGGCGATATGGATCGGGCGGCCCGAGGGGTTCATCACGCCCGGCAAGTCACCATCCGACGTGCAGACGCGCACGCGGCGGGCAAACAGGTTGCGACGATCGAACCCGCCCACCGGGTTCACACGCACGTAACCGTCCTGGCTGATGTGGCTCACCAGAAAGCCGATCTGGTCCATGTGCGCGGCCAGCATCACGCGCTTGGGCGTCTCCGGGGCTTTACCGCCGGCAGGGCGCGCCTTGCGCACGCCAATCAACGAGCCCATCGCGTCCACCCGCAGCTCATCGAACAACCCCGCCTGCGTCACATACTCCTGGATCACCGCACGGATTCGGTCTTCGCGTCCGGGAACAGAGGGGGTCTGCGTCAGCTTGGCAAGCAGGTCCATAGGGCGGTTACTTTCGGAAGGAGTGAAGTGGTCCGGCGAATTGGCATTCAAAACGCCCCCATAAGATAGAGCGTCTGCCGTGCAGCGGAAAGGTGGCCGCGTCTGTGTCGCTCGCTTGACAAGCTGCCGTACACGCGAAAGACTTTGGGCTTCATCACCAACCACTAGCCCCCTAAATCG
>Ga0207864_1002311_pt1 | contig 18220 bp, 15 predicted proteins | sample HigsolmetaAR202D_FD_184834 | JGI IMG/M metagenome (GOLD analysis project Ga0207864, IMG submission 184834) | Ionic liquid and high solid enriched microbial communities from the Joint BioEnergy Institute, USA - AR20-2-D (SPAdes) (version 2) ... | reverse complement strand
GCCGCTGGCGGTGATCGTCTCCGACGGCGACAGCGACTAGCTGTCGTCACCGTCGTCGACGCGGACGACCTCGCGCAGGTGCTCGGGGGCGTAGTGGTCGGCGAACAGCGTCGCCACGAGCTCGCCGCGGGTCGACACGCCGACCTTGGCGAACACGGCCTTGACGTGGTCGCGCACGGTGTGGACCGACAGGCTCAGCTCGTCGGCGATCTCGGCGGTGGCGGCGCCGCGCGCGATGAGGCTGGTGATCTCCCGCTCGCGCTCGGACAGGCCGTAGGCCTGCACCAGCAGCGGGGCGATCTGGCTGGACGTGGCCGGCTCGATCGCCACGACGGCGCCGCTGACGTTGCCGGCGCTGTCGCGCAGGCAGGCGGCGTGGGCGACGAGCCAGGTCCCGCGGGTGCTGCGCACGCGCGCCCGGCCGCTGCCGTCGCCGCGGCCGTGGCGGGCGGCGAGCGCAGCCAGGACCGTGCCCATGACCCACATCGGCACCCGCACGCCGAGGTCGCTGGGCAGCAGCTGGTCAGGCGGCAGCTCGTCGAGCCAGGCGCGGGCCTGGTCGTCGGCCGCGGTGAGCCGCGCGTCGCGGTCGAACAGCAGCATGCCGGGCCTGTCGCGGGGCAGCGACCGCCGCGACGCCGGCAGCGCGAGACGTCGCAGCGCTTCGCCCAGCGGGGCGGACAGGCCGGCGACCAGGGCCGTCTCCTCCGCGCTGAACGGCCGCTGCCCGGGCCGGCGGTACAGCGCCAGCACCGCCCACGGGGTGTCGCCGACCCGCAGCACGGCGCGCAGCTCGTCGTCGAACCCGAAGGGGCGCACGTAGTCGCGGAAGCGGGCGCTGCGCTCGGGATCCCGCGCCGTGGCCCGCAGCGCCGCCGCGGGGACGTCGGCGCGCGCCAGGTCGCGGTACAGGTTCACGTCCGGGGCCAGCAGCTCGCGGCGCCAGTAGCCGAGGCACTGGTCGACGTCGGGGTGGCCGATCTGCTCGATCCGCGACGGCGCGGTGGGCAGCCCGGTGCCCGGGTCGGTGCTGACCCAGGCCGCCCCGTCGAAGGGCACCAGCCGCCGCAGCCGCGGCGACGCCTCGGCGAACACCCCGGCAGCGTCGGGCACCCTCTGCACGCGGGCGACGAGCTCACGGCGCAGGTGGGCGGCGACGGGATCGGCGGGCGCAGACACGCAGCCCATCGTGGGCGCACGCCCCCGCTGTCCACAACCCCCCAACTTGGGGGGTGCGCCCGCGCGCAGTGCGCCGGCGCGCTACAGGGCTTCGATCTGCGGGGAGTCCATGAGCTGGCGGGCGGCCTCGGCGATGCTGCCCGACATCGAGGGGTAGATCGTGAAGGCGTGCGCCAGCTGGCTGACGGTGAGGCGGTTGCGCACCGCCACCGACAGCGACGTGATGAGGTCGGAGGCGTGGGCGGCGACGACGGTCGCGCCGAGCACGGTGCCGGAGCCGCGCATCGCGTGGATCTTCACGAAGCCGAGCGTCTCCTCCGCCATCTTGGCCCGCGGGTTGCCGGCGAACTGCAGCACCACCGTCTCCACCGGCAGGGACTCGCCCTCGGCCTCGTCGGCGCTCATCCCCACCGAGGCGATCTCGGGGTCGGTGAAGATGCAGGAGGCGATCGTGTCGGGGCGCAGCGGTGTGACCGCCTTGCCGAGCGCGTGCCACATCGCCTCGCGGCCCTGCATCGCCGCGACGCTGGCCAGCATCATCCGCCCGGTCACGTCCCCGGCGGCGTAGACGGTCGGGACGTTGGTGCGGCTGACGCCGTCGACGGGGACCGCACCGCGTTCGTCGACCTCGACGCCGACGTCCTCCAGGCCGAGGCCCTGCGACGCCGGCACCTGCCCGATGCAGAACAGCGCGTGGGTGCCCTCGACCCACTCGTCCTCGCCGACCTTGACGCGCACGCCGTCGCGGCCGCGCTCCATGTCGACGGCGCGGCGGCGCCGGTGGATGACCATGCCCCAGCGCTCGAAGCTGTCCTCGACGACGGCGGCGGCGTCGGGGTCCTCTGACGGCAGCACCTGGTCGCGGCTGGAGATGAGGTGCACCTCGCTGCCGAAGCGCGCGAAGGCGTGGGCGTACTCCGCGCCGGTCGCCCCCGACCCGACCACGACCAGGCGCTCGGGCAGCTCGCGCAGCGCGAACAGCTCCCGGGAGGTGAACACCCGCTCGCCGTCGGGGCGGGAGAACGGCAGGATCCGCGGGTTGGAGCCGGTGGCGATCAGCACGACGTCGGCGGGCAGCTCGCGGGTCTCGCCGCCGGCGTCGGTGACCTCGACGCGGTTCACCGTCAGCAGCCGCCCCCGACCCTGGACGACCCGCACGCCGGCCTGGGCGATCCTCTTGCCGATGTCGGCGGACTGGTCGTGGGCCAGCCCCTGCACCCGGTCCATGACCGCGCCCATGTCCACGGTCGCCTGTCCCGCCAGGTCCGCGCCCGTGGCCGAGCGCACGCCGAGGCGGTGCGCCGACTGCAGCCAGCCCATCGCCTCGGCCGACACGATCAGCGCCTTGGAGGGCACGCAGTCCCACAGCACGCTGTTGCCGCCCAGGCCCTCACGGGACACGATCGTGACGTCGGCCCCGGCCTCGGCTGCGACCAGCGCCGCCTCGTAGCCGCCGGGCCCCCCACCGATCACGACGATCCGCATCTGGCGCATGGGGGCAGCCTACCCAGTGCCGGCGGCGCCGCCTCAGCGCAGCGACCGCACCACCCGCGCTGGCGTGCCCATCGCGAGGACGCCCGCGGGCAGGTCGCGGGTGACGACGGCCCCGGCGCCGACGACGGTGTCGTCGCCGATCGTCACGCCCGGGCACACGATGACCCCGCCGCCGAGCCACACGTTGTCGCCGATCGTGATCGGCTCGGCGGCCTCCCACTTGGCGCGCCGCGCCTCCGGCTCCAACGGGTGGGTGGGTGTGAGCAGCTGCACGCGCGGGCCGATCTGCACGTCGTCGCCGATCGTGATCGGCGCGACGTCGAGGGCGACGAGGCCGAAGTTGACGAACGTGCGCGCCCCGATGGTGATGCGCCAGCCGTAGTCGACGTGCAGCGGCGGGCGCACCTCGGTCCCCTCCCCGACCGCGCCGAGCAGCTCGCAGAGCAGGCGCCGGCGCGCGTCCGGGTCCGTCGGCGAGGAGCGGTTGTAGGCGTCGACGAGGGCCATGGCCCGCTGGCTGTCAATGGCGATCGCCGGGTCGTCGGCGATGTAGGGGTCGCCGGCGAGCATGCGCTCGTGCATGCTGCGCGGGTCGTCGCCGAGCGGGTCGTCGCGCCGCATCGCGCTCATGCCGGCTGGTAGCGGCCGAAGACGCCGCGCAGCGCGTCGCAGACCTCGCCGATGGTGGCCATCCGCGCCAGCGCCTCGCGCATGGGCGGCAGCAGGTTGCCGTCGCCGCGGGCGGTGTCGGCGACCACCTCGAGCGCCTCGGCCACCGCGTCGTCGTCGCGCTCGGCGCGGACCCGCTCCAAGGAGGCGATCTGCGCGTCGCGCACGGCGTCGTCGACGCGCACCAGCTCCGGCTCGAGGTCCTCGTCGATGCGGTAGCGGTTGACGCCCACGACGACCTGCTCCTCGCGCTCGATCCGCTGCGCCAGCTCGTAGGCGGACTTCTCGATGGCGTCCTTCTGGAAGCCGGCCTCGATCGCCTTGACCGCCCCGCCGAGCTCGTCGATCTCCGCGATCAGCGCCTCGGCGCGCTGCTCGATCTCGTCGGTGAGCGCCTCGACGAACCAGCTGCCGCCGAGCGGGTCGGCGACCAGCGGCACGTCGGTCTCGTGGGCGATGACCTGCTGCGTGCGCAGCGCCAGGCGCGCGGCCTTCTCGCTGGGCAGCGCCAGCGCCTCGTCGAAGGCGTTGGCGTGCAGCGACTGCGTGCCGCCCAGCGTCGCGGCCAGCGCCTGGATGGTGACGCGCGTCAGGTTCACCTCGGCCTGCTGCGCGGTCAGCTGCACCCCGGCGGTCTGCGTGTGGAACCGCAGCATCTGCGAGCGCGGGTCGGTGGCGCCGAAGCGGTCGCGCATGATCCGCGCCCACAGGCGCCGCGCGGCGCGGAACTTCGCGACCTCCTCCAGCAGGGTGGTGCGGGCCACGAAGAAGAAGCTCAGCCGCGGGGCGAAGTCGTCGACGTCCAGGCCGGCGGCCTGCGCCGCCTCGACGTAGGCGATCGCGTTGGCGAGCGTGAACGCGACCTCCTGCACCGCGGTCGCCCCGGCCTCGGCCATGTGGTAGCCGGAGATCGAGATCGTGTTGAAGCGCGGCAGCCGCTCGGCGCAGTAGGCGAACGTGTCGGTGGTCAGCCGCAGGCTCGGCTCCGGCGGGAAGATGTAGGTGCCGCGGGCGATGTACTCCTTGAGCACGTCGTTCTGGATCGTGCCGCGCAGCTGGGCGGGGTCGACGCCCTGCTCGGCGGCGACCAGCTCGTAGAGCAGCAGGAGGATCGCCGCCGGCGCGTTGATCGTCATCGACACCGACACCTGGTCCAGCGGGATGCCCTCGAACAGCACGCGCATGTCCGCCAGCGAGTCGATGGCGACGCCGACCTTGCCGACCTCGCCGACGGCCAGCTCGGCGTCGGAGTCGTAGCCCATCTGCGTGGGCAGGTCGAAGGCGACCGACAGGCCGGTCTGGCCGTGCTCGAGCAGGTAGCGGTAGCGGGCGTTGGACTCCTTGGCGCTGCCGAAGCCGGCGTACTGCCGCATGGTCCACAGCCGGCCCCGGTACATCGTCCCGTAGACGCCGCGCGTGAAGGGGAAGGCACCGGGGTCGCCGAGCGCCGAGGCGTACTGCTCGGGGCTGGCGGAGGGGGCGTCCTCGGGGCGGTAGACGGTCCGGGCGGGGATGCCCGACGCGGTGGTGGCTGAGGTGTCGGGCACGGGCAGCTCCGTTCTCGGGTGCGCGCGACGACTGCGCGTCGAGTGTGCCCGACGGCGGCGACCGCCAGCGAACCGGCCGATGCGGGGGCTGAACCGCCTGGCTGCTAGGCTGCGAGCGTAAGGAACGGCACCGCCGCAGCGCAGGTCCCGGGCCCCGGGCGGCTGCGGAACGAGGAGTGCGACATGTCCGCTTCGACCCCTACGCGCCCGAGCCCTGAGCGCGCGCCCGGACGCGCCGCCGCCCAAGCTCCGCCGGTCGGCGAGGGCCGCCGCCGTTCTCCGCTGTGGCTGCTCGACCTGTACCGGTCGGCGCTCGGCAAGAAGTACGCGATGGCCATCTCCGGCATCGTGCTGATGGCCTACGTGCTGCTCCACATGATCGGGAACCTCAAGCTGTACCTGGGTCCCGAGGCCATGAACCACTACGGCGAGTGGCTGCGCGAGTTCGGGACCCCGGCCCTGCCGAACACGGGGTTCCTGTGGATCATGCGGGTGGTGCTGCTGACGGCGGTGATCGTCCACATCCACGCCGCCTACGCCCTCACGGTGATGAACCGCCGCGCCCGGCCGCAGCGCTACCTCTCCAAGCGCGACTACGTCGCCGCCACCTTCGCGGCCCGCACGATGCGCTGGACCGGCGTCATCGTGCTGCTGTTCGTCGTCTACCACCTGCTCGACTTCACCATCGGGACGGTCAACCCCGACTTCACCGAGGGCATGCCGTACCAGAACGCGGTGGCGAGCTTCTCGAACCCGGTCGTGGCGATCTTCTACGTGATCGCCAACCTGGCGCTGGGGACGCACCTGTACCACGGCGCCTGGAGCCTGTTCCAGTCGATGGGCTGGAACCGCCGCGGCTTCAACCACTGGCGCCGCTACTTCGCCGTGGCCTTCGCCGTCGCCGTCGCCGGCGCGAACGTCACGTTCCCGCTGTCGGTGGTGTTCGGCATCATCGGCTAGCCCCCGCTCGCACGCGACCAGGGAGCCCCTGCCCATGCTCGACGCGAAGATCCCCGCCGGCCCGCTCGCCGACAAGTGGGACAACCACCGCTTCAGCGTGAAGCTGGTGAACCCCAGCAACCGGCGGCGCTTCGAGATCATCGTGGTCGGCACAGGGCTGGCCGGCGCCTCCGCGGCCGCGACGCTCGGCGAGCTGGGCTACCGCGTGAAGGTCTTCACCTACCACGACTCGCCGCGGCGGGCGCACTCGATCGCGGCGCAGGGCGGCATCAACGCGGCGAAGAACTACCGCAACGACGGCGACAGCATCCAGCGGCTCTTCTACGACACCATCAAGGGCGGCGACTACCGCTCGCGCGAGGCCAACGTGTACCGGCTCGCGCAGGTGTCCAACGAGATCATCGACCAGTGCACAGCCCAGGGGGTGCCGTTCGCCCGCGAGTACGGCGGCCTGCTCGACAACCGCAGCTTCGGCGGGGCGCAGGTGTCGCGCACGTTCTACGCGCGCGGCCAGACCGGCCAGCAGCTGCTGCTCGGCGCCTACCAGGCGCTGCTGCGGCAGGTGCGCGCCGGCACCGTGCAGCTGCACCGCCGCAGCGAGATGCTCGACGTCGTCGTGGTCGACGGCCGCGCCCGCGGGATCGTGGTGCGCGACCTCATCACCGGGGAGATCTCCGCGCACGCAGCGCACGCGGTGGTGCTCGCGACCGGCGGCTACTCCAACGCGTTCTTCCTGTCGACCAACGCCAAGGCGTCCAACGCGACGGCCATCTGGCGCGCGCACCGCAAGGGCGCGCTGTTCGCCAACCCCTGCTACACGCAGATCCACCCGACCTGCATCCCGCAGTCCGACGACTTCCAGTCCAAGCTGACGCTGATGTCGGAGTCGCTGCGCAACGACGGGCGGATCTGGGTGCCGGTCGACCCCGACGACACCAGGCCCCCCAACCAGATCCCCGAGGGGGAGCGCGACTACTACCTGGAGCGGCGCTACCCCGCCTTCGGCAACCTCGTGCCGCGCGACGTCGCCTCGCGCGCCGCCAAGCGCGTCGTCGACGAGGGGCGGGGCGTGGGGCCGCGCAAGAACGGCGTGTACCTCGACTTCGCCGACGCCATCCGGCGGCTGGGACGCGACGTCATCGAGGCGCGCTACGGCAACCTCTTCGAGATGTACGAGCGCATCACCGCCGAGGACCCCTACGAGGTGCCGATGCGCATCTACCCCGCCCCGCACTACACGATGGGCGGGCTGTGGGTCGACTACAACCTCATGACGACGGTCCCGGGGCTGTACGCCATCGGCGAGGCGAACTTCTCCGACCACGGCGCCAACCGGCTCGGCGCCAGCGCGCTCATGCAGGGCCTGGCCGACGGCTACTTCATCCTGCCCAACACGATCGCCGACGACCTCGCCCCGCGCCTCGGCGAGAAGCTCGTCCCCACCGACCACCCGGCGTTCGTGGCCGCGCTGGACGACGTCCGCGACCGGGTGCGGCGCCTGCTGTCGATCGGCGGCACCCGCAGCGTCGACTGGTTCCACCGCCAGCTCGGGCGGATCCTGTGGGACTACTGCGGCATGGCCCGCAACCGCGCCGGGCTGGAGAAGGCGATCTCGGAGATCCGCTCGCTGCGCGAGGAGTTCTACACGGACGTGCGCGTGCTCGGCGACGGCGAGACGCTGAACCAGTCGCTGGAGAAGGCCGGTCGCGTCGCCGACTTCTTCGAGCTGGCCGAGCTGATGTGCGTCGACGCGCTGCACCGCGAGGAGTCGTGCGGCGGCCACTTCCGCGAGGAGCACCAGACCGAGGACGGCGAGGCGCTGCGCGACGACGACAACTTCTCCTACGTGGCGGCCTGGGAGTTCACCGGCGTCGGCACCGAGCCCAAGCTCCACAAGGAACCCCTCGTGTTCGAGTACGTGAAGCCCGCCCAGCGCAGCTACAAGTGACGCGCCGCGGGCGTGCGTCGGGAGGACACCCCCACCCATGAACCTGACCCTGCGCATCTGGCGCCAGGCCGGCCCCGACCAGCCCGGCCGCTTCGAGACCTACGAGGCGACCGACGTGTCGGAGGAGATGTCGTTCCTGGAGATGCTCGACGTCCTCAACGACCGCCTCATCGCCCAGGGCGTCGAGCCGATCGCCTTCGACAGCGACTGCCGTGAGGGCATCTGCGGCTCCTGCGGGCTGATGATCAACGGGGTGCCGCACGGGCCGCAGAAGGGCACCGCCACCTGCCAGCTGCACATGCGCAAGTTCCGCGACGGCGACGAGATCGTCGTGGAGCCGTTCCGCGCCGCGGCGTTCCCGATCCAGCGCGACCTCGTCGTCGACCGCAGCGCCTTCGACAAGATCATCGAGGCCGGCGGCTACATCTCGGTGACGACCGGCAGCGCCCCCGACGCCAACCTCATCCCGGTGCCCAAGGCGGACGCCGACCTGGCCATGGACGCCGCCGCCTGCATCGGCTGCGGCGCCTGCGTCGCCGCCTGCCCCAACGGCGCGGCGCAGCTGTTCACAGCAGCCAAGATCGCGCACCTCAACCTGCTGCCGCAGGGCCAGCCGGAGCGCTGGGACCGCACCGAGGCGATGGTCGACACGATGGAGGAGTACTTCGGCTCCTGCACGAACTACGGCGAGTGCGAGGCGGCCTGCCCCAAGGAGATCTCCATCGACTTCATCGCGATGATGAACAAGGACTACCGCCGCGCCAAGACCCGCCGCCGCCGCCGCTGACCCGCGGTGTGCGGGGCGGGCTCGCCGCTCCCGCCCCGTCGTCCGGCGGGGCCCCTCGGTCGGTGTGTCACCTGGCTCGCTGTGTCACCTGACGCACCGCCGCGGTGCACCAGGTGACACGCCCACGGCGCAGGCGTGCTCGGGGGGTCAGGTGGAGAGGTGCTCGGCGCTGTTCCAGCGCAGCACCACGGGGCGGGCGTGGTACTCGCCGAGCTCGGACAGGGTCGCGGTGTCGAGCTTGAACAGCCGCCCCATCGCCGCGTCGAGGCCGAGGTAGCGGGCGGTGAGGATGCGGAACGTGTGGCTGTGGCCGAAGAGCAGGACGCGCGTGACGGCGGCCTCGACCAGGCGCTGCAGCACCGCGTCGCAGCGGGCGCCGACCTCGGCGACCGTCTCGCCGCCGGGGCAGCCGTCCCCCCACAGGTCCCAGTAGGGGACGCGGCCGCGGACCTGCACGGTCGTCAGGCCCTCGTACTCGCCGTAGTCGAGCTCGCGCAGGTCCTCGTCGACCTCGAAGGGGAAGCCGGCGGCCTCGGCGGTGGCCACGGCCCGGGCGGCCGGGCTCGACAGCACCAGGTCGAAGGTCTCGCCGGCCAGCCGCCGCGCCAGCGCCTCCGCCTGCCGCTTGCCCTCCTCGGTCAGGGGCAGGTCGGTGGTGCCGGTGTGCTGGCCGCTGCGGCTCCAGCGCGTCTCTCCGTGGCGTGCGAGGAAGATGTGCATCGGCGTGGCCTCCGTCCGGGCCGGCCGCGATCTGGCGCACCGGGCGCCTCGCGGCCCGCGAGCGCGTCGCTGCGGCTCAGCGGAGCATGCCCGCGAGGACCTCGGCGATGCGCTCGTGGCCGGCGTCGTTGGGGTGGATCCCGTCGTCGGAGATGAGGTCGGGCCGGTCCGCGAACGCCTCGGCCACGGGGGCGACGGCGATGCCGTGGGCCTCGGCGCGCTCGCGGATGGCGGCGTTGGCCTGCGCCAGGTAGCCGTCGAGGGTCGCGGTCACCGCGGCGTCGGAGGTGACGCCGCGGAAGGGGTCGTAGATCGTGGCGGTGGCGATCGTCGCGTCCTCGCGGGCAAGCGCCGTCAGCTCCGCCGCGATCGCGTCCCAGCGCTCGGCGAGCTGCGCGACGGCGGTCCTGACGCAGTCGAGGCCGTCGGCGCCGCCGCAGGTCCCGTCGAGGTAGGCGCGCCGCGCCGCGAGCAGGTCGTTGCCGCCGATCGTGACCGTGACGAGGTCGGCCTCGGCGACCGCCCCGCGGAACGGCGGGTCGTCGCGCAGGGCCGCCAGCAGGTCGACGGTGGTCCAGCCGTTGCGTGCCAGGTTGCGGATGTCGGCCGGGGGGTCGAGGCGCGCGGCCAGCTCGTCGGCGTAGGTGGTGGTGGCGCCGGCGCCGGTGCCGATCGAGTCGCCCAGCACCAGCAGCTGCCGCGGACGCGGCGTCGGCGACGGCGTCTGCGCGGGCGTGCCGAAGGGACCGGAGGGCAGCCGGACGGCGATCACCGCCGCCGCGACGGCCACGACCACGAGGGCGAGCAGCGACGCGATCCGGACCACGGCGAGACGGGCTCCTGTCGACGGGCGGGACGCCAACGGTAGGGCGGAGTGGCGTGTCGCGCCGCACCCTTCCAAACCTCGACAGATGTTGATTGATCAGGTGTAGTGGGTGTGGTTGGCTTCGTCGCTCGCCGTCCTGTGGGGGGCGGCGCCATCGAGTGTGGAGGGAATCCCCCAGATGACCATCACGACCGCGCCACGCGGGCGCCTCAGTCGCGTGAGGGACGCCGTGCTGTTGGCCGCGATCATCGCCCTCGCCGCGACGCTGCTGCCCGCCGCCGGCACGCAGGCGCAGACCCTGAACGCGCCGTGCCGCACCAACTCCGACGTCACCGGCCTCGACGCCTTCTACACCCATGAGGAGGTGACCGAGCGGCTGCAGCTCATCGAGGAGTCGAGCCGCGGCCGCGTGCAGGTCGAGGTCGCGGGCCACTCCTACCAGGGCCGCGAGATCTACGCGGCGCGGGTGGGCCACGGCCCCACGGTCGTGCTCGTGGAGGCCGCCATCCACGGCAACGAGATGACCGGCACGAACGCGATCATGAACATGCTGCGCAAGCTGGGTGACAGCTCGCCCGAGTCGGCGGCGATCCGCGACGCCGTCACCGTCGTCGCGGTGCCGAAGGTCAACCCCGACGGGGGCGAGATCCCGCGGCGCCAGAACGTGATGACCTGGGACCAGACCGTCGCGCTGCACCCGCAGCTCGCCGGCGCCCCGCGGGCCTGGTACTACAGCCAGGGGGCGGGCGGCTTCGACGTCAACCGGGACTTCAACCCGGACCTCGACTACGTCCCGAACCCCGCGGACATGCCCGGCAACAGCTCCTCGATCGGCTTCTACCTGACGCCCGAGGCGCAGACGATCCGCGAGATCTACCGCGACCTGGAGAACGAGTTCGGCACGGTCGACGTGTTCGTCGACCTGCACCACCAGGCCCCCTGCTACACGGGCGAGGACACGGGCATGTACACCCCGCTGTCGATCTCGGCGAAGTTCATCACCAACCCCGACGCCCACGGCGACTGGCCGAAGTACGACTACGACGCCTCGCGGCGCGTCAACGTCGCGGTCTACGACGCGATCTACCGCAGCGAGCGCTCGCCCCGCTCGCAGGTGACGCTGTACCCGCAGAACACCAACCTGCCTGGCACCGCGCTGGGCTCGTTCCAGCTGCGCGGCAGCGCCGCGATCCTGTTCGAGGTGAGCGGCCAGACCCAGTCCCAGGGCCAGCGCAAGGCCGGCTACCTGACCCAGCTCGTCGAGACGGGTCTGTTCGGGATCCTCGACGCGATCACCGACGGGACGCTCGACGACATCGACCCCGAGCGCTACGAGGAGATCCCCGAGCGCCGCAACGTGCCGCGCTCGCAGCCGTCGCGGCAGCCCGACCGCGACCGTCCGGACCGCGGCTAGTCCGCTTCGTGCGGTGAGGGGCCGGCTGCGGTCGGCCCCTCACCGGCGTTCTGGAGCCGGGCCGTGTCACCTGGTGCACCGCGGCGGTGCGTCAGGTGACGCACCCGCCCCGGACGAGCCCGGGGACGCTCACGCACGGGCCCAGGCGAAGGCGGCGGCGGGGCCCTCGGCCAGGGCCGCGCGCAGGTCGTCGGAGGGGTGGCGGCGGCGCGCGGTGTACGTCTCCAGGTAGGCCTCGGCGTCGACCGCCTGGGGGATGCCCAGGCGCTCGGCGCCGGCCAGCGCGGCCTCGAGCACCTCCGCCGCCGTGGCGCCCACCTCGGGGTCGCGCAGCCCGTGGCAGGCGGCCTGTCGCAGCCGCTGCGGCAGGACGGCGCGCCACGACAGCAGCAGGTCGAGCGCGTGCTCGCGCGCGGTCTCGTCGTACAGCAGCCCGACCACCAGGGCGACGGCCGCGCCCCGCCACCGTCCCGGCAGGGCGTCGACGCCGCGCACCTCCACGTAGCGGCGCAGGCGTGCCTCCGGGAACAGCGTGGTCAGGTGCGTGCGCAGATCTGCCGTCGTCGGTCGGCCGTAGCGGGGGTGGCCCTCGGCCAGCCAGCGCCCGAAGGACCAGCCCGGCTCCCCCGCCAGCGCCTGCCCGCCCCGCTCCACCAGCAGGACGTCGGCGCGCAGCGCGTCGGCCAGCGCGTGCTCCAGGGGGTCGTCGACGCCGTCGCGCAGCGGCGGTGCGATGCCCGTGCGGGTGGGGTCGAGGCCCAGCCAGCCCATCGCGCGCGCGTTGACGCGCCCCGCGCCGGGGCTGGCGGCGAAGGCGGCCACCAGCACGGGCGCGGCCAGGTTCGCCAGCAGCCAGCGGCGCGGCGCGACGGCGGGGGGACCCAGGTCGAGGTTGACCTGCAGCGAGCAGGAGGCGCACATGAGCAGGTGGCCCTCGTCCCCGCCGCGGCGTCCGAAGTAGGTGGTCATCGCCCGGTAGCGGGGCACCTCCAGCTGCACCGGGACGTCCTCGGGGGCGCTCCAGCAGTCGAGACCGGCCGCGGCCAGCCCGGCGCCGGCCGCGTCGAAGGCGGCGGCCAGCCGCCCCACCACCGCGTCGATGCCGGCGATCGCCGTCCCCGCGTCGAGCTCGGGCGGCCCCGCCACCTCGACCTGGGCGCCGGGCTCCTCGGTGACCAGCACCCCGTCCAGCAGCCACGAGGGGCGGCCGTCGGGCGCGTCGGGGCGGCGCACCACGCCGGCGACGCCGTCGACGACGCCGATGATCTCCACCAGCGCCAGCCGCGCCGCCGGCCGCCCGGCCGGCGTCACCCAGAACGGGAACAGCTCCGCCTCGAGCCCGACGGCTCCGCGGACGTCGTCGTCGGGGCGCGGCGCGTAGACGTGGTCGGCGAGCCACGCCCGGACGTCGTCGATGCTGCGCAGCGGCTCCGGCACGCGAGGAGCCTGCGCCAGACGACGACGGGGGAAACCTCCCCGACCTGTGGGGGGATCAGGTGGGAAACTCCCAGTACTTACGGTTACAACGTCCCCATTCGCGAGATCCGCGGCCGAGGTCTTGGCTACCGTGCCGCGCCAAGCCTCGACCCAAGGAGCTCGCGTGCAGACCCTGATCCTCCTGGCGCTGTTCGGCTTGGTCGCCCAGCTGGTGGACGGCTCGCTGGGCATGGCCTACGGCGCGACCTCGACCACGCTGCTGCTGCTCGGCGGTCTCAACCCGGCGACCGCCTCGGCCTCGGTGCACCTGGCGGAGATCGGCACCACCCTGGCGTCGGGCGCCGCGCACTGGCGCTTCGGCAACGTCGACTGGCGCCTGGTGGCGCGCCTCGGCGTGCCCGGCGCGGCGGGGGCCTTCCTCGGCGCGACGGTGCTGTCGAACCTGTCGACCGAGGCGGCGCGGCCGCTGATGTCCGGCATCCTGCTGGCGATCGGCGTGTACCTGCTGGTGCGCTTCGCCAACCGCCCGACGGTCGAGGTCGACGACCGCCGCCCGCTGCCGAGCCGCTTCCTGGCCCCGCTCGGCGCGGTCGCCGGCTTCGTCGACGCCACCGGCGGTGGCGGCTGGGGGCCGGTGTCGACGCCGGCGCTGCTCGTCACCGATCGGGTCGAGCCGCGCAAGGTGATCGGCTCGGTCGACACCTCCGAGTTCATCGTGTCGATCGCGGCCAGCGTCGGCTTCCTGCTCGCGCTCGGCCGGGAGGGCGTGGCCTTCGCGACCGCCGGGGCGCTGCTGGTCGGCGGGCTCATCGCCGCCCCTCTGGCCGCATGGCTGGTCCGCAAGATCCCGGTGCGCGTGCTCGGCGCCAGCGTCGGCGGCCTGCTGATCATCACCAACCTGCGCACGGTGTTCTCCACCGCGCAGGTGGACCTGGACGTGCGCACCTGGGGCTACGCGCTCGCCGCGATCGTGTGGGCCGCGGCGGTCGTGGTGGCGGTGCGCCGCCACCGCCTCGAGTCGGCGGCCGCGGCGGAGGCGACCGCGAGCTAGCGATCGCAGACGACAGGGAGACACACCGCACCGCAGCCTGCGGGTCGCGCGGCGAGCACGGCCCGCAGGCTGCGCCGTGTCAGCAGCGCAGGAACACCCGGCGGTAGTAGCGCAGCTCCTCGATCGACTCGCGGATGTCGGCCAGCGCGCGGTGACCGCCCTCCTTGGTCGGCGCCTGCTCCAGCACCTCGGGGCGCCAGCGCCGCGCGAGCTCCTTGAGCGTGGACACGTCCACGTTGCGGTAGTGCAGCCAGGCCTCCAGCGCGGGCATGTGGCGGCGCAGAAACATCCGGTCGGCGTGCACCGAGTTGCCGGCGAGCGGGGCGGTGCGCGGCTCGGGCACGAAGCGCTTGACGAAGTCGAGGGTCTGCCGCTCGGCCTCGGCCACGGTCAGGCGCGAGCCGCGGACGGCCTCCAGCAGCCCCGACTTCGTGTGCATGGTCTGCACCACCGGCTCCATCGCCGCCAGCGCCGCCTCAGGGGCCCCGATGACGAGGTCCGGACCTTCGACCACGCGCTCGAGGGCGCCGTCGGTCACGACGGTGGCGATCTCGACGACGACGTCGCGGTCGGGGTCGAGCCCGGTCATCTCCAGGTCCATCCACACCAGCGGCTGGACCAGCGGCTCCTCGGCGCCGGCGCCCTCGACGGCCGCGGTTCCAGCGGCGGTCGCGCCCTCGGCGGCCGCCCCTGCCCCGGCGGCAGCGCGGTCCTCGGCCCGGCCCTCGGCGGCGTCGTCGGCGGGTGGGAGGGGCGGCTCCATCACTGCTCTCCGATCGTGGCCAGCTCCAGCCAGCGGGTCTCGGCGGCCTCCAGCTCGGCCAGCACCGCGGCGAGCTCGTCGCCGGCGCGCCGCGCGGCCTGGTAGTCGCCGCCGGCGGCCTGCAGCGCCGCGGTCAGCTCGGCCTTGCGGGCCTCCAGCTGCGGCAGCCGCTGCTCCAGCTGCCGCAGCTCGCGGCGCTCGGCGTAGGTCAGCCGTCGCGGCCCCGAGCGCTGCCCGCGGCCGGGTCCGCGCCCCGCGGCGTCCCGCGTCTGCTCGGCGCGACGGCGCGCCGCGGCGGCCGCCGCCTGCTCGGCCTGGCGCTCCCGGTACGCCGACCACCCGCCCGGGTGGTGGCGCACCGAGCCGTCGGGCTCGATCGAGAACAGGTCGCGGCACACGCGGTCCAGGAAGTAGCGGTCGTGGCTGGCGACGACGAGCGCGCCGGGCCAGGAGTCGAGGTACTCCTCGAGCACCGCGAGGGTGTCGAGGTCGAGGTCGTTGGTGGGCTCGTCCAGCAGCAGCAGGTTGGGGGCCAGCGCCAGCACCCGCAGCAGCTCGAGGCGGCGGCGCTCGCCTCCGGACAGCTCCGACACGTAGGCGCGCTGCGCCTCCGGGGGGAACAGGAACCGCTCCAGCAGCTGCGCCGCCGACAGGGTGATGCCGTCGACCGTGCTGGTCTCCAGCACCACCTCCTTGACCGCGTCGAGCACGCGCGTGCGGGGCGGCAACGGCGTGGGGTCCTGGCCGTACCAGCCGACCACCACGGTGTCGCCGATGGTGACCTTGCCCTCGTCGGGCTCGAGGTCGCCGGCGATCAGGCGCAGCAGCGTGGTCTTGCCGGAGCCGTTCGGCCCCACCACCCCGATGCGGTCGTGGGGCTTGAGCGTGCGCTCCACGCCGCGCAGCACGACCCGGTCGCCGAAGCGCTTGCCGACGTTGCGGAGGGTGACGACCTTGCTGCCGATGCGGCGGCTGGGCAGGTCCAAGGTGACGTCCTGCCGCAGCCGCGGGCCCTCGGCGGTCAGCAGCGCGCGCGCCTGCTCGACGCGGTGCTTGGCCTTGGAGGTGCGCGCCCGGGGTCCGCGCCGCAGCCACTCGAGCTCCACGCGGGCGCGGTTGGCGCGGCGCCGCTCGGCCGCCAGCGCCCGCTGCTCCCGCAGCGCCCGCGCCTCGAGGTAGTCGGCGTAGGAGCCGTAGCCGCTGTGCAGCGCGCCGTCGGCGACCTCGACGATGCGCGTGGCGACCCGGTCGAGCAGGTAGCGGTCGTGGGTCACGATCACCAGCGCCCCGGTGCGGGCGTGCAACGTGTCCTCGAGCCACTCGACGACGTCGACGTCGAGGTGGTTGGTGGGCTCGTCGAGGACCAGGAGCCCGTCGACGCCGCCGGTGTCCGTGGGGTCGTCGACGAGGGCGCGTGCCAGCGCCACGCGCTTGCGCTGCCCGCCGGAGAGGGTGCCGACCGGCCGGTCGAGCTCGTCGCGCAGGCCGAGGCGGTCGAGGATCCCCCGAGCCCGCGCCTCCAAGGCCCAGGCGCCCTCGGCGTCCATGCGGCGGGTCGCCTGGTTGAGCCGCTCGGCCGCGTGCGGGTCGTCCGGGCTGGCGCGCAGCGCGGCGGTGGCGTGCTCGAAGGCCCGCAGCGCCGCCCCGGCCGGTGTGCCGGCGTCCACCACGGCGTCGAAGACCGTGCTGGCGGGGTCCAGCTCCGGCTCCTGCGGCACGTAGGACACGCGCACGCTGCGGGCGTGGACCACGCGGCCGCTGTCGGGCTCGGAGGCCCCGGCGATGAGGCGCAGCAGCGTCGACTTGCCGCTGCCGTTGGCACCGATGACGCCGACCCGGTCGCCGCTGTCGATGCCGAGCGTGACCTCCGACAGGACCTGCTTCTCCGCGTGGCGGACGCTGACCCGCTCGAGGTTGACGAGGTTCACGCGAGCGCGCTGCCCCCTGTCCCCGCCCCCGGCGGCAGGAAGCCGACGCGCTCGCGCACCCGCGCGAGCGTCTCTGCGGCGACGACCCGCGCCTTGTCGGCGCCCTTGGCGAGGGCCTCGGCGATCGCCCCGGGGTCGTCGCGCAGCTCCGCGTAGCGCGCGCGGACCGGGGCGAGGAACTCGTTGACGGCGTCGGCGACGTCCTTCTTGAAGGCGCCGTACTGCTTGCCCTTGTAGCGCTCCTCCAGGGTCGGCACGTCCTCGCCGGTGACCGCCGCGAGCAGGTCGAGCAGATTGGTGATGCCCTGCTTGTCCGGCGCCGCGCGCACCTCGGTGCCGGAGTCGGTGACCGCCCGCATGATCTTCTTGCGGGTGGTGTCGGGGTCCTCGGCCAGCAGGATCGTGCCGCCGGGCGACTCGGCGGACTTGGCCATCTTCCTGGTCGGGATCTGCAGGTCCATGATCCGCGCCCCGACCTTGGGGAAGGTCGCCACGGGGATCGTGAAGGTCTCGCCGTAGCGGGCGTTGAAGCGCTGCGCGATGTCGCGGGTCAGCTCGACGTGCTGGCGCTGGTCGTCGCCGACGGGGACCTCCTCGGCCTGGTACAGGAGGATGTCGGCGGCCATGAGCACCGGGTAGTCGAAGAGGCCGACGCTGACCGACTCCTTGCCCTGCGCCTTCTCCTTGAACTGGGTCATGCGCTGCAGCTCGCCCATGGTGGCGACGCAGTTGAGGATCCAGGTCAGCTCGGTGTGCTCGGGCACGTGCGATTGCACGAAGGCGACGCACACGTCCGGGTCGAGGCCGGCGGCGAACAGCCAGCAGGCCAGGTCGACGGTGCGCTCCCGCAGCGCCGCGGGTTCCTGGGGCACCGTGATCGCGTGCAGGTCGACGACGCAGAAGTAGTGGTCGGGCTGCTGCTCCCGCACCCAGCGGACGATCGCCCCGAGGTAGTTGCCGAGGTGGACGTCACCGCTCGGCTGCATGCCGCTGAAGACCCGTGCCACGCGCGAAGCTCCCTGTCGTTCCCTTCACAGCTCCTGCGCCGCATGCTAGCGACGCGTCACCCGTCCGCCTCCGTCGAGCGCTTGAACAGCCGTGCGAAGAAGCCGGGCGGGCGTGGGGTGGAGCGGATCCGCACGTCGCCGAGGAAGGTGTAGGCGTGCACGTCCAGCGTCGGGCCCCTCACCTCGGCGCCGCGCAGGTCCAGCTCGACGTCGCCGAAGACGCTGATAGCCCCGGTGACGGGGGCCGGGGTTCCAGCGTCCGCGGCGGGCGGCGGCGCCGAGGACCGCCACCGCCCAGCCGCGGTGGGTGACCCGATCGGCGGGGGCCGGCGCCGGGGTGTCGCTGGCGGGCAGGTCCTCCAGCACGCGGGCGAGCTCGCCGCGGGTGCGCGCGGAGCCGGCCGCCTCGAGGCGGGCGCTGGACTCCTCCAGCGTGAGCGGTCGGCGGCTCGCCAGGATCTCCTGTCGACATGGTCTGATCCAAGCGGCT